>Ga0364867_10015_pt1 | contig 111022 bp, 90 predicted proteins | sample ExccelAu500001D4_3_FD_206915 | JGI IMG/M metagenome (GOLD analysis project Ga0364867, IMG submission 206915) | Enriched cells from Trout Bog Lake Hypolimnion, Wisconsin, USA - BchlTB.Aug13.5000.01.D4 | ecosystem: Environmental > Aquatic > Freshwater > Lake > Hypolimnion/Profundal zone | place... | reverse complement strand
ATTTGTGTGCTCATGATTGCTTCGCAATTCGCAAATTTATAAGTTATGCGTATCTCCCAAATCGGCCTGGCAATGCATGAAATCGGCAGAGCCAGGGAAATACTGGGTGTGGTAATAAAATATGGGTTCCAGGACTGGGTCAGTAAAAACGGCCTGGGCAAATACCTGGTGACCAGGAAACGTCTTGCCCGCATTGAGCAGTATAATCAGTGGGAGAGGATCAGGATGGCTGTTGAAGAACTTGGCCCGACCTTTATTAAATTCGGGCAGATCCTTGCCGACAGGCCCGACATTCTTGAAGAAGAGCTCAGGAACGAACTGAAAAAGTTACAGGATGAAGCTGATCCCATGCCCGATGATATTGCCATAACTGCAGTAGAAAAAAACCTTAACTGTACCATCTCCGAAGTATTCAGCAAATTCGACAAAACCAGGTTGGCTTCGGCATCCATGGCACAGACATACCGGGCGACCCTGCTTAACGGCGAAGAGGTCTGTGTGAAGATCCAGAGACCAGGAATTGAAAAGAAGATCAATCTCGACTTGCATCTTATGAATTATTTTGCTGTAAGGATGCAAAAGAACAATCCCGAAATGGAAGCGATCAATGCGGTTGGAATTGTTAAGGAATTCGGCAACAGCATTAAAAAAGAGCTGGATTTCAGGCATGAAGCCGCAAGCGTGATCAGGTTCAGGCATAATTTTGATAATGATCCCGATATTTTTGTCCCTAAAATATATACCCAGTTTACGGGACAGCGCATCCTGGTTGAAGAATATGTAAACGGCATCAAGGTGTCGGATATGGCATCACTTAATGCAGCAGGATTTGACACCTTGCTGCTTGCTAAAAATGCAGTAAGGCTGATGTTTGACCAGCTGTTCAAGCATGGGTTCTTCCATGCCGATCCCCATCCCGGGAACATTTTTATCCTGCCTGGCAATGTGATCAGTTTTATTGACTTTGGAATGATGGGCTCACTAAGGGAAGAACACCTGAATTTTCTCGGGAAATACACTCTTGGGTACCTCGAAAGGGATGCACATGGAATGACCGAAGCATTGCTCCTCGTTTCCGGTAAAAGGCATTTCACCAGGTCCCGTGAACTGGAACATCAGATCAATGACCTGCTGGCACATTATAAGTACCTGACCATCGATGAGATGGATTTCGGGAAGGTCATGAACGAATCGGTGGATATCCTGGTCCGCTATGGGCTGAAAATGCCTGCAGGAATTTACCTCCTGGCTAAGGCGTTGATGGCGATTGAAAGTGTTGCAGTAGTGCTGAATCCCGACATTGATTTCGCCAGTGAAATGAAACCGTATGCAACAGAGCTCATCTCCCGCCAGTTTGATCCCAGGGTGATTGCACGCGAGGTTTTCGACTCATTAAAGGAATATTACCGGCTTGTTACCGAACTCCCGGCCGATCTCAATGAAATCATTTACAAAATCAAGGAAGGCCGTTTCAAGACCCAGATCGAGCTTAAGGGATTCGAACCTCTGATTGAACATATGGACACCGTGGGGAATCGTCTTGCCATCTCCGTTGTCCTTGCAGCTCTGATCATCGGGGCATCCATACTTTCACAATGGGAACAGGTGCGGTGGATAGGCACTGCAGTCTTCGGCCTGGCAGGATTCTTCGGATTCTGGCTGCTGGTGAAGCTGCTTCGGAGGAACAAATTCTAAAATGTACCATGTACTATGTACAATGTACAAATGATTTTAATTCACAATAAGTACATTGTACATGGTACATTATACATTGTCAGATCGTTCCGGTAAACTGTTTCAAAAATCTTAAATCATTTTCGAAAAACAGGCGAAGGTCTTTCACCTGGTACTTCAGGAGTGCCACACGTTCAATTCCCATCCCGAAGGCAAACCCGGTGTAGATCTTGCTGTCGATTCCGCAATTATCAAGTACTGCAGGGTCAACCATGCCGCAGCCAAGGATCTCTACCCAGCCAGTGTATTTGCAGATATTACATCCCTTACCTCCGCAGATGTTACATGAAACATCAAGTTCTCCCGATGGTTCTGTAAAAGGGAAGAATGACGGCCGTAAGCGGATCTCGGTATGTTCGCCGAACATCTCGCGGGCGAAATAAAGCAGGGTCTGCTTCAGGTCCATGAACGAAACATTATGGTCCACATACAAACCTTCAACCTGGTGAAAAATACAATGGGCCCTGGCCGAAATGGCCTCATTTCTGAACACCCTCCCGGGAAAAATCTTCCTGATAGGAGGTTTCATACTCTCCATGGTCCTGATCTGAACCGAAGAAGTATGAGTTCGCAGAAGTATTTCCGGGTCGGTTGCGATAAAAAAGGTATCCTGCATATCCCTGGCCGGATGTTCTGGCGGAAAATTCAAAGCGCTGAAGTTATGCCAGTCGTCTTCGATTTCCGGGCCAACAGCGACCGTGTAACCTATTTGCCCGAAAATACGAACGATCTCATTCCTTACAATGGATAAGGGATGACGAGTCCCGGGTTCCATGTGGTCCACCGGACGACTGAAATCCATCATCAGTGCAGGGGCCTCGTCTTTATTGGCAAATGCCGCCTTCAGGCCTTCAATCCTGGCCTGTGCTTCATTTTTTAAATGGTTGAGCATCTGGCCGATCTCCTTTTTCTGATCGGCAGGCACATTCCTGAATTCATCAAACAGAACAGATACAAGCCCCTTCTTGCTGAGGTATCTTAAACGTAAAGCTTCCACCTCGTCAGGAACCTGTGCCGTCAAAGCACTTATCTCCTTCAGTAAGTTTTCTATCCGTTCCTTCATAGGAAAATTGTGAAATAGTTAAATGGGAAATTTGTAATTTTTTTCACCATTTCACCATTTCGCCATCTCACCATTTAATCAACTAATTTCACCGTCATCTTCAGGTCCTTCTTCGGCCTGTCGCTCGCGTCGCGTTCAACATTTGCAATCTTGTCGATAATGTCCAGGCCTTCGGTGATTTCTCCGTATACTGTATAACTTCCGTCAAGGAAAGGAGTACCGCCTATTGTTTCATAGATCTTTTTCTGGGCATCGGTATACTTGGCAGCAAGCTGTGCAGCAGGTTGTTTCTGTCCTTCAACAATATAGAACTGGCAACCCGAAGAAGCTTTTGTGGGGTTAACAGCGTCACCCTGTCGTGCGGCTGCAAGTGCACCTTTTTTATGGATGAAGGCTGCATTGAATTCTGCAGGAATAGTATAGCCCACATCGCCTGCACCAAGTTGCTGACCTGGAGTGGCGGTCTTTGATTTGGGGTCCCCGCCCTGGATCATGAATCCGGGAATTACCCTGTGAAATAAGATCCCGTTGTAAAAGCCCTCTTTTACGAGCTTGACAAAATTATCGCGGTGTTTGGGTGTTTCATTGTACAGAAAACCCTTCATGTCACCGAAGTCTGTATGAATTACGAATTTTACCACTTTCTGGGTTGATTTGGTTTGTGACTTGGTTGTGAAACTAAAAGCAAGAATGCCTGCTAAAATGAATAATGCTATTTTTTTCATATGAGTGAAGTTTGAAATCAGGCTGCAAACTTACGGAATTTTTTGTCAGAAATTATCCACAATTATACTGCATGCCATATTAAATGCAGTACCTTTAATCCCTGCCGGTAAATTCCCCGCAGTTTACTGCGGAATGAGGGGTCGGGGCTTGCCCCGGGGTTCATACCATTGATTATCGGAGATTTGAAACCTGATCCGGGGAAGTCCCGGCATTGATACTTTCTATTCCTTGTTATGGATAAACATATAATAACCCGGGAACTTCAGATCCTGCTCGAAGCGATCAACGAACAGTTTGAGATCATCAGGGAATATGAGGATTTTATTCCCCAGATTGAATTTGACATGATCATGGAGAATGTCCGTAAACTGTACGAGACCTTCCACCGCCTTCAACGCCTGAATGATCCCCTGCTTTTTATTGAGAAAAAGATCTCGGGCCTGCAGGACCTGAAAAACACTCATCCTGCCCGCCCGGACGGGAGTGGGCGCGAAGCTTTTATCCCCGTGCCCGCCATCAAGGTTGAACCTGTACCCGAATTAATGCTTAACCTCTCACCCAAAATCCAGCCTGAACACTCAGGACCCAGCTCGACCCCGATGCACCCTGTAAATCCTGTACAACAGGCGGCTAAAAAGGAAATTCCGTCAAAACGTCAGCCCAGAACTGCAGAACCGGAGTTGTTCGCCATGGAAGAACCGTTGTTCAATATCAGGCTGAAGGAAGCCCGGGAGAAAAGCCTCGGGCCCAAAATGTCACGTCACGAAAGCTTCAAAGCTTCGATCGGCATCAACGATAAATTCATGTTCATCAACGAACTTTTCGATGGAAACCTGCGTGAATACAATGAAGGCATCGAAACCCTGGGCGGTTTCAAGACCCTGCCCCAGGCCCGGGAATACCTTGACCTGCTCAGGCGCAGGAATAACTGGAATTCGGCGTCAACCGCTTTCATGCGTATGAAAGAACTAGTAGAAAGCCGTTTCTGAACGTACATCTCAATTTATTTCCTGGCAACTGCCTTGATCAGCCCGTAATTCTGCCAGTCAGCATAGATTTTCTGAGCCAGCTGCTGCGATGCCTGGTCAACATACTGCATGTCGGTCACACTGATATCTGCCGTCCATAATGCACCCTGGGTGCTCCTCACATCGTACATCACCGATTTTACGTTTACCGTGGATGTCGTGGTCCAGTAACCACCTGAATATACTCCTCCCCCGTAATAGGGGCCGCCCCATCCCCAGTAACTCCCGTAACCTCCGTAATAGGTTGCGGGCACATAGTTTGCTTCTTTGTCAGTACCTGTGTATTTAAAGATCAGAACGGCATCGGCTCCTATACTGTCGATCTTTGCTTTTACCTGTCCTACAGTATAAGATCTGGCCGGGTTGAGAAACTCCAGTGAACCGATGCTTTTCAGTCCCTGCTGGTTGAAATAGGCGCACATCGCCTGTTCAAAAGGTTTAACGTATTCCAGCTTGTTGAACAATGGGATAACCGCAACTTTAGAAACCTGCGTGTGGTCGTCGGGGTTCTTCCAGCTGGTAAGGGCAATCGGCGATTCGCAGGATGCAAGCAGCAACATGGCCATAACGGCAAGGAAACCGCGTGATAAATTAAAATGGTTCATTTTGATATGTTTTGGACTGTTAAAATTACTCTTTATAGAACGTGACCAATGATCCAAAATAGTATTCATCCCATCCATTTACAAAATCTTTATATTCCTTATCCGGGATATTGGTGTGCCTCAGTTCAGCCGATGTCCCTTTACCTTCGGCGTGAAGGATGATTGTAACAATGGATTCCTCGGGCTGACCGTCGAAATACCACTGCTGGACTATTTTGCTGTCTTCTTCAAATTCGATATTCCTGCCTACAATGCTTCCGTCCCAGAGAGAAAATTCAGTGCCTGGTTCTGTTGTCATAACAGCAGGTTCGCCGGTCCAGAGCTGGAGTGTGACCGGGTTGGTGAGCGCGGCATACACATCATGAGGCGGAGCCGGGATATGATAGTATTTCTTGAAATCTTTCATGGTTTTACAGATTTTATTTTCCGGGTATTATTTCCCTAACCTCAAAGATAATGCATTTCGCTAAGAATTGTGCAAACTTCCTGAAGCGATCCGGCATTTACAAGTTTTATCCTGAGGGGTTTGAACCCTGAAATCCCTTTGAAATACCCGCTGTAGATCTTTCGCATCTCGAACAGGGTTGCACGTTCACCCTTGTAGGCGACAGACTTCCCGAGATGGAGCCTGAGCATTTTAATTCTTTCGTCTGTGGATGGCGGAGATAGCGCCCTTCCTGTCTCCAGGAAACTTTTCACTTCCCTGAATATCCATGGATTCCCCACTGCCGCCCTGCCAATGAGGATACCATCGACCCCGTACCGCTCTTTCATCTCCCTTGCTTTAGTGCCGGAATCAATATCGCCGTTGCCGAAGACAGGAATATTCATCCTGGGGTTGTTCTTCACCTCACCGATCAGGGTCCAGTCGGCAGTGCCTCCATACAGCTGTGTCCTGGTGCGGCCATGAATGCTGATGGCCCGGATCCCTGCATCCTGCAAGCGTTCTGCGATACCGACTATCTCAAGATGATTTTCATCCCAGCCAAGCCTGGTCTTTGCAGTTACCGGGAGGTGCGTGGATTTCACGACAGCCCCGGCCATTGCAATCATTTTCGGAATATCCTGCAGCAGGGCCGCCCCGCCTCCTTTCATTACGATCTTGCGTACCGGGCAGCCGAAGTTCAGGTCGATAAAATCAGGGCCTGCAGCTTCGGCCGCTTCAGCCGCTTTCATCATGGAAGCAATATTTGACCCGAAGATCTGTATCCCCAACGGCCTTTCCCCGGCCTCAAACTGCATCTTCATCCTGCTTTTCCAGGCATCGCGGATCAAACCCTCCGATGCCACGAATTCGGTGATGAGCAGATCAGCCCCGAAATCCTTGCAGATGGAACGGAACGGTGAATCCGTGACGTCCTCCATAGGTGCGAGTATCACAGGGAATTCACCGGCTTCGATGGGGCCTATCCTGACCAAAATTCATTAATTTAGCGCAAAAATAGCCAATTAAGCAACATCTGATGAAACCTGCCATCCTCGGGAACCTTACACCTTTCAGCCGGCTGATCTTTGCCATCACCCTGGCTTTTTCCTGTTTCCTCATTGTCTTTGCCGCAGCCATACTGCTGGCGATGCCATTGTTTCATACCAACATGGCAGGAATCCTGGAATTGCTTGCACGGCCCGATGATCCCGCTGCGCTTTCACTCCTGAAATATTTCCAGGTCACCCAGTCATTCGGACTGTTTATCATTCCCCCTGTCCTGGCCGGTTACCTGTTCGAGGGCAGTCCATGGTCGTTCCTGAAAACAAAAACAACCGGCAGCGGAGGCATTTATATCGTAGTGTTCCTGATGATGTTCCTTTCCCTTCCCTTCATTAACTGGCTGGTCGATACCAATGAAATGATGAAACTGCCGGCATTTCTTAAAGGTGTTGAAGACTGGATGAAGAGCGCCGAGGACCAGGCCGGGAAACTCACCGACACTTTTCTTGCAGGAAAATCATTCGGCAATTTTCTTTTCAACATCTTTATGATAGGCATACTGCCTGCAGTGGGAGAGGAGTTTATTTTCCGCGGACTGCTTCAGCGGCTTCTGGGGGACTGGCTTAAAAACATTCATTTTGCGATCTTCCTTATCGGTTTCCTTTTCGGCCTGATGCACATGCAGTTTTACGGCCTGCTGCCGAGAACCGTACTCGGCATAATCTTCGGCTACCTTTTTTACTGGAGCGGTTCGATCTGGTTGCCCGTTTTCGCCCATTTTATCAATAACAGCGGGGCAATTGTAATTTCTTATCTTGCCAACCTCGGGCTTATCAGCCAGAAATACCAGGACTTTGGCAGCACACATAATTTTTTCCTCATCACGCTCAGCATGCTGATGACTTTTGCCTGTCTTCTGATAGTATACCGAAGGAAACCCTTAAAGATTTAATATTCAGCTTATGGCAAAACAGAACACGCCATCAAAACGAAAACCTGCAACTGACACCAGTTTGAAAAACAAGTCAAGGGGCGGCAAACCTGAGGGTAATATAGACAAAACAGAAACCAGTGTCACAGATTCAACATTTTTTGAAAAAGCCGACTCCTGGATAGTACAGCATTCAGGCAAAGTTTTATACGCCTGTTTATTTCTCTCATTTGTATTCAGCATTCTTCTTTTTGACATCCGTTTCAGCCTTGCCGGTGATGATTCAGCTTATGTTGAAAGGGCTTTCGACTTCATCCATCACTTTGTTTTCCCTTCTTTCCAGGGCCCGCTATACCCTTTGGTACTGGGGCCTTTCGTAGCGGTTTTCGGCATCAACTCCATACCCCTGAAGTCCCTTTCGCTGATCTTCATGCTTGGTTTCGTCTGGTTCATGTACAAAGCATTGAAGGACAGGGTCCCACCCCTTGTGCTGACAATCACCCTCATCCTTCTTTCGGTCAACTCTTCATTACTGTATTATTCAAGCCAGACCTATACCGAGGCATTTTTCCTTTTCCTCCAGTCAATAACATTCTACGTGTTTTTTAAATTGTTTATTGATAAAACCATTAGCGGCGCATCTGCATCCATAGCCGTTAACCATCTGATGCTGGCAGCACTTGTTCTTAGCCTCGGATTAACCCGGCCCATAGGATTTGCTTCAGTCCCGGCAATCGCACTGTTCTTCATATTCAGGAGAGCCTGGAAGAATTGTATTTATTTCCTGGGCTCCTTTGTTTTGCTTCTGGTTCTTTTCCTGGGAATCAAGACGCTTATCTGGGGAAATGAAGGCCTCATTTTTGCCAGCCAGGCAGGGGGGTTCATGGCAAAGGATTATTATTCACCCGGGGCAGGCCGTGAAGATGTCGCCGGATTCATTAACCGTTTGATGCAGAATTCCAATTATTATATCTCGAAAACCATCTTTGCTTTTCTGGGCCTGCGTTCCGGGGGCAAGGAAACAGCAGCAATGACCGGGCTTACCATTATAACCGTCCTGATGTTTTCAGGATTGCTGCCAATGGTATTCCGCAGGAACCTGTATCTCTTTTTTACAATGATCTATACTGCAGTTTCAATGGTTGGGATCTTCATGATCACCCAGGTGATATGGATACAGGACCGTTATATTATATCTTATTTTCCATTGGCACTCCTGCTCCTGGTCTCGTTTTTCTATTACATGTTATGCCTGAAAAACCTGACCATGTTCCGTTTTATCTTGCCCATTCTCTCTGTATTTCTTCTGATCTCAACCCTTCGTGTCTCAGCCAGGGATATACAGGTTGTAAGGCAGGTCAGGGACCAATATTCCGGTTTGAGCCCCGACTGGGAAAATTACTGCAGGATCAGTGAATGGACTTGTAACAACCTCCCTGCCGGTTCGGTGGTCGCCTGCCGTAAACCCTCGATCTCATTTATTTACTCGAGGGGAAGGAATTTCTTCGGGATAATGAAAATCCCGGCTATTTCTGAAGATTCATTGATGCAGGCCCGGTTTCAAAAAAAACAGCATTTCAGTTTTATCAGTAACTCATCCATAAGCAGCCATCCCATTCCCAGGGAATTATTCAATACATTTAAACAGGGGATTGTTGGTTATGGCCTTTTGAGAAAACCCGCTACGGTAGCCGTTCCGTGCTATATCATGAGATTTCCAGACAGTTCGTTTCAACAGATAGTTCAGAAAATGAGAAATTCGAACGTTGAAGTTACCGACAATTTAGAGGTGGTAAAATCGTGGTATACGGAGTCGCAGTACAAGATCACCTTCGTGTTTACCGACACACTTGTTGAATTATTGAGGAAATCAAAAGTAACCCATGTGCTCACTGCCAGCCTGAGGGCCGACGGTACCACGAAAAACGGGAATACCAACAACACGGTAGAACTTTATATGGAATATATCAGGTATAAATACCCGAATTTCATGACAAAGATCTGCCAGATGGGGGCCAATGACAATGAACCGGCGTTCCTGTACAAGATAAATTACGAACAGATCAAACCTGAGAGTCCAAGGTAAAATATCAGGGCATTTCAGGGTTTTTTAAAGAATTTCATCACTTCCTCCCTGTAAACCAGTCCGATCGGGATTGTTGCACCCATGATATTCAGCCGGGTTCCCTCCAGGTAATTGATCCTGTTCACCGGTACGATAAAGGATTTATGCACCCTGATGAACATTCGGGGCGGAAGCTGCTCCTCCAGACTTTTTATTGTTGTATGTACAAGCAACATGTGCGCAGGGGTATGCACTTTCACATAATCTCCTGAGGCTTCAAAGTACAAAATGTCGGAATAATTTACCCTGTGAATTTTTTTATCTGCACGCAGGATGAGGGAGCCCGCAGATTCATGCTCCTGTTCCGCTGGCAAGGCAGTTCCCGGCGCGGAGTTTTTAAGCCTATCGATGGCCTTGTTGACGGCTTTCAGGAATCGTTCAAAAGAAAAGGGTTTGACCAGGTAATCCACTGCATCGGCATCGAATCCTTCAACCGCGTATTCAGGATATGCTGTTGTGAAGATCACCAGAGGCGGGCGGCTGACCGATCTCAGGAAGCTCAGTCCCGAGATTACGGGCAGGTTGATATCGAGAAAGATCAGATCGACCGGCGCTTTGCGGAGGAAACCCGATGCTACAATGGCATCACCGAACACCCCGGCCAGTTCAAGGCCTGAAATACCGGCAATATATTTTGACAGGATATCCTGCGACAGAGGTTCATCTTCAATGACCAGGCAGCGGACTTCTTTCATGAAGTGGAACGGTTAACTTAACAATAAAACGTTCATTATCAGTGTTTATTTTCAGTTCATGCCTGCCGGGATACAGCAGCTCAAGCCGGTCGCGAAGGTTTGCAAGACCAATCCCGGGAGAAACGCGTGCTCCCTCATCCGAAGTGATCCCCTTATTATTTTCAAAATAAGCATGCAGGAAATCTCCTGAAATGCTGAAGATGATTTTTGCGAAAACGGGACCTGCAGAACCTTTGATCCCGTGTTTGAAGCAGTTCTCTAACAGCGGGAGGAAGAGCAGGGGGGCGACCTGCCAGCGGCCGGTTTCCTCAGGAATGAGGATATCGATCTCAGCATCCCTGCCGGCCCTGAGTTTCTGAAGCTCCACATAGTCTTTCATGGCCGGGAGTTCTTTCGAAAGATCAACGAGCCCCGGGGAAGTTTCATATAATACATACCTTAAAAAATCGGAAAGCCTGAGGATGACCCCGGGAGCTTTGGTTGAATTCTGAAACACCAGCGAATAGATCCCGGCAAGGCTGTTGAACAGAAAATGAGGGTTCACCTGGTTTTTAAGGGCATCCAGCCTTGTTTCGGCATTGCGTTTTTCAAGCAGGGTAAGCTGGTTCCTGGCTTCCATAAGCATGAACCAGCCTTTTGATAGTTTTAAAAGCGTGGTGATCCCGGTGAAAACCAGGCTGAATTTCACCAGGTCGCCGAAATCATAATACGAGATGAAATAGTAACCCGGCAGGAAAATATCGGTGAATTTTGAAAAGGTAATGATGTTCAGAGCTGCAGTGGCACAGATGGTTGGCAGCAGCAAAAAAGCATATGCAACATACATTTTCCTGCTGAGGACCCGGGGGATGAAAAATAAAAGGTTCAGGTAAATCCCCGGAAGCAGGGTAGCGATGAAGATCAGGGTGTAAATGATATCGATCTTTGAGATACCTGCCACGGGAGCAAAAATCCTGAGCAGAACATAAAAGGCCGCCACCCAGAAACCCAGGTGCTGAATCAACCTGTGCTTTACGAGCTTTCTTATGTTATTCATGATTTTTACCATTTCGCCATTTATTCGCACCAATTGCTTATTTCATTCGCGTGCTAATTTCGGCTTCGCCGAACGCTTTTATTTCGCTTTTCGCATTTCGCTATTTCGCTATTCTTTTCAACACAAAGGTATAATCAGATTTGCTTTTATCAGTCTCGAAGGCAGCAGGATCATTGCCGTACTTGACAATGAATTTCTGCAGATCCGCTGTGGGCGCAGTAAGCACAACCTGGAAATTATCCGGATTTTTTTCGTCCAGATCATAGGGTATCCTCTCATGTGCTATCCTTATGCGGTTTTCGTTGAACAGTTTTACCAGCCATTCCTCGTTATACCATTTGATGGTGATCTGGTCCTTTGCCAGTTCAACTCTTGCCAGGGTATGCGTAAGGATCAGGTGCATCATGGCCAGGTCGGGGCCTTCCATTTCGGGCAGGTAAAAATCGAGATACAACTGATTCCCGATGCTGAAAAGATGGGCAAGGAACTTTGTAGTTCCTTTCTTTTCAGTTAAAACGATGTCATAGCTGTTCGTTGGTTTTTCATCCTTCATAAATCCTGCAAACGCCATATGCTGTTTTATCTCCCACCTGGCTGAATCGGCTCCCTGCCACTGGCCGAGAAGTTCCGGTTTGAATACCAGGTCTTTTTCGGTATAGAAAGGATGCAGGGATTTGACAAGACAGCTGCTCATTATAAAAGCCAGCAGGGCCGTCAGTATTATGCTTTTTGTTTTCATGGCTGTTGAATTTTGAAGCAAAGTAAGCTCCTCCGGCTTCAGGAAAAAAATTATTTCGTCGAACGTCATGGAAAGTTCGGTGAACAATATTTATGAAGAACAAACCGAAAAGGTTTGCCCGGATAGCTAATGAAACAGATGTCAGAAAAGGAAAGAAAACACCATGAAAATAGTATTCTCGGGTCCGGTAAGCGAAGTATAAGACGACATCCCCTGTGCCCATTCATAACGAAATTCTCCGCTGATTTTCCACCAGGAAACACCAATTCCACCAAGGATCCCGAATTCATACAACTTCGGGTTCTCTATTGCCTGACCCGTTGTGGTGGTGACTGTAGAGCCGAATGTTTTGACCTGGGTGACGGTGTTTACCGATTTTACAGCATAACCGTTTGACATCCCAATTTCAGCAAATGGATGGACCTTCCAATTTGCGTATTGATAACGGGCCATAGTGTATAGTTTCACATATGCCATATTAAATGAGAAGGTATAATCAAATCTGGCACCTTGAATGTTTGTATAAGTCTTAGTGCCTGAGTTTGAATACGGCTTGTAAACAAGTTCATTTACCATAGACCATTGTGCCTGTGAACGTGGAAAAATTAAATGAAGGGAAACACCAGCCAGAAAACTATAACAAGCTGTCATTTTTGTGCCTGTCAGATCAAAATCCCCACCGCTGAAAGATATATTTGTAAGAGTAGGGCCAATCAGCAAGCCGAATTTTACCTTCGTTTGATCTTCTTTTTTGACATACTCAATCGTTGAATTCTGACACTTATTGTAGCTGATCAGCAATGAACAAAGGCTTGCAGTTGAGTAGGTAAGGCTGTTGATCTTCTCTTTAAGGGAGGGGCAATCATCGAAAAGAACGATTAACTGTCCCTTATAAATTTCAGTAGTAGCAACATAACCGTGTGGTACGGTACTTCCTTCAGAGGTCGTTCTATAATTTTTTTTCACGAGAAGTTCAACCAAAGGTGCTTTATCCTTTGAAATATAAAAATGCTCGCGGTCATTCCGGTCTTTCAGATAATATAAACTGGCTTTCCCTTTGACAAGAGTCAGGAGAAAAACACAAGTATCTTTTACCATTTTAGGTTCCTGATACTCCATGATGTCCTTTATTTGAAAGGAAGAAAGATCAAGGGAAACATGGCTACTGATATAGTGGTCCTTCGACAGGATGAAAAATCCTGAAATGTCATCAGGGTGGAATATACTCTCGTTCCCCTTGGTATCTTTGAAGTTGATGGAACCGGGGTTGATATTCCATTGCCGATAATCAATAGTGCCCTTCAGCGTATCATTTTTCAGAGTGATAATAAAGCCATCGATTTCGTTTTTCTGCGCTGAAACCCTGGATAAATTGAACAGTACAATTAGAAAACCAAGCAAAAGGTGTAAAATAATTTTTTTCATATTGGACATTGGTTAATATTTTGGTTCCAGTTTTATGAATCCGAAATAATTGTGAAACATCAAAATAGTTATTGATTAACAACCCAGGATCATCATCTTCGAGTTAAAAAATCAAAGTTAATGACTTTTTCAGTAAATTTTATAAAATGACCGATAGAACGGGTGCAGAAGTGTCACAAAGCAGCTGCTTATCAGGTGAGAGGCCAGGCCTGTCAGGATTTTCATGGGTAAGTCCTTGACTTAACTAAATTTCAGGTTATCTTTGTTTAATGAACAGGTTTTTCGAACAGCTCCGGGGCAGTAACCTCAGCCCTTTCGATATTCTTTTGCTTGTTCTGTATGCCTCGACCAGCCTTGGGATAGGCTTGTATGCCTCGAGGCGCAAATCAGATTCCGATTTCATGATTGCCGGGAGGAGGATCGGCATTATTGGTTTTGTCACTTCGGTAGTGGCCAGTTACATTGGCGGTGCAGCGCTGGTGGCGTATTCGGCTTATGTTTACCGTTTCGGGATCTCGGCTGTTGCAGTTTTTATAGGTACTGCCATCGGTTTCGTGGTGTTTATACCTTATGGTCTTAAACTCAGGAAATTCAGCGGGGAGAAGCAGTTCTACACGCTTTCTGACTGGTTTTATTTCAAATTCAACAAAGCCACAGGTTTGTTCTCTGCTTTTATTCTTCTCATCGTGTATTCAGGCATGCTGCTGAACCAGTTCATTGCCGGCAGCAGTCTTCTGGCGCAAATCAGCGGATGGTCCTATGAGACAGGATTACTGCTGAGCGCCGCACTTATCGTTACCTATCTGCTTGCCGGAGGGTTCAGGAGCGTGATCCGAACCGACATCTTCCAGTACATGGTGCTCCTGGTCATCATCATCATGATCGCCTCGGTGATCTTCCAGGACGACAAGAAGGATTTTACCATGGAGCTTATCGATTTTTCAAGGATGAACATTGGCATGACCATAGCCTTTACAGGTTTCGGGATCTTTATCATTTTCCAGTCGGCCGAATACTGGCAAAGGGTTTACGGGGCCCGGTCGGACCGTATTGTCAGAGACGGTTTTATATTGTCTGCCATATTTACCGTGATCACAGGGATTGCAATCACCATAGTGGGCCTGGCCGCTCACGGTCATCTTCCAGGTATAGAAGCCAAGGATGCCTTTGCCAAAGGACTTACTCTATTGCTGCCCCGCAAGCTTCTCGGAGCTTCGCTGATCATGATCTTTGCTGCCATCATGAGTGCCGCCGACACCCAGATATTCGTATTGGCTTCCTCGGTGGCGGTTGACTGGTACGACAAGCTCTCGGGCAGGAAATCGGATGACAAACGCCGTATGCTGATCACCCGCATCGGCATCATATCGATAAGCTTCCTGAGCTGCCTCGGAGCTTATTTCCTGAGGGACCTGGTAGCAGTTATTATTTTCATCACCGGGATTGGTTTTACTCTCATCCCAGCCTCCGTCGCCTCATTTCACTGGAAGATCAGCAGCCGGGCGGCCCTGGCCAGCTTTATCAGCGGGATAGCTTATGTGTTTGTCCTGATAGGAATTGCCCTGTTTCAAAGCAGCCCGATGGAATTCTTCAAGGATAAAGCCGACCTGGCCATCCTTTCAATAGTTGTTTCAGTATTGACGTTGTTCATCGTCAACATGTTCACAAAAATCCGCAGCTGATGAGAAAACGTTTACTCCTGCTTGTTTTAGGTGTGTTCATGTTCGCTTCGCAGATGGCTTTTGCCCAGATCGACACCACTCTGCATAAAAAGGAAAAAAGGAAAAAAGGATGGGTGCCGGCGGCGCTACCGGTCTTGGGATATGATGCCGACCAGGGATTACAGCTGGGGGTGCTCGGGCAGATCTTCGATTACGGGGATGGTTCGATCTACCCCGATTACAGGCAGACCATTTATGCCGAGGTTTCATTCTTTACCAAAGGCAGCGCGGTTTTCCAGGTTTTTTATGATTCCAAAACGTTGATTCCCGGCCATATCCGTTTCACCGGTGATATCACCTACCTTCCCGAACGTGCATTGGATTTTTACGGGTTTAACGGTTATGAAGCAAACTACAACCATTCCCTCGAAACCCAGGGCAGCAACGATTACATCTCAAGGGTTTATTACCGTTGCCAGAGGAGGCTTTTCCGCATCATGGCCGATTTCCAGGGACCCATCCTTGGCCAGAAACTCAGATGGCTCGCCGGTTTTAATTTTTTCGATATAAGGATGTCGACTGTGGATATCAGCAAGATCAACGCCGGAAAGAAAGAGAGCAATAAACTGCCCGATACTGCGCTTCTCTGGGATGAATATGTGAAGTACGGGCTCCTTAATCCGCAGGAAGCCAACGGAGGCTCACTGAAGTTTTTGAAGATGGGGATGATCTATGATACCCGTGATAATGAAGCCGCCCCGAACAAGGGGCTCTGGTCGGAGGTCCTGGTCATGGCGGCGCCAAGTTTTCTCGGGAACAGCCCCTATGCTTTCGTTAAGCTCGAGGTCACCCACCGGCAGTTTATCTCCATCATTAAAAAATACCTTGTTTTTGCTTACCGTCTCACCTACCAGGGAACCATCGGCGGAACCTCGCCTTATTATATCGACCCGTACATGTTCTCTTCCTGGTGTCTGTCGACCAAGCCCGACGGGCTGGGAGGGGCAAGGACCCTCAGGGGGGTGCTCCGCGACAGGGTCGTGGGTGACGGGGTGGCCTTCGGTAACCTGGAACTCCGCTGGAAATTCTGGAGAACTCACTTCCTGAAGCAGAACCTGTATTTCGGTCTGGTAGGATTCCTCGACGGGGGGATGGTGGTGCAGCCAAAGAAAGTTTACAGGAATCTCATCCCCGAAAACCTGCAATCGTATTATTTCAATGCTGCAAGCGACTGCCTCCATCTTTCGTCGGGCCTTGGCCTCAGGATTGCTTATAATGAAAATTTCATCCTTACTGTGGATTACGGGTTCGCGTTCAACAAACAGGACGGCAGCAGCGGGCTGTACGTCGGCATAGGGCATATGTTCTGAGATCACTACCTTTGCCGGGGCTTTGAATCTCTCACGGTGCATTTCCTGCCCACGGGATGGATTACGGGTCAGGGGATTGCCCCGGGCTTCATAAAACTGAATTAAGGATCCATTAATTTAATTCGTGAAAGCAACCTCCAAAATTACAAAACCCCTGCTGTGGAGCGTGGCCGCACTGCTCTTCATAATCTTGCTTTGTTTCGTGCTCCGCAACCCAGTCCTCTGGTGCGTTCTGAATACAAGGATCAAGCGGTTCAATACCCTGTATCAAGCGGATCTGAGGATTTCCAAGACAAAGTTCGAGGGAATATCGACTGTTTTTCTCAGCGGGATCAGCCTTAAGGCAGCAGATTCGGATTCACTGCTTAAGATCGATACCCTTGTTGTTTCCATGAATGCGTTGAGGCTGCTGCAGGGCAGGTTGCGTATTACTTCCCTTGAGATCAGGAACCTTTACCTGACCATCAGTCGCCGCGACAGCCTTGCTAACTATGATTTCCTGCTGCATTCAATGAAACATCCGCTTAAGAGTGACAGTTTATTGCTGATCACACGGCCGCTTGATACATTAGCAGGCAATTCAAATACTGATTACGCGGAAGCCGCGAACAGGATATTCCGCTGGGTCTTCGACAAGATCCCGGGGCGCACCGACATCAGTAACCTCAACATCAGGAGCACAACTGGCCTGCACGTTGTAAATGTTCATCTTGAGAGGTTCCCCCTGCTTGAAAACAGCTTTTCGACCACAATTCGGATCACCGAGGATTCTGCTGAATCGTGGTGGAAGGTGTCAGGCATACTTGACAGCCGGAACCGGTATGCGGAGGTTGCTCTCTCATCCGCAGACAATAAAAAAGTAAAATTTCCTTACATAGGCTTTAAATGGAATGCCAGTTTCGGATTTGATACTCTCAGGTTCAGTCTTTCGGCGGGAACTTTCAGGAACGATGCTGCCGCGGTCAAAGGCAGGATTGCATTTACCGGGCTTGAGGTTTATCATGAAAAGATAGCAGCCGACACGGTCAGGTTTCAGAGGTTTGGGATAGATTACCTTGTCAATGTTGAAAAGGATGCCATTGAGCTGGATTCTGTTACTGATATTGCCTTTAACGGGCTTGATTTCCATCCGTATGTGAAATACCATCCGGGGCCGCCTGCTCAGATCACTTTCAGGATTAATAAACCGTCGTTTCCATCACAGGACCTCTTTTCCTCCCTGCCACAGGGTCTTTTTATAAATCTGCATGGCCTTAAAACATCAGGAGAACTTTCATATTTCCTGAATTTCTTTGTCGACTTATCAATACCGGATTCACTGAAATTTGAAATGGAACTGAAACGACAGCAGTTCAGGGTCATTTCATACGGCGACGGGACTTTGCTCAAGCTCGACAGCGCATTCCAGTACACGGCTTATGAAGAAGGCCAGCCTGTGCGGAGTTTTGCGGTTGGCCCTGAGAATCCTAGCTTTCGCAGGCTTTCCCAGGTATCTCCTTTTCTTCAGTATGCTATTATGACTTCGGAAGACGGAGGGTTTTATCTCCACCGGGGGTTCATTGCCGAGGCATTCCGCGATGCAATTATCGCTGATATAAAGGAAGGACGCTTTGTTCGCGGGGGCAGCACTATCAGCATGCAGCTTGTAAAAAATGTGTTCCTGAGCCGGAACAAAACAATAGTGCGCAAGCTTGAGGAGGCGCTTATCGTCTGGCTTATCGAGAACCAGCAGCTGGCCACCAAGGACAGGATGTTTGAAGTGTACCTGAATATCATTGAATGGGGGCCGCTGATCTACGGCGCAAATGAAGCTTCACGTTTTTATTTCAGCAAAGACGCTTCGAAACTGACGTTGGCGGAAGCGATTTTCATGGCTTCCATCATCCCCAGGCCCAAATGGTTTAAGTATAATTTTGATGAGAACGGGCGGCTGCGCCCATCCATGGCTGATTTTTACCGCCTGGTCTCAGGAAAGATGCTGGGCAAAGGCTGGATCACCCAGCTGGATTATGACAGGCTTGTCCCCGAGGTCACCCTTAAAGGCCCGGCCAGGCTGATGCTTAAAAATGCCGTGGACACCACCGTGGTAGTTGAACAATAACTCATCACTCATCACTCATCACTCATCACTCATCACTCATCGCTCATCACTCATCACTCATCACTCATCACTGATCACTCATCACTCATCACTCATCACTCATCACTTCTTTTTATTATTTTTACACAAACTTTTCACACAATGAAACCTTATTTATCATTCATGATTTGCTTACTGCTACCGTTTGCCGGGTTCAGCCAAAGCTTAAATATTAACCCGGAAGTAGCAACACCCCCGCTGAAATTCATGACTACGGCCCAGGTTATACAGGATCTTCAGCAAAACGGCAAAGCTTCAAAGTATTTTGAAACCGCCCAGGACCTCATTTACCTCGATGAAAACCTGATAGGCGTTATAAATACAATTCAACCCGGCTCTGTTACCCAGGAAAACCTTGACATGATGAAATACATGAATTCAAGGGACCAGCGGCCTTACCGTGAGGTCTGGGACCATAATGTTTACATGAAGTACGCTGCCCCCGTCACCGATATCCGGCAGCTGCTCAGCGATCAGAATGCCCTGAAAGATCTTAAGACCAGGCTGGGGAAGGAGTTTAACAGGCTTGATCCCCAGGCCTTCATCAACGGCAGCGACAGGATCATGTTTATCCTCAGGTTGCCGAACAGCGGAGCAGGATCATTTTACCGTGCCATACTCAGCGGTGGGTATATTCGCATCGATGAGATTTCCAACTGGCTCGACTCATAAGATTTTTACTATCTTTATTGCTTATTTAAACAATGTTTATGAGAATATCTTTACGATTCCTGCTGTTTGCCGCGATCATCGGCAGTCCGGCATTTTTACATGCCCAGGAGAAATCTCCCCCTATTGACATAGGGAAGGAGAGCATGTATTTCCCCCATCATTACCAACTGTATAAACTGCAGTACGGCCTGGGGTTTTATTTCACCAAACCCCCTTTCGACTGGGTTGAGAATGCCATCCAGGCGCCCCTCATCGACCTGCAGCTGACCATGGGCTTGCCGGCGGGGTTTTCTCTGGACGGGAGCGTGAACACTATAGTGGTCTCCAACCAGGTGACGCTGGGTGTAAAATGGAATTATATCTATAAGAATTTTTCATTTAACCTGGGTTATGACCTTGGATATGCCCTTGGCATAATGAACATCGGCGGTTTCAGGAATACCGGCATGATGATAGTTCATTACCCAAATCTTTCCCTCGGGTTCAAAACCAGGACGCTGGCCTTTACTTTAAAGGGAGAAGCGGTGGTCATTGGGTGGGGGCAGATGAAAATGGGAGAAGATGTCATGGTCAAACCGGCCAATGTATTTAACGGTATCACCGGGGCGATCTATATGGAACAGCGCATCTTCAGGAAGAAGATCCTTGTCATCGGTATAAAAGACAATTACGTGAAATATTACTGGCCGGTCTGGATGGTTTTCCCAACCTTCGATCGATACTACCATATTCCTGAACTTCATTTAATCTGGGTGTTATGAGAAGAATAATATTTTATATTACAGGCATTACACTGCTGCTGACAGGCTGTTATAAGGTAACTGACCTGGCAGTGCCGTCGACAGGCCCTAACTCGATCCTGAACGAAACCTCCCCTCTTCCTGACCCTTCGCGTAAAGTGATGGATGGAATATATACCGTAGCTGCCGGCAACAATCTTTTCGGCGACCAGGTGGTCATCAAATGGTCACGTAAAAAAATGTCGGTCTTCTGTTCCGACGGTCATTATTTTGTATTTGATGTGGGCCAGCTCGATTCGGTGATCATGCTCCAGGGTTACTGGAGGTATTGTTATAACGACAATACAGGTCTGGCAAATGCCTATATTGCCAGGGAGCAGGGAGGCAGGGATATCATGAATGCCAATCCTGATCACGGTACGATCATCATCAAGGGTGGTTACGGTTCCTCCGGAAATGAGATCAATAATTCCCTACAGTTCAATTACCTCAGGCCTATCAGCCCGGCCTTGCTGAGTAAAAAGTTTTCCATACTTGCACACCGCAGCGGAGGCCGTACTTCGGATCATCTGCCGGTATCGGAAAACAGCCTCGCTATGATCAATTTCACCGAAGGACTGGGTTCAACCGGTATAGAGGTTGATGTGCAGCTTACCAGTGACGGGATCCCGGTACTTTACCACGACGCCGACCTCAACATCCGGCTCACTCAGAAGGGTGTGCTGTCGGGCCCCATCCAGAATTTTACCTATACCCAGCTGTATTACCTGGTGAGCCTCATCCATGGTGAACACATTCCTACACTGAGGGATGCACTCATGTTTACAGTCGATAGCACTCTGATCACCGACGTTTATCTTGACATGAAAGAAAAAGTTCCTACGATGTCGGCGGTGGTGCCTATCCAGAAGGAAATGCTGCAGAGGGCAGCTGATAAAGGCAGGGATCTGCATATTTACATTGGGATACCCTCCACCGATGCGATAAATGATTTCATGAACCAGCCCGACTATAAAAACATCCCTTCATTATGCGAATTGACTACAGATGACGTTCAGAATCTCAACTCCATGGTCTGGGCGCCCCGATTCACCCTGGGAACCCAGAATGACCTGGTTGCCCAGATGCATAGCCAGGGCAGGCTCGCATGGACCTGGACACTTGACAATGTTGACTGGATCAAGGAATTCATCAGTGACGGGAATTTCGACGGCATCCTCACCAATTATCCTTTCGTTGTGGGTTATTATCATTATATCCGGGAGAACTAAGTATGAAAAGATATATCATTGCAGGCCTTTTATGTTTGTTTGGCGTGTGGACTGCATCCTGCCAGACCAACGACAGCATCCCGAAAACAAGGAGTCATTTTACCCTTGCGGCAGGGGCAGGATGGTCGCATTATTTTGCGAACATGGATCTTGTCCCGGCAAAGCAAGTTCAGAAAGACTTCATCGGGACTTCTTTCCGCTTCATGTGGGAACCCGAGTACAGGCTCAGCCTGGGACTGGAAACAGGATTTTACAGGATATTCAGGGTTGATTCTACCATAGCTTCCGAATACAATATGAAGTCAAGGATGAATGTAGTCCCGCTGTTCCTTGTCATCAGGATGAGGATTGTCGATAATTTCTACCTGTCCGTTGCTCCAGGGCTGGCCCTTCAATATACTAAAATCACAGGTATCGGGCCTGATATAACCAGCCATCAGTTATCCCTGGCGAATTTCGAGGTAACTGCTTCCTACCTTTACCCGTTAAGCAAGTTGTTCCTGGTGGGGGGGGAAGCAAGGTATATGTACTTCGGCAAGACCGACGATGCCATGCTGTCGATCAATGCGGTGTTTGCTGTGAAACTCTGAGTTGGCTTTAACTTAGATTTAATCTGAATCAATCTCGGTTTTTCCGGGGATATCAGTATTTTTGCAAAAAATTTAAAAGCAAAAATGAATTCCCCGGAAAATGAAGAGTCTTTCAGTATATCTTTCCTGGTTTATTTTATTTCTATACCTGCCAGTGATTCTTCATGCCCAGGAAAGGCCTGATTCGGTGAAGGCTGTTCCCTGGTGGAATTTTCATTTCCAGATGACGGTTATTACACAATACCATCCTTCATTTAAAGCAAAATATTCGGGAAAGAACAGCCTGGATACGAACGCAGAAACCAATATTTCGGTTACATCCACTTTATTATTCGGGGTAAAACTCTGGAAAGGAGCTTCGGTATATTTCAATCCCGAGCTGAGCGGGGGAAGTGGCTTTTCCCATACTATGGGCATCGCAGGGTTTCCCAATGGTGAAATTTACCGCGTGAGCGATCCTGCACCGCATATATATGTTGCACGTCTTTACCTGAAGCAGGTATTCGACCTTTCACCCGGAAATTATTTTAAGGATGACGACCTGAACCAACTGCCAGGGTATGTACCTGATTTCTATCTATCGGTAACGGCCGGCAAGTTCAGCATCATGGATTTTTTTGATAACAATATGTATTCACATGATCCCAGGGCCCAGTTTTACAACTGGTCATTAATGGGAAACGGGGCCTGGGATTACCCTGCAAACACACGTGGCTATACCTACGGGATAGTTCTCGAACTGGTGAAACTTTCCTGGGCTCTCAGGTATGGTTTCGTAATGGTGCCAACGACTCCCAACGGCTCGGTCATGGATTTTAACATTGCAAGATCCAACTCCCAGGCCCTTGAGTTCGAGAGGAAATTCAGGCTGAAGTCCCTGCCGGGTGCCGCCCGCGTAATGGCTTATTTCACCCAGGCACAAATGGGGAATTACCGGCAGGCTGTTGATTGGGGAAAATCGCATGATACGACCCCCGACCTGTCTTTTTCCAGGGCATTCGGCCACACCAAATGGGGATTCGGATTAAACCTGGAACAGGCAGTCCATAAGCATGTAGGACTTTTCCTCAGAGCGGGCTGGAACGACGGGCATAATGAAACTTTTGTGTTTACAGAGATTGACCGGCATCTTTCGTTAGGTATTTCATTAAACGGCGGATTATGGAAAAGAGCCGATGATGAGATCGGGTTTGCCCTAATTGCAAACGGACTGTCAGCTGATCACAGGAATTACCTTAAATCAGGAGGTTACGGATTCATCATCGGTGACGGTAACCTGAGTTATGCACCCGAATTCATTACCGAGATCTATTACAGTTTCAACTTCTTTAATAAACATCTCTGGCTCAGCCCCGATTACCAGTTCATTCTTCATCCTGCCTATAACATGGACCGTGGTCCTGTTCATGCCTTAGGGATCAGGGCGCATGTCGAGTTCTAGACCGCTAACCTGGCCATATTCAAACTCCGGTTTTCCGGAAACTGCTTATTTAGATATGCCGTTGAGTTTTGCCAGAAAAGCACAACCTGACTGATTTGGCGTGGAAAGTTGCAGATTGCCAAAAGAGATCTGTTGTATAAAATATCCGAGCAGATAAATATTGCCCGAATCATCAACTGCAATACCGTTCGCCTTGTCATATCCCAAACCACCTGCCTGGGTGCCCCCCATCATTTTCCCATCGGATGAAAATTCCAGGACGAATACATCCCAGTCACCTGTATTCCTGATATTGGATTGATTGAAGGTGAATGAATAATTGAATTCACCGGCCACATATATATTCCCGTTTTTAGCTACCTCCAACGACCTGGAATGTTCATTCCCCTTGCCTCCCGACTGGGCAGCCCAGATCACATTCCCGTCCTTATCATATTTTACTACGAAAATATCATCAGACCCTTTGCTCACCAGTTCCTTCTTGTTAAAAAAAGCTGTGCCTGAAAAGCTGCCGGCAATTACAATATCCCCTGCAGAATCAACAGCGATTGCGTTAAGCTGGTCATCCCCGACGGCTGAACCTCCGCTCCTCAACCATTCGATAATTCCGTCAGGATTATATTTGGCAAGAAAGACATCCTTGGTGTCAAGGCTGGTAATGAAATGTTTATCAAATTCTGCCATTCCTTCGAAAGTCCCGGCTATATAGACATTTCCCGACGGGTCAACATTAACTTCGGCTACCTGGTTTGTCCCTTCCCCTTTCCCGATATGTCCCCAGCAGAAATCACCGCTGCCGGTATATTTATAAACGAAAATGTTCAGTCTGCCTGTCGATTTGTACTCCTTGCCTTGAATGTTCAACGTTCCATTAAAGACCCCTGTGACGATAACATTTCCCTTCCTGTCAACGCAAACTGATTTACCATAATCCTCATTGTTCCCTTCCTGTTTCCTTACCCATTTCAGGTTCCCGTCATTGTCGTATTTAGCAAGGAAAAAATCCCGGGCTCCCTGGCTTTTCACTGTTACTCCTGAAAAATCGGCATTGCCCGATATATACCCGGTTATGTAAACATTGCCGTCACGATCAACTGCAATCCCGTAGGCTTCATCTGATTCGCTGCCCCCTGCCTGTTTCAACCATGTAATGTCGCCTTTTGCATTTATTCTTGCAATGAAAATATCGTAGAATCCGGAAGAATGCAGGTGATGCTTCCCGATAGTCAATGTATCGGAAAAACTCCCGGTAATATAACTGTTCCCTGACTTGTCGACAGCCAGGGCACTGGCATGGACCTCTGCATTGCTGCTGATATTTTTCGCCCATTCCCAGCTGCCTGTAAAACTGAATGCAGTACTGCCGTTCCCCAGGATAAAAAGGGGAAAGATAATGATGAGAATTCTCTTTACCCGTTCCATATCATGAAATTTTGGATTACTTGTTACTGTGGATTAATTATTACCATGAGAATTATTATTCGTATAATTTCTTTAACCTGAACCTGTAGGCCACTTTGAATATGATGGGGAAAATGAAAAGCGTGAGGATGGTCGAAGTGACAAGTCCTCCAATCACAACAATTGCCAGTGGGCGCGAGGTTTCCGAGCCGATACCCGTTGAAGTTGCAGCAGGAAGCAACCCGATTGCAGCGATTGTAGCCGTCATCAGAACAGGCCTTATTCTCGTTGTTACACCGTTCCTTATGGCGTCGTCTATATGAAATTTGGCATGCAGGTTTGTCTTGAATCTTGAAAGCAGGATAACCCCATCCTGGATACAGATACCGAACAGGGCGATAAATCCTATCCCTGCCGATATACAAAAATTGGTGCCTGTAAGGTGAAGCGCAAAAATTCCCCCGATTATGGCAAAGGGTACATTCATCAGGATCAGCCCCGAATCCATGATATCGCCAAACAATATGAATAGGATGAGGAAAATCAGTATCAGGCTTATCGGCACTACGATTTTTAATTGTGCAGTAGCTCTTTCCTGGTTCTCGAAATCTCCCTGCCATGAAATTGTGTATCCCTTAGGCAGACTTATAGCCTGGTTTACCTTTGACTGTGCTTCACTGATGGCTGAACCCATATCCCTCCCCCTGACTGAAAATTTCAATGCCACAAAGCGTTCATTATTATCCCTGAATATAAGGATAGGCCCGGTGATTTTTGTAATGGTTGCAATTTCCTTTACCGGGATCTGGTTCCCTGAAAGTGTCGGAACCATAAGGTCCCCGATCTCCTTTGCACTTTTCCTGTACTCGGGCAGAAAACGTATCCTGATGTCAAATTTCTTGTATCCTTCGTAAAAAGTGGAGGCTGCTTTACCTCCAATGGCCATTTCGATCACGGCTTCTGCGTCGGCCGTTGACACCCCGTAAATTGCCATTTTATCCTGCTCGAGTTCGATCCTGAGTTCAGGCTGGCCAAGGCTCTGGACAACTCCAAGATCCTCAATTCCCCTGATGTTCTTCATGATATTATACACTGAATCTGCAGTCCGGTCAAGAAAGAAAAGATCTTCACCATAGAATTTGACGGCGATCGATCCTTTCACACCCGACACGGCTTCTTCCACGTTATCCATGATCGGTTGTGAAAAGTTCAGCACGACACCCGGGTATTTCTCAAGCTTCTTTGTCATCTTCGCGATCATTTCCTCCCGGTTTTTCCTGTGCTCCAGGGCTTTGGTCTTATAGGTATCAACGAAAAACTCAATATTATAAAACCCTGTAGCATCAGTACCATCATCGGGACGACCTGTCTGAGATACCACCTGCTTCACCTCCGGGAATGAAAGAAGGATTTTTCGCATATCCCCTGCAATTTTCACCGATTCATCCAGGGAAACGCTTAAGGGCATGGTAGCCCTCACCCAGATCGCTCCTTCGTTAAGCTGGGGGAGGAATTCAGAGCCAAGGTAACTATATGAAAATATACTGATGGCCATCACAATGGCTGCGATGGTCAGGCTGATCCTTTTATTCCTGTAACAAAGGTCGAAGAATCTCAGCGCCCTGTTATATACGAAGTTGAAGAAAGGGTTCTTCTTTTCTTTCACATTCCGTTTCAGGAGAAGGCTGCTCATCACAGGTGCAAAGGTGAGGGCAAAAATAAGGGCTCCGATCAATGCGAAACCCAGGGTCCATGCGAGGGGTGAAAAGATCTTGCCTTCAACCTTCTGGAATGAAAAAATTGGCAAAAGGGCGGTAATGATGATCAGTTTGGAAATAAATATCGATTTCCCCATCTCGGTGCCGGTTTCCTTGATGAGACCCATTTTCGAAAGCCGGTTATACCTTTCCATCCCGACTGAAACCGCTTTATGGTCGAGGGTGACAAAAATACCTTCGACCATCACCACGGCGCCATCGATGATAATCCCGAAATCAATGGCCCCTATCGAAAGCAGGTTTGCGGTCATGCCCATCAAACGCAGGCAAATGAAAGAGAAAAGCAAAGCGAGGGGAATGATCAGGCTTACGATGAGCGTCGTCCTCCATTCAGCCATGAAAAGGAATACGATCACCGTTACGAAAATGATCCCCTCAATCAGGTTGTGGAGCACGGTATGTGTTGCATAATTGATCAGTTCCTGCCGGTCGTAATAGATCTCCATTTTGGTATCGGATGGCAGGATCTTTTTATTCAGCTGCTCGATCTTGTCATGGAGGCTCTTAATGACTTCGCTCGGGTTTTGGCCTTGTCGCATAACCACGATGCCTTCAACCACATCATCGGCAGTATCCTTGCCAACCTGTCCAAGGCGCGGGAGATGCGATTCGCCCACCTCTGCCACATCTTTGACCCTGAGGGGGATGTTATCGAACTTTTTAATGATGATGTTCCCGATCTCGCTGAACTTGTCGAGGAGCCCGATCCCCCTTACGACATAAGCCTGGGTGTTTTCCTCAATCACATCCCCGCCTACATTGATATTGCTGCGGTTTACAGCCTGGTAGACATCGAGAGGCGTGATCCCGTACTTAACTAAAAGATGGGGGTTGACCTGGATCTCGTAAGTCTTCACCTCCCCCCCGAAACTGACCACATCGGCTATGCCTGAAATTGACTTTAAATGACGTTCGACCACCCAGTCTTCAAGGGTTTTCAGTTCCCTCAGGCTGCGTGTTTTGCTTTTTAAGGTGAATCTCACGATCTCCCCGGTGGGGCCGTACGGTGGTTCAACTTCAGGTTTTACTCCATCGGGCAGATCGACATTCATCAGAAGGTTGTTGACCTGCTGCCGGCCAAAAGCATCTTCAATATGATCCTCGAAAATGACTTTGACCACCGAAAGGCCGAATAAAGTCGTTGAACGTACTTCGGTCTTATTCTGAACTGAGTTCATTGCCAGTTCGACAGGCATTGTAACATATCGTTCCACTTCTTCGGCGCTTCTCCCGGGCCATTGCGTGATGATCGAGATCTGTGTATTGGTTACATCGGGGAAGGCTTCAATGGGGGTATTTATATAGCTCACCAGACCCGCGATAATAATGATCGTGATGATGAAAAATACAAAGAACTTGTTTTTCAGTGAAAAGGCTATGATATTCCGGATGAATCTGTTCATGCTGCAGGATCTGGATGGATTGATTAATTAAGGTTGATCATTGGGTAATGGCGCTGTAAATCAATAATTGCCGGTTAGTGAGAACGGTTTCTCCGGCGTTTAATCCTTTCCGTATATAAGCATACCTTGAAGTTGTTTTCACCACATCCACAGGCACTGCAGTGAGGTCGCATTTGTTGCGGTAAACCACCACCCAGTTTTTATTCCTGTCGAAAACCAGGCAGTTTGCAGGGACCGTAAGCATGCAGCTGTCGGTTTTTTCATGCACGACAACCTCGGCGAACATCCCGGGCTTGAGCAGATTATCCTTGTTTTCAAGCTGAACCCTCACCGGCATGGTTTTACTGTCGTTGTCAAGGACATTATAGATCTTGTCGATAGTCCCTTTGAAGATCATTCCCGGGTAGGAAATCGTTGAAATCTGAACTTCCTCTCCCGGCCTGATATTGCGGATATCCGACTCATAAACATTTGCAAGCACCCAGAGTTTTGAAAGGTCGGATATGGTGAACATATTAGTCCCGTTATCAGGCCTGATCTGCATATCCGGATTAATGAACTTCTCGACGATAAAACCTGAGACCGGCGCCTTGACAATGTAATCGCTCTGTTTGCCACCATATATTGAAATTACTGCCTTCACCCTCTCCAGTTCCGACTGGGCCTTTTCCTTTTCCTTCTGTGCGGCAATGAAGTCATTCTCAGACGCGATATTTCCTTTATACATATCGGTCGTGGAAGCCAGGTTCTTTTCGGCAACGGCCAGGTTTGCCTGGGCATTGACCAGGTCGTTCTGAACGCCTGCCATTTCGGTGCTGTGGATGGTGGCCAACACCTGGTCTTTTTTAACAAAATCCCCCAGTTCGGTGTTCACCGATACCACGTTGCCGCTGACCATAGGAAAAAGCTTTACCACCTTCTCCTGGTCAAAAGTGATCTGCCCTATCAGTTTGAATTCATTGACCAGGGGAAGAACTTTAGCAGTATCGAACCTGATCTGTTCCATCAGGCTGTCGGGGATGCAAAAACTGGTGGTTTTATCATTGCCTCCTGAGGGTTCTTTCCGGTTACAGGATAGCAGAAGTAATGCGAAGCTTATATATAGCCCGGTTTTTTTAATCATAATCGATGTTATTTGTTTTCATGTATTCTGCAGATGTCTCTCCCCACGGCAAAATTGAGGTTCTCGAGGGAGTTCATCCTGCTGTATTGAAGTGAGTTGTACTGAATGGCATTTTGTTTGTAGGCATCATAATAATCAAGGAATTCAAGGAGGCTGATATTATGTTTTTCATAATTCCTGGCATATTCCGATACGGTGGCATCCAGCTCGTTGGAAAAGGATTCATCGAATTTTGATGCGATCCGTTGGTTCTCAATAGCAAGTGAATAAGCCTGTACCACATCGCTTCTTACCTGGTCAAGGACCGACTGAAATTTCACCTTATCAGACTCGATGCTGATTTTTGCCGATTTGATGTTACCCTGGTTCAGGTTGAACCAGGGAAGGTCGATCTGGAACCCGATATAATTATAGTTATGCACGTAGCTGCCATTCTTGTCCCATCCTCCCATCACTGTGAAGTTAGGTGCGCCCAGAGCTTTCTGGTATTTCAGGTTCATCTCACTGATGTTAATATCGGTTTTGGCCATCTTCAGGTCGTAACGGTTTTCCATAGCCGTATCGACCAGTTGCTGAAGGCTGAAAGTTTCAGGGTTTCGGAAACCTGCCGAAGCAGGTTTGAAGAGTGGAAGATAAAAGAGGTTGGAAGTATGCAATAGAACGTTCATGTCGCCCTGGGCAGCGACAAGCTGGGAGAATATGCCATATTTCTCATTTTCAAGAGAGAACAGCTCGGCTTTCAGCCTGAGGACTTCCGAACGTGAAATATAACCCTTGGAAAGCTGTTGTTCAAACACCGAAATGATCTGCTGCAAAGCGCTGATTTCCCGTGTATAAACCTGTAGGGAACGATTCAGAAAATAAATGTTGAAAAAGGTGCTGTGAAGGGTAAACCGCAGGGACCTGAGAAGATCGAAATAATTCTGTTCTTCTTTTACCGTTGTAAGCTGCGCCAGTTTAACCCCTTTCATGCGCTGACCTGCAAGCCTGAGCACTTTCTGTATCTGGATGGCCGTTTCCCCGCTATCTGAAATAGGGAACCATTGTTTTTCCTGGGGATTGTAAATATTCTGCTCAAGGGAAAAACTCGGGTTGGTGAAGAGTTTAGCTTGTATGATCTGGGCTTTGCTGATCTCAATGTTGTACTTCTCTGAAATGAGCTGGAGATTTTTTGACAGGAAAACGCTGTCGGCCATGGTAAGTGAAAGCCTGGACGTGTCGGAAACGACAGCCTGTCCCTGAACATTGAGGTATGAGAATAGCAGCAGGCAGTTAAATAGTATTCCGTATGATTTCAGGCTTTCCATTGTGCTGATGTTTAAGGCAGCACAAAATTAGATACCCTCTTTTTGCAAGAGATTAAATGCAGATTAGAATTGGATTAGATTAGCATTAGAAGGTAATTTCGACAATGGTACCACTGTTTTGTTCAGAGAACAATTCGATCCTGCCGCCATGCATGCGGATGATTTTGGCCGAAAGTGAAAGGCCCATTCCATGTCCGGGGAAACCCGAAGCATTGGAGGCCCTGAAAAAAGGCTGAAAAATGTTTTTCATGTCTGATGCCGTGATCCCTATTCCCCGGTCAATGACCCGTATTACAAGTTTGTTATCCAGGTATGTCAGGTTGCATACTACTTCCTTGCCGGAAGAGAATTTACCGGCATTATCGATAAGGTTTGTGAATGCTGTATGAAGAAGCTGTTTATTGCCGTGAACGGTAAGTTTTGCCTCATCCTCGGGCAGAGAATCAAATTCAAGTCTTATAATAAGGCCTGAATTCCTGAGCATGATTTCATTGCGGATCTCCAGCAGCAGTTCATCAATCCTGATTTCATCAATAAAGCCTTTAGGATTCGAGATTTCGGTATGGGCAATGCTCAGCAGGTTGTTTACAAGGACTTTCATCTGCCTGGTTTCTTTAAGGACATTGACCATGACTTCCTTGTATTCCTCCTTGTCCCTTTCCTTGTGAAGAAGGATTTCAAGCTCGGCAATGATGCTGGTAAGCGGTGTTCGCAATTCGTGGGAAGCGTTATTGACAAATGTTTTCTGTAACCTGAATGATTCTTCAAGTTTTTCAAGTACGTTGTTGAAAGTAGTCGCCAGTTCGGCGATCTCATCCTTGTTCTTCCCTTCATTAACCCTGATGTTCAGGTTCGAAACAGTGATCTGTTTCACCTGCCGTACGATCTGGGTTATAGGTTCAAGGGTCTTCTTTGCAAAAAACTGGCCCAGGAAATAGATCACCAGTATACTGATCACAAAACCTGCAAGCATGGCAGTGAACAGGTTATGCAGGCGCTCCATGCCATCGACATCAATAGCCGATGCGATGATCACGAATTCCCCCTGGTTGTCCTGGTAAAATATTCCGTAAAACTGACGGTCGCCGTATGAATAGCGAAGTTCCTTAATTTTTCTTATCTGGTTTATCTGAGCCGTGGTCACAAAAAATCCCGGCGACTTCTCAATAAATACATGTTGATTTCCCTTGTCAAAAACCTGGATGATCTCTGCAGGAAGTTTTTGTGAGAACCTGTTTTTAAAAGGCAAATAGGTATTTATGGTATAATTATCCTGTTTCAGGAAAACCCGCGAGGCAAGGAAAACCCGTTCCTTGATCCTTGCAAAGAAATCATTCCTTGTGTACTCCCTGGATGTAAGAAAGCTGAACATCAGGATAAAGAATATCACCACCGCATAGATGATGGTAAAATATAATGCAAGCCTGTTACGGATTTTCATTTCATTAATATTTCATCACCGCAATTGGGGATAAGGAAGCTGGGCCGCTTCTGTTTTACTCCCTGTTTTCCATCATATATCCCATTCCAACAATAGTGTGGATGAGCTTACGGTTACCTTCTTTTTCAATTTTATTCCTGAGGTAATTTACATATACATCGATAACGTTGGTTCCCGTATCAAAGCTGATATCCCAGACTTTTTCTGCAATTTCCGATCTTGAAAGGATCTTTCCCTGGTTTTTCATGAATAATTCCAGGAGCATGAATTCCCTGGCCGAAAGCCTTATCTCCACCCCGCCTCTTTTAACACGTTTTGCACGGGTGTCAAGCTCAAGGTCATCTATTAAAAGGATGGGGTCGTTGCTCACATCCATCTTCCTCCTCAGCAATGCCCGGATCCTGGCAAGCAACTCCTCAAAATTGAACGGTTTGACAATATAATCATCGGCCCCTGTATCGAGCCCCGAAACAATATCGTCGGTGCCCCCAAGGGCTGTAAGCATGAGTACAGGAGTCCTGATATCTTCTTTCCTTAGTTCCCTGCAGAGGTCTAACCCGTTGATCTTAGGCAGTATCAGGTCAAGAATGATCAGGTCATGTTTTTTTTCAAGGGCTAGTTTTTTCCCAAAAAAACCATCATAAGCGAGATCAACAGAATAGTCCTGTTCCTCCAGCCCCTTTTTCAGGAGTGAAGCGATCCTGGGTTCGTCTTCGATTACGAGAATATTCATCCGCAGAAAATATGTATCAAAGATATTGATTCTTCACCTGAAAGGCAGTATCAGAAATAAAGAGGATAAAACCTGATCGTTCCCAAAGTGTTAAATTCCAGGGCCGGGGCTGGGATTTTAATGAAACTCAGAACAGTGAAAACTCCTTTGAGGAACTTCGATTTTGTACGAATGCGGGTTAGGTCGACATCCAGGGAAAGATAAAATTTCCTGTAACGGGTAAAATCAGGTATGGGTTGGCCATTAACTTCTGAAGGATTTACAACTGCGCCTGTCATCCCTTCAGCCCCATAGCCGACGGCAACATTGAACCACTTCGGGAACTTCGAACTTTTAGGCAGAAATGAATAGATATTGGCCGACAACCAGTAGGAATGCCCGTTATAATCCTTGATCAGCCATTGGGGGAAGTTGGGTCCGAGTTCATCGGGGTTGTAGGGAGGATATTTTGTAGGGTGGAATGAGTATTTGAGGTTGAACCTTTGTTCATGCCAGCCCAGCTGCTGGCTTACGAAAAGGATACATCCAAGTGTGTTGGCCGTGAGGTCCCCGGGCGAAAATCCCCATTCTTTAGAGAACCCGTCCAGTATTTCAATGTTAAGCATATAGGCGAACCCAAGCATTCCCCCGAACCAGGCAGCTTTTGTTTCTGAAACTCCGCACCAGCGGTAGGATTCATAGCCAATCCTGCTTATGTAATAGGCTGTGGTGGCATGGCCGCATTTATCCATTTGCTGCCATTCATCATTATCGTTGAAAAAATGGAAGGTTGACTGCGGATAATCCTTGTACCAGGCAAAATACAATCCCCCGAGTGAACCGAAATAGATCGCAGCCTGGGCACTCAGAACCCCGATCAACCTTCCTTTGTGAAGATTGTTCTTCAGGGGATCGTTTTTACCTGAGTCGCCAATAAGAGAATCAGTTTTAATCTCGCCCTGTGCAATACCCTCCCCTCCGGAGTTGAACCGGGGGTCATGGCTCTGCCCCTGGGTTAATCCAGGATAATTGCACTCAGAATCCATGGAAACAGCAGATAATGAAGATAGTAACAACGTTAAAACAGCAGGTAAAACAATAGTGAACCGGTAATGATTCCTCATAAGCAATGATGGATTATATAAAATAACCTTATTCCTGGTGGCCTTATTGTTTTTCTAATCCTTTTCTAATCTTAAATGAGACTTTATAAAACATTTGTATCAGATTATCCTTAATTTTGCCTTACTAAAGATATCTCAATAAACCCTGCAATTTCAAGACTTGCTTAAAAACCATGAAAACAAAATTTTTCATTGTTCTTTTCATAGCCTCCTCATTGCAAATATTTGCGGGGAAAGGACTTGTACTTTCTGATTCTGCTTCATCAGGATACAGAATCAACAGCGTTTTCGGGAAAGGCAACGGAGAGGATAAAATTGCCTGGGGATTCTTTGTGGAGTTCAATTCCGCTTATACAAAATTCAGCCATGTTAACGTCTTTCTTCCGGGTCTGAGCCTGGGATTGCTCGTTAATCACAACTGGACTATCGGCCTTACAGCCTTTTTCATTGGGAATCCACACGGACTACATTACCACAACATATATTATGACTCCACTGCCAAAACGATGCATGGTGCTGATCTTAGAGGGGGATATGGAGGCGCATTGCTGGAGTATACACTGTTCCCTCAATCCCGGCTCCATGTTTCGTTTCCCCTGATCATCGGAGGGGGATATATGTATTATGTGCCAACAAGATATAATAATACAACAGGCTCACTGCCCCCGAAATATTATCGTGATGTTATCTCAAGTGATAATTTCTTTGTAATAGAGCCAGGGGTGAAAATGGAAGTAAACATCGCCAGCATATTCAGGATTGGCCTTGGTTTAAGCTATCGTTACAGCCCCGATTTCAAACTTCTGAATACTTCCCCTTACCTTATCAATCAATTTACAGCCAGGCTCAGCCTCAGGCTCGGAAAATTCTGAAATTAGAATCAGGAAGTTTTTGCAACAATAGTATTTCAAAGAAATTTGATGGTTCTGATGAGATAGGAGGTGAAATCCTTAATATACTTTGACTCGTTAATTTATTTTCCAGAGTTTAATGGTTTGATCCCAGGAACCCGATAAAATATATTGCCCGTCAGGGCTGTAACGCACTGAAGAGACGGTACTCTTATGACCTTTAAGGATGTGTATTTCTTTGCCTGTATCAATATTCCAAAGTCTGATGGTTTTATCATCCGAGCCTGAAATAGCGTACTTCCCGTCAGGGCTAAAGCAAACCGTTTCAACACCTACAGTATGACCGGCAAAAGAACGGATTTTCTTGCCGGTGGTCACATTCCACAGTATTAAGGTTTTATCAAATGAACCGGATAACACAGTTTTCCCGTCAGGGCTGAAACAAACTGAATGGACAATATTACTATGACCTATAAATGACCGGATTTCTTTACCCGTTTTAACATTCCAGAGTTTCAACATATTATCTGCAGATCCGGATATAATAAATTTCCCGTCAGGACTGAAACAGGTTGAGAAGACCCGGCCAGTATGTCCGGTAAAAGAACGTATTTCTTTACCCGTGTTAAGATTCCACAGCTTCAAAGTTTTATCATCCGATCCGGATAAAGCGCATTGACCATCGGGGCTGAAACAAACCGATTCAACGGCATCCTTATGTCCGGGAAACATCCGGATTTGTTTTTTGGTTGCAATATCCCAGAGAATCAATGTGCCATCCCATGAACCTGACAAAGCAGTTTTTCCGTCGGGGCTGAAACAAACCGAAGCCAAAACGCTTTTATGCCCGGCAAATGAAGCAATTACTTTACCGGTGCTGACATCCCAGAGTTTAACAGATTTTTCATATGATCCTGAAATGATATATTTCCCGTCAGGGCTAAAGCAAATTGAATTAATTGAAGCAGAATTCCCTGTGTTCTTCATCGTCAGAACCAGTTCCTGAGCACATAACCCATTGACCATGGTTAGTGTAACAGATAATAAAATGGTCTTAATCAGTGAGTTGCTTGTCAATATCCAGTTTTTAAATTTGTTCTGCATTTTTTTAACAGCTATAGATAATTTATGTAAAAGTACTCAAACGTTTCTTCTTTTTATCTCTCCCTGCTAACAAGTGGATTTTCATTACTTTTGCAAACCAAAATTGTAAAAACGCCCAAATGCTGTTATCTGTTTTATTATTTTTAGGATCTGAGGATATTTTTCTTGTTGCCTTGGTGGTTCTGTTATTGTTTGGTGGGAAAAAGATACCTGAACTAATGCATAGCATAGGGAAAGGAGTTAAAAGCTTCAAGGATGGAATGGAAGGCGTGGAAGATGAAATTACGAGTTCCACCGAACCAGAACCTTCAAAAGAACCTGAAAAAGATAAAGCTCAGGAGAAAATAGGTAATTGATGTTCTATAAGGAAAGTTTTAATCTCTTCAGGTAAATTCCCCGCTTCCGGGGCGGTACCCGGGTCCAGGGCTTTACCCTGGGCTAACACCGGTTTAATCTTTCAGGCATCTTACTGCAAACGCATCAAGCTGGTAATTGCCCGAATACAGGTTGGTCGAAAGCGACAATTGTGCGCTGATCACTGTGGAGTTGGCAGGGATGACGGTGAGATCAAAAAAGATCAGGCTGCGCCGCAATGCGGGAGACAATGAAAACCGGGAGGCAGATGACAAGCAAGAGTCCGGCACAGGCAAACCGGGAAAAATTCATAAGACAGAAATAAAAATTTTGCCTTTCCCCTTATGGTTAATGAAGTAACAACAAAGTTAAAAAAAAACTTCCTTCCGCTAACATGGGAAGGAAGTCGTATTAACCAACTGAAAGAAAAGAAAGAACGATTTTAAACCAGTTGGTCCAGGTATTTTCTCAATTTTTTCTCTGCAGATTTTTCACTCTCATAAACCACTTTATTGCCGTCACCCAATGCCTTCTCGATATCCCTGATATCTTTCACAAGCCTGAACATCCCACCGATTTCAACTGAAGCTGCCTGGTCTGTTCCCCAAAGGGCACGGTCAAGAGTAATATGACGCTCGATAAAGGAAGCTCCCAGCGCAACAGCAGCATAAGTTGTTGCCAACCCTGTTTCATGGCCGGAGTATCCGATAGGAATTGTATTGTACTTTTGTAAAAAAGAACGTATCACCATTAGATTCAGTTCATTTAGTTTACAAGGATATGTCGAAGTCGATTGTGCAAGCAGCAATTTTTGAGGATTAAGCAAAGAGATGGCTTGTTCAATTTGTTCCATGGATGACATCCCGGTGGAAAGAAAAACAGGTTTACCTGTATTGCGGATTTTTCTTAACAGTTCGGTATCAGTGATCGTTGCAGAAGCCAGTTTAAAGGCAACAGGGTTAAATTGTTCAATAAAGTCCACGGCACATTCATCCCAGGCCGATGCAAACCAGTGAATTCCCTTATGCTTGCAATAGCTGTCGATTTCGGTGAATTCGTTTAAACCGAATTCAATTCTCCTGCGGTAATCAATATAGGTCATCCTTCCCCAGGGAGTGTCACGTTCAAGATTCCATTGATCTATGGGTGTGCTGATCTCAGGGGTTCTTTTTTGGAACTTGACTGCATCACAGCCTGCAAACACAGCGCCATCAATGAGTTTTTTCGCCATATTCAGACTCCCGTTATGATTAATCCCGATTTCAGCAATGATATATACGGACTCGCCGTCACCAATACAGCGATCCCCAACCTGAACTTTCCTTTGTGTGTTCATACTCGTGTTTTTTATAATAAATTATTATTTCAGCGAATTCCCTGAAGGCTCCATAGCCCCCGTTATTTTCAAGATTCAAATGAGCAATTTCCCTTATCGCAAAAATGGCATCGGCAGGGCAGGCCGAAAGCCCTGATTTCTGCATGATTTCAAAATCATTGGAATCATCACCTATATAGGCTATTTCTTCAGCTGATATGTTTCTGTTCCTGATAATTTCCTTTAATACCGAATATTTGTCAATGCTCCCCGGATGGTATTCCTTTATTCCCAGTTTTTCAACCCTCCGCCTGACTATCTCTGAATCTTCCCCTGTAACCAGGCCCGTCTCAATATTTACAAGTTTCCTTAAGCGTTCAACACCCATTCCATCCCGGATTGAAAACCGTTTCATCTCTTCACCGGTTCTGGAATAATAAACACAGCCATCGGTTAAAACCCCGTCACAATCTGTCAAAACCAGCTTGATTTTGCGCACTCTTGCTATGATATCTTTATTTACTTCTTTCATTTTTAATCTCTCCCGGTAAATTCCCCGCAGCCTGCTGCGGATCAGGGACCGGGGCTTGCCCCGGGCTTCATACCATTGATTCTACCAACTGGTCCATCCACCGTCAACAACAAGATTTGCTCCGGTCATATAAGCTGAAGCATCACTTGCCAGGAAAATAAGAGCGCCTTTATAATCGTCAGGCTCTGCCATTCTTCCCAGAGGGGTCCTGTGAGAGTACTTTTCGATAAAATAGTCATCCTGACCATTTTTAACCCCGCCCGGACTAAGGGTGTTCACGCGGATTCCATAATGCCCCCAATAAGCTGCAAGAAATTTACTCAGCATGATAACACCTGCTTTTGTAACAGGATAAGCAGGAGGTTTATAGAATGACTGAAATCCCTCCGGGTCCTGGTATAGTCTCTGATCAGGCGCAGAAATACCATAGGTGGAGCTGATATTGATAATACTGCCTTCTTTTTGTTTTACCATTTGGGTACCTATGACCTGTGAGCAGAGGAACACTCCTGTAAGATTGACATCCAGCGATTTCTGCCAGAGTTCAAGAGGATAATTCTCAAATTTTGACTGCTCAGATGCAGCTTTCGGATCCTCGAACATATCATTGATAGCTGCATTGTTTACTAGAATATCAATCTTGCCGAACCTGTTGAGAACATCTCCCAATAAACCGGTAACTGAATCTTTTTTACTAACATCCAGGCAGAGTCCCATCGAATTTTCAAGCTGTTTATCCGCAAATTCATTGCATTTTTGCCCGTCAAGATCTGCCACAACAACTTTTGCTCCTGCTTTATTAAGCGCCCGGCAGTGTTCCTGCCCTATCAGCCCCAAAGCCCCTGTAACAATTGCAACTTTACCGTTTAAAGAAAAGAGATTATCCATGATCATCGCGGATTTCTTGGTTTTGTATTGAATCCCGAAGTCTTTCTGAAAGTGGGTTGAACCGGTATTCCCCTGATTTGTTTTAAAACGGTATTCTCATTTAAAGCTTTCTTTAACAACCCTAATACTTCAGTGTAAGCCGATAAAGTATATTCAATATCCCGGATGGAATGCGAGTAGCTGATATTATGCATCCCTGACCATAGTATCCCCCTTTTAATGAGTTCCTGCTGAACAAAAGATTTTAATTCGAGTGGGTTGCCGGCTTTTTCATCGAAGCATACCATAGTCCTGAAGCTGTAACCGACTGCTCTTGTAAAATCCAGGCCAAGTTCCGAAGCAATAGTGTTATAACCTTCTTTAAGGAAATCTCCTGCATTTGAAATTGCAGATATGACATTTTTATTTTTTAATTCAAGGATTGTCGCTTTAGCCGCTGCCAGAGAAAGCGCTTCTCCTCCAAATGTTGTGAAGAAAAAAACCTCATTTTCAAGCACCTGCATCAGATCCTTTCTCCCGGTAAGCACTGAAACAGGCATCCCGTTTGCAACAGCCTTGGAAAAAGTAGCCAGGTCGGCTTTTATCCCAAAATATTCCTGAGCTCCTCCCAATGACATCCTGAATCCTGTCCACATTTCATCGAAGACTAAAATAATCCCGCGTTTGCTGCAGGTATCTGCAACCTTATGTAAAAAATCATTTTTAGGAGGTTCAAAGACCACCGGTTCAAGGATAACAGCAGCAACATCGTCGTCTATCGAAGAGAGTAATGTTTCTATTTCATTATATGAAAAGGTATAGGTAAGTTCTTTGATCTCCTCCGGAATCCCGGCATTAAGGGCGATAGTGCTTACGTACCAGTCATGCCATCCATGGTAACCGCAGCAAAGGATTTTATTTTTCCCTGTATAAGCCCTTGCAATCCTGATAGCAGCGCTTGTAACATCTGCTCCGGTTTTACTATACCGTACAGATTCTGCATTGGGAATGATCTCCCTCAGCATTTCAGCAACCTCAACTTCAAGCGGATGCATCAATGAAAAAGTAATCCCGTCATTTAATTGACTGCGAATCGCTTCATCTATTGCGGGAAATGAATAACCCAGAATTAAAGGCCCGATGCCCATGTTGTAATCGATGTATTCATTACCGTCGGCATCCCAAACGTGAGATCCTTTTCCCCTGACCAGATATTTGGGCGCAATCCCATTTACATACTGTGTGGGACCTTTTGCAAGGGTTTGTGAAAAACAGGGGATCAGCCCTTTTGCCCTTTCGTAAAGCTCGTTTGATTTCTCAATTACCGGATAGTCCGGATTGGAAGCAATTTTGTTCGACATAGTTAGATATTATTCTTTGTGCAAGTGATTCACCATCAAGACCATGGTAATTCAAAGCTTCCGACGGGGTTCCGCATGCAGGAAATCCATCTATTGCAAAAATTGTGAAATTATTATGTTCCAGGAGGTTGGCATTTGTTAATGCTGAAATGAGAAATTCACCTAATCCTCCGAAACGGGCATGATCTTCAAGGACAAAAATCTGTGAATGGTTCATGATAGTTTCTTCCAGCCAGGAAAGATCAACAACATTGAGCCAGGGCATATTGATCACTTCCAGGCCAAAATCTTTGGCTGCCAGGAGTTCTGAAGCCAGAAGCGCTTCATTCAGCATGACAGGGCCATAGGAGAATATGATAGCATCAAACCCTTCACGCAGAATGACCCCCCGGCCCCTGATCAGGTTATAGGAAACGGGTAAAATTATTTCGCGTGGAGACGGGCTGATATTCATGCGGATGGTGCAGGATGTATCTGCAATATTTACACAATAATTGACGACCATCGCTGTTTCGGCTGAATTACACGGTTGTATGATTTCCATATTGGGAAGGGCACCCAAAAGGGAAATATCCCTGATGCTCTGATGTGATTTTCCGGGACCGGCAGGTACCAGACCTGCATAATGGCAGGCATAAATGATCTTGTGCTGTTCGGTACAATTGTTATATATCTGTTCATTTGCCCTGGAAGCAAGGAAACTGGCGAAGGAGTTGACCACAGGCAGAAACCCCATCTTTGCAAGGCCGCCGGCCATGGAGACCATATCCTGCTCGGCAATCCCATTCTCAATGAACCTTTCGGGAAATTTATTTTCAAAATAGCGCAAACGGCAATCAGAAGAAAGATCTGCATCAAGAACGATCAGATCCTGTCGCATGGTTCCCTGTTCCAATAATTCCTTCCCATATGCTTCCACAACATACTCTGCATTTTTTCTCAAGCCTGTATTCAGCGGAGCGGCAGAACTGACAGGCTCGCCCAAGGCGTTAAAAAGGAGATGGTGGCTGGAATTTCTTTTAAGATTATCAACATCAGAGGTTACAAGCGGCGAATATCCCATTCTGTTCAGATAATCATTGATCCATCCTGTAATTTCCTTATAGGCCCTTTCATAAGAATCATCGTCAGGTGCTCCGGCATGCCAGGGATAAAGCCCATTCCCTTTTTCCAAAGCAACAGGATGTTCCATAAAGGATACACCTTTACCTTTGATTGTATCTGCAATAATAAATTTGGGTTTATCAGTTACGTTTTTCAGTGACCTGAATACAGTATCCAGTTCATTGAAATCATGACCATCAATCCTGGCAACATGCCAGCCGAAACTTCTGATTTTTTCTTCAATATCGCCCAGTGAAAGGATCTTTTTGACAGGTTTGTCACTCTGAACTTTATTATGGTCCATGATCACCGTCAGGTTAGTGACATTTTGATGTACACATGCCTGAAGGGCTTCAAAATTCTGACCTTCCTGGAACTCACCATCACCGGTCATTACAAACACATCCCCTTTCAGATTCAGGGCTCGTTTAGCCCAAGCCATTCCCCTGCCTTTCGAGATGCCCATGCCAAGTGAGCCGGAATTTGCCTCAATGCCCCTGATATGGATATCGGGATGACCATCAAGCCCGCCAAGCCTTCTTAACTTAAGGATCTGTTCTTCAGAAAGTATTCCAAGTGAAAAAAGTACTGAATATAGACCAGGCACATCATGCCCTTTGGATGAAAAGTAAATATCCCTGTCAGGATTATCCAGACCGGTTTCCAGGATATTCAATTCTTTATAGTAAAGCCAGACAACAATATCCATAGAACTCAAACTTGAACCCAGATGTCCTGATCCGGCATTTTTAACCATGGCCAGAGTATTAGCCCTGCACATATCTGAGATCACAGATAATTCCATATAATAATCATGATCAAGAGCCTGGATTCTTTTAAACTCCTGAAAGGGGATTATTTCAAGCTTCATGACTAAGCAGATTAAGTTTATAATGATCTATGTTTTGCAATTCATCAAGATGATTATCATACCAGCAGTGACCCGCGCGATGTCTGTTTAACTTTGCTATCCCGGGATGTCGTTCGATTAGTGCCAGGATATCATCCAGGCCAAAAAATGGATTTACCGGATATAATTTTTCATATATTTCGCAAATCAATAAATAGTCTTCTTCGTAATCGATGGTCCAGCGGTGCGAGGTTGAAAAATCATTCCCCGACAACCATTTTACATTCCCTATTCTGAAACGGTCCGGGTTTTCCCATATGTAAGGGGTAGTATGCTCCCTTTCAAAATCTTTTTGAGCTTTTTCACAGGCTGTTCTTAGTGTTTCAAACGACATTATTTCAACATCGTTCCCATCGGGCCAGCTGGGCGGATGGAGATTACTCACGTAATCGAACTCATTATTATGGCGGAGATAATACCCGATCACCTGGTCAATCACAGCAGGGTCAATCAGGGGACAGTCGGACGGGATTTTTACCAGGGCTTCTGCATTATATTCCAGTGCCAGCTGAAAATGCCGGTCGAGCAAATCATGAAGACTTCCCCTGAAACAATGAATGCCACGTTTTATACAGAGTTGTTCAATTATATCATCCTCCGGTCTTTCAGTGGTGGCAACAACAATTACTCCTGACAGGCTTGCTCTTTTTACACGCTCTATCATTCTGAAAAGCAAAGGTTCTGCATATAAGGGCATTAATACCTTATTTGGTAACCGGGATGAAGATGTCCGGGCTTGTATTGCAGTTACAATTCTCATTTTAGTTAACCATATTTAACAGGGATTGTCTGGTTATTCTGGCAATTGACATTGCAGAAGTTCCTCCATTCTGAACGGGAGTGAGTTTTCGAAGAACATCCATGTTAAAATCTGAATACACTTCTTTCCCTAAAGCAATGCCAATATAAACTACCGAAGAATAAACGGTTACCAGCACATCGCAGTTCGCGATCATGGGGTTAATGTTGAGACTGGTATAAATTAAGGCTCCGGGAGCATTTGCCAGAATCTCACGTTTGGCTCGGTCCCAGTTTTCATTTGGGTGAAGCTTGAAGATGATTTGCCGGCCGTCGGCTATCCTGAGTACTTTTTGAATGAACTTTTTCCTGTTTTCATAATTCAGCGTCTCTCTTCTGTCGGAGGTCGCCACCAATACGTAATTTTTGAGAGGGAAATCGTTTTTTAAGTATTGAACAGCGTTATCGAAATTAGGAATACCTGTTACCCTTATTTTGGAAGGTTCCACCCCTTTTGAAATGAACAGATCCCTGTAACCTTCTGAAGCAACGAAAAACAGTTCATAGGCATGCGATAGTCCGGTCGATGATGTTCCGGCCAGCCACCGTGGGAAAGAATATTTTTTAACCAGATGATAAGTGAAATTTTCAGGTTCAGTCATTCCTTCCTGAACCAGCACAATCTTTTTCCCCCTGATATTCCCTGGAATGATCACATCCTGACAAGTAAAAATAATATCATAAGGACGATCCAGTGCTTTGTAGTCGACTGAAAGCTTGTTTGTAGAGAAATAATCCTCAGTCTGTTCCCTGAATCTTCCACCGAGAATTGTAAAGTTGAGGAATCCTTTTTGAGCTAAAAACCCAATGAACCCGGTTGAATAGAAAGGTGTGAAATAGCACTCGCAATCATTAAAATACTGCGAAATCTGATGCATCATCGTCGTCTGGTTCAGAGAACCACAAATAAAAAGGATCTTTTTTTGCATTTTCTGATGCCGGAAACAGAGCGTAAAAGTAAACTGATGCCAGTTCAGGTATATTAAAGAGAAAAGAAGTTATTGTTAAGATATCATTAACGAAATGATGAATTCAGCAAAGAAATATGCCAAAATCCGGTGGTATTTTAAATAATCATTAAATCAATGGTTTTCTGTTCCTTACTCCTCATTAACAAAAATTTAACATGTAGTTTTGCTGTCAGAAAATCAACAATGACGGCTTTCTTTTCAGGAATTTTATTGGGTTTTGCAATAACGCTTTCATTTGGCCCCGGATTCATCGCATTATTCCAAACGAGTCTGTCGCGGGGATTAAATGCCGGGATATTGCTTGCTACAGGTATGGTGTTAAGCGATATGGCCCTTGTTTGCATCAGCTATTTTGGCTTATCGGAGCTGATCCCGAAGGAAGATTACAGGTTTTTGGGAATGGTTGCAGGAATTATTCTAATCATCATGGGAGGGATATCTCTTTTTAAACGGCCTGAACTTATAGCAGAATCAAAAACAGTGAGTGGTTCAAAAAGTACTTTAATCTCTCCCGGTAAATTCCACGCTACCCTGGAGAGGAACCCGGGTCCAGGGTTCCGCCCTCAGGTTAATACCAATTTATTTAAATTCCTTTTAAAGGGATTTATCATAAATATAGTAAACCCATTCAGCCTTATTTTTTGGGTTGGAATTATCGCATTTGCTGCAAGAAACTGGGGCCTTGGAAATTCCAACGTTTTTTTATTCCTTTCAGGAGTATTTGTGACTGCTTTTTCTTCCGATATTCTGAAATGTTACCTGTCGGGGAAACTACGAAGGATATTGGCTGCTAATACTATTCATTGGATAACGCAAGCGATGGGAATCCTTTTCATTGGGATCGGTTTTTTTATTATATATAAGGTTAAATAGATAAGTTAAACAGATGTATGCGGATAGTAATTTATCAGATCAGTTAAATCCAGTAATGGATTATTCAGACACAGTTATTCTTTTGGTGGATGATGAAGAGGATATTCTTGAGTTCCTGGGTTATAACATGGTAAAAGAGGGATTTCAGATATACAAAGCCAGTAATGGGCAATCGGCCATTGATCTTGCAAGACAATATAAACCTCATATAATCATTCTGGATATTATGATGCCTGGTCTCGATGGAATTGAAACCTGCAGCCAATTACGCCTGATTCCTGAATTGCAAAGTACTCTTATTGTATTTCTGACCGCCAGGGGTGAAGATTATTCCCAGTTAGCCGGGTTTGAAGCCGGGGCTGACGATTATGTCACCAAACCAATTAAACCCAGGGTCCTGATAAGCCGGATTCATGCGCTTTTAAGAAGGTTTAAACCCATCCCGGAGATTTCAGAGAAATTGATGACTAAAGAATTTCTTATCGATACTGACAGATATGCATTAATTAAAAACGATAAAGAAATTATTCTTGCCAGGAAAGAATTTGAGATATTGCAAATGCTCGTTTCATCTCCGAATAAAGTGTTTACACGTGATGACATCTTCAATAGGATTTGGGGAAAAGATGTGATCGTCGGCGACAGAACAATAGACGTACATATTCGCCGGATTCGTGAAAAAGTTCAAACCGATAGTATAAAAACGATTAAAGGCGTCGGTTATAAGTATGTAGAGGAATAATATGTTCTTTTCAACATGTTATTTATAAAGCTTGCTCAGGTAATCTGCATTCTTGAATTCGATACATGCTTCAATACCATTATGGTCAGAAAGATACTGCTTCCCGTTTCCCCAACTGGATTTCAGCGCTGTAACTTTCCGCCTGATCCATTGGATCAGCTGCGTATTTCTGGTCAGAATATAATCTATCCTGCGGGGGTCGGGATTTGCTGATTTATAAGCATCATTGGATTCATCGTCAAATGTGATTTTTAACTTTCCTGTAATAATACCATCTTCAGCGTTTAAACTAGTTAACAATCCATTGTAATAATCCGTGATCTTTTCATCTGTATTAAAATCACCGCAGATTATCTGTGGTTTCTGAGGATCCGAGTACGGTTCGATTAATTGCTGGTAAATCTCGGCAAGCTGTTGTTCTCTTATATATTGCGGATAATTATCATCCTGTAAATGTGTTGCCACCAATTGAAAAGGAACACCATAACACCTGCCCTCAACCAGTACAGCTCCCTTTCTCGCGAAACTGTCAAACCCGGCTGAAATTGTAAATTCTATCTCCTTTTTAACTGACAGCGGCACTTTACTTAAAATCCAGATTCCGCTGTTGAATTTTAATGATAAGATCTGTTTATTAACAGGTCCGTAAACGAAGTGATACAGATCATGTAATTTATTCAGAATTATGCTTCTTGCAACAGGCGAAAACGCTTCCTGAAAAACAATTATATCGTAGTCACATGAAAAAAGGGCGGTGGCAACAGCCTCCGCCCTTTCATCGTTCCCGGCAAACAAATCCAGCACCGGCAACATACCTATATTCCATGAAAGAATTTTTAATCTGAATGGTGACCCTGGTGCTGAATCAGTTGCGCAACTGTCAATAGTGGCCAGGTTACTTCCCTGCACTGATAACATTGTTAAGTTCATCAAACAATATAAAAAAAATAGCCGGATGGTAAATGCTGACATTTTATCCCTTATTTTTTGGTTTTTGACATGGTGTAAACAATCTCCCCTTTCCGGTTGATAAAATAAAGGGTAAGTTGCTTCCCGCTGATCGACACCAGGGTGAAACCCGGCTCTGACAAACTGAAAACAGAGTTTGCATCTTTTCCTGTTGGCCTGGTTTCCCCACCTGAACCGGTGACAATATAGTCAACTTTGCTTCCGGCCGGTCTGAGATGCTGCATATCATGATCATGACCGCAGAAATAGAAATCAACACCATACTTATCAAACAGAGGCTTGAACTTTGCAATTAACTCAGGGGTGTTACCATGTTTGGGACTTGCAGAGTAAACAGGATGATGACCAATTACTATGATCCACTGCTCCTTTGCATTCGCTAAAACATCTTTAAGCCAGCTGAGTTCCTTTGCTGTATCCTGGCTGGCAATATCCCCGTACGATTCATTTTTCCCGTAGTATTCGTTTACCATCGGCGGTGTGTCGGTAAAAATGAAACGGGCTGAAATGCTGTCGTTTACTTTTTTTACCAGGGTGTAATACCTTGAGGGCATTCTCCATCGCCTGCTGATTTTGGAATACTGTACCTCAGCCTCAGGAACCCCTTTATAATCATGATTTCCCAGAACCGGATACCAGTCACACTGCATAGCAGGACTTTTGTAGATATATTCAAAGGTTGTAAGCCAAAGCGGGTCATTAACACTCTGAACTCCTTTAACCTGAAAATTATCGCCACATGAAATAATAAATCCGGGATCTGCCTGTTCTGCCGTTTTCTCCATTTGCCTGGCGACATCTGTCTGATACCCGTAACCATTCCAGCCCCAATCCGAGACCAGGAAAAAATTCAGTGAATGTTTTTTTAACTGAAATACAGTATCCCGTTTGGATGCTGTTTCATTTTGTTTTACAGAAGTTTTATCCTGTGGATGTCCGGGTTGAAGAAAAGACATCAAGATCAACGTCAGGACAAATATCCTTAACTGTTTTATTACACTTTGGAAATCGAGTTTGTTGATATTGGTATATTTCATACTATAAAAGTTTTTTAATACCCCAATCCCGGTAATGAAGGGATTGAGGTATCAGGTAAAATTGATGAAAGAATTATCGTTTGTTACCGCTACCGTCAACCTGATAGGCTCCGATATCCTTGCCCGGAGGCATCAGTGTTCCGATACCCTGAGTATAGGGCGCTTGCTGGTTGGCTTTGCCAATAGCGGCTGACCCGGTTTGCAGGTGAGGGTTGTTCTGATCGGTCATGGCATTGACATTGGGGTCAAGGTTCACAAGCATTGGGTTAAAGCTGTTTATTCCGGTTGAAAGGAGGTCACCTGTCTGGGGTTTACCCCAGTCGCCTGCCGGATAGTATCCGGCCCGGGTTGAATCGATGGTTGAATAAAACAGATTATACCCGTATTTCCCTTTAATATTGGAAGTGTCAGCTTTAGAAGTAATTCTCAATCCACTTACACAATTAATTATCAGGTTATTATATACGGATGCCTGGGCAAACAGGTCAACGAGGATCCCTGCAGTTGGTTCTCCCTGTTTACGCCATCCTCCGGCAATCATAGTATTATTGTAAATATTTATTTTGCTCTGGGGGTAAAGGACCGTTTTATTGGTAGAAACCTTGATGGAATTATTGGCAGCACTCCAGATGTAATTGTATGCAACGTCACCGGTTACACCGTTTTTAATATTAATATTATCACCATCATCACTTCCCTGATGCTGGATTACATTCCCTTTAATACTTACCGAAATCGGGCCCATCAACCTAAGGCAATCATCGATGCCGCTAAGGAATGAGCAGTTTTCAACGACGACTTTGGTGGTGCTTGTGAAGTTCCCGTTTGATGAAGATGGTGCTACCCCGACTACTGAAAATGCAAATTGAGCTCCGCCTGAAACATCCGGTCCACCGGTATAACTGATGTTGGCCCAGATAAGATGAACAACCTTGGCCAGGGAATCACACTGGATCCCGCCCCAGTATCCTTTGGGCCATACCGGGTTCGAAGCGGCCGGTTTGAAAGTGATCTGCGATGATTTCGTTCCTTCAGCCAGCAAGGTCCCGGAAATATGGATCGTATAAATCAGGGGAGGTGCAGCATCAGGATTGCCCAGAACTATGACTGTGACTCCAGGCTGAATGGCAAGAGTATCTGTTGATTTTACCCAGATATCTCCTTTTACATAATAAGTTTTATTCGCAAGCATGGTGCCCTTTAGAAAACCGCTGATCGAATCTTTGGTAATTGGGTTCGATACCGGTATCGTAGTGTCAACATTGCTTGACTTTTTGCAGGAAACCTGCAAAATCATTACGCTGATCAGCAATAAAGCTGAGGCTGAACTGAACAGAAACCTGAACAGTCTGGTTTTAAGATAACCTTTTTTCATAGTGTTTGATTTTAATGATTTAGTGATTGTTATTTATCCTTTAAATTTGAATTTCAATCCCAGAAGGTAACTCTGACCGTAAGTATATTTTTCGACAAAATATCCCTGCACTGTCTTTAGCTCATTAGGAGAATTTAACAGGTTCCCGAGCTTGACAAAACACACAAAATACTTCCCTATCGTTTTATCAAGTGAAAATGAGAGGTCAAAATAATTTTTCTGATAAAAATCCTGCTGATAATAGTATGAGATATCAGCAATACGGTTTCCCTGAAAAAGGAACGAAATCTGGCAGTTCAGCCCTGCCTTGGTGTTTCGGTAAAGTAAAGCAAGGTTGGCCACATGCCTTGATTGTCCCTGCATAGGCCTTTTTTCATTAACATAGGAAGTTGTATCGTTGCCCGTTGATTCCGATTTGGCATAATATAATTTCGGACTTGATATACTTGAATTGGTGTAGGTATAATTCCCCGAAAGCCCGAAATTCCTGAAATACTTGATCAGTACCAGTTCAAAACCCAGATTGGTTGCAGTGCCGAAGTTCTCGTAGGTGATCAGGGGCTGGCCTCCGTTTGCTAACAATGTTTGCTCAATAGGGTCCTTTATATTCTTATAAAAAACCCCTGCCATTATTACATCCTCCGCATTAAGGTAGTACTCATAACGGAGGTCATAATTCCAAGATGTTGAATGACGAAGATTCGGATTCCCGCTCACATTATTCTGGTCTCCTATCACTGTATAGTCAACCAGCTCATAGTAATTAGGCCGTGCTATGGCTCTGTATGCCGAAGCACGGATCTTCTGTTTCCCGGTAATCGAATAGGCCAGATGGATGCTGGGAAGCCAATCGGTATAATAATAAAAATGCTGTCGGTATCCCGGGTATGCCACAGTGAGATTTCTGTTTGACTGCTCTGTTGATTCGTACCTGACTCCCCCGAGGATCTGAAGATTCCCTATCATGGTACCGGCCTGGATATAACCGGCAATTATGCGCTCTGTGGCAGTATAGTTGCTGGTATTATACTCAGGGTTCCCTACAGGTTGATAAGGATACACCTGGGCGGTCAGAACACTGGTGAACGGTGGGTCCTGATGCAGAGAATCAAGGATGGGTTTCAGGGTATAGTCATTCTGGTAATTGTTCCTGTACTTGGTCCTGTAGAGCCCGCCGGCTTTTACACTAAAAGGATGATGATGGATCCTGAAATTATAGGCTAAATTGGCATAAGCAGAATAATCCTGGTCAATATTCTTCTGCCATGTATGTGTAATGGTTTTCAGGTACTGGGCATTGTTAAGCCATCCTCCTCCCTGCAGCACTGTATGGTAAGTGTTCAACTCAGCCATATCGGGAACCTGGCCTGTGGCATTTGAATAAACCAGTGACCAGTCAGCTATGATGTTTTTCCATAACATATGGCTGCCCATCAGCGATGCACTTTCAACAGTCTGGATCTGCAGCCTTGATCGCTGGCTGATGCTTACATAACCCGTTCCGGGGCCGGTCCTGCCGTTCCCGCTCATAATGGTATCGGCCAGGTACCTCGATTGAGCCTCGGAAGTATTCAGATAAATATTGTAAAAACTGAGCTTATTGTTCCCGTTGATCGTATAATCAATTTTTGCATTGATTCCAAGGCGGTTCGAATGCAGGTAAATCTCCCTGTAAATATCATCGGTTGACTGGGGATTATTGAAGTTATCAATATAAAATGAATTTGTCTCGGATTTGGATCCTGAATAGGTATTCTGATCAGCAACAGAAAGAAGAATACCCAGTTTTTTCCTGAAAAACCTGTCACCCACGGTAAAATTTCCAACAGCCTGGGGCCATGCCTGGGAACTTGTAAAAACCAGGTTCTGACGATTAAAATCATCCTGGGTCGACGCATAGTAATGACCATGAACCTGATCGGGATCCTTAAAACTGATGGAACTTTTGTCAAACGAAACAAACTTGTTATCAAAATAAAACTGGTTATACCCGGTTCCCAGCTGTGCCTGCACCAATAATGCATCCGGCGCATCTTTCATGACTGCGTTAACGCTGCCGCCAATCCCGTCTCCTTCCATTTCGGGCGTTAAAGCTTTTGTAACCTGCATTTCCTGAAGCAGTTCCGAGGGAATGATATCCAATGGGATGAAACGATTTTTTGAATCAGGGCTTGGAATTTTAATTCCATTTATCAATGTATTATTGTATCTTGGTTCAATTCCCCTGATGATTGCATACTGGTTCTGACCGTCGCTGCTCCGGTCAAGGGTGACTCCCGAAACTCTCTGGGCAACCTGGGCAGCTGTTACATCCGGAGACAAGTCAATGGTGCGTGCCGAAATTACATTAATAACATTGGAAGCATTTTTTTCTGTTGCCCGGGCATTTTGATCTGTTTCCTTATTATATTTCCCCGTTATATTAACCTCATTTAATACAGTAGCGTTTTGAACGAGAAAGAAATTGAATCGAAGAGTTTCGGTATTGCCGGGAACAACTATTTTTTTTCTTGATTTAAGATATCCAAGATAAGTTACAACCATGAAGAATTCACCCGGTGTAACATTTTTTATCTCATATTCACCCTTGGAATCTGTAACTGCGTGAAAAGAAGTGTTTTCAAGAACGACAGCTGCTGCAATCAAAGTTTCTTTGGTTTCACCGTCATAAACCGTTCCATGGATAGTTGTTCCAAAAAGAGAAACGTTAAAAAGTAAAACGAATAGAATAAAGGGAACAATTTTCATATGGCAAAGTTCCCATACAATATTTTTTTGAATGTTAAGGAAGTAATAACTAATGGTTAATTAATTACTAAGAGAAGGGAAATATGGCACCTGATATTTAACGAAATATTAATATGAACCGGCAATCCCCTGATACAAAGGATTTCACAATTTGTTAACATGCAGCTTGCTTAAACGATTTATATTTGAAAATAAATAATCATCAAATAGTTCCGTCAATTTATTCCTATGAAGAAAATTATAATACTCGGGGTATTAGTCATGTATACTCAGGCATTAACTGCGGGCAAATCAAACAAGAGTGAATTACAGCCATATCTTATAGTAGGTGTAGTTGTTGATCAGATGAGGTATGATTACCTGTACAGGTTTTACGATCAGTATTCCGAAAATGGCTTTAAACGCCTGATGAGGGAGGGAATGAACTTCACTTATGCCCAATACAATTATATCCCTACCTATACAGGCCCGGGGCATGCCAGTATTTATACAGGATCTGTACCCTATTACCATGGTATCATATCCAATGACTGGTATGATAAAGCCCGAAAAAAAACAACCTATTGCGTGAAAGATCCCGATGTTAAGACTGTTGGAGCAGAAAACAACTCCGGGCTGATGTCACCCAAAAATCTCCTTTCAACGACCATTTCAGATCAGCTGAGGATGTCAGATAACGGGAATTCAAAAGTTTTCAGCATCTCAATTAAAGACAGGGCCTCCATTCTACCCGGTGGTAAAATGGCAAATGCAGCTTACTGGTATGATGGGAAAAGCGGCTATTTCGTTACTTCTACCTGGTATATGAAAGAATTGCCTGCATGGGTAACACGTTTTAACGCACTGAATCTTCCTTCAACATTGATGAAGTCGGGATGGCAGCTCGAGAACGATAAAAACTACAAGGTTTCATTACCCGATGACGGTCCGGGTGAGGTGGATGTATTCAGGGAAGGGAAAACAGTTTTTCCTCATCAGTTCAATAATCTCAACGATTCGGCAAGGAGGGAACTCGTTAAAACCACTCCCTTTGGTAATGAATTACTTGTTGATTTTTTCAACAGCCTGATCGAGAATGAAAAACCAGGCCAGGGTGATTTCTGTGATTTTGTTGCTATCTCCTTTTCTTCAACCGATTATGTTGGCCATGCATATGGCCCCAATTCAGTAGAGATAATGGACACCTACCTGAAGCTTGACAAACAAATAGGCAGCATGCTCGATACTTTGGATAAATATATCGGAAAAGGGAACTACCTTCTGTTCCTTACAGCCGACCATGGTGTAAAACCAAACAGCGCCTATCTTGAAGCTAACAGGATACCATCGGGCCAGCTGATGCCTAAAACCATTAAAGGGCAAATGGAAGATTATTGTAAAAGCAGGTTTGGTACTAACCGTATAATTGAAACTGTGCAGGATAACCAGATCTATCTGAATCATAATCTTATTGACTCTCTTAATTTAAACATTAAAGATATTTCCAATCAATTGGTGAGTTTCATGGAGGTTAATTTCCCTTTTATCCGTGTAATGCTCCCAAAGGAAGCATTACTTTCACAAACCCCGTCAAGATCCATGAATTCATGTATAATTAACGGGTATAACATCATCCGTTCCGGTGATATTTCATTTGAATTGATCCAGAACTATATCACTTCCGACACCAGGGAAGGGGGGACCACTCATGAATCATCCTATCATTACGACACCCATGTGCCGCTGATCTTCTTTGGCTGGCATATCAAACCAGGCGAATCAAGCGAAGAAGTCTTTATTGAAGACATAGCGCCAACGATCTCAAACCTGATCCATATACAGGAACCTGATGCAGCGTTGGGGATTCCATTAATCAAATAGATCTGATCTATTCAGGTTTAAATCCTGCAGATTCATTTGTTATCTGAAAAGGGAAGGGTACTTCCCTGACAATTAACTTTTCGATACCATTCTTAAAAGCTTCAGATTCTATATCTTGATTATTTTTTTGCTGAAAGCTTCCTCCCAACTTCGTTAACAATTATTTAACATTAATGTCTTATTAGTTTAACATAACCCGTTAAAGCAAGATATAATTTTGCCGCAAACAAAAAACTAACGTTATATGAAGAAATTTACAAGAATCATCCTGCTGAGCGGTTTTGTGCTACCGTTCCTGTTTCTTTCCGTCACAATGAAAGCACAAATGACCAATCAGAATGACGTGGACACTTTAAAGCAAAAGGTTTCGACCATTAATGATAAAGTAGCCGGAGTCGAAGAAAGATTGACAACTGCAGAGGCAGATCTTGCCAAGCTCACCAAGATCAAATTGTCGGGTTATATCCAGGCTCAGTGGATAAACTATGAGGCCTCCAATGTTTATCCCAACAATTATTTTATGATCCGCAGGGCAAGATTCACACTTGCTTACGAACCGGTTGATGGTGTTGTATTCGTATTGCAGCCCGATTTCGCTCCCGGCAACTTTACACTTAAAGAAGCCTATGCAAAGATCAATGACCCCTGGTTAAAAACCTTCTCGATCTGGGCCGGTAAATTTGTACGTCCCGATTATGAAATCACCTATTCTTCGTCCAGTCGTGAAGTTGCAGAATTTTCAAGGGTAATCAAAGCCTTATATCCCGATGAATATGCAATTGGTGCAAAACTTGAAATAGCGCCGCCGAAGATACCCCTTCTGTTCCAGTTGGCTGTGATCAATGGTAATGATGGATACACAACTGTAGATCCTACAGGAGCTGCCTCAGTTTTACAGAATACGGATTATGATAATTTCAAAGATCTTACAGCCCGTTTGACTTACAGGTTCAGGCTTGGAAATTTCGGCGGACTTACCATCGGCGCCCTCGGTTACTATGGGTCGGTCAAGGCTAACAGCCTTACAGTGCTTAAATCGGATTATACGCTGAACAAGACCCTGACAAATGTCGGGCAATCAGCTCCAAAACAATGGTGGGGTGCCGAAATGCAGTTGAACATGGATGTACTTGGCGGCCTTATCTTAAAAGGTGAATACCTCAGGGGTGTTCTTTCAGTTCCCGGCATAACCAGTTCTTCTTCGGCTCTGACACAGTCAGTTTCGGCCAGCAATGACACTATCTTCTATAAGAATCTGACAACGACCACTAAGGTCAACACCCCTGCAATTTCAAGGAATTTCAGCGGCTGGTACCTTTACCTGATCAAGAATATAGGCAAACGCAACCAGATTGCTATAAGATATGACTGGTACAACCCGAACACGAAGGTTACCGCCGATTCCATCGGGTCGACAAAATATTCGAACGATACGAAAGGTACGGTCACTACCAGCAAGACCACCTATTCGGGCAGCAGTTCCCTGGTCATAGCTACTCAGACACAATCGGTTACCAATACAACCAACTCCCTGAAGAGCGGCACGGGTGATATTCCTTATGGCTCATGGGATTTTGCTTACAGTTATTATTTCACCGACAACATCAAGATCATGATCGATTACCTCATGCCCATGAATAAAAAAGTTGGTACTGTTAATGCAGCAGGTGTAGGAAATGTAACTTCAACATTTACCACTAACAATCTGCCTGGTATGTATGATTACAGTAAGGTGATAAGTCAGAATGTTTTAACTTTGAGAGTTCAGGTGAAATTTTAAAAAGCGAAAAGCGAAATAAAAGTTTAAATTGATAACGATAATAAACAAGTAATATTTAAAATATGAAAAGTTCAAAGAAATTAACCCTGATTGCAAGCATAGTCCTGGTGGCTTTAATCGGCTTTGCATTCATGCCGGCCCCGAAAAAGATCACTGTAAAGGGTTCCGACACCATGGTGATCCTTGCACAGAAATGGGCAGAGATCTATATGAAATCCCATCCTGATGTGGTTGTACAGGTAACCGGTGGTGGTTCAGGCACTGGCATTTCAGCCCTGATCAACGGGTCTACGGATATCTGTAATGCCAGCCGCCCGCTTAAATCCTCCGAAATGGATAAGCTTAAGGACCGTTACGGCTCACTGGGAATCGAAATCCCCTGTGCAAAAGACGGGATCACTATCTTTTTAAATGAGAGCAATGCTATAAGCGAACTTTCAGTAAAACAGCTGGGCGATATTTTCAGCGGCAAGGTAAAGAACTGGAAAGATGTCGGCGGTCCGGATGCAGAGATCAAGCTGTACGGACGTGAAAACAGTTCAGGAACTTATGTGTTTTTCCAGGAGAAAGTGGTAAAAGGTGATTATGCACCGAACTGCCAGACCCTGCCGGGAACCGCTGCAGTTGTCAATGCTGTGAGCAAGGATAAATATGGTATCGGATATGGCGGCGCAGCTTATGCCAAGGGTGTAAAACATTGCAAGGTAAAGAAGGATGATAAAAGTCAGGCTTTCAATGCAACAGCAGAAACCATTGCAAAAGGAGATTATCCCATCACCCGTTACCTGTATATGTATATGAGGAACAGGCCCACAGGCGAAATCAAAGCTTATATCGACTGGATTCTCAGCGGAGATGGCCAGAAAGTGGTCACTGAAATTGGTTATTTCCCCGTTAAGTAGTATATTTTGTTAGTAATCGTGTGTAAGTGAAGGCAACATCTTTTTCGTGTTGCCTTTCACTTTTAAAACAAGCCCAATGAATTCCAACCTGGCAAAAAACAAGTTTGTCTTTACTGCTGATTCGCTGAAAAAGAAATTCAGACTTTCCGAATTTTTATCAGAGAAGATAATCACATCAGTAGCGTTTCTCTCCATTGCCGTGATCATCCTGATTTTCGTTTTTGTTTTTCGTGAGAGCCTTCCGGCCTTCCGTCCAAAGGCAAAACAAAAACACAATACCGAACAAACCTCTCATGCCGCGAACAAACCTGAAAGTTACGGCGGTTCAGAAACCACAGAGAAGGCAGCAAAACCTGAATCTTATGGTGATGTCAAAGACACTTCTGTTTCACGGGAAGAAGTAAACCCGAATTCAGACCTGGTTGAGAATAGTAAAAATAATGATGAAGGATCTCTGGGCAGCTTGCTTTCAACCGAATGGTACCCTGTTTCGGAGAACCCGAGATACGGTTTGATCCCTTTGATCATAGGAACCTTTAAGGTCACCTTGATAGCAATACTGTTCGCTGCTCCCATTGCGATTCTGGCGGCATTGTTTTCATCTTCATTTGCTGCACCCTGGTTAAGAGAATGGATCAAGCCTTCCATAGAGCTGCTGGCCGGGTTTCCTTCGGTTGTGATTGGGTTTTTTGCTCTTATGGTAATGGCCACTTTCTTTCAGAACCTTTTCGGGTATGAAACCCGGTTGAATTCCTTCGTAGGAGGTGTAGCAATGGCTCTTGCTGCCATACCTATTATTTTTACAATAACTGAGGATGCACTCACGGCAATCCCTGCAACATATAAAGAGGCCAGCCTTGCACTGGGAGCATCAAAATGGCAAACAGCTGTTTTCGTTACCCTGCCTGCTGCCACTCCAGGGATCTTTGCTGCAATCCTGTTGGGTGTTGGCCGTGTTTTCGGAGAGACTATGATTGCACTTATGGCGACAGGAAATGCAGCTTTAAGCGGGCTTAACCCGTTTGAATCGGTTCGCACACTGGCTGCAACCATAGGCGCTGAGATGGCAGAAGTTGTTTTTGGGGATATGCATTACGGGATACTTTTCCTTATAGGTTCCATGCTGTTTATTTTTAATTTCTCAATCAATGCAATTGCCGAGTTTTACGTTAAGGGAAAACTGGTCAAAAGAATTCAGGGGAGGTAATATGAGGGTAAAAAATAAAATTATCGGAGGCGTTGTAACTGCAGCATCAGGTCTTTCTGTTGTTTTAATACTTGCCATTATTATTATCATCCTCATCGTAACAATTATCGGTGGAAGACATACGCTGACCTGGGAATTCCTCACATCATTCCCCTCCGAAGGGATGATGAAAGGGGGTATATTCCCTGCCATTTATGGTACAGCGCTGCTTGTTATAGTTATGTCAATTGCCGCCGTACCTTTCGGAACTATCACAGCAATCTATCTTTCAGAATATGCTCACGAAAAATCCTGGCTTGCACAAACCATCAGGTTTGCTGTAAGAACCCTTGCCACGGTCCCCTCAATCATTTTTGGTTTGTTTGGTCTTGGATTCTTTATCAAATTTGTTGGTGTAGGAATGGATAACTGGTTTATGGGCGGGCAGCTTAAATGGGCTCAGCCAAACCTGTTATGGGGCAGTTTCACAATGGCCTTGCTTACGCTTCCTGTTGTTATTGTTTCTGTGGAAGAGGCGATAAGAACTGTTCCGAGGGAACTGCGTGAAGCAAGCCTTGCACTTGGAGCAACAAAATGGCAGACCATACGAAAGGTGGTAATTCCCGGATCCATTTCAGGGATCATGACGGGTACTATTCTTGCAGTAAGCAGGGGAGCCGGTGAAGTGGCGCCAATACTATTTACAGGAGCAGCATACTATCTCGCTACACTACCAACCTCCCTGTCGGACCAGTTTATGAACCTTGGGTATCATATCTATGTGATGTCTACGCAATCATCGAATGTGGATCAAACACTTCCTATACAATTTGCCACAACCCTTGTACTGTTAATCCTTACTTTTACACTTAATCTGACTGCAGTGCTTATCAGATCAAGCCTGAGACGAAGAGTGAAATGATTTAAATTATGAAAGAAACAAAAATTGTAACCAGGGATCTAACCCTGCATTATGGCCAGAAAATGGCACTTAATACAATTAATCTCACAATACCCGAAAAGGAAGTTACTGCTTTTATTGGCCCTTCGGGTTGCGGAAAATCAACTTTCCTGCGTTGCCTGAACAGGATGAACGACCTTATTCCCAGCGTGAAGATCACCGGTGAGATACTCATTGACGGGCTTGATATCTATCAGAAAAAAATCGATGTAGTAAATCTCAGGAAAAAAATCGGGATGGTGTTCCAGAAATCGAACCCATTTGCCAAATCTATCTTTGAGAATATAGCTTACGGCCCAAGGATCAATGGCAATAATAATATGAAAATGCTGGCAGAAGTCGTTGAAAAATCTTTAAAAAACGCTGCTATCTGGGATGAAGTGAAAGACCGCCTGCATGATTCGGCCCTGGGTCTTTCGGGTGGGCAGCAGCAGAGACTCTGCATTGCACGCACTCTCGCTGTTGAACCTGAGATCATTCTTATGGATGAGCCGGCCAGTGCACTCGATCCGATATCCACAGGTAAAATAGAAGAGCTTATCTTTGAGCTTAAAAAGGATTACACCATCGTAATAGTCACACATAATATGCAACAGGCTGCCCGTGTGAGTGATCATACGGCATTCTTTTACCTGGGAGAACTTATAGAATATGGTAAAACGCGTAAGATTTTTACATCACCCGACAAAAAACAAACAGAAGAATATATTACGGGACGATTTGGTTGATGAAAATACCTGAATATCAACAAATGGTATAAACCCCGGAGCAATCTGCGGGGAATTGAGCCTGAAATAATAAAATCATAGCAAAAATAAAAATAAGCATGGAACGTCATTTTGAACTCGAATTGGAAAAGCTGAACAAACGTTTGATTAAAATGGGAAACCTGGTTGCCGGTCAGGTCCATAATGTTTTTGATGCCCTGTTAAGAGGGGATATCGAACTGGCTCACCAGATCATTGAAACTGACAGCAAGGTTGATAAACTTGACAATAAGATTGACAAGCTCTGCCAACGGCTTTTCGCACTTACACAGCCTGTTGCTACCGATCTGAGGCTTATTATGTCGGCTCTTAAAATCAATAACGATCTTGAAAGGATGGGCGATCATGCGGTTACTATCGCTCAGAAAATTGAAGGCGTGAGCGATTTTCACGATATTATCACCGAACTTCATATTGACGAAATAGTGAGGATGGCCGATATGATCGTAAATGATGTCATCACTATTCTTAATACTAAAAACGTTTCTTTCGTAAAGGATATATTTGAACTTGCGCAGGCAATTGATGAAAAAGCACAGGCTGCATCAGCTCAGATCATGGACGAAATGATGCATAAATCGGATGTGATCGTCGTCGCAACAAACCTTATTATTATTCTTACCAATATCGAGAGACTGGCAGGTTATTCAACCAACATTGCCGAATCTATTGTGTTCATCGTCGATGGCAGAATCATGAAGCATAAAAAGAAAACTTTTGAAACTGTTAATGGAAACGGGATAACAGAGCAGGCTCAGGCTGCTGAACCGGATTCAGGTAAAGATGTTGCTACTGAACAGAATGAGGAACTTAATTCTGAAATCATTCCCACCGAAGGGGAATGATTGGAGCCAAACACTTATTTAATTGTCATTTTGGCTGTATAATTGTTTCTGCTGTTAAAGATTTTTACAATATATAATCCTTTTGTAAAATCACGAATATCAATACCGATTGAGTTTTCAGAAATAATATCCTGCCAAACCAGGCTCCCTGAGGAGTTATAGATGAAAAAGTAATTGTTATCTCTGCCTTTTTCGTCACCTATCCTGATGGTTACAACTGAAGTTGGAGGATTCGGATAAACATACACCGAAGAAGGCTGTATAGCAGGATTACTTATAGAAAGAGTGTTATCGGCTGATGTGGCCAGGCCAAAACCATATGCTGTTTCATACCATATATAGTAAAGATCTTCATTTGGCATGTATAGCGAGGATGGAGCCCAGGGCCCTCTTTTTTCGGTAATTTTATATCCGGTGTCGTAAGTGTTGAAAATTGGGTTCAGACTATCTTTCATCCAGGTTTCTCCATTTGTCGATGTGGCATACCCGATTTTAATTGTATCAATAATTCCGTTGTCAGCAAAATCCCACCATGAAACCCCGCAATAAAATATTTCAAAAATGTTATTTCGTTTTAACACGGTCGGGGTCGCAACACCGAATCCTTCCCAGGAATAATTCGGTTGGGGATTCCCTCCGGTAAGTACCGGGTTGCCTGCGCACTTCGTCCATGTATAACCGTCAGGTGAGGTCGCAAAACCGATCCTGGCCGGCCAGGTTGTATCTGATCCTGTATACCACTTATAGCCACTGCTGTCTTTTAGCCAGGTGGGAGTGTCTAAAAAAAAGCAATTCCAGTTTCCCGGTCCGTTTACATCAAATACGGGAGTATTATTATTGTATTTAACCCAGGATATCCCATCTGATGAATATGCATAACTGATCCTTCTTTTTGAATCACGGCCGCCGGCTGCATAAAGCATCTTCAGAGTGTCTGAATCAAAAATCACCGAAGGACTACCGATTGCCACGCCTTCAAAGAAGTCGTTGTTCTTCATCATGACCAGGTTCTCAGGGCATCGGCTCCATTGGGTTTATCCGCCGCAAAGTTTGAAAAAGCATAAAATAGAAATAACCAGGAAAATTCTGCTCATTTCATGAGATTTCATCGAAATTACAAAACTTTTAAGAAACGGAGATAATTCATTGTGATTGTTTATAATAAAAATATGGTTCACCGTAATTTCACAAATTTAGGTCTTACAGAACGGCAAAAACCTTTTGCAAACTTTCGCACTCCATAGCGTAATTTTATCTCTCTTTCACGACTTTTATCAGTTATAAAAACTATCGTTTTGCCATCATCCAGAATGACGGGGTATTTATTTTCCACTGAACCTAATAAGAGCTTTGACTTGGGAACTATATCCCGATGGTTTATTCCAGAATACTCATGATGGTTTGACAATTCAATCCTGTTATCCATTTTATCCTCTTCCGATAATTGGCGAATCTTTTTCATTGAATATAAATTTTTTTATATTTCCGTTTAAATAATGAGTCATTATGCGTTAGAAGCTGGCATAAGTTTAGCCTACTTTTAACGGTAAAACCGGCAATTTAAACGGATATTTTATACCCTCGCCTGACTTAACTTTTATTTAACGGTAACTTAACTCAAGATGCAATTTCGAAGCCTTTTAATATCTGACCCTCTGCCGGTTTTAGTCGATCATTTCAACTTATTTATAATCAATAAACATGGGTGATTAAAAAAGATCGGTCTCAAATGATTAAAATCATAGACGTATCCACAATAATCTCTCAACCCAGGTTCTTTACTATGACATGTAAGGATTAATTTTATGTTAAATCATTCTTAATAAGAATAACCAGTTTGTATAATCCATACTTTTGTATTAATAAATGACTTATTGGCGGTTTAGATGATCTGGCATCTTCCTCAGTGAAATTAATTTTAATTATGAATCTGTCTTATAAAGAGACGTTAAACCCAAAATCCATAATGAAAAAGCTTTTTATTATTCTCGTGATATTTCCGGTTTGCCTTCAAGTCAATGCTATCCAGCAGATAAGATGGGGCAGCACTGGCGATCCCTTGAACGGGCTCACGATAACCTGGAGAAGTACAGGTACGCAGGACTCTATCCGATGGGGATACAATTCTTCTATGACTAATGGTACATTTGCCGGTATAAAGAGAAACGGCTACGCTGATTTCCTCTTTGATTATACATTTCCTGCCGTTAATGAAAATTCAACGATTTTCTATCAACTTTTCGACTCCAATTCCGGCCTATGGGATTCACAATTGACATTCAACACTGCTCCTTCGGTAACATCCACAAGTTTTTCATTTCTTGCACTTGGCGACAGCCGAACAAATATGGGACCCTGGAGCCAAATTGCAACTCTATGCAATTCCAAGCAGTCCAACTTTACAATATTTAATGGTGATATCGTAGAAGATGGATCAATAAATAGCGAATGGGATAACTGGTTCAACAACGGAGTTCAATTTATACAGAATCATCTCTTTTATCATTGTATTGGCAACCATGATGCGACTGATACTGCAAAATTTGAAAACAATTTCACTTTGCCAATGACTTCTGGTACCAAGCTGCACTATTACTTCACATACGGGAATGCTATTTTTATTTGCATGAACACTGAAAATATAAACACGGCGGAATATAACTGGATGGTGAGTATTCTTCAGGCAAATCAAACGAAAACCTGGAAGGTTGTGTTTTTCCACCGTCCCTTTTTTACAATCGGACCACATGCAGGAGAAATGAACGGAGAATTATCAACCTGGTGGGCCGCATTTGATTCCTATGGCGTTGACCTTGTGCTGAATGGTCACGATCATATGTATGAACGTTCGAAACCTATCAATTATAGTGTAAGTCCAACAGCCCCCGTCGCTCAGTACGGAAGTGGCCCCGGACAGGGAAGATGCGAAATTGTATGCGGCGGTGCAGGTGCACCTTTATATACGGGAACACCGACCTGGTTTATCCAGACCTATCAAAGCACGTATAACTTTTGTAAAATAAATGTTAACGATTATGTACTTACCGACAGTACTTTTAATAATTCGGGTGGGCTTATCGAAACATTTTCACTGAATAAATCCGCTACAGGCATCGGAAACAAAAACCAGGTATTTAATACCATCTATTGTGTGCCGAATCCGTCGGAGAGCAACTTTACATTGCACTATAATTCTCAGCTTACAGGAGATGCAATGATTACCGTCATCGATATGAAGGGGAGCCAGGTAGCCCGCTACAAAACACAAAAGACCCAGGAAACTATGGATTACAAAATCGATTTGAGCAACTATCCCAAGGGGGTATATGTAATCCAGGTTGAAATGAATAATCAGAACGACCGCACCCTCCTTGAGTTAAAATAAGGAAATTTTCCGGAGCACAAGTTAAATATAGTCGGCTTGTTTGGAAGAATTAGAAAGAATGACCAAATGTTACCGAAGTATTATTTTGATACGGCTAAAGTCGCTCCAGATGAAAAACTGCTTCCGTCAGAGGTAAGGTTACCAATAAAAACAAATGACCACATACCTGTTTCTTTTGTATAGGCCGATGTTGCATCTTCAAGCATGAAGACTTGATTGGCAACATAATAAGTCCCTTTTAGATTATAGGTTATGGAATCAGATCCAATAGGATCAGTAACAATGACTATGATAGATATCAATTATTCTTCATACAACGAACAGGCAACCCTGCTGTAAGGGAGAAGGTACTTCTTCTCACAACGCTAAAATTGTAGTCCAGGTCCGTAGACCATGCATTTGTATAACCGCTTTCCGTTGAAGACCAGAAATGGGTGTGGTATCCCATTTCGAGAAAGTCTCCCGAGTCCCGCCTGCCGCTCGGAATGGCAGTAAACCCACTTTCATTGGATGCACCGGCATTGGGAGCATACCATAAGCCTGTACCTGATTCAAATGTCCCATTTGATTTCATTTTCCCTCCTGCAAGACTGTCTCCCCCCAGATAGTTTGCCAGGCTAACCCATTCTGAATCGGAAGGGACATGCCATCCTTTTGGGCAAAGTTTTCCTGTAATAACAGTGTAATAGTTGTATAATGCTCCGTAAATATTTTTGTATGAAGGAGTATCGTTATGATACCAGCAATATGCGGGGGTAATTAAACCATCCCATAATGATTCATCTGTTACCAATAAAAAAAAAAGGGGGATTTGGCAATATTGTCCAAATTGCCATAATAAACCTTGACAACTGTTGTTAAAAAATTCAGTAACGGATAATCGCCATAAGAACTTTTTGCTTCTAATAATGAGTTGAAAAAGGTGTTGACTTTACATGTAAAAACTCTTATCTTTACTGTGTATTTTAAACTAAACCAACATTTATCCGCACCATGAACTGATAAAACTACGGTTATAACACGATTTTTTTTTAATTATATGAAAATAAAGGCAGGTAAAATGAAAAAACCAGTAGAAACAGTCAAAGAAATGACCGTTTTGGCTGGAACAGCAATGAAATATGGTTTTTATATGGAAACCATCTGGATACTTTCTGAAATCATGGAAGAAAGACTAAAAAAAATAATAATAATAACCGAAGGGTCAAGCCTTCCTTCATCATCCGGGCTTGAACAGTATTTGAAAAGAGTTAAATTGTTGCGTTCTCGGGAAAAGTATATTCATTTAAACACGCACTTTTCTTCCGATCTTATCACTTCTCTGCGCACATGGAAGAACAATCGTAATACTCTTATGAAAGACATGCTTGTGATGCATGTTTCAAGGAAACGTAAAGACAGGTTAGCGAAACAGGGTATTGATTTTTTGAAAGAACTTAACAAAGTTTACAAACATTACAAACTTGCTGCTTATGTTCAACCAAAAAGAGAAGAGTTTTTCCCGGAAATCCAGGCTCCAGAAGAATCTGTTTTACCCGAAACAAGTATATCACAGGCAGCTCCTGACCCGCCATCATTCCAGTGAATGAACCATGCAGACCCGGTTTGCCTGCCTATGTATATGGTTGGGATTTCTCAAATAATAAATTTTCATGATCTCTTTTTTTGCAGGCAGATTTCTTTGTCGTTTTTTGGTATTAGTTTGAATTCTCTGAAAATCACCGGGGGATTAATAATTGCCTCCTCCGGGTTTGCCCTGCTTACCGGGTCCTTCAGCTGGTGAATTTATACTTTCAACCGTATTGAATTTAGCCGGAAATATCCTAAAATAAAATTACAGCGCAATAAACATTAAAACAACTCAGGTAATCAGTAATGATAACTGAAACTATGATAAATATATGACTTTTTTTCTGGGCCTTATTATTACCCTTTTAAATTGTAATTTCGGATAACCCAGAATCATCGACTCCACAACCTCATTCCCTGGCGGGATGCCGAATAATGAACGGAGTTGTTTGCTTTGGTTGATGGCCGGGCCTATCAATCCGATTGCTGTGGCTCCAAGCCCCAAAGTATGTGCAGCCAACAGGGAATATGTCAAATAGATATGCGCGTCCACCGTATGCTCCTCAGCTCCTTTTGGGGCATGAAAAAGGATAAGGGCCGGAGCGTTTCTTGCAATATCATCTGCTCCGTATTTTAACTTGTAGAGATCTTTTGCAAGATGAGGAACAATAAAATTCGTCACAGTATTTCTTGCCTCTTTTGGCATACTTTTTCTGATTATCCAGCCCAGAAAAGGAATTTTCATGGCTTTCTCAAGCCGGATGTAAACCTTCGACATTTCGGGAGCCGCTTTCTCAATCAGGGTTTTATCAGTGACTGCAGTAATTTCAACGTTATCAGGACTAACACCGAATGGCGCAGTGGAGATAACTTCAAGAATTTTTTCAATTACTTCCCGTGGCACAGGTTTATTTTTAAATACCCTGACGGAACGGCGCGTCAGCAGAAAATTCATCAGTGTTTCATGATCCATATTGGTCTTTGGAAGTTCTCTGAAATTATCCGTATAACTGATCCCATCAATAAAGATGGACTTTGATTCACACATTGCCATGCAATGTCCGCAACGGATACAGATAGGGATCCTGTCTGATTGGAATTTGATTTCACCTGTTTCTGTTTTTATAATAATCCGGGCCGGACAGATAGTAAGGCAGAGCTCACATTTGGTACAGGTTGAGCCGTCTATAGAATGACTTACCTTCATTAGTTGACTTTTTAGTGTTTTACTTGCTATGATTAACAAAGATAAAATACTTTTGTCTTTCTCAATTGCATGTTCTCAATGGGGATCATTTAAGAAAAACAATTAATGCTGTTCAAAGGATATCCTGAATGGGTAGCAAGGCTTTATTGACCGGAATGCTTTTTTTGATTTTATTTTTGCCTGAACAGTACGGACAGAAATTCGATACTTTGGCAATGACACCCCCTATGGGCTGGAATGGATGGAATTCATTTAAATGCAGGATCAACGAATCGGTCATCCGGGAAACTGCAGATGCCATGGTTTCAAGTGGAATGAAGGATGCCGGATATAACTATCTTGTACTTGATGATTGCTGGCAGATCGGAAGAGATTCGAGTGGAACCATACTGGCTGATCCAAAAAGGTTTCCCTCGGGCATGAAATTCCTCGGTGATTATATCCATTCGCAGGGATTGAAATTCGGAATTTATTCCGATGCAGGAACAGAAACCTGCCGCGGAAGACCAGGAAGTAAAGGACATGAGCTACAGGATGCTATGACATATGCAGGCTGGGGGGTCGATTATTTAAAGTACGACTGGTGTTCACATGGCACACAGGATGCGGAATCCTCGTACCGTTTCATGCGCGACGACCTGTATAAAGCCGGAAGGCCGGTGGTATATAGCATCTGTGAATGGGGTAGGAATAAACCATGGGAATGGGGAAAGGATATTGGTCATTTATGGCGGACAACTCCGGATATAATAAACTGCTTTGACTGCAGAAACATCCTGGGAGGAATGGGGGTGCTTCAAATTATCGACAGGATGGCGGATCTTGGCAGCTTTACCGGCCCGGGACACTGGAATGATGCAGATATGCTACAGATCGGAAACGGAACGCTTAGCCCTGCTGAAGAAAAATTACATTTCAGCATGTGGGCAATGTTTTCCTCCCCGCTGATTGCCGGTAATGATATACGTACTATGTCTCAGGAAACACTGACCACCCTTACCAACAGGGAGGTAATCGCGATTGACCAGGACAGGCTTGGGATATCTGCTTTCCGCTGGATAAAATCCGGCGACCTGGAGATTTGGTTCAAACCTCTCGATGGTGGAGAATTTGCACTGTGCCTGATAAACCGGTCTGTTGGAACAGCCACATTTGACCAGGATCTGAAAATGACTGTTAATAAGCTTTATACAATCGATGATTCATTTGTGATCAGGGATCTTTGGAAACACAAGTTCATAGGGAACACAAGCGAAAATCTGAAAGGAACCTTGGGCTCCCATGAGGTTCTTCTGATACGGTTAACGAAAAAGACCAATTATTACAATGGTTTATATAAATTTGTAAAGGATTGAAGTCCACTTAAAGGATAAATGTATTTTTTGTCAGGTATTTCCGATTGGTCTTATTTTACCTGATGACAAAAAGAAGATACTGACGCTTTTATGAAAACTCATTTGAATGATGAAAATTTTAAAGGTGAGATTCAAGAGAGATTTGAAAACTTCATAATAAGAGTATCCGAAATTAATATGCAATAATGATAATTGAAAACTGATGTACCATATTGGTATAAAAATAACCATATTGTCATGAAAAAATCGGTTCTCGTTTTTTTATTGCCTGCACTCTACGGTTGTATTCCAGTTAAATATATACCAGCTACTGATGGCCCTACGGCAACTGGAATACTGACCTTGAGTTATACCTATACACGACTTGAAGCCCCACAATTACAGTGGGATAGTGCATTAAAATTAGCAATTACACGCTGCCGGGCATCTGGTTACTCCGGCGCCGAATTTTTGGACCACGGTTCAGAGACTTGTATTTTTTGGAATGATCGTTACCATAAATGCGACCAATGGAAAGTTGAATATAAAGTTCTATGTACAAAATAATATGAGTATCATTTAATTTTCATTCTCTAGGAGCGTGGTCTGGGATTGCCGATGTTAGAAAAATAAACGGACAAAATTTACAAACATTACAAACTTGTTGCTTATGTTCAATAAAAACGGGAAGAGTTTTTTCAGGAAATCCTGGTTCCGGAAGAGCCTTTGTTAACTGAAACGAGTGTATCCCAGGCAACCCCTGATGCTCCATCAGCCTTATAAAGCATGAATTACTGATTTTGAGAAAGGGCTTTACAAAAGTTGATGTTCAGTCTGAAGATCATATCTGGATTTTTTTACTCGAAACAAACAAAAAATTATGATTCAAACGAAAGTAAGTATTCTGTTACTTGGAATGTCCCTGTTAACCCTTAGTATATTTGCACAAACAAATTCAAATGGAATACCAGCCGCCTTCCAATCGCTTATTGGTGATCTCAAACTCAAGGTTGACACCGTTAGCCCACCTGAAGATTCATTAACAAAAAAAATACGAATCCTAAGGGCAGAACGTGGTTCCTTCTGCTTTGACACCGTAATTAAATATCAAATCGTAAGTCAGCAGTCAGATGATATAAAACACTCCAAAGCATATTATCTTGATCTTTTAGATGAATTTCAGCATGGTTATGCGCATCATTTGATAGAGAATATCCTTATTAATTTATATCGTCAGTGTTTTACAGAAAAAGAAGTGGATCAATTGGTCGAGTTCTATAAGACATCTTTGGGGAAAAGGATGATGATAGATATTTTAATGATTACTGCGACAGCAGGGACATCCATTCAGCAAATTGTGAAAGAAACATCAGAAAAGATTGATCAGAAGATGAAGTCAGAAGGGAAGATAAAATAGGTGACTTTAAAAGTGGACGTTAATTCCATTGTATCGTCACTTGCTTGCCATTGACCTTATTCCTGAACCTGACAGCAGGGTGTCCTATTGCAATAGTACCAAAGACTTTCTCGTTTTTTGTTAACCTGAGAAGTGTTCGTACTGTTCTGCTTCGATTTAGGATCATCTGATTGCCAACCAGGTTTCGGCAACCCAAACCAAGTGATTGGGCATACAGGTCGATGTTATATAAACTATACTGGGCACTTTCCAAAGAAAACGGAACACTTTTTTCTCCGACAATCATAATAATGGCGGCAGGATCTGTTTTAAATGATCTTCCTCTTTGGATTGATTTCATTATTTTTGGTTTAGCTTTCAGGTATTCAGCTTCAAATTTCGGAGCTGTTATTTTGATCAATTGATGAATGATTTTTAATTTATAAACAAAACGATAAAGTCTTTTTATAAAGCGAAAAATCACCTCATCAATAATTTTAATCAATTCGGGTTCATCTATAATTATAGCTTTAAAGTTGAAATTATGGGTTGGGGCATATTTGACATTATTAACTATCTGCTCCAACAGGGCCCGGTCAATTTTCACATTTGTAAAATCCCTGATGGTTCTTCTTTCCCTGAATAACTCATTAATCTGGAGTGGGCCCGGATAATTGATCTTATCAAATTTGGCAGAGGCAAGGTTGTCCCACGAGAGTGCCTGTTCCGGACAAATGGCAATACACTGGCAGCATGTACTGCAATATTTAAAATCTATGGATAACAGTTGATTTTCAATAGTCATGCAGTTTTCATGACATATATCTAAACATTCTTTGCATAAATTGCAACGATCGTGATCAATAGTTATCATGAGGTTGATTTAAGTGAGCTCAAGATTAATGGTGTTGGAAATCCAGATCTCATTGAAATGAGACAATGGATAAACATCAGTAACGGGCATATAGCACCCTTTTGGAAAGTGCTAAGGTAAAGAATTTTAGGGAAAAAGGAATAATAATCTGATGCCAGATTATTTAATATTATTACTCATCTTCCTCAATAATTTCAGGAAAAATTTCGAATTTGAGATCCTGTTCATCTGACAATGCGATATCTGCTTCAGATTTTGACTTGGCAATATAAAGGAATGGACAGAAGAAGTCTTGAATTAATAATCCCGGATTCAGTTACCGTTAAATATAAGTTAAGTCTGGTCCGGTCATAAAATATCATCCCGGATCAGGAGTTTACCTTGCAGTAAAAGTTAAAAACCTATGCCGACATTTTATTCAGATATTAAGCGATATAACCTCAACAAAGCATTTCTGCAAAGAATAGCAAGGAAGGTTATCCATTATCTTGGCTGGGAGATAAAATCGGAAAACGGAAATAATATTGTTACACAGATCTCCAATGTCCAAAATTTATCCTCCATAGAATGTGCTGTGAGAATTTATCGTGGATATTTAACATTAAACTGTGAAACCGATTCCAGGTTATCTCCATTTAACTATTTTGATGCTTTGCCAGTGGTAAAACAGTTCATGCATACATTGGACAAATACCTGGAATCAATTCCCAAAGATCAGTTGAAAAGTGAGAAAGAAACCATTGGACACTATGAATAAAGGTTCAATCAATTTTCCTAAATCATCACTTTAAATCCACCATATCCCCGAACCCTGCTATATTGATGTTGTGCCTTACCTCATGCGATAGTTTGATTATATGAAGTAAATAGCCGTTTACGAAGACCCTTCTCCAGGCTTTAAGTAATAATTCTATGCCATGCGAGGAAATATCGGTAACCTCTGAAAAATCTATTAGTACATTTTTTCGTGTACTCTTTAACAGCCTTAAAAACCTGACTTCCATTTCATCAACCCCTGCAGCGTCTAATCTGCCCTTGAAAGCGATCTGTAATTTATTATCTGAATTGCTTGTTATGTTAAATTCCATGGGATATAAAATATCAGTATCGTGGTAATCATTTTTGCATGTCGATCTTAGTCATTCGACTGGTTTAAAATACCCCAATCCTGATAGAAAGGGATTGGGGTATCACGAAAAACTGAAAGAAAGAAGTTTATCGTTGAAATTCAAACATTGAATGGTGGTTACCTGTTCAATACAATTTTTTGACTATAAGACCTGTTCCCTGTTTTCAGAGTAACAAGATAAATGCCAGCTGCCCAGTTGCTTGCATCCAATGTGGTCAAATGCTCACCTGCTGATAACATTTCGCTTTGCTGATAAACCGGTTCACCAAGAATATTACAAACTATAATACTTGCAAGACCTGAAGATTCAACTATAATTTTCAGGTTCGTTCTGTTTGAAAATGGGTTCGGATAAACAGATATTCCTTCGTTTTTATCACCATTCAGGGGATCTATTCCGGCCGGATAATTGGGAAAAGCTCCGACAGTGGTTGAAGGTTCAGGTGAGTTGTATGTCACGCCCAGAATAGTGATACCCGTTGTTGCAAAATGACGTGGAACATTAAGAGTCCCAACCCCTCTTGCAGGTGAATTCGATTTCAGATGAAAATCCCAGGTTGAATTATATGCTGAATTCATGGTATCGGTATTGAGAGGATAATTGACCAATAACGGATCTTTATCACCGGCAGTTGTTCCTACAATATCATGAGCGCCATGTGCAAATAAACCTGCAGTGTTTGTAAAATTATTTACCACATTCTGCCAGTAGCCATAATAGTAGTTATAATCGCCTCTTGAAGCTGTATCCGCAGCTCCGTTGGTTTTTATTCCGAAACGATTGTTTATGAGCAGATTATTGTACGTTTTTCCAATAACACCCGCTTCATACCATATACTGCCGCCTTTTACTGTCGGTCTTCTCCAGCCCATGTTTACAAGTGTGTTGTTATAACCCACAATATTTGCCTGCGGTGAGCGGCTACCAGTATTGGATAGTTTTAAAGCATTGGTATTCTCACTGTAAAAGAAATTATACGCGCAATCGGCAATGGTCCCTGCCTTTATATCAATTGCATCACCACCTGTAAAACCGTTCTGATAAATGGTGTTATAGGCACAGATTGTATTACCGCCTTCAATATAGATGCCATCATCCAGGCCATTGTGTATCGTGCAATACTCTATGACGAGTTTCCCTCCGTTATGATCTCTGTAGTTTACAGCAGGTTCTGTTTCGCCGGCTGCATTTTTATAAAGGTGCAACAAAACCGACGGGGAGTTGTTCCCAGTAGGTCCGCCGAAATATTGAATATTTGTGTACAACATTAAAAATTCAGCACAGGTTGTATCACAGATAATTCCTCCCCATAAGCCAGGGAAAGGTTTGCTGGCCGGGATCAGGTTAGCTTGAACAGAAAAAGAGACAGGGTTTTGATTTGTACCCAAACAGTAGAAATTGCCCAGGCAGATCAATTCGATCTTTAATGTAGTGTCGGCAATTAAAACATTCACACCCGGCTGAATGGTTAAGGACGAACCCACAGCAATGATCATGTGGTCATGAATGATGTAATTATTCCCGGTCGTCCATGTACCGGAAACCTGAACACCACCTGCACCGCCGGGAACACCGATATCAATGTTGCCTGCGGAGGCATGGTTAATGGCAAGCAGTAAGATGCCAGCTAAGAGTAAAATTGTTTTTTTCATTGTTAAAAGTTTTAATGTTTAAAATTGATTAATTGAATTTATATCTGACACCTGCTAAAAAAGAAGGTCCTGAATATTCGTCACGTACTAGAGTATTTTTTTCTGATGCAGTTTGATAAGGGAATTGGTCATTAAAAGAATTCTTCTGTTTGATATATACTTTTACATGAGTATTTAGCAGGTTATGACCCTTGATGAAAATACCCAGACCATTCTTGAACCTTTTTTCGGCAGACAGGTCAAGTTGCCAGAATCCCTGCTGCCATAAATCCCCGTTTATATCAGGAGAAACTTTGTAAATTCTATCACCCGTGTAGGATAATGCCAATTGCGCATCAATCCCCGCTTTGACACTTTTATAAAGCAATGAGATATTTCCGACGTTTTCTGATTGACCGGCAAGAGGGCGGGTCTGCATACTGCTGATTGTTGAATCCCTGTTTATTACTCCGTTAACCTGGCTTCTTTTAAAAGATTGTGTACTCGATTTAGTCCAGGTATAATTCGCTTTAATACCAAATTGCCGGAAATATTTGATAATATCTGCCTCAAATCCGTAATTTGTTGCATTAGAGTTTGAAAAGCTCAGTGAATAATTTCCATGTCCGTCAACCATAAAACCTTCTTCGATGGCATTTGTTATTTTTTTATAGAAGGTTCCCACAAGGATCTGGTCAAGCTGGTTGGGAAAGAACTCATATCTTATATCATAATTATCTGCAACCGCATTTTTTAAATCAGGATTACCTGTTTTAGGATAATCGCCTGTATTGTCAAGATAAGGCACTATCTCCAGAAAACCTGGCTTATTTATAGCCCTGTAATAAGAAGCCTTTAAATTGCTTTTCCTGTTTATCGAATACTGAAAATTTAAACTTGGAAGTAAATAATCATTGATGTGGTCCCGCTTTTGATTATTTCCCGGTTTAAACTGGTCCAGGAAGGCATTATGAAAAACTTCATTATAACCTTGCGTTGTATACTCATTTCTTAAGCCAAAAATTAATCTGAACCTGCTTATTTCATATTGTATCATTCCGTATTGGGCAAAAACCGTCTCATAGGCATTGAATGTTCCGGGTGTATTTACAGCTCCGGTGGGATTCTGCACTGTCCAGTTTATGTCCGAGTAATTGATCCAGTCGATACCTTTTGCCGAATGCGCATCTACCGGACCTTTTGGGATTAAAGTATAATCATTATAAAAGCTGGCACGTTTCGTATCCCGGTATAAACCTCCTGCCTTGATTTCAATTTTTCCTTTAAAAACAGATGTTTTGTATGACAGGTTAAGATAACCAGCCAGATCCTGGTCAGTGTTATGAAGCCAAAGCCTGTCACTTCCTCCAAAATCCACATATTGCGGCTGTAAAATATAATTAATATAAGTTTTATCATAAGTTACAGTCGATAAATCAGGCGTTTCGTTGCTTGCTTTTGAATAAACCGCACTCCACTGTACCCATATCTTTTTTGTTATATGATGCTCTCCTTGTAAAGTAGTATTCAATAGCTGCTGGATATTTAACATGTCCCTGTCGGAATGTGTAATATTCATACTGCCATGAGCAGGGTCATAGCTATTATTGCCCAGTTCTGTGTTTTCCCAATCCCAAACCTGTTTTAACTTAAAATTCATATAAGCGGTATAAAACTGAAGCTTATGATTTGGGGTTATTATATAATCAAGTTTGGCATGAATACCATAATTCTGCTGATGATCATAACTGTTTCTTTGTACCATTGAGGTCAGCACGGGTAAATTACTGCCATCTGTCGCCTGATCCACTCCAAAGATCAGGCTGTTAGCACCTTTAAACTGGTTATTGAAACTGGCCGATAATATCCATCCGAACTTCTTCCTGAAAAACCTGCTGCCGATAGTTATCCCTGCTGTAATGTTGGCAGGAATATTATAAACCGTCTGATCCAGGTTCGACTTTGGAAAATCTGACGGAACTGCATAATAACTGGATCCGTTTACTTCGTAGGGTGATTTTTTGTTGATGTCACTGCTGTTGAAAGTGAGAAAGCTTTTCTGCAGCCACATTTCACTGAATCCGGCAGAAAAATAAGTCTGAAAAATAAATTTATCCGGTGCATTTTTCATAACCAGGTTAACTGCCCCGGAAATAGCATCGCCTTCCATATCGGGCGTCAGAACTTTTGTTACTTCAATCCGGTCAACAAGATCTGAAGGAAAAATATCAAGGGAGACATACCGCTGTTTATCATTGGTACTGGGAATTTTGATCCCGTTGATTAAGGTATAACTATAGCGCCTGTCCATTCCCCTGATCAGTGCATATTGCCCAGTGCCAGATGAGCTCCTGTCGAGAGTCACACCTGACATCCGTTTTACAACATTTGCAACATCTTGATCTGGCGATAGTTCAATTGTTTTCGCGCTAATGACATTCATTATATTAGGGCTATCTCTTTCACTTTCCCGTGCACTTATTTCAGAGTTCTGAACTTTCTGACCATAAACAGTAACTTCCTTGATATCAACAGATGAAGGTTCTAAAAAATAATCAACGGATAATTCTTTAGTTCCTTTTTCCATGGTGATTACCTTTTCTTCTGATTTATAAGATAAAAAACTACAAACTATAGTATGAGTCCCGGTTGGAACATTTTTAAGATGATAAGAACCATCCAGTCCTGATATAGTGCCAATTTTTAATTCTTTGATTAAAACAGTTGCGCCTACAAGTAATTCATTAGTTTTTTTATCTTTTATTACACCTTTAATTTCTGAAGAGTAACCATTTGCAGCAAAAAGTATAAATAGTATAAGAGATCCTGCACTTTTAAGCATGGTGCAAAGAAAAATATAAGGACTCACCCGAAGTTTAAGTAATTGTTAAATAAAGGTTAAATTGCAGGAGCCTCCCGGTTTACCGTGAGGCATTGTCAATACATTTGAATCAGTTATCATTTTGGACAATCTGATAAGCAGATAACACCGATATATAATGCTTAATCTGTATTTAATGAGTCTCCGGACCGATTTACCTCCGAAAGACAATACACTGACGATCAATCTTAAAACGGGGAATTCAAATTAATCCTGGTAAACAATCCTGTAAAGATCCGTTCTACGGTCTTCCCAGTTATGGGTTGCAGTTGAAGTTTTATTGCGTTTTAGTGCTTCGATATCAACATCATGAATAACAACTCCTTCAATGTTTGGTGTTGCTTCTGCTGCTATACCATCACGTGCAAATACGAGGTCTGAGGGAGTGAATATTGCGGATTGGGCATACTGAATGTCCATATTGACTACATCGGGTAAATTGCCTACATTTCCTGCAATAGAAACATAGATCTGGTTTTCAACACATCTCGCCTGGGCACAATAGCGCACTCTTAAATATCCATTCCGGTTATCGGTGCAAAACGGAACGAAAATTATCTTCGCACCTTTTTCAACTGCAATTCTGCTTAATTCAGGGAATTCAACATCATAACAGATCTGAATAGCAATCTTGCATTTATCTGTTTCAAATACTTCAATTTTGCTGCCATGTTCAACTCCCCAATATTTTTTCTCACTCGGTGTAATATGCAGCTTATACTGTTTATTGATTTCACCATTTCTTTGAAACAGATAGGCAACATTGAACAAATGATCATCCTCAATAATAAAATGAGAACCGGCTATAATGTTAACATTATATTCAATGGCAAGTTTTGAAAAGAGCTCAATGAACTGCGGTGTAAATTCAGCTAATTCCTTTGCTGCAGCGTGAGGGTTTTTGTTTTTTAAGAATGACAGCAACTGTGTCGTAAAAATTTCAGGAAACAAAACGAAGTCAGATTTATATTCTGAGGCAACATCAATAAAATATATAACCTGTTGTGCAAATTTATCAAACGACTTGATCTTTCTCATCTGATATTGAACCGAACATATTCTGACAGGATTTGACGAATAAAAATGTTTAATTTCCTTTGGCTTGTAATTCAGGTTTGTCCATTCAAGAAATGTAGCAAATCCCAACGAATCTTCATCCATTTCAAGATATTTATCAATGACTCTTTTAATCACAAAGCCATTCGCGATTTGAATGGAAAGAACAGGGTCAAATAACGTTTTATCAGTCACCTGTTTGATGTATTCATCAACATTGAGTTTGTCCTGGTAATTTATAAACCCCGGAATTCTTCCGCCAAGAACAATCCTTCTTAAATTATAACGGTTAACAAGCTCTTTCCGGGCATCATATAACTTTCTTGATAGACCATTGCCCTGGTATTCGGGATCAACCATAATTTCAATTCCATATAAAGTATCACCTTCCTGATTGTGATTCTTTATATAGCCATGATCACTGATCTCGTACCACTTATGTTCTTTATCATAAATTTCAATATCGACGATAAGGGAAGCAGAGGAAGCTATAATCTTCTTTTTATATTCAACACATAACTGACCTTCAGGAAAAATACTGATCTGACTCTGGATCTGTTCCTTCGTCCAGGGTTTCATTGTTGGAAAACATTTCAGCTGCAACTGCATGATCTGATCGTAATCCTTGATATTTATCTGACGGATCTTAATATCGTCCTGGTTAAAATCAATCTTTTTGATTCTTTTACTGTTCATGTCCTGTTATAAAATGTGATTTATGATTTAACCGATAAAAGTTTTTCCTTAAGTTCGTATTCGATTTTTACCAATTCGGTTTCGGCCATCTGCCGTTTGGCCTTCCCGTCGGCCTGGATTTTCAGCGTATCCTCTATGGTTGAAATAAGGTCATTATTGACTTTTTTAAGGGTTTCAATATCGACAATGCCGCGTTCAGATTCCTTCGCAATTTCAATTGTGCTTTCCTTCAACATTTCTGAATTTTTCTGAAGGAGTTCATTGGTCGTGTCGGTAACCTCTTTCTGAAGTTTGAGTGCCGACCTTTGCCTGAACAATGTGATCGCGATAACGATCTGGTTTTTCCAAAGGGGAATTGTATTCAGGATGGAGCTCTGGATCTTCTCAACCAGGGCCTGGTCACCGTTTTGTATCAGACGTATCTGAGGGCCTGCCTGGATGGAGATCATACGGCTTAATTTCAGATCGAACAGCTTCTTTTCAAAGCGATTGAGAAACTGTATAAAATCGTTGTATTTTTGAGCATCAGAAGGATCTTTGGTTTCATCAGCCTTCAATTTAAGCTGAGGCGCAACTGTATTTTGCAACTCCTGTAATTTGAGCTGGCCGGCAGCTATAAACAGGTCGAGGTTCTGAAGGTATTCAAGATTCTTATGGTACATTGTATCGAGCAGGGTCAGGTCTCTGAGCATCTGCATTCGGGCTTTATCAAGCTCATCCACTATCTTTTCTATCTGGACACTGAGCTTTTCATACCTTGCGATAAATCTCCTGAATGAATTCACCAGGTCTCCCAGAAATGGAATTTTTGAAAAGAATCCTTCTTTCGCTCCAATGCTGTCCACATCAATATCTTTGATCTTGATTACCAGGTCGGTGAGGATTGTGCCTGCATACCCGCTATCCTTAGCCCTGACTTCCTGGAGGATGTTATCTGCGAAAGTGGAAATATCCCGCTGGGCGCCAACGCCGAATGTAATGATGGCCTGGGAATCCTCAATGTTGATCTGGTTCTTAATATCATCAACCCTTGTCATCTGCTCAGGGCTCAGGTTTGCAAGATTGACGGTGCCTGTGCTGCTCAGGCTCACATTATCTCTTATGCTTAAATCATCACTCATATGAATGGATTTTAATGTTTTTATATTTAAATCGCTGAATCAATCTACTTTGTATCCTCCAGAGCTTCTATTATTTTTTCCATTACAGAGGCTCTTGGCATAGGTGCGATTTTTGTTACAGAAACGGGAATACCATCAACCATGAGTATTTTCGTATCGTTCTGAACACCCATCAACCCGGTCCTGAACCCATGCTGGTCCCAGGCAATTTTTTGTATCTCTTCATCCTTCAGGGCATCGATGAGAACTGAAGCCTGTTTGTTCAGGATGATCAGGGGGTGTTCGCTCCAGACGGTGGGTACAGGGTATAAGGGGATTATCTGGTTCTTAACTTTCGGCCAGAAATCCTGATGCATTCTTGAAAATTCAATGATCTGGTTCTCATAACCTCCCATTAATGGGTACTGGCCTACACCGGTCTTTAAAAACTGCTCGAACAAAACTCCCGATGTATTCTGCATAAATCCCTGCCTGGCAAAGAATTCTTTCACTTCAGGGAGAACTTGCGGGAGATCTGATTCAGCAACCACATCACCTCCTTTGAGGATATTGGCAACGAGTCCGGCAAACATATTCCCCGAATTGGATTTCGTTGGATCGGTGGTGGTCACTGTAATTTTCCCATACAATTGAGGAAGGCCGATATCTGACCATTTTTTACCTTCCCTGATCATAGCAAGTAATCCGGGCATGTCAACAATATAGTAACTCGACATTTCCTTTCTGACAATACCTGATTTAACCAAGGCATTAACAACAATATCCCAGCTGTAAATTACCAATGGAGAGTTGAAAATATTCTCTGATCTTATAATCTTTGCTCCTTGTTTAAATTTGAAGATCTCAAGTGCAACCTGGCTGGACGGCCAAAGAAAGTCAATCCCTGGTTTAACCTCTTCACTGACCATTTCTATAGAACCAGCACGCACATAGTCAACCACAATACTGTACTTTTTCTTCAGAACAGCTTTCACCCGTTCATTTTCCAGGAATGAACTTTTCTCGCTGCCTATCATCCCTTTGATATGGATCTCGGCTTTTTGCTTACTGTAATACCATAAACCAAAACCAATGGCCCCGGCCAGTAAAAGTATCCCCAATCCGACAAGTAAACCTTTCATGATCTTTAGTTTAAATCTTCTGCTTTAAAAGTTTTTTCGAGTGTTTCAATTTCAACATCCAGGTCCATGACATCATTACTGAGAAGCTTCGCCAGCTGTTTGTCAAATGCAATGTCTATTGAATTCAACATATTTTCTGCTTTTAGCAAGGCCTTAGAGATCTCGGGTGATTGAACCTCCTGCTGTGAAAGTTGAGTGTATTTATTTACAATGCTGATGCTTGTATCAAAATAGTAAAAAAGGAACTGCCTGGCAACTTTCATTTTTTCAGGATCTTTCCTGATATTTTCATAGATCTTTTTTACTATGCTGATAATATGGTATATTTTAGCACGTATGGTTTCGTTGCTGATTTGTTTTGCAAGGTTTTCAAGTTGCCCGATCTTCTCTTCACTCTCCCTGAGCAATGTTTGCAGCATTTCTCCTGTGATGCCATTCCCCAGGTGAATGGCCATCTGATCCTTTGGCCGTAAGGCAAACATTATGATGTAGATGCCAAAAAATGAAACCAGCGAAAGAACCAGGGTAATTAGCAATGAGAACCGGAGAATGAAAAAAAGTCCCAGCATCATAAGGCCTGATGCAATCCCTGAAATTATACCTGCCAAAGTTGTAAACTGCTTCATCAGTTATATCCTTTAACCTTCCTGAAAGCGCTGATCAGGTCCTTCCTGCCGTCAAATACAGCCCCGTTGGTAAGGTCTGCAATATGCGCCAGCTGCTGGTCTGAAGCATCCCCGAATTTAATCAGGAACACAGGAATGTCCCTTCCGTTTGTTTTCCAGGCAGATTCAAGATCATCGAACGATCTGCCTGTATTTGATTCCCCGTCAGTCATCAGGATGACTGCCGGAATATATTTTGTGGAATCAATCTTTGCGATCTGATCCATGGCAAGGATAACAGGTGAATAAATGTCAGTAGAGCCACCGGGTGAAAGGTTCCTGACTTTTTCCAGGATATCGTTAAGCTCACTTTGTTTATTACCTTCACACTGCCAGGCATCCATTATTTTTCCGTCGAAAGGTATAACTACGGTGATATCATTAGGTGAACTTTGAAGGAAATAGACTCCTGCCTTTTCCTGGTCAAGCATGATCTCCATTGCTTTCTTCAGTTGTTCGGAGCGTTCGCCTTTCATACTGCTTGAATAATCCAGGCAGAAATAAGTGATGGAGGGCTTCCTGAATTCGGTTTGATAGAGGTTTAAGGCTTTCAGGATAACATCAGTCCTGGGGAGTTTGATTGGTGAAAGGATCTTCCTGGTATCAATACCCCAATCCGGGTTAAACACCTCCGCTGGTGCATCCTTAAGTTCCCCGGCAAAACCGGTCCGCCTTCCCATAAGTAATAGCTTATGCTGGGTTTCCTCATTTAAAAGAAATGCCTGCAGTTTCCTGAAAAAATCCTCCTTCTTTGCATCCCCATTATCAATGTACCCAAGTTGGGAATCAGCGATAACCAGTCCATCAACAGGATAGATAACGTATAAAGGCTCTTTGCCTTTTTTGGTCAATTCCTGGTTTGCCACAATGATCAGGGCTTCATAGTTGACCATCGCATCATAATCTCCTTTAAGGTATAGATCTTTCAGCCATCCCGAACTGCCCGAAGAACGGTTGATCCCTGAAAGCAGATCGGTGATCCCTGATTTCAATTCCGGCTTTTCGAGATCGGCAGTTGTAATATATGCGGGATTTCCGAGCAAAGCATAAAGGAAACCAATGTAAGCACTTGCCCCTGAATTTGACTGTGATGCAGAGGTCATAATGAATTTCAATTTTTTCTCCCTGATAGCTTGCAGGATATCCGAAACCCTGACTTCCTTCCCGATAAATCCAAGCTTCGCGGCAAGGCTTTTTTTAATGCCGAATACTACAGGCGTGGTCATGACCGATTGCGCATATTTCACCTTGCGATCCTTATCGCCCAGTGTGATCCAGATCCCGCTGGCCGGCCAAACAGCGTCATAGTTTGAAGCATTATTCTGAAGCTCCAGCATGATATCGACAGAACCTTCATATTTGAATTTAACTTCAACATCATTCTTTTTTGCGAAATCATTGACCATTTCTTCCAACGGGACATTTTCTGATCCCGATAAAATTGTAAATTCCCTGGGATGTTTCTTACAGGCACTAAGGGACAATATGATCATAATAAACCACAAGATGAAGGGAACTTTCTTCATAATGGTCAGGAGGGATGAAGTCTTCATTTAGTATTGAAATTATTTTCCATAATAATTCATGTAAATCAAGTGGAAAAGCGCAAATAATAACCTTTTCAATATTAACACATTCCGGACTGCCAGGTGTTAAATTAAGATTAAATCGCAACAAATAATTACATAGGAAGTCAAAAAAGTCATATAATTGATCGTCGGTAATACTGATCACTTCATATATCCAGCAAAATTGCATCATTATCACTCCAATAAAGAATATCAAACTTGAAATTTGAAACATGAAAATTTTGATTCTGGGAGCAACGGGAAGAACAGGTCGGCATATTGCCCAATATGCTGTCGCAGATGGGCACAAGGTCATTGCGATAATCAGAGATAAAGCTAAGGCTCTTATTCCATGTGTGAGCTTCATTGAGGGTTCTTCATCTGATTATAACTTGCTCATCAGAACTTTAAAAGGAGTCGATGCCGTGATCGTTGCGCTGAATATCAGCCGAAAATCAGATAATCCATTTGCCAGGATAATTTCTCCTTTAACCTTGATTTCCGATACGGTTAAGACTTTAATTCCGGCAATGGAGCACAACGGGGTTAAAAGAATAATCACCATCAGCGCTTCCGGAGTTGGTGATTCATGGCATAATATGCCTTTTATTACAAGATGGCTTGTTCGCAACAGCAACATCTGGCAAGCGTATAAAGATCATGACAGCCAGGAAAGGATACTCAGGAATTCAAATCTGGAGTGGACTATTGCCAGACCGGTTTTATTAAATAACAAAGATTCTGATAAGTATACAGCCGTAATCGGAAAGCCCAATGGGGGAGTAATAAGCCGCAAAGGGGTGGCAAGATTCATCATTGATGTTCTGGAGTCAGGGAAATTTGAGAAGAACTGTGTTACACTGTTTTCTTAATGACAATGTATCTGAAGTTCCCCGATGCATGGAACTTCAGTCCAGCATTTCTTCAAATCCAGCTATCACAAAAACTTGTCTGATGTCAGGATTTGCATTAATTATCTGCATTTTTGATCCTTCCCTGTTTGCCATTTTCCAGCCATTTAATAATAACCGGAGACCGATTGAAGAAACATAAGTGACTTCCTTGAAATCAATTAATACAGGTTTTTCAAGATGGTTAAGCAATCCAAGAAATCTTGTTCCGATGATGTCAACTCCGGGTGCGTCAAGTTTCCCGGAAAGTGAAAGGACAATCCTGTCGTCTGATTCGTTTTCAACATTAAGCTTCATTCTTCAAATGCATTTTTAAGTTTACAAATGTCCTCATAAAAAGAAAGACAAATTTGCACTCGAATAAATTTAACGATTAATTAATATTTCCATCATGATCACTTTTTAACAGACTCCTGATTCCTTTTATTCTCTTTTTTCCTGGTCATCAGTACCAGGTCGGGTTTATTTTTTCATACTTTGCACAAGGTCCTCCTGATGTGAATCCGCACAGATCATCACGCCGATCTTTCCAGATCTGGTCTCAGAAACATGAACTTTTGTTAATAATGCATAATTCTGGCAAAAGTATTAACTTGGACTGTATTTCATTGTTATAACTTGTAATTCCTGTATTCTTCAAAACGGCAAAACCTTAGTAAGTGCTTATGATAACAAGGCTTTTTATAATGCTGATATTCCTGGCTGGAACATTTTCAATGGTTAACTCCCAGGACAATTCCAGATATGTCAATGTCTTTATTGGGACAGATGGCACAGGACATACTTTTCCCGGCCCTTCCCTGCCTTTTGGAATGGTTCAGCCTGGTCCCGATAACCAGGCCGGGGACTGGGATCACACCTGTGGTTACCAATACCGTGACACCCTGCTTGCCGGCTTTTCACAAACCCGTTTGAGTGGGACGGGGATTAGCGAAATGGGCGACATATTACTCCTGCCTTATGTACAAAGAAAACCCGGAAATCTGAGGTTCCTTTATTTTAAGAATACAGAGAATGCAAGTCCCGGTTATTATACCCTGATCAAGAAAGACCAGGTTAAAGTGGAGCTTACCTGCTCAGAGCGGGTGGCATTTCACAGGTATACATACCCCTTTCAGCATGCAAAATTGCTTATTGACCTGCAGCATGGTCTCCGATTTCTTACCGATAGCCTGGTGCTGGAGAGTGATGTGAAGATCGAAGACAATCAAACCATTTCGGGATACTGCCATACTAAAAATTGGGTGGAGCGAAAATACTTTTTTGTGATAAAATTTAATGAGGCTATCGTGAAATCAGAGTTGCTTCCCAAAAGAAAAAAAGAAAATGCCCCAAAGTATATCCTGTCTTTTAAATTGGGTAATAAAAAGATCTTACTTGTAAAAATTGCTTTATCTACTGCGGATGTGGCAGGTGCGAAACTCAATCTTCAGACTGAAATACCGGGCTGGGATTTTGACCAGGTGAGGGAAAATGCCAGGAACGAGTGGAAGAAGTACCTGGGCAGGATAGAGATCGAAGCTGAAATCCGCCAGAAAGAAATATTTTATACATCATTATATCATTTTTTATTACAACCATCCAACATTGCGGATGTGAATGGGAGATACCGTGGTGCTGACGATAAAATTACCGTTGCACCAAACAACGAATACTATTCCACGCTTTCAATCTGGGATATTTACAGGGCAACTTTCCCCTTACTGGAGATTATTGTCCCTGAAAGGATAAACGGAATTATCAGTTCCATGATGCTGCACCATAAAGCGGCTGGTTTTTTACCGATCTGGACAGCCTGGGGACAGGACAATTACTGTATGATCGGCAATCATTCAATTCCGATGATACTCTCAGCCTACACTAACGGATTCAGGGGTTTTGATCCTCATGAAGCCTTAAAGGCGATGGTAGAAACATCAACCCAAAGCCATATCAATTCCAACTGGGAATTATATAATAAGTATGGTTACTATCCTTTTGACAAACTGGATAATGAATCGGTCTCACGTACGCTTGAAAGTGGATACGATGACTGGTGTGTAGCCAGGATGGCTGAAAAACTTGGCGAACAATCCATAGCTGAGAAATTTCATATAAGAGCTTTGTATTATAAAAATCTTTATGATCCCGGCAGCAGGCTGTTCCGTGGCAAAGATACCCGCGGCAACTATAGAACTCCGTTCGATCCTCTTGAAGCAACTTCTCCGATGAACAACCCGGGAGACTATACCGAGGCTAATGCGTGGCAATATTTCTGGACACCGGCCCAATTTGATGTTGACGGTATTACCATGCTCTTAGGCGGGATTGAGGCCTTTACGAAACATCTTGACGATTTTTTTACCCTTGAAGCCAAAAAACCGGATAAATTCCTGGGCCAGGAGGCGATGATAGGGCAGTATGCCCATGGCAATGAACCGGGCCATCATATCATCTATTTGTATGCCTTTTCAAAAAGGCCGGAAACCGGACAGAAATACATCCATCGGATTATCTCGGAATTTTATAACAATACACCTGACGGGATGATAGGAAACGATGATTGCGGGCAGATGTCGGCCTGGTATGTGTTGTCCTCACTTGGATTTTATCCTGTAAACCCCGCAAGCAATGAATTTGTGCTGGGGGCACCTCAGGTCGCCAAATCTGTAATTCATTTAACTGATGGAAAAAGTTTTACGATAGTGGCCAAAGATCTTTCCCCTCTGAATATCTGTGTTGAAAAGACCTTTCTTAACGCGCAGGTCCAAAATGTTCCTTTCATTACCTATGATCAAATTATTAAGGGAGGAATTTTATCCTTTGATATGATTAATAAATAGACAATCGGAGATTAACTGGAATAATCCCTGACTTTAACCAGCCTTCTCCAGTGTAATCTGATCAGATCATCTTGTTGATTGTTTAATAAACTTTTTCTGTAATTTTTGGTCGCCACAAGCCACTGCAACAATGTATATACCTTCGGTCAAGCCGGAAATATCAATCTGAACATGAAAATCTGCAGGTTTGGAAGAATAAACCAGTTGTCCAAGGACATTGTATATGTCAATTGCAAGGTTTTTCCCTTTTACCTGCGATGAAAGATTAATTACCAATCCCGCCGGATTCGGATAAATATTAATATCTGAATTGCCCGCTTTTTTTTCACTGAAACCTGTTCCGGTTGAACTCACGACAGTACCGTTTCCTCCTGTGGTAACCCAGATTTCCTGCTGTTCATGGGGATTGAAGAATATCCTCTGCGGATTGCCGCATAAAAAATCGCCGACGACTGCAAAGGTTGGTGTACTGCTGTTAATATTATCCGAAACGATTAAACCGTCAATGGCGCTGATGCTGTTCGTTCCAAGATATATCTGGTTGCTGTTGGATGGATTGATGGTACATGAGAAGACACCTGAATATGAAGGAAGAATGCCGCCGGATGACGAGGTAGAGGTGCCCAGGATCTTTGTCCAGCTCTGCCCCCGGTTGACTGTCTTGAAGAGGCCACCGCCATCATTCGGAGTTCCATGTGCAGGGTTGCCATCCCCGCCGCCCCAGCCGCTTGAGACACCAACATACCAGGTGCTTTCTGTTGGATCATTCGGGTCGATATAAATATCATTGCAAAACCATCCCATCCTGCTCAAATCCGTTACATCCGACCAGCCAATTGTTGCAGGGTTGTATAAAAACACTCCTGAACTGAATGTAAATTTCGAAATATTGTCATCGTACCTGCAGCTATAGGTACATACCACTTTCCCGTCATGCAGAGGAACAATCGTTGCAGGATGACCTTCGGTACGGGGGGGGTCAGGCAATTTTGTCCATGATGATGCAGCTCCGTCTTGCAGGTCATGGGTGACATAAATTCCGCCCAGCGACTGGGCATGGTTGACCACGCTCGCATACATTGTGTTCGGGTTGTTCGGATCAAGCGCGATCCAGTATACCGGTCTTTGAAAATTATGCAAAGTCACCCAGGTAAATCCATTATCTGTTGAAGACATGACTTCGCCCTGTGAATAAGGAGAGTTATCAATCATTGCATCGGTCATGTCCAGCAGGTAGATCATGTGTACATTGCTTGCAGCTGCGTAAAGTGTTCCTGTGCCAGGATTTTTCAGATTGCAGTACATTGTGTTGTAATAAAACCCCGGGATCTGCCAGGAAGTTCCCCCGTCGGTGGATCTGATGGCACCTATATCCTGGGAGCCAACCAGGATATTATCTGCATCACTCCAGGTGATTGTATTTGTAACCGTATTTTCAAGGCCGATCCCCCGGTAGAAATGATGTTTGGGAGTCGGGGCATTCATCGGGTTCTGATCTGCTTGGTTTACATAAGCCTGGTCCCAGGTGGTTCCTCCATCAGAGCTCGTCATTACCATACCCAGGTCTGATGTGATTACTTTCCCCGAATTAACCGGTGACACAATCAAACCTGTAAATCCCTGCCACCATTGCCAGCAATCGCCTCCATCTCCGAAATAGCCGGTATAGATATTCTGGTTGTTTGTTATATGGAGTGTCTGAGACCAGGTATTCCCTGCATCAGTCGTTTTCATTATCTTCGGCTGCCCGTTATCGTTCACCCCACCGGCATAGACGGTATTGATATCGTTTTCCGACATAGCGATATATGAAAGGTAGTCGCAGGTATCGCAGCTGGGATTGTTTGGTATTTTAATACCGTTGGTCCTGGGAACCCAGTGTGAGCCGGTGTTAAAATCATCCAGCATATATATGTTTTTGAAATTGTAGTAAATCAATCCGGATGATGAAACTATTTCATCAGGCCAGTAATAACCAAAAGGAACGGTAATGGCGAAAAACCGGACTTTATTGTTCAGTTTTGCCGCAGCGAACCCCAGGATGTATTCAACAGTATCGGGAGGGATCCCTGTAAGTGCCGCCATGTTCCAGGAAGTTCCTCCATTTGCAGAAACAAGCACACCAAAAGGAGCCCCGAGATAGATGTGATTGCCATCGAACAGACAGCCTGAAGCATAATTTACAGGATGGACCGTATCAGGATCTGAGAGATCCGTCATCGTTATGCCACCGTCATTTGAAAAATACAAGCCAAAACGGGTGGCAAAAACCACCCTGTCGGGATTGTTATAATCAACATATAAGGAAGTAGCCTGTATTTTTGCCTGCCAGGCTGTAGCATTTGAAATGCATGGCAGGAGATACCAGGTATTTCCCCCGTCGGTCGTTTTATAAACCGAATTCATTCTATCGGTATTGTTATAGCCAAGAGCATACAGGATTCCGGCATTATTTGTAAAACGAATTAAACCGGTGCTTCCACCGGTTTGAAGTTGCTGAAATCCCAATTCATTATACGATAATCCAAAATCTGCAGTATGGAAAAAAGTACCCATATCGGTTGGAACATAAAATTCCAAATCGTTACCCGGATTTAATGAGGCACGATAAAAAGCTCCGCCACCACCGATCCCTTTTACATCCCAGGCTGCAGGCTGCGGGAAGCAAGGTAACATTGCCTGCATGATTAAAAAGACAAGGAACAGCATTTTCATCTATCAACAATTTTGGTTATAAATATTAACATTAACCAGATGTAAAAATAAGTGAAATTTTTGTTTACCCTCGAGATTGATTATCAGCCGAAAGTGCAATAACAAATTGCTTTAACATCGGTGCTATCCGGATCTTTTTGGGGATCATTGACGCAAGATTGATAATAGTGGTGAGTCTGACAGCAATTGATTCTGATCATTTTAACTGAAACTCTTTCAGAAGATTCTGAAAAGTTTCTTTATGGCTGAATGAATGTACTTGTTTGGAGGCTTCAGAATAAATTTTAACATGCTGGTCCTCATAATAATTGTAAATGGTCCATTCACCATTATGATATTCACAGGATGAAAGATTTTCGACCCAATCCCCTGAATTAAGATACATCACCTCGCCATGTGAATTTGATATTTTCCGCATTTCAGGCTGATGGATATGACCGCATATCACAAAGGAATACCCTTTTGAAATGGCAATGTCAGCTGCTGTCTCCTCGAACTTGTTGATGTACGAAACAGCTCTTTTGACACCATGCTTGACTTTTTTTGAAAAAGAAATTTTTTCCTGTCCGAGGCTGGTGATGATAAAGTTTGCCAGGCTGTTTAAAAGGATCAGCATATCGTAACCAAACGAACCAAGCTTTGCAAGCCATTTGCTGTATTGCATGGTGATATCAAAAACATCACCGTGAAAAATCCAGGTTTTCCGGCCTTTGAGATCAAGAAGCAGTTTATTTACCAGTTTAAAGGAACCAAGATTGAATTTTACAAATTTGCGCATAAGTTCATCGTGATTCCCGGTGATATAGATCACTTTGGTATTTTTAGCGATCAAACCCGTAAGATGGCGGATCACCATGAGGTGTGATTTTGGGAAATATGCTTTCCTGAATTGCCAGATGTCGATGATGTCACCGTTAAGTATAAGCATTTTTGGCCTGATGCTTCTCAGGTACTGTAACAGCTCTTTTGCATGGCAGCCGATTGCCCCCAGATGTACATCAGAGATTACGACAATATCGACATCACGCTTTGGAACAGAAAATGCTTTCATCTTTATTAATACAAAGGTCTTATGATGTCGTTAGCCCAATGTTAATACCGGGTTATATTATCATTAAATTATTGTTAACAAATCATTAATTTTCTGTAACATACAGAAATTTATCATGTTATCACTGACATTTGCATAATGAAGGATCAGGACGAAGGTCGAAACATCGCAAACCGGGTATTATGGCTTACCGATACCTATGGTGATCACAATGGTGTTTCGATGGTGCTGCAAGCCATGCATAGAGAAATCAAAACCCGTAACCTTCCAATCGATATCATGGTCTGCAGCAACGTATTGAAATCTGACCGTCATCTGATTGTTCTGAAACCGGTTTCGGAGTTCAATATTCCGCTGTACCGGCAACAACCCATGAGAATTCCGAATTTTGTCAATATTCAGCGCATTTTCAGAAAACGCAAATACAACCGCATCATTTGCTCAACCGAAGGCCCGATGGGCTTTGCAGCGTTATACCTGAAAGCGCTTTATTCGGTAAAAACATTTTTTTTCCTGCATACCGATTGGATGATGTTTGCCAGCCAGGTGATGGGAATGGAAGAAGCCGGGTTGAACCGGTTGCAAAGGGTTATGAGATTGTACTACAACAGGTTTGATCATATTTTCGTCCTAAATTCCGATCAGCAAAAGTGGCTTACAGGCACCTCGATGAGGTTTGATCCTTCACGGATCTTTATTACAGCCCATTGGACAGAGAATATTTTTACCAACCGGGATATAGATTCCGTTGGATTCAATGTTGCTGAAAAAAAAGGACCTTTAGTTCTGTTTGCCGGTCGTATAAGCCGGGAAAAAGGGGTTTTTGAATTGCCGGGAATTTTCAGAAAAGCTAAAGAAAGGATACCAGATCTTAAAATGCTCGTTGCAGGGACAGGCCCGGCTGAAAATGATCTTAAAATTGCTTTTCCGGAAGCTGAATATACGGGATGGATTGAGCATGGAAGATTGCCCGAAATCTATGATTTGGCCGACCTCCTCATTCTTCCGTCACGGTTCGATACTTTCAGTTGCGTGGTCCTTGAAGCATTGAGCTGTGGCTTACCTGTTATTGCCTATAATACAAAAGGTCCTAAAGATATCATCCAGGATTCAGTAAATGGATTTCTTGTAAATGAAAGTGAAGAAATGAGCGACAGGATGGTTGAATACTTTAACAGCAAACATTTGCAAAGTTCCTTTAGAAAGGCAGCCCTGAAAAGAGCCGACGATTATACTGCCGATAATATCCTGCATCGGTTATTGAAGGATATAGATGTTCAAACCTCCATCCAGATAAATGGAACGACAACAGCCTGAGCCCTGGACCTGGTGGAAACATGGGGTTATCTATCATATCTATCCACGGAGCTTTATGGATTCCAATGGAGACGGGATTGGGGATCTTCAGGGAATTATCGGCAAACTGGATTATTTGTCAGATCTTGGTGTTGACGGGATCTGGCTGTCACCGGTGTTTTTATCGCCTAAAGTGGATTTTGGATATGATGTCTCTGATTATCGCAGCATAGATCCAATCTACGGAACACTGGATGATTTTAAAACTCTCCTCTCCAGAGCCCATAGCATGGGCATCCGTGTCATCAGCGATATGATACTTAACCATACATCCAGCCGGCATCCCTGGTTCCTGGAATCCTGTTCTTCAAAAGTAAACCCCAAAAGACATTGGTATATCTGGAGGGACAGTTACCAGGGAGGTCCCCCGAATAACTGGAAATCTGCTGTGGGAGGAAGTGCATGGACATTGGATAAAACAACAGGGCAATATTATTATCACTCTTTTTTTAAAGAGCAACCCGATTTAAACTGGAGAAATCCGATGCTTCCGATGATTTTTTTTGAGGAATTAAAATTCTGGCTTGACATTGGGGTGGATGGATTTCGTCTGGATGTGATTAACCTGATTGCGAAAGATAAAAAATTCAGGGATAACCCGTACCTGTTCGGACTTCCTTTTTTTCAAAAGCATGTGTTTACCAGGAACCGTCGTAAATCACATAAAATCGTGATGGAACTGAGAAAGCAGGTCAACCAGTATGAAAACCGCGTGATTGTTGGTGAGATATACACCATGCCCCCGGGAAATTCTGAGATTGCTGCCAGCTACCTTGCAAATGGCGACGGGATACATATGGCTTTTGATTTTTCCCTGATATTCCGTTCATGGAGCGCAAGGAATTATTTCAAATGCATCCGCAATTGGTATACAAATATTCCTGAGCCAGGATGGCCCTGTAATGTATTGTCAAATCATGATCTTTTCAGAAGCATCGACCGCTTTCCCTGGCGTAGGCATAAGGATGAAAAGGCAAAGGTCGCAGCAGCGCTGCTCCTTACCATCAAAGGAACCCCTTTTATTTATTACGGTGAAGAAATTGGAATGAGAAATACGAAGATCCGGTACAGGGACATTCGGGATCCTTTGGGAAAAAGGTTCTGGCCAATTTTCTCAGGAAGGGATAAAGCGCGCACACCGATGCAATGGACTTCAGGGAAAAACGGAGGATTCACTGATAGTCAGCCATGGCTGCCATTAAATACTGATGTCTCCCGGCGAAGTGTCCAAAGCCAGGAAAAAGACCAGGCCTCATTACTGAACGTATACCGGACCCTTATTAAAATCCGGAAAGAACATCTGGCTCTCCGGCAGGGACGGTGGGTGCCATTGATTGCGGGCCACAAAGGAATCCTGGCTTATGCCCGGATCCAGTCCGAAGAAAGGATCGTTGTGATCCTGAATTTCACAGCCTGGAAAAAGAAAGTCTCTCTGCCGGAGCATAGTTTCGGTACTGTCTTGTTCTCGACCCACAGGAATGTCGAGGACATATATTATTTTCAGGACCTTCGGATTCACCCTTTCGAAGTAAGCATCTATAAAGCATAGTTACTTTTTGAAACAAGCTCAATTGTAAAACAAACGAATATGAAAATCACTACCTGCCAGTTTAATGATTCTTATTTTCCCATCATGGATGGGGTCGGCATCACAGCTCATAATTATGCCCGCTGGCTTAATGAAAAGTTTGGAAAAACCGTATTGGTTGCACCCAAGGTAAAAGATTATGAAGACGATGAAGACTACAGGGTTTACAGGTTCAAATCGGTATTACTTCCCGGGATGAATCCTTACCGTGTCGGACTTCCGTTGATCGATATAAAATTCAAGAAAAAATTAAACAAGCTCAGGTTCGACCTGGTTCATGCCCACAGCCCGTTTATAAGCGGCCAGCTTGCTCAGCGACTGGCCAAGAAAAGAGGTATCCCCCTGGTAGCTACATTTCATACAAAATATAAGGAGGATTTCAGGAAGGTCATTAACAATGATCTGTTTGTGGATTTCCTGATGAACCTTACACTCGATTTTTATAATTCCGCCGATGTTGTCTGGGTCCCGAATAAATCAACAGGAGAAACTTTGAAGGAATATGGTTACGGGGGGAAATTCGAGATCATTCCCAACGGCACCGATATGGAAATTCCGGACAAAGCAAAACGGATCAAGCTCAGGAAAGCCGGGCTGGAACTCATAAAGGCCAATGGTAATGAATTTACGCTTTTATTTGTCGGGCAGCACCGCTGGGAAAAAAATGTCAGGATGATTATTGAGGCGCTTCGCCTGTTATCCGAAAAAAAGATTTCATTCCAGATGATTTTTGTTGGCGAAGGTTATGCTGTAAAGGAAATGAAGAAACTTGTCAGACAGTACAGTCTGGACGACAAGGTCATCTTTGCCGGTCTGGTAACCGACAGGAATAAGCTTAAAAGTATATATGCCTGTTCGGATCTTTTTGTTTTTCCTTCACTTTATGACAATTCGCCACTGGTATTGCAGGAAGCTGCTGCTTTTGATATTCCATCGATCGTTGTTAAAAAAAGTTCTGCTGCAGAAGGGATTACCGATAAGGTGAATGGTTTTCTGATTGACGACAGCGCCCAGTCTTTGTTTAAACTGATTTCTGAAGTTAACAAATATCCTGAGGTCATTAAACTTGCAGGAGAAGGAGCAAGGAAATCTATCTATAAACCCTGGGAAGGCATTGTGGATTCGGTTTACCAGAGGTATGTTGAGATTATCGAGGAAAACGTACATAAACGCAAGTCAGTCAAGCCGGAAGAAGATGATGACCTGGATGATTAATAAGTGACTTTTAATACAGGTTTATTTTCCACCGGTAAATTCCTCACCTGTTTCTGAATTATTGCAATAAGCCATTTAGTGGTTAGAAATGGGGCGTAAACCAGTTATGGATAAAAATAAAGCGTCATAATTATTTAAATTACAACGCTTTATGAAAAATATTTGCGGAGAGACTGGGATTCGAACCCAGGATGCACTTTTGGCGCATACACACTTTCCAGGCGTGCTCCTTCGACCACTCGGACACCTCTCCGGGGATTTACGATGTGCGAAGTACGATTTACGACTTAAAACAGATCGATCTTAGATCGTAAATCTGAAATAAAATCGTAAATCGTCAACCGTAATTCGTAAATTATTGTTTGGGAGTGCAAAATTACGAAAAAATCTGATAAATCAAACCGTCATTTCACCGCGAAGGCTGGTTTGCAGCAATTGCTTCACTGCCTGGGTCGAGAACCGGCATCCTAAAAGATACATCAGCTTGGTTACGGCCGATTCAGTGGTGATATCGTAGCCGCCGATAACCCCGATCCTGCTTAATTCGGCGCTGGTCTCATATTTGCCCATCTCAACCGTTCCTCCTTTGCACTGGGTCACGTTAAGGATGATCACGTCCCTGCCAGCGGCCGATCTAAGGGCGTCGAGGAACCAGGGGAGGGTGGGAGCGTTGCCGGCGCCGAAAGTTTCGAGGATGACTGCTTTTAATCCGCAGGTGTTAAGGATGGCCTCAACTGCACATTTTGAGATTCCAGGGAAAAGCTTGAGAATGGCAATGTTCTCATCGAGTTCCTTAAGCACTTTAAGCCTCTTGAAATTCGGCCTGAGTATGTTCTCACGGTTGTATTTGATCTTAACCCCGATCTCGGCAAGTAGAGGATAATTAGCCGAAATAAACGCCCTGAAGTCTTCATTGTTCAGCTTTGTCGTACGGTTCCCCCGGAACAGCTTATTTTCAAAGCAAATCCCCACTTCAGGAACAATAGGTGTATCCACTTCTTTAGAAACAGCGATCTCAATCGAATTGATAAAATTTTCGCGTCCGTCGGTGCGGACCATCCCGATAGGCAATTGTGAACCGGTAAAAATAACAGGCTTGTTCAGGTTCTCAAGCATAAAACTGAGTGCCGAGGCGGTATACGCCATGGTGTCGGAACCATGCATCACAACGAATCCGTCATAATCCTCATATTTTTCTTCGATTACCGTTGCCAGCTTCACCCAGAACGAAGGATTCATATTTGATGAATCCAGTAATGGCTGGAACGTGTGAAAATCGATCTGGCAATTAAAATTCTCAAGCACCGGCAGGTACTTGTACAGAATGTCAAATGACAGGGGACGGAGAGAACCTGTTTTCGGGTCCTGCACCATCCCGATGGTTCCCCCGGTGTAAATGACGAGTATACTTGTTTGTCCGATCATATGTTTTTATTAAAGAGCCATAAGACATGAGCCATAAGCCATGAGTAAAAAACTCGTCACTCATCACTTATCACTCATCACTTAATGACGAATAATTTCATTGCATTAGCTGTCGTGACTTCCGCCACCCGCTCCAAAGATACTCCTTTTATCTCTGCGGCTTTAGCAGCTATTAACGGAATATATGATGATTCATTGCGCTTGCCCCGGTGCGGTACCGGAGGAAGAAAGGGCGCATCCGTCTCAAGGAGCATCGATTCAAGCGGCATCGCTGCAACCACATCGGCCAGCCCTGATTTTTTGTAAGTGACCACCCCGCCTATACCTAGATAAAACCCCATGCTTACAGCCTGTTCAGCCTGGGCGACATCCCCTGAAAAACAATGGAACACCCCCCTCAGCTCTTTGTCATTTCTGCCTTTCATGATACCAAGGGTCACATCCATGGAATTTCGGGTGTGAACGGCGACGGGAAGTCCGTATTCAAGAGCCAGATCAAGCTGCAGATGAAAAGCTTCAATCTGCTCCTGTTCAAATGTCTTGTCCCAGTATAGGTCGATCCCGATTTCCCCGATGCCGTAAAAGCGGTAATTTTTATCATTCAGGAATTGCTTCACAAGCGCAAGTTCTTCCCTGAAACTGTCCCGCACCGAAGTTGGATGCAGCCCGATCATGGGATAGCAAAGGTGCGGCCAGTTCCCGCAAACCTTCAGCATCTGCATAACAGAACCGGAATCGATATTGGGAAGGAAGAGGTGATAAACCCCAGCCTTTTCGGTGCGCTGCATCATCTGATCCCTGTCGGCATCGAACTCCTCAAGATAGAGGTGCGCATGGGTGTCGGTAAATAAGGGACTATTCAAGGTGAGCCTTTATTTCATCCACCGGGATATCCATCATACAGCGGAAATGATGCTTCGGGCATTCGGTGAACCCGATCTTGCTGCAGGGACGGCACGAAAGCCCTCTGACTTCAACAATATGTGATTCCCCACCTCCTTCGGGGAGATATGGGTACATTCCGAACCCGGGTATGGTATTGCCCCATACCGATACCATTTTTTTTCGGAATGCGGCAGATATATGCATAAGTCCGGTATCATTTGTAAGGACTGCGGATGACTGCCTCAGCAGTGATGCAGCCTGGTTCAGGCTTAACTGCCCGCAGGTATTCAGCGCCGGTTTTGAAGCCAGTCTCAGGATCTCTTCTCCTCTTTCGCGGTCTTCCTTTCCGCCTGATAATATCACCGGTTTGTCAAGCCTTCCTATCACCTCAGCGACCTTTGATGCCGGGAAGATCTTGGTATTATGCTTTCCGCCGATAACCACAACGATAAACTCAGGAAATGCAGGGACAACCTCATCCGCAGATGGAATATAATAATCAAGCCCCTTCCTGTCGTTAATGACTCCAAGCTTTCGCACAGCATTGAAATAACGGTCAACGATATGTACATCGGGCAGGAGATTCCATTTGAAGGTTACCAGGAGAAATTTCCTGACATTCAGCTTGGAAAATGTCCCCGAAGGCTTTGCAAGCATAATTTTTAAGAAGAGTGAACGGTAGTTTTTATGAAGATCAACGATGAAGTCATAGCTTTCGGCCCTGAGTTGGGGTATGAGTTCTTTGAAATTACCGCTGTATAGCCAGAGTTTGTCGATATAAGGATTCGATTTAAGTATAGGTTCAAACTGTTTTTTTGAGATGTAATGCACCACCGCGCCCGGCAATTGCTTCTTCACCGACCTGATAACCGGCGTGGTAAGCACTATGTCGCCGATTGAAGAAAAGCGGATGATGAGTATTTTTATTGGTTTGGTAAACATGATGTATTACAACGATATGACGTTATGGCGATATGACGATATGGCGAAATAAATTTTCGCTTTTCGCTATTTAATAAAGGGATTATTCACTATCTCATATCCAATGCTGGTCTCCTGTCCGTGCCCGGGGTAAACCACGGTATCTCCGGGAAGGGTGAAGAGTTTGGTTTTAATGCTTTCCATCAGTTTGTCATAATCACCCGAAGGCAGGTCGGTGCGGCCTATGGTATCCCTGAAAAGGACATCGCCCGTGATCACGAAGCCATCGGCAGCGCTGTAAAAACAAACACTCCCGTCGGCATGGCCCGGGGTGTAAAGGACTGTAAGTGATGATTTCCCGAAAATGACTGCATCGCCTTCATTAAGATAAGCGGCAGGTTCCGGGATATCTCTTATAACAAACCCGAAGTTCCCGGCAATGGCCCTGGCCTCGGTGAAAAATGGCCCCCCTGCCTGGTGGTATTCGGGCCGTATGTCGTATTTCTCAAAAACATACTGGTTCCCGAGAATATGATCTATATGGCAGTGCGTATTTATATTCCGTACAATTTTGAGCCCTGCATCGTGAATGAAATCATCAAGGCCTTTCATCTCAAATGGCTCATAGCAGGCAGCATCCACAATAACTGCCTCTTTGGTCTCATCGTATAAAACGTAAGTGTTGACCTGGAATGCGTTAAAAGTAAATCGTTCTATTTGTATCATAGCATTTAAAATCCTTTGCAAAGATAGGAAATAGCAGGCTTTGCCCCCTGCATATAAAATAATCGTAACTTAGCGACCCGATTACTTTTCTGATCACTTACTATGCCGGCTGCAACTGCAACTCGTGAGGGATTATTTTGGCGCCTCCTGGTGAGATGCAGTTTTGTTTTGGCGCTTTTCTTCAGCATTCCGTCGTTTGGACAATTCTACAGCGGTTCCCAGATGGACTTCGGCAAATCGAGGGTACAGTACAATGATTTTCTGTGGCTGTATTTCAAGTTCGATAAATTCGACACCTATTATTATCTTAACGGGAAAGAACTTGCAGAGTATTGCGCCGAATATACCGACAAGCATATCAAGGAGATTGAAATGAACCTTCAGTCGGTGCTGGAACAGAAGATACAGTTCATCATCTTCAACAACCTGAGTGACCTGAAGCAAAGCAATATTGGGTTGTACGGGGATTGGGATTCCTACAACACGGGAGGTGTTACGCGCATCATTGGCGGCAAGGTGCTGATTTATTTCGATGGCGATTACAGCCATTTTGACCGTCAGATCAGGGCAGGGATCACCCAGGTGCTTCTCAACCAGATGATGTATGGCACAGGGATTGGGTCACAGATCAAGAATAATGCCCTGTTCACTATGCCCGACTGGTATATGAACGGCCTTATTTCCTATATTTCAAGACCCTGGGATTCGGAGCTTGACAACCTCGTGATGGATGCCGTGCTCAACAAAAAGCACATCAAGATCAACAGCCTTTCGGGCATAGATGCGGCTTATGCGGGGCATTCGATCTGGCAGTATATCGCCAGGACTTATGGGGATGCAGCGATTCCGAACATTGTATATATGACCCGCCTGACCAGGAGCATAGAGAAGGGTTTCCAGAATGTGATCGGTGTTCCTTACAATACGGTAATCGAGCATTGGACGGAGTTTTATAAAGGGCTTTATTCCAGGCAGGTTGCCGAAAGGGACAACCCTCCCGGGGATCCCCTGAACAGGAAGAACAAGCCCGACCGGGTTTACCGCCAGCTCCGCATCAGCCCCGACGGGGACAAAGCTGCATTTTGCACATGGAACCTTGGTATTTACAAGATCTTCCTGGTTGACCTGGAGACAGGGAAAAAGAAAAGAATATACCGGGGGGGCTACCGCCTGGCCGAAAAACCGGACCTTACCTATCCTGTCCTTGCCTGGCATCCTAACGGGAAGATCCTTGCGATCCTTACTGAAAGAAAGGGCGAGGATTACCTTTATTTTTACAATACTGAGGATAAGAGCCGTGAACATGTCGTTCTGTTTGAATTTGACAAGGTGCTCGACATGTCGTATTCAGGTGACGGCAGCCTGCTTGTGATGTCGGCAGTGCAGAAAGGACAATCCGATATCTACGTTTACAACATCGCGGCCAAATCGCATGAACAGCTTACGAAGGACATATACAATGACCTGAACCCGAGGTTTATAGAGGGTTCAACCAAGATAATATTCTCTTCAAACCGTCCGACCGATACCATACGGTTTGACCCCCCGGTCGACATCAGTAAAATAAAATACAATAACGATATCTTCGTGATGGATTACAAGGGACATTCCCCCATCCTGCGAAGGATAACCAACACCCCCGATGCTGACGAGATCCAGCCGAATACCTGGATGGGGAATTATTACACTTTCCTGAGTAACCAGAACGGGGTTTACAACAGGTTCCTTGCACGGTACGACAGCGCAGTTTCATTTATTGATACTACTACGCATTACCGCTATTATACTACATCATACGCGGTAACGAATTATTCCAGGAACATCCTCGAATCGGATGTTTCGGGTACCGGGGGAAGATATGGCGAAGTAGTCTTCAGGAATAAAAATTACAAAATGTATATCCGCGAACTGGTGAAACCGAATTTACTTGAACCGGTAAGCCTTTCGCCTGCATTTTATAAAAAGAAAGAACCCCCTAAGCCCGCCGAACCGAAAGTCCCGCCCAGCCTGGATGATACCATCATGAAACTGCTGAAGCCGAATACTCCTCAGCAACCTGCTCATTCGAGGTTCTCGACCGTTAAAATTCAGCCGGCGCCTCAGAATCACACACATGTAGCGGATTCTTTGGGCATGAAACAGATCCGTCAAATGGTGCTGGCTATGGCCGATACATCAAAAAAAGGGATCATGGGAAAGCAGGTGGGCCAGAAAAAAGACAGCCTGAACAAGTATAAAAATGCAAAACAACTGAATTATAATGTGGAGTATTCCATCGACCAGATGGTGACCCAGATCGACTTTACGTATCTGAACTGGGCATACCAGCCGTTTTCAAATTCCAGCTCACCTATTTATATTAACCCCGGTTTCAATGCATTATTCCTGGTCGGGGTGACCGATCTCATGGAGGATTACAGGATCACGGGAGGGGTGAGACTGAACTTCAACCTGGTCAACAATGAGTATATGCTCAGTTACTCTATTTTTAAAAAGCGCCTCGACCATCAGATCATTTTCCACAGGCAGTCGGTGGAGGAAGCCACCGATTATTCCATCATAAGGCACCGGATCAATGAGCTTTATTATGTGCTGACTTATCCATTCAGCCCGGTGCTTAACATCAAGGGAACTGTCACTGCCAGGTATGACAGGGGGGTTTACCTTTCTACCGACCTTGCCAACCTTGCCACACCCGATCTCGATAAGCTATGGCTCAGCCTCAAAGGTGAACTTACATATGATAATACACGAAGCCTCGGACTGAACCTTTACCAGGGGACGAGATACAAGGTCTTCGGGGAAGCCTATCAGCTTGCCCAGGACAGGAGCATACAATGTTATGTGCTGGGATTTGATTTTCGCAATTACCAGAAGATTCACCGCACCTTTATCTGGGCGAACCGTTTTGCGGCCAGCACTTCCTTTGGCAGCGGGAAGCTCATCTATTACCTGGGGGGAGAAGATAACTGGCTGTTCCCCAAATTCAACACAAACACCCCAATCGCACAGAATCAGAATTATGTGTTCCAGACCCTGGCTACGAACATGAGGGGATTCGACCAGAATATCCGTAACGGCAACAGTTTCTTTGTTTTTAACTCGGAGCTCAGGATGCCCGTCTTCAGGTACTTTTTCAACCGCCCCATCCGGGCTGACTTCCTGAACAATTTCCAGGTGGTGGCTTTCGGGGATGTAGGAACGGCATGGACAGGGTCATCCCCCTGGTCATCCGATAACCAGCTTTTCAACAATTATATTTACAGGGGCCCGCTATTCATCCAGGTGCAATCACAGAAAGATCCTCTTGTCGAAGGCTTCGGGTTCGGACTCCGGTCCAGGCTTCTGGGCTATTTTTTACGGGGCGACCTTGCCTGGGGGGTTGAAGACGGCCGGATCCTTGCCCCGGTGTTTTATTTCTCACTCAGCCTGGACTTCTGATGACTCAAATTATAGAAAACCGTGTACTGAAGTTTATCGGCGAACACCATATATTTACGCTTGCTGTAACCCGCGATAACCGCCCCTGGTGCGCCACCTGCTATTATGTTTATCTTGAAGACCTAAACCTGTTCGTTTTTACATCCGACCACGAAACCAAACATATAACAGATGTGGTTGAATCGGGCAACTATTACGCCTCAGGGGCAATTGCTCTTGAAACAAGGATGACCGGTAAGATCAGAGGCCTGCAATTTGCGGGTTTCATGAGGAAGCTTGAAGGAAACGAGTTGAAAACAGCTAAATCGGCGTACCTGAGAGCTTTCCCTATTGCACTCATGACTCAACTTCATCTTTGGGCACTTGAACCTGATGTTATAAAAATGACCGATAACCGCCTGGGTTTCGGGAAGAAACTGTATTGGCGTAGCAATGATCAGTAAATCAGCATTATATGAATTATTAAATTCTAATTACGTTGATTTCAGATATTTAACCTGCTCTATCCTTTTTCTGTTAATAACTATCTTGGCAGGCCCCCGCACTTCGTTGTATCTTGCCTCTTCGAAAATGAACCCCCAGTAAATTTATATCTTCCGGAGGGACAAATTATTGTAAAAATAGTATAAACGTTTAAACCTGTTTGAGCATGGAATTTACCCCCATCATCAAATCAGAGCAGGATCAGAAAGCATCGCACTATACTGAGGTATTGGCTAAACGGATACGTCCTAAAATTGCTTCGAATGATTTGGAGATGAAGAACAGAACAGAGGAAAAGAAAAAGGAGGAGTCGGAGGTGAAAAAGTCGGACCATCCTAAAAAATACACTCATCATGAGGCCCTGGAGAAGTCTACGGTTTATTTTAAAGGCGACAGCCTGGCCGCGAACGTCTGGGTTAACAAATATGCCCTGAAGAATTCCGAAAGCCATCTGCTGGAATTAACGCCTGATGATATGCATTGGCGTATCGCCCGTGAGATCGCCCGCATTGAAAAGAAATATCCCAATCCCCTGAGCGAGGAAGAGATCTTCGATCTGATCAGGGATTTCAGGTACATTGTTCCCCAGGGAAGCCCCATGGCGGGAATAGGTAATAATTTCCAGATAGGTTCCCTTTCGAATTGCTTTGTTATCGGTAACGAGGGGGAGAGCGACAGTTACGGCGGCATCATGAAAGTGGATGAAGAGCAGGTGCAGCTGATGAAGAGGAGGGGAGGCGTCGGGCATGACCTTTCCCACATCCGCCCGAAAAATTCTGTTGTCAAGAATTCCGCGCTGACCTCAACAGGCATAGTCCCGTTCATGGAACGCTACTCCAACTCGACCCGTGAAGTAGCCCAGGAAGGCAGGCGGGGCGCCCTTATGCTGAGTATATCCATCAAGCACCCTGATGCCGAGCATTTTATTGATGCCAAGCTTGAGGCTGGAAAAGTCACCGGAGCCAACATCTCGGTCAAGATCACCGATGATTTTATGAAAGCTGTGATTGAAAACGGAGATTTCAACCAGCAGTTCCCTGTCGAATCGAAGAACCCCAAGGTGGTCCGCAAGATTCATGCCATGGACCTCTGGTCTAAGATCGTACACAACGCATGGAAATCAGCAGAACCGGGAATATTATTCTGGGATACCATTATCCGCGAATCCATTCCCGACTGTTATGCCGACCTTGGCTTCAAAACAGTAAGCACGAATCCCTGCGGTGAGATTCCCCTTTGCACTTACGACAGCTGCCGCCTGCTGGCCATCAATTTGTATAATTATGTGGATAAGCCCTTTACCTCCGATGCCAGCTTTAACTCGGAACTCTTCATCGACCATGTTCACAAAGCACAAAGGTTCATGGACGACATCATCGACCTTGAACTCGAGAAAGTCGACCGCATCCTGGATAAGATCGATGCGGATCCCGAAGCTGAAGATATCAAAGCCAGGGAACGTTCGATGTGGCTGAACATAAAAAAGAAAGCAATCCAGGGCCGCAGGACCGGTTTCGGCATAACCGCCGAAGGGGATATGCTGGCTGCCCTGGGAACCCGTTATGGTTCAGACGAAGCAACAGATTTTTCAGTGGAGGTCCATAAGCTCCTGGCTATTGAAGCATATCGCTCATCGGTGACGATGGCCCGGGAGCGTGGACCTTTCCCGATTTACGATACAGGTAGAGAAAAGGACAATCCATTCATTATCAGGCTTAAAGAATCGGCGCCCGATGTCTATGAAGATATGGCCGAATATGGCCGGCGCAACATAGCCATGCTTACCATCGCTCCCACAGGCTCGGTGAGCATACTTACGCAGACCACTTCGGGCCTCGAGCCGGTGTTTGCCGTTTCGTACAAGCGCCGCCGCAAGGTGAACCCCAATGACAGGAATGCCAAAATCACATTCAAGGACGAGGTCGGGGATACCTGGGAAGAATACAATGTTTTCCATCATAAATTCGTCACCTGGCTTGAGGTCAAGGGTTACAATGTTGATGAGGTTTCGCGCATGGATGAAAAAGACCTGAGAGATCTGATCAGGAAGTCGCCCTTCTTCCGTGCCACTGCAAATGATGTTGACTGGGTGGCCAAAGTCAAGATGCAGGGCGCCGTCCAGAAATGGGTCGATCACTCGATCAGTGTTACCGTTAATGTGCCTGCTGATACCAAGGAGGAAATGATCAGCAGCATTTATGAGACTGCCTGGAAAGTCGGGTGCAAGGGGATGACGGTTTACCGTGACGGATCACGTTCGGGTGTACTCGTCAACAACGATAACAAGGAGAAGAAGGACGACGAAACCGTTTTCCGCGAAACCAAAGCCCCGCATCGCCCCGAGAGGCTCGAAGCCGAGATCGTGCGTTTTCAGAATGAATATGAAAAATGGATTGCCGTGGTCGGATTATATAACGGCCGCCCTTACGAAGTGTTCACAGGCCATGCCGAAGATTTCTGGATCCCGCAATGGGTGCAGAAAGGATGGATCGTCAAGACCCGTCCCGACGGCGTGACCTCACGGTATGATTTCCAGTTCGAAGACCGTCAGGGGTACAAAATAACCATTGAAGCGCTTTCCCGTTCATTCAACAAGGAATACTGGAACTATGCCAAGCTGATCTCCGGTATTCTGCGTCATGGGATGCCCCTGCCTTTTGTGGTCAATATCATATCAAAACTCCATTTCGAGGTCGATTCCATCAACACCTGGAAGAACGGGGTGGAAAGAGCCCTTAAAAAGTTCATCCCCGACGGAACCCATGCCGTCGCCGGGGCCTGCCCCAAGTGCAGCGACACCGACGGCCTGGTTTACCAGGAAGGATGCCTGGTGTGCAAGAGCTGCGGGTACTCAAAGTGCGGATAATAGATTGCCGAACTCCATTTAAGTTACGATCCCTCAAAAAAAGATACTGCTTAATTCCTTATCTTTGTTATTCTGGTGTAATAACCCAGTTAACATTCTATGCCCGGGCGTTTCCATCTTTTGTTTCTGCTTCTTCCCTGCCTGTTTTTTTCGCATTCAGGCTACTCTGAGGGCATCAGGCAATTAATGCCCGATTCCAATGTGTCAGCAGCGGGATTGTACCTTTATAACGCAGGTACTGCTTATACCAAATTCGCTGAAGTTAACTGCCCTTCGAATTACAGGCTGAACATTCACGTCAAAAACGCCGGTGAGACCATACTTTTCGGGCTGATGACACCGTATCCGGGGATTACCTATAACCTCAGGAAACCCGATGGCACAATCGTGATGACAGGAGCATGCCCCACAATTGGGCAGACCGGTTATATATGGTATTATAAACAGGCAGTGCAGGGTCCGTTCCCCCAGGTCAGCGGGTATTCCCCTCTTTCATATAAGATTATAAACGCGGCCGATACAGGGGATTACTTCTTTGAGTTTTCATTTTCATATTCCGATCTGACCATCAATCTCTGGGATTTCCAGGTGGTAAGCGGGGCACATAGTCCTGCCCTGCCATCCGATACCCTCAACGGCAGGGTGTGGTCCTCGTCCTGGCAGCTCTATGCCGCACTTGGAAATATTGATTTTCAGCCTTTCAACGGGAAGTTTTTTGTGTATTCCGATGACGGGATTGTGACAAAACTGGCATTCAGCAATGCTCATGTGGGTGCTGTGACAATCTTTTGCAACCCATGGGGATGTTATAATACAGGAAATTTTAGCAACGACAGGAGGTCGGTAAACCTGAATACCTATATTACCTTTCCTGAGATTGCCAAATACAAGGTGTTTCTTAACAATCCCGATACCACGGTTTACCCTAGCGGAACCTACGGGCAGATCACTGGTACACCCTATATGATAACGGACCCTGCCTTCCCGCCCTGCAGCCTACCGAAACAGATCGTTGTCAATGTAAACAAAGCAGGGACCCTGGAAGTAATTATTTCCCTGCCTTACGGGGCTCCGGCTACCACTGTCGATTTTTATATCCCCGTTTCCGCCGGAACAAATAATATTTCCTGGAATGGGCTGGACGGACAGGGAAATCCTGTACCTGACCTTACAATGATCACTGTTACACTGAACTACGTGAACGGACTTACCAACCTTCCCATCTGGGACCAGGAAAGGAACCCCGACGGTTACGTTATATCTCTTGTAAGACCGGCAGGTAGTTCTACAATGGTCCCTATGACCTATTGGGATGATTCCCAGCTTGTAGTCTCTGGAGTTTGTCCTGTTGCACCCCAGACTGTCAATCTGACTGGGTGTATCCCGGGCTCAATCCCGGGTTACACAGGTTGTCACCCATGGGGCAATAATCAGCTCGACTGCCATGACAAAATGATCAACACCTGGTGGTACAGCAGCACCGGTTCAGCCTTGTTCACTGCAGAATTCAATACGGCGCCCCCCAATGCAACCGGGATTGATTCAACCCATTGCGGCCCGGGTGCGGTGTTGCTGCGGGCGATAGTGCAACCGGGCGAGACTGTCGACTGGTATGATACCATTACCGGAGGTACTCCCCTGCTTACCGGCAGTACAAGCTTCCTCACACCATACCTGTATGCCACAAAGACCTATTATGCCCAGGCCAGGGATACTGCAGGAATCTGCCGGAGCCCCGGGCGCGTTGCGGTAGTGGCGACCATACTGCCGCTGGACTTTCCTGTTGTTTATGGTCCTTCTTATGTCTGCGAAAATTCCGGCCTTCACAATTATACCACCCAGGCAGGAATGCTCAATTACCATTGGGTTGTGAGCGCCGGAGGCCAGATTATCTCAGGGCAGGGCACCAACTCGGTTTTTATAAACTGGATTGCCCTTGGAAGTAATTATATAAGTGTAAGTTTTACAAATCGCAATGGTTGTACAACGGATGTCCCTGGTGTTTTGGATGTAACTGTTACCGGTACTCCCGGTCCTGCCGGGCCAATAAGCGGACCTACACCATTATGCTCTGGCACATTCGGGGTCAGTTACAGCATTGCCCCTGTGAGCGGAGCGGATAACTATATATGGAGCATCCCGCCAGGGGTCATACTTGTCGCAGGTAATGGGTCCAGTGAAATTACGGTTAACATACCCGTTGGTACAGCCTCCGGCACATTCAGCGTTTACACCGAAAATGGATGCGGTACAGGAACTGCTTCACCGCCTTTTCCCCTTACCTTGTATCAGCCGGTAACAGTTAATGCCGGCCCTGGCGATACACTTTGTGAAGGCACTTCATTCGCGATCAAGGGAGCGTCGGCAGCGAATTACAGCAGCCTGCACTGGTCGGGCAGCGGGCAGGGCGCTTTCTCCGACCCGGGGATTTTGAACCCCGTGTACTATCCTGCGGCAGCAGATACAGGCATGGTTCAGCTAAAGCTTGTCGGACATGCTCTCAGTCCATGCCCCGACGACAGTTCGGTGCTTACCCTGGTTTACAATGTCAAACCCGGCGTTGATGCAGGGAATAACGCTCTTGTATGCGGGGGTGCAGCTTATTTACTCAGCACCTCATCCGCAGTCAATTTTAATGAATTGACCTGGACAAGCAGCGGGAACGGAACTTTCAGCAACAGCCATGTATTACATCCTGTATATTCGCCTTCGGCGGATGACATTCAGCTTGGCCATGTCATATTGGTTTTGAGTGCATCACCCATATCACCCTGTGAAGCTGCAAGCGATTCCCTCAGGCTGACCATGGCCAAAGGGCCTTCTGCCTCTGCAGGAACAGGAGGAGTGGTCTGTGGAGGAAACCCTTTTACAGTGAACAATGCAACAGCTTCAAATTATTCCCATCTGCAATGGACCCATAATGGCAGGGGTGTTCTTACGGGGGATACGACCCTTATGCCTGCTTATATCCCGGCTATAGATGAAAGCGGGTCAGTTATGCTGACAATGCAGGTTTCGGGACTGGCCCCATGTGATGATTCTGTTGTGCAAAGCAGGGTGAGCATTACCATTTACACCGGGCTTACTGCAGATGCAGGCCCTGACCAGCTGATCCCCGACAGCACATCGACCTTCCTTGGTGGCTCTGTTCATGGTGGCTCGGGGGACTTTTCCTATTCCTGGGAACCTTCTTCGCTTCTTCTGAACCCATCGGTGATCACTCCCGAAACAAAGATCCTCACCAGGGATACGGTTTTTATTCTGAGGATAAACGACAACAAATCGACCTGCAGCGGTATGGACAGTGTGAGGGTCAGCGTGAAAAAGTCGCCTCCACCGCCACCCCCTCCATCCGAAGATTGCATCCTTGTGCACAATGTCATAACACCCAATGGCGACGGGCTTAACGACAGGTTTATCATCGACTGCATAGAGAACTACCCGGCTAATTCAGTTCAGATCCTCTCCCGCTGGGGTATGACCATAAGGAATTTTGAAAAGTACGATAACCAGTCGGTTTACTGGGATGGTACGAACGACAAGGGAGAACCCATGCCCGACGGGACGTATTATTATATACTGAACATTAAAAACCAGGGCACCCGCACGGGATGGGTGTTCATACGCGACAGCTCAAAATGAACGGTTTTGATTATATGAAAAGTCCTGAAAATCAGGGGGGGCCAGGGTAGGAAATCCGCCCGGGGAGAGATCAAAAACATTTGAAGTATGAAAAAATTTATACTCATCTTCTTCACCTTCATGCCGGCGTTCCTGTATGCCCAGCAGGATGCTTTGTTCACCCAGTACATGTACACCAAGCTGGAATTCAATCCTGCATATGCCGGGAGCCACGATGGATTATCGCTTGACCTGCTCGGGCGGTTTCAATGGGTTGGGATACAGGGAGCCCCGAAAACACTTTGCCTTACTGCCCATACACCCCTGCCTGACCAGCACCTGGGCCTTGGAATGTACGTGTATTACGACCAGCTTGGACCCACTGTCGATTACAACGTCATGGGCACTTTTGCCTGGCGCATCCTGTTTTCTAAGTCAAAACTGTCGTTCGGGATTTCGGCAGGGATCAAGTATTACGATATCGACTGGTCAGCCCTGAATCCAAAGGATGCAGGGGATCCTGCGCTCTCTGACCAGGTGAAGAACAGGGTGGTGCCTGATGCGGATTTCGGAATTTATTACTATGCCCCGGACTATTATGGAGGAGCATCGGTAAAACATCTTTTTCAGAACCAGATGGTGGTGACGAGTTCCGTTCCCGACGGCCAGGACAACTACACCCGACTGATGAGAACGTATTATTTCATAGGCGGAGGTGTTATTCACCTGCCGGGAGATATACAGATCATGCCGTCGGTCCTGGTAAAGTATGTTCAGAACTCCCCGGTACAGGCCGACTTCAGCGCCCGTATCCGCTTCTTCGAAAGGCTTACACTGGGAGCTTCATACCGTACCGATGATGCTCTTTGCCTGCTGATGGAACTTATTGTTTATAAAGGTCTTTCACTTGGTTACAGCTATGATATCTGGTTCAATGCACTGAAAGGAAACAACCAGGGATCGCATGAGATCAGGATAGGTTACGATATAGACCTGTTCAAGTCGCGCATGCTGAGCCCGAGATATTTTTAATGATGATAAAAACCGTTCTGCTTATCATATTGCCGCTGCTGATCATACCCGGGATCCATGGACAGATCAGGCCGGCCAAACAGGAGATGCTCCTGTACAACTATTCACATGCAATTACCCTGCTCGAAAAAGCTTACAGTAAAGAAGATCCTGCAACGCGAAGGGAAGCCGCCCGGCTGCTTGCCGAATGTTACAGGAAACAAAACATACCGGAAAAAGCAAAAGAATGGTACCTGCAGGCGATCAGCCTGGGTAGCCGGGAACCATTGAACTGGTATTACCTGGCCTGCTGCCAGAGATCCTGCGGGGATTATATTCAGGCAAAACTGTCGTTCCTGAAGTACGATTCCCTAGACCCTTCAGGTAATAAAGGAAAAATCAATGCCGCGTTTTGCGATTCAGTCCTGGCCTGGCAGAAACGAAAACCGCTCTTTGACATCAGAAATGCTCAGGAACTCAATACGCCACAATCTGACTTTGCCGCAATTTTTGCCGGAGGAAAACTGTTTTTTGCAAGCGACCGGACAGGAGGGAAAGGCGATCAGATTTACGGATGGACTGGCAACTGCTACCTGAAGATCTATGTTGCTGATGTACTTAAAAACGATAGTTCGCAGCTAAGTTTCGGACCGCCGGCCGAAGGTCCCACGGCTTTTAACAAATCATACCATGACGGGCCGGTATGCTTCAACAGTGCGATGGATGAGGCGTTCATCAACAGGACCATAGATGTGAATGACAAGGGCCGCCATGATACGGGCCTCGTGCGCACTCATCTTCTGAAGATCTATCATGCAGTGAAGAAGAATGGAAATTGGTGTAAACCCGAACCTTTCTTTTTAAACAATAAGAGCAGTTCGGTAGGGCATCCAGCGCTTTCACCCGATGGAAATACGCTTTATTTTGTTTCTGATATGGACGGTGGATTTGGGGGTACCGATATCTGGTATTGCACCCGCACTTCAAACGGATGGAGTAAGCCTGTCAACCTGGGCAAACCCGTTAATACCACGGGCAATGAAATGTTCCCGTTTATTTCGGGGAACGGCGATCTGTACTTTGCAAGCGACGGGCATCCCGGTTTCGGCGGACTCGATATTTTTATGGCAAAAAGATCAGGAGGAGGATGGGATATCCCGGTCAACCTGGGCCAGCCCCTCAATTCCTCAGGCGACGATTTTGCCTTTGCATTATGGCCCGGCGCATTGCATGGCACCTTCAGTTCAAACCGCCCGGGAGGAACAGGAAGTGATGATATTTACTGTTTCAATATGATTTCCCCGGTCAAAGAACCTCCTCAGCTTCCTCCGGCCTCAATCGCTTCCGAGCCTCCGAAGCCAATCCCCCCAAGCTTTTCCGTAGGAAAAACCTATCGTATTGAAAATATCTTTTATGATTTCGATAAATGGAATATCCGCAAAGATGCGGAACATTCCCTCGACAGCCTCATCAGCATCCTCAGGGAGTACCCGGTTAGCGTCGAGATCGGTTCGCATACCGACTGCCGGGGAACCGTTGAATACAATAACACCCTTTCGGCCAGGCGGGCCGAATCGGTTGTAAGGTATCTTGTGCAGCAGGGGATAGACCCATCCAGGCTCACGGCAAGGGGTTACGGCAAATCCCGGCTGATAAACCGTTGTAACTGTGAAGCTGACGTAAAATGTACCGAAGCAGAGCACCAGGCCAACCGGCGAACAGAGTTCAGGATTACAGGAATCACACATTAGCGAAGCATTAATATCTCTGCATCGCAGCGGCGGTAGATGTGCCGGCAGCTTGAAACTTCACAACGCCGCTACGGTGGCTGAGGAGCGACATCATGATATACTCATTAGCCGTAGCTGAAGCTCCTTGCACCTGATGCGGCTTTTGTGAATTGCTTCGCTTATAACCAGGCCTTTCTCGGGCAAGGTATATTAAAAATGCATCTTGTGGTAATCATAGGTCGTATTGTCCCTGATTTCCTTGATCTTTAAGGCGATGAGCAGGATGTATTCCAGTTTGTTCAGCCTGAACCATCGGATGGCAGCAGGGGCGCCATGGCAGGCATCGGCAAAAACGATGAAGAAGTCATATTTATTCCGGTGAAGCCATTCATAGGCCTTCCCGTCTTCATCTATCGCTGCATCAAGCGCAGCCAGGTGAGGGAACCCGTTTTTCATCAGCCATTCAGTTGCTTCCTCGCTTCCCCTGACTGCGCTCGATAAAACTGCCAGTTCACGGTAACCGTTTTTCAGCAGCCAGTCGAGGATCTCTTTGTTACCCTTGATAGTTTCGCCGAAGGCAAGCCATATTTTGGGAGGATAGATCAGCATTTACGATTGAAGGATTTACGATTTACGAATGTATTGAAGATTTTCGATTTTTTCTAATCTCTCCCGGTAAATTCCCCGAAGTTTCCTGAT
>Ga0364867_10013_pt1 | contig 113193 bp, 115 predicted proteins | sample ExccelAu500001D4_3_FD_206915 | JGI IMG/M metagenome (GOLD analysis project Ga0364867, IMG submission 206915) | Enriched cells from Trout Bog Lake Hypolimnion, Wisconsin, USA - BchlTB.Aug13.5000.01.D4 | ecosystem: Environmental > Aquatic > Freshwater > Lake > Hypolimnion/Profundal zone | place... | reverse complement strand
GAAAGTTTCTTTCATCGTTCCAGTAAAGAACGTCAATCGCACTGTTGGTGCAATGCTCTCTGGTGAGATTGCTCAGCGTTATGGCCACGCAGGCCTGCCTGATGACACTATCCACATTCAATTAAATGGCACTGCCGGACAAAGTTTTGCTGCTTTCTTGGCGCATGGCGTTACTTTGGACTTGGTTGGTGACGGCAATGACTACGTTGGTAAAGGCTTATCAGGCGGACGTGTGATTGTGCGTGCGCCACATGAGTTCCGCGGCGATACAGCTCAGAACATCATTGTTGGCAATACTGTTCTTTATGGTGCTATTGGTGGCGAAGCCTTCTTCAACGGCGTAGCGGGAGAGCGTTTTGCTGTTCGTAACTCTGGTGCCACAACGGTAGTTGAAGGCACAGGCGATCATGGTTGTGAATACATGACTGGCGGCACAGTAGTAGTGTTAGGCACAACCGGTCGTAACTTTGCCGCTGGTATGAGTGGTGGTATTGCTTATGTATATGACGAAGATGGCTTATTCGACAAGCGTTGCAATACCAGCATGGCTACTCTTGAAAAAGTATTGCCTTGTGCAGAGCAAATTGCCAAGATGCCTCAGGCACAGTGGCATGCTCCTATTGATGTCAAAGACGGTGGTGAGCGCTTAACGGACGAGCAAATTCTGAAGGGCTTAATTGAGCGTCATTTCCGTCACACCGGTTCAGAGCGTGCAAAAGCGCTCTTGGCCGATTGGGAAAATTCTCGTGGACGTTTTGTGAAGGTGCTCCCAACCGAGTACAAGCGTGCTTTAGGTGAGCTGTGGGAAAAAGCGCAAAACAAACCTGTTACTGCTTAATTTACTTAATCAACACAGACAGACAGTTAGAAAAGATACTAAGGATTCGATATGGGTAAGGTCACTGGATTTATGGAGTTTGAGCGCGTAAATGAAACTTACGAAGCGCCTGCTAAACGCCTCCATCACTACAAAGAGTTTGTTGCTGCTTTAACGGATGAAGAGGCAAAAGTTCAGGGCGCACGTTGTATGGACTGCGGCATCCCGTTTTGTAATAACGGTTGCCCAGTAAACAACATCATTCCTGATTTCAATGACTTGGTATTTCACAACGATTGGAAGAATGCATTAGATGTATTGCAATCGACCAATAACTTCCCTGAATTTACTGGCCGTATTTGCCCAGCGCCTTGTGAGGCTGCTTGTACTTTAGGTATTAATCGCGCTCCGGTTGGCATTAAGTCAATCGAGCACGCCATTATTGATAAGGGTTGGGAAAGTGGTTGGGTTAAGCCGCAACCTGCTAAAACTAAAACTGGTAAAAAAGTGGCTGTAGTTGGCGGTGGCCCTGCTGGTATGGCAGCTGCGCAGCAATTGGCGCGCGTTGGCCATGATGTCACTGTATTTGAGAAGAACGATCGCATTGGTGGTTTACTCCGTTACGGTATTCCTGACTTCAAAATGGAGAAGTGGTTAATTGATCGCCGCGTTGAGCAGATGCAAGCTGAAGGCGTCAAGTTTGAAACAGGTGTCTTTGTTGGTAAAGAAGCTATCGGCGCTGAAGTTAAAAATTATTCAACAAAAACAGTTTCACCAGATCAGTTGATGAAAGATTTTGATGCGGTAGTGATCACGGGTGGTGCAGAGCAACCTCGTGATCTTCCTGTTCCAGGTCGTGAGCTAGCTGGCGTTCATTACGCTTTGGAATTTTTGATTCCACAAAATAAAGAGAATGCTGGCGACTTTAAGAATGACATTTCTGCGGCAGGTAAGAGTGTGGTTGTGATTGGTGGTGGTGATACTGGGTCTGACTGCGTCGGCACATCAAATCGCCATGGCGCAGCAAAAGTCACTCAATTTGAGCTAATGCCACAACCGCCAGAAGAAGAAAATAAGCCATTGGTATGGCCTTATTGGCCAACGAAATTGCGTACTTCCTCATCGCATGATGAGGGTTGTGATCGGGATTGGTCGGTCGCTACTAAGCGTTTTGAAGGTAAAAACGGCAAACTTGAGAAACTCATCTGCGTTCGCTTGGAGTGGAAAGACGGCAAGATGACAGAAATGCCAAATTCAGAATTCGAAATCAAGGCCGATCTAGTCTTCTTGGCAATGGGCTTTGTATCTCCAGCACAACAAGTGCTCAATGCTTTTGGCGTTGAAAAAGATGCTCGCGGTAACGCAAAAGCAACAGTAGAGGGTCAAAAAGCCTATCAAACGAACGTTGCTAAGGTGTTTGCCGCAGGCGATATGCGTCGCGGTCAATCTTTGGTGGTTTGGGCGATTCGTGAAGGCCGTCAGTGTGCCCAAGCAGTTGATGAGTATTTAATGGGGTCTTCCGTTCTGCCACGATAATATCGGGGATATGAACAGTAGCCAGCCCCATTCTTTGGAAGCCCACGAAAAAGCGGTAGGACAAGCTCAAGGCGAAGTTGTCGTTTCTATTAAGGACGTCAACTTTTCTTATGCACCAGGCGAAAGACAAATTTTGTCTGGCCTCAGTATGGAGTTTCGACGTGGTCAAGTGGTTGCTGTGATGGGTGGATCTGGTTGCGGTAAGACCACCATTCTCAGATTAATTGGCGGTCAATTTACTGCGCAGTCGGGTGAAGTTCTCTTTGAAGGTCGCGATATCGGCAAGATGAGCTCTGCTCAATTAATGTTAGCGCGTCGTCGCATGGGAATGTTGTTCCAGTTCGGCGCTTTATTTACAGATCTGAGTGTTTTTGAGAACGTTGCATTTCCATTACAGGAACATACTGACCTTACTGAAGAACTCTTACGTTCTTTGGTGCTCATGAAACTCAATGCAGTTGGTTTACGTGGTGCGCGTGATTTAATGCCATCGCAAATCTCGGGGGGCATGGCAAGACGTGTTGCCCTGGCACGCGCGATTGCCCTTGATCCACCACTGATTATGTATGACGAGCCCTTTGCTGGTTTGGATCCTATTTCTCTAGGTATTACTGCAAGATTGATTCGCGATTTGAATAATGCGCTTGGCGCCACCAGTTTGTTGGTGACACATGATGTTGAAGAGACATTTGAGATTGCCGACTATGTTTACTTTATTGCGAATGGTCGCATCGGCGCAGAAGGTACTCCAGCAGAATTGAGTCGTTCGACTGATCCCTTTGTGCGTCAGTTCTTGGATGCTGCGCCTGATGGTCCCGTGCCGTTTCATTATCCCGGACAAAGTTTGGCAGAAGATTTTGGGATGGCAGCTAAATGACGATATTGCATCAAGCGCTAGATCTCTTGGGTGACCTTGGCTTTTATGTCCGTCGCAATCTAACGAGCTTAGGTAATGCTGCGCGGATGTTTGCCGCAGTGATTTGGCGTTCTGGTTTTTTACTGAAAAGACCGCGCTTAGTCTCTGATCAAATCTTATTTGTAGGCAATCACTCTTTTGTGATCATTGCGATTTCAGGCTTGTTTGTTGGTTTTGTTTTGGGATTGCAAGGCTATTACACACTGAATCGTTATGGCTCTGAGCAGGCATTAGGCTTACTGGTGGCGCTGTCTTTAACCCGTGAATTAGGTCCAGTGATTACCGCTTTGTTATTTGCAGGGCGTGCGGGCACATCCCTAACTGCAGAGATCGGCCTGATGAAAGCCGGTGAGCAACTTAGCGCAATGGAGATGATGGCGGTTGACCCATTAAGTCGTGTGATTGCACCGCGCTTATGGGCTGGCATTATTGCTATGCCGATTTTGGCAACGATTTTTACTGCAGTTGGCGTGATGGGCGGCTATTTTGTAGGTGTTCCCTTGATTGGCGTTGACTCTGGCGCCTTCTGGTCGCAGATGCAGGGCGGGGTAGATCTCTTTTCAGATATCGGCAATGGCTTAGTTAAAAGCATGGTATTTGGGGTAGCGGTCACCTTTATAGCGCTGTATCAAGGTTATGAAGCTAAACCGACACCTGAGGGTGTATCGCAGGCAACTACCCGTACGGTGGTGATCTCTTCTTTATCGGTCTTGGCATTGGATTTCTTGCTGACCGCGATGATGTTCTCAAATTAGAAAGAATAAACTGGGACTCTTATGAGAAAAAGTGCAATTGATATCTGGGTAGGAATTTTCGTAGCCATCGGTTTGCTGGCTGCATTATTTCTTGCGCTAAAGGTTGGCAATATGAATGCAGTTTCGTTTGCGCCTACTTATAAAATTTCTGCGCGTTTTGACAACATTGGCGGCCTGAAACCCCGTGCACCAGTCAAAAGTGCTGGAGTTGTAGTGGGGCGCATTGCCAATATTTCTTTTGATGACAAAACCTATCAAGCGACGGTCGTGATGACTATTGAAGATACTTATAAGTTCCCTAAAGACTCATCTGCAAAGATTCTGACCTCAGGTTTATTGGGCGAGCAATACATTGGCTTGGAGGCTGGTGGCTCAGACGATATGTTGGCTAATGGTGAAAAAATTACACAAACACAATCGGCTATTGTTCTAGAAAACTTGATTAGTCAGTTCTTGTATAACAAGGCAGCTGATAGCGGCCAAGACAAGAGCCAAGACAAGGGCGCAGCAAAATGATCGCTTGGGTAGCAAAGCTGAAGCAGGCTTTAGTAATTAGCTTTGCTGCTGTATTGGTGGGTTGTGCATCGATCCCAGCTGGCGTTGAGCCTTCCCCTAATGACCCTTGGGAGCCTTTCAACCGTTCTGTTTTTGAGTTCAATGAAGGCTTGGATGCTTATCTCTTAAAGCCGGTAGTGGCAGGTTATCGATTTGTTTTGCCTGAATTTGTTCGTGAAGGCATCTATAACTTTTTTAGTAACTACAACGACATATACACCGCATTAAATAATCTGTTGCAGGGTAAGCCTGCTTATGCATTTAATGACTTGATGCGAGTTGTAGTGAACACCACCTTTGGTTTGGGTGGCTTCATTGATATGGCTACTCCAGGTGGTCTAGAAAAGCATAAAGAGGATTGGGGTCAGACCTTTGGGGTTTGGGGAGTTCCTTCTGGCCCTTATGTGGTTTTGCCATTCTTTGGTCCGAGCTCTGTGCGTGATACCTTTGGTACGGTCGCTGACTTAGAAACTGATTACCTCTTTAAATACATTCCAGATGTGGGTCTGCGTAATAGCATTACTGGATTGCGGGTTGTGAATGCTCGCAATACCCATTACGAGGCCGGCGACTTACTAGATGGTGCAGCAATCGATAAGTACAGCTTTATGAGGGATGCTTATATACAGCGCCGCGCATATCAAATTAATGAGGGGCGCGAGGATGAAGAACCCCTCATGCCTGTATACGAAAATCCATACGAGTAAATCCTGAAGCCCTGAGCAGTCTGCCTTAAGGGGCTAAAATCAGGCCTTATTACAGTCGTTGCTTAGGAATATATGAAAAGCTATAAAACAATGCAAAAGCAGTTTGCTTTAGTAGTTTCCAGCTTATTTTTGATGGCTGGCATGGCTTTGGCTCAAGCTCCAGATCAATCGACCCCAGATGGCTTGATTAAAACAGTCGTTTCAGACGTAATGGCATCCGTTAAGTCTGATCCTGAAATCCAGAAGGGTAATATTCCGCGCATTGTTGATTTGGTTGAGAAGAAGATTGTTCCTTATACCGATATGCGCCGAACTACTGAGATGGCGATGGGCCCCAATTGGAAAAAAGCCACCCCAGAACAACAGACTCAATTGGTTGCTGAATTTAAGAATTTATTGATTCGCACTTACTCCGGCGCTTTGAGTCAGCTACGCGATCAGACGGTGCAATTTAAAGCTTTACGTGCCGCACCAGATGATCAGGAAGTCGTTGTGAAAACGGTTGTTCTTGGTCGTGGCGATCCCGTACCCCTAGATTACCGTTTAGAGAAAACAGCCAATGGCTGGAGAGTCTATGACATGAATATCATGGGTGTTTGGTTGGTTGAGGCTTATCGCAATCAGTTTGCCAATCAAATTAGCCAAAATGGTATTGATGGTCTTGTGAAGTTTCTGCAAGAGCGTAATAAGCAATTGGCCGCTGCGAAGCCAGCAAACTAATTGAGAGATTCCAGAGAGATGCCTTTTCTTCTGCCTAGTAAGGTTACCCAAGAAAACGCGGTGCAGCTTGAAAAGGATGGCCTGTTAAATGAGGCCATATTGCAAACAGTTGACTGTGCAGCGCTGACCGATTTTGATTCAACCGTATTAACCGTGTTGATAGCTTGGCAGAAAAAATTATTGGCCCAAGATCAGAAAATCTCCTTTATGAATGCCCCTGAAAAATTAAAAGTGCTGGCTGGCGTATATGGCGTTTCGGAATTGTTGGGTCTTGCATAGTATGTCCGCAGCAATCTCCATTAAAAAAATATCAAAAAATTATGGCGCGCTTCAGGCTCTAGATGATGTTTCGCTTGAAATACAGCAAGGCGAGTTCTTTGGTTTGCTTGGCCCAAATGGGGCTGGTAAGACAACTTTAATTTCGATTTTGGCGGGCTTAGTTACCGCTGATAAAGGTCATGCATCGATCATGGGCGCCGATGTGCAAAGCCATTTTCGTGATGCTCGTCGTTCCTTGGGCGTGGTTCCACAGGAGCTGGTGTTTGATCCCTTTTTTACAGTTCGTGAAACTTTACAGTTCCAGTCCGGATATTTTGGCATTCAAAATAATGATGCGTGGATTGACGAGATTATGGCGAATCTAGACCTTACGAGTAAGGCAGATAGCAATATGCGTTCTTTATCTGGTGGCATGAAGCGTCGGGTTTTGGTTGCGCAGGCTCTGGTGCATAGACCACCAGTGATTATTCTGGATGAACCAACAGCTGGTGTCGATGTGGAATTACGCCAATCGTTGTGGCAATTTATTAGCAGGCTCAATCAAGACGGCCATACGATTGTGTTGACCACACACTATCTTGAAGAGGCTGAGGCCTTATGTCAGCGCATTGCCATGCTCAAGCAGGGAAAGATTGTTGCCTTAGATACCACCGCTAATTTATTGAGTCGTTATGGCTCAGTGAAAAAAGATGGCGAAGGCAAAACCGATCTTGAGGATGTATTTGTCAACATCATGTCTGGGAATGCCTTATGAAGAATCCACCACTTCAATACGGTAGTGGCTTTCCAACCTTGTTGCGCAAAGAAGTAAAGCGTTTCTATAAGGTAGGGTTTCAGACGGTTGCAGCGCCAGTACTAACGGCGGTTTTGTATTTGATGATTTTTGGCCACGTACTTGAGGGCCGAGAGATGTATGGCCGCTTTAGCTACACCGCCTTCTTAATACCTGGTTTGGTGATGATGAGCCTGTTGCAAAACGCTTTTGCAAATACTTCATCCTCATTGATTCAGTCAAAAGTGACTGGCAACTTAGTCTTTGTTTTGTTGGCCCCATTAAGTCATGTTGAGTTTTATGCTGCCTATATATTGGCAGCAGTCTTTCGTGGTGTAGTAGTGGGGCTGGGCGTATTTTTAATCACCGCTTGGATTTCGCCACCAGCACTTGAATACCCGCTATGGATTTTGACCTTTGCATTCTTAGGTGCTGCCATCTTGGGTAGCCTAGGTTTGATTGCCGGAATCTGGGCTGATAAATATGACCAGCTAGCAGCCTTCCAGAATTTCATCATCATGCCTGCCACGATGTTGTCAGGCGTGTTTTACTCCATTCATTCTTTACCGCCTGCTTGGCAAGTGGTATCCCACTTCAACCCATTCTTTTATATGATTGATGGCTTTCGCTATGGCTTCTTTGGGGTGTCTGATATTTCCCCGTGGAGTAGCTTAGCCATTGTTCTCTGTTTCTTTGTAGTGGTTTCTGCGATTGCATTGCGCATGCTGCAAACCGGCTACAAGCTAAGACATTAATAACCCATTTGTATTGAATAGATTTTCCAGGAGATCATGATGTTGCCAACCCCCGAACAAATTGAGGGCTATATCAAGCAAGGGATTACTTGCACCCATATTCAGGTTGAGGGTGATGGCCAACATTTTTTTGCCACGATTGTGAGTCCGCAGTTTGAGGGTAAGCGTTTAGTGCAACGTCACCAATTGGTATATGGTGCGATGGGTGATCGTATGAAGGCTGAAGTGCATGCCCTATCGATTAAAGCTTTTACCCCTGAAGAATTTGCACAAAACTTAGCAACATAAATACTGGAATTGATTCATGGATAAATTACGAATGGTTGGCGGTACACCCTTGAAGGGTGAGGTGCTCATTGCGGGCGCCAAAAATGCCGCCTTACCGATTCTGTGTGCTTGCCTGTTAACTGATCAAGCTATTGTGTTGCGTAATGTGCCTGATTTGCAGGATGTGCGCACGATGCTCAAGCTTTTACAAGAAATTGGTGTGACAGCAAGCTTTCCAAATCCAGATGATCGCAGTCATTTAGTTTTACACGCCGCCAATATTAAGAGCTCTGAAGCAACTTACGAGATGGTGAAAACCATGCGTGCTTCCATTTTGGTTTTGGGACCTTTGCTTGCCAGAATGCATAGCGCAAAAGTGTCTTTACCTGGAGGTTGTGCCATTGGTGCGCGCCCAGTAGATCAGCACATCAAAGGCTTAAAAGCTATGGGTGCCACGATCAAGATTAAGAGTGGCTACATCCAGGCGGAGACAAAGTCTCCAGCGGATCGATTGCAGGGCGCCTCAATTCTGACTGACATGATTACGGTGACAGGTACTGAGAATTTATTGATGGCTGCCACCTTGGCCTCCGGCACCACTATTTTAGAAAATGCTGCACGAGAGCCAGAGGTTGGCGACTTGGCTGAGTTATTGGTGAAAATGGGCGCCAAGATTTCTGGGATTGGTAGCGATCGTTTGGTTATCGAAGGCGTCGAAAAGTTACATGGTGCTGAGCATTCGGTTATTCCAGACCGGATTGAAGCCGGAACTTTTTTATGTGCGGTAGCTGCTGCTGGTGGAGAAGTGCTAGTAAAACAGTGCCGTCCTGATACTTTGGACGCAGTCATTGTGAAGTTAAAAGAGGCTGGCCTGAAAATGGAAGTAGGCCCAGATTGGATCAGGGCATCTATGGCGGCTCGTCCCAAGGCGGTGAGCTTTAGGACTTCTGAATACCCTGCATTTCCAACCGATATGCAGGCTCAGCTCATGGCTGTGAACACTGTTGCTAGTGGTAGCTCCATGATTACTGAAACTATCTTTGAAAATCGTTTTATGCATGTCCAGGAGCTCAATCGCCTAGGGGCTGATATTGCGATTGAAGGCAATACCGCTATTGCCCAGGGTGTGGAAAAGCTTTCTGGGGCAGTGGTCATGGCAACAGACCTGAGGGCATCAGCCAGTTTGGTGATTGCAGGGTTGGCCGCTCAAGGGGAAACCCAGGTCGATCGGATTTATCACTTGGACCGCGGTTATGACCGTATGGAGCAAAAGTTAACCCTCTTGGGCGCCAACATCCAGCGGGTGAAGTAAGCCTAGTGGATAATTAGTCCATGAAATTGACTCTAGCCCTTTCAAAAGGGCGAATTTTCGAAGAAACCGCTGAGATCTTATCTAAGGTCGGGATTCGTCCGCTTGAAGATCCTGAAAAGTCACGCAAACTCATTATTGAGACCTCCAATCCAGATGTTCGTCTGATTATTGTTCGTGCCTCTGATGTCCCAACTTATGTGCAGTTTGGTGGGGCCGACTTTGGTGTTGCCGGTTTGGACGTCCTCATGGAAAAGGGCACCGATGGCCTGTATGTGCCATTTGATTTAAATATCGCCAAGTGCCGCATGTCAGTTGCAGTGCGCGAAGGATTTGATTACGCGGCTGCTGTTAAGCAAGGCTCCCGTTTGAAGGTTGCTACCAAGTATGTGAACTGTGCTCGCGAGCACTTTGCCAACAAAGGTGTGCACATCGATACGATTCAGCTATATGGCTCAATGGAGTTGGCGCCTTTGGTTGGCTTAGCGGATGCGATTGTCGATTTAGTGTCTACCGGCAATACTTTGCGTGCTAATGGTTTAGTTGAAGTTGAGCCGATTGCTGATATCAGCGCACGTTTAGTTGTGAATCAAGCTTCGTATAAACGGAAGCGTGCTCAACTACAGCCATTCTTTGAGCAGTTGAAGTAAAGAATAAGACGGCTCGTCAAATGTCCTCCGAAGAAATTAAAGTTAAGCGCCTCAATAGTAAAGACGCGCAATTTAAAGAAACGCTTTTATCTAGCCTTTCTTTACCCATGGCTGACGATGAGGCGATTGATGCAGTGGTTGTCAAAATCTTGGCAGAAGTCAACGCTCAGGGCGATGAAGCGATTCTCGCTTTTACAAAGCAATTTGATCGTTTAAATGTTGCTAACGTTGCAGATCTGGAAATTTCTCGCAAAGAGCTAGAGCAAGCCTATCAAGATTTATCGGTAGAACAAAAAAATGCCTTGGATATTGCTGCGCAAAGAGTGCGCACTTATCACGAGAAGCAAAAAATTGAAGCAGGTTGTTACTCTTGGGAATACGAAGAGGCTGATGGCACGCGCTTGGGTCAAAAAGTAACGGCGCTGGATCGCGTTGGAATTTATGTGCCAGGTGGTAAAGCTGCATATCCTTCTTCGGTATTGATGAATGCCATTCCTGCAAAGGTTGCAGGCGTTCGTGAGGTCATTATGGTGGTGCCTACTCCTGATGGAGCGCGCAATCCTCTAGTGCTGGCAGCCGCTTATTTGTCTGGTGTCGATCGCGTGTTCACCATCGGTGGCGCTCAAGCCGTCGGAGCCTTAGCCTACGGCACAAAAACCATTCCGGCAGTCGACAAAATTGTTGGCCCAGGCAATGCATATGTAGCAGCAGCTAAGCGCAGAGTATTTGGTATTGTGGGCATCGATATGATCGCTGGCCCTTCGGAGATCTTGATCTTGTGTGATGGCGCAAGCAATCCCGATTGGATTGCGATGGATCTGTTCTCACAAGCTGAGCATGATGAATTAGCTCAATCAATTTTGCTGTGTCCTGATGAAAAATTTATTGAGCAAGTGCAAGTCAGTATCAACAAGCTACTTCCAGATATGCCAAGGAAGAAAGTCATTGAAACCTCTTTAAGGAATCGTGCCTTGTTAATTCAGGTGCAGGATATGGCTGAAGCTTGTGAAATTGCCAATGCGATTGCTGCAGAGCATTTAGAGATATGCGCTGCAGAGCCACGCAAATGGGCTGAGCTGATTCGTCATGCAGGCGCCATCTTTATGGGCAATTACACGAGTGAAGCGCTGGGTGATTACTGTGCCGGACCAAATCACGTGTTACCAACGGCACGTACCGCACGATTTTCTTCGCCGCTGGGTGTTTATGATTTTATTAAACGCTCCAGCATGATTGAAGTGAGCGAAGCTGGTGCTCAAACATTAGGTGCGGTGGCTAGTACACTCGCTCATGGTGAGGGCTTACAAGCCCACGCTCGCGCAGCTGAGATGCGCCTGAAAAAATAAATTAAGCGCTCGCTAAAATTTCTTTTAGGGCGGAGACTAGTTCATTGCTTTGCTCGTCTGTGCCAATTGTGATGCGCAAGAATTCTTCAATCCGTGCTGACTTAAAGTGACGCACGATGATCCCGCGATCACGCAATGCTTGATAGATTTTTGCTCCAGCGTGTTTTGAATGACGGGTAAAAATAAAGTTGGCTGTTGAGGGTAGCGTATCAAAACCCAATGAAGCCAGTTCTTTGACAAGGCGTTCACGCGTTTGCATCACTTTGGTTGAACTTTCTTCTAGGTGCTTTTGATCTTCAATGGCTGCAACCGCGCCAGCTTGCGCTAGACGTCCGAGTGGATAAGAGTTAAAGCTATTCTTGACGCGCTCTAAGCCTTCAATCAATGATGGGTGACCCACGGCAAAGCCCACTCGCAGTCCTGCAAGTGCGCGTGATTTGGATAGCGTGTGGACTACCAATAGATTTTCTGGACAGCTTGCTCCGCGAAGCAGTGGAATGCAAGACTCTGTGCCGTAATCGACATAGGCTTCATCAATCACCAGAACAGAATCTTTATTTTTGGCTAACAGCGCTTCAATATCTTTTCTAGGGATAGCTCTGCCAGTAGGCGCATTGGGGTTGGGAAAAATAACCCCACCATTAGGCGATTGATAATTACCAGTTTCAATCTTAAATTCTGACCCTAAAGGGATGGTTTTGTATTCAATCCCGAAAAGCTTGCAATAGACTGGGTAGAAGCTATAGGTAATGTCCGGAAACAAGACGGCATCTTTTTGCTTGAGTAAGCCCAGGAACACATGGGCCAAGACTTCATCCGAACCATTCCCCAAAAAAACTTGATTTGGGTTTAGACCATGCAAATTCGCAATAGCTTTCTTGAGGGCGACACCTTCTGGATCTGGATATAAACGCAGGTCATCAGTAGTTTGCTGACTAATCGCCGCAAGCGCCTTAGGCGATGGCCCATAGGGGCTTTCATTGGTGTTGAGCTTTACCAGCCGCTGCATTTGCGGTTGCTCCCCAGGAACATAGGGGGTTAGGTTCTTTACAACGGGGCTCCAAAAGCGGCTCATGGGGGTACTCAAGTCAAAAAACAGCAGGAAAATGAATTAAATCCAGTACTTACATTTGTACTAGCAATGATATTATGAGGCTTCAATCAACACTTCGCCTCGCGGCGCAACGAAGCATGCGGCAAGCCGACGTTACCCGAAACACTTCGGAAACCAAAATTCAAATTGCTATCAATTTAGATGGCACTGGTAAGGCTGAATTAGCCACTGGCGTACCTTTTCTCGACCATATGCTGGACCAGATCGCTCGTCACGGCATGATCGACTTAAAAGTCGTCGCCAATGGGGATACTCATATTGATGATCACCATACTGTTGAGGATGTAGGCATTACCTTGGGGCAGGCCTTTGCTAAGGCGGTAGGCGACAAAGCTGGTATTACCCGCTATGGTCACTCTTATGTCCCCCTGGATGAAACTTTGTCACGGGTTGTGATCGACTTTTCTGGCCGACCTGGTTTGGAATTTAACGTACCGTTCACCCGGGCGCGGGTGGGTGATTTTGACGTTGATCTCAGTATTGAGTTCTTCCGCGGTTTTGTGAACCATGCTGGAGTGACTTTGCACATCGACAATTTGCGTGGCATTAATGCCCATCATCAGATTGAGACTGTATTTAAAGCCTTTGGTCGTGCCTTGCGCATGGCTTTGACTCTAGATCCACGCGCCTCTGGTGTTGTTCCCTCAACTAAAGGTAGCCTGTAATCTAGAACCATTCTAGTTGCCCAGTAGAAAACAATAGAGATAGGTTAAAAGTTGGCGCAAACCATTGCCATCGTTGATTACGGAATGGGGAATCTCCGTTCTGTATATCAAGCTTTTCATCATGTAGCGCCTGATGACAATATTCTGATAGCGCATCAGCCTGAAGAAATTGCTACTGCTGATCGTGTCGTTTTGCCCGGACAAGGCGCAATGCCAGATTGCATGAAGCACTTAGAAGAGTCTGGTTTGCTTGAGGCGCTTTTAGAAGCAGCCAAAAACAAACCGCTTTTAGGAGTTTGCGTGGGTGAGCAAATGCTCTGTGATCGTAGTGCCGAGGTAAGGGCTAGCCAAAGCAGTAACTGGACTGAATGTTTGGGCTTGATTCCCGGGGAAGTTTGTCGCTTTGAGTTAGTTGGAAAAAAACAGCCGGATGGCTCTGCTTATAAAGTCCCGCATATGGGCTGGAATCAAGTTCGCCAAGATGCTAAGCACCCACTTTGGGCTGGCATTCCTGATTTAAGCAGTTTCTATTTTGTCCACAGTTACTATGTTGTACCGCAACGCAATGAGGATATTGCTGGTTCCACTGAATATGGCAACTGGTTTACTTCTGCCGTGGCACGAGATAATATTTTTGCAACCCAATTCCATCCGGAAAAAAGTGCAGAATACGGATTAAAGCTTTATCAAAATTTTGTTTCTTGGCAACCCTAATACTTTTCTAACCCTTTGCTATGCTGCTGATTCCTGCGATTGATCTTAAAGACGGCCACTGCGTTCGACTCGAACAAGGTGATATGGACAAAGCCACGGTTTTTTCTGAAGACCCTGGTGCCATGGCAAGCCACTGGATTAGTAAGGGCGCACGTCGTTTGCATTTAGTCGACCTGAATGGCGCATTCGCAGGCAAGCTTAAAAACGAGTCCGCCATTAAATCCATTCTGAAAGCAGTTGGAGATGAGATCCCTGTGCAGTTGGGTGGTGGCATACGTGATTTAGAAACCATTGAACGTTTGCTAGATGATGGTATTAGCACCGTGATCATTGGCACTGCAGCGGTGAAGAGTCCGGGCTTTGTTCAAGATGCGTGCACTGCATTTCCTGGCCACATCATGGTGGGTTTAGATGCTCGTGATGGCAAAGTGGCGACGGATGGCTGGAGCAAGATTACGGGACATGAAGTCATTGATCTTGCCAAGAAATTTGAAGACTATGGTGTTGAAGCCATTATCTATACTGACATTGGGCGCGATGGCATGCTGAAGGGTGTGAACATTGATGCCACAGTGAAGTTAGCTCAAGCCGTTCGCATTCCGATTATTGCCAGTGGTGGTTTGTCGAATAACAAAGACATTGAGTCTTTGTGTGCAGTAGAGGAAGAGGGCATCATGGGCGTGATTGCTGGTCGTTCGATTTACTCTGGCGATCTTGATCTGGCTACAGCACAAAAATATGCAGATGAGTTAACACTCAAGTATGTCAAAAAAATTATCTAGCGTGCTCATTAGTGCTCACTAAACGCATTATTCCTTGTCTCGATGTCACAGCAGGCCGTGTTGTTAAGGGTGTGAACTTTGTTGGATTGCGCGATGCAGGTGATCCGGTGGAGATTGCGCGTCGTTACGATTTACAAGGCGCTGACGAGTTAACGTTTCTAGATATCACTGCGACCTCAGATGGGCGCGATCTGATTTTGCACATCATCGAAGATGTTGCTTCGCAAGTATTTATTCCGTTGACGGTTGGTGGCGGGGTACGCGCAGTGGCTGATGTGCGCCGACTGCTCAATGCCGGTGCAGACAAAGTGAGTATGAATTCCTCCGCAGTGGCTAATCCAGATTTGGTTTCAGATGCTACTGCTTACTATGGCTCCCAATGCATTGTTGTGGCGATTGATGCAAAACAAATCGCCCCTGGTAAGTGGGAAGTATTTACTCATGGTGGCAGAACAGCGACCGGCATGGATGTAGTCGATTGGGCCATTGAAGTTGCCAAGCGTGGGGCCGGCGAAATTTTACTCACCAGCATGAATCGCGATGGCAGTAAAGATGGCTTTGACTTGGCATTGACCGCTGCTGTAAGTGATGCGGTGAGCGTGCCCGTGATTGCATCGGGCGGCGTTGGCAATTTACAGCATTTAGTTGACGGCATTACCAAAGGCCATGCTGATGCTGTTTTGGCTGCCAGTATTTTTCACTATGGCGAATACACCGTTGGGCAGGCAAAAGAATATATGGCCGCCCAAGGCATTCCGGTCCGCATTTAAAGCGCAAGTAATGAACATTCGCTGTAAAGTTCAGATATGAGCAAACCTCAGACCATATTCATACCAATGGACACCTTGCAGGTCGGCCCATGGCTTGAGGCTGTGACCTGGAATGAGCAGGGTCTAGTCCCCGTGATCGCCCAAGAGGTCGGCAGTAAAGATATTTTAATGATGGCCTGGATGAACCGAGATGCTTTATTGGCAACTTTGCGCCTAGGCGAGGCTGTTTATTGGACTCGTTCAAGACAGAAGCTTTGGCATAAGGGCGAAGAGTCAGGCCACACGCAAAAAGTGAAGGAAATTCGCTTGGATTGCGATGGCGATACGATTTTGCTATTGGTTGAGCAAAAAGATGGTATTGCCTGCCATACGGGTGAACACAGTTGTTTTTTTCAGCAATGGGATTCAGCCAGCGCGACTTGGGTGGATAAATCTAAGCCCAAGAAGTCCTAGGCAGGTAGTAAAAAAGAAGCAAAGCGAATAAAGACATAAAATCACTTTATGACTAGTAATACTCAAGCCAAGCCCAACCTAGATTCTGCTTTAGCTCATTTGGCTGATGTGGTTGATCAGCGCCGTGAAGCATTTAAAGCCGGCCAATCTGACCCCAAGACTTCCTATACCGCTTTATTGTTTTCCAAGGGTGATGATGGGATTTTGAAAAAAATTGGGGAAGAGGCTACTGAAACCGTGATGGCAGCAAAGGATGCGCGCCAAGCAAACCTAGCCCCAGAGCAACAAAAGCTATTAGTTGGCGAAGTGGCTGACCTTTGGTTTCACTGCTTAATTGCCTTGTCTCAATTCAATTTACGCCCAGAAGATGTGATTGCTGAGCTGGATCGTAGGCTGGGAACCTCGGGTATTGAGGAAAAGGCCGCCAGAAAGGCCGCCGATAAAGAATGAGCCACGATCCAAATTGCTTGTTTTGTAAGATTTCTCAAGGTTTAATCCCGTCCCAAAAGGTGTATGAGGACGAAGAGGTTTATGCATTTAAAGATATCAACCCAGCAGCGCCGATTCATTTTCTGATGATTCCTAAAAAGCATATCCCTATGCTGGAGTCGGCTGAAGCCATGGATGTGCCATTGCTGGGTAGAATGATGGAATTAGCACCACGTCTTGCCAAAGAGCAAGGCTGCCGTCCTGGAAAAGATGGTGGCTTTCGTTTGATGGTGAACAATGGGGCAGATGGAGGGCAGGAGGTTTATCACTTGCATTTGCATGTGATGGGCGGTTCGCGTCCTTGGAAAAAATAATCCTAGGAGATTAAGCATGGGTTCATTCAGCATTTGGCATTGGTTAATTGTGTTGGTTATCGTGATGTTGGTATTTGGTACCAAGAAATTGCGCAATATCGGTCAAGATCTAGGTGGCGCTGTAAAAGGTTTTAAAGATGGCATGAAGACATCTGAAGAATCAAAAGATCCAAGCAACGAGCAAATTCCACAAAGTTCAGCAAGCGCTGAAAAAACGGTTGATGTCCACGCTAAAGACGTCAAGTAAGAGACTGATGCGAAATGCATTGGTAATGATTAAGCTCGCATGATTGATCTCGGAGTTTCAAAACTTGCACTGATTGCAGTAGTCGCTCTGATAGTAGTGGGTCCAGAGCGTTTGCCTAAAGTAGCGCGTATGGCTGGCAATTTATTTGGCCGGGCGCAGCGCTACATGGCTGACGTGAAGTCTGAAGTCAATCGCCAAATGGAGATTGAAGAATTCAAGCAGCTCCGTGAAGAAAGTGCCTCGGTCCTAAAAGAGGTGGAAAACAGTATTCACTCTACTGTGCAAGAGGCCAGCGCCAACTTGAGTGACCAAGCAGATATTTTCGATAATAATTTCACGAAACCGTTTCTAGATGAAAAAGAAGTGCTGCGCAAATCTAAGCGTCAAGGCCGTAATAGTTGGGGCGTAAGGCGTGCAGCTAGACCGGTTTGGTTTAAGCGTTCCGCAGGCATTAGAACTCGTGTGCAATCTGGCGCGGCCAGAATGAAGCGCTTTCACCACAGCTCAAGCAGTAATTAAGCAAAACAAAAGAGCTAAGACAGTTTTCTCATGACGCAAAATAATTCAAATTCAGATTCAAGCTCGTCAGATTCCAACGAGGGACTACAGGAGTCATTCCTCTCTCACTTATTTGAATTGCGTGACCGCGTTATTAAAGCTGGACTAGCAATTATTATTGTCTTTGTTGGCTTGGTTTATTGGGCACCAGATATCTTCCATCTCTTTGCACAACCTTTATTGCAAGCTTTGCCTGTAGGTGGCAAGATGATTGTGACGGATGTTACTGGCTCATTCTTCGTGCCCATGAAAGTCACCATGCTGGTTGCCTTCATCGTTGCATTGCCAGTGGTGATGTATCAATTGTGGGCATTTATCGCCCCCGGCTTGTATATGCATGAGCGCAAACTCATTTTGCCTTTGGTAGTGAGTAGCTATAGCCTCTTCATTATCGGTATGGCCTTCGCTTACTTCTTGGTGTTCCCCACAGTGTTTAAGTTTATGGCGAGTTATAACGCGCCACTGGGTGCCGAGATGTCGACTGACATTGATAACTACCTGAGCTTTGCAATGACAACCTTCTTGGCTTTTGGTATTACCTTCGAGGTGCCAGTGGTCGTTGTGGTGTTGGTCCGCATGGGCATGGTGCCATTGGCTAAGCTAAAGGAAATTCGCCCTTATGTGATTGTGGGAGCCTTTGTGATTTCTGCGATTGTGACGCCACCGGATGTGTTGTCACAACTCCTATTGGCTGTGCCAATGACTTTGTTATATGAGCTGGGTCTTTTGGTTGCGCGCTTCTATGTGCCTAAGCCATCTGAAGATGAAGCTCAATCTACCTCTGCGCCTGCTTGAGTTTTAAAGGTTTCCATTAGCCAGGCCGTTACCTTATCAAAGCGATAGCGTCTTTGACGTAAATTCCCTTCAATATCCTGCTCTGCCCCTACAAATGCTTTTCCGGCAGCAAGTAATGCACGGCGCTGTTGAATGGTTTCAATCTGAATCAGTCTGGGTAATATCTTAGGGAGTTCCCAGCGAATATCCACTACTACACAATGCTCATGCTGAAGTTGACCTACTTCACAAAGCAATAACTCTGCTTTGCTAAAGTCGAATTGGTTTGCAATGATGAGTCGATGGCAAAGTAATATCCAATCCAAATCAAGCTTATGTTCTGCGTGATGATTTAAAGCTTCCTCCGCACATGCCGCAAGCTCATGCCATTCATTTTTTTTGGAGTTTGGACAGCTTTCTAAAATCTTGCTCAGGAGCTCTTTGGCCTCAGGCACACCTTGTTGGTTGGCTTGCCATACCCAATAAGATGCTTGCAGGCCTTGAACCTTTTCTTCTATTTTTTCACGCTTGCGCCAAAGGTTGGCCCCTTTACGCAATTGTGCCTGCGCGTGACCAAGATCAGCGGCGCGATCGAAGCAACGATCACTTTCATTAGCGTTGTATCCAGAAAATTGTGGACGGCGATAAATTTCCCCAAGCGCATACCAAGCATCGCGATCACCATCTTTTGCAGCGAGCTCCAACCAGTGGGCTGCCTTTTTAAGGGATGCATTTGATTTAGTGCGCAAATCTGTTTCAGAAGGTAGTTCGATATCGAGCTGCGCTAGACGCAAGCCATAGGTGAGCTTGGCAACGGTGAGCCCAAGCTCGGCTGCCTGAATGAGTGCATCTTCATTTTGGCCATTTGTCCACGCACTCCATAGCGAAGAGAGGGCCTCATTCTTTGGTTGAAGCTTGATGAGCAATTCTTTTGCTTGAGTTGTAAAAGCAGATTTAGTTTCTGCAAGCTCATGCAGGTATTGCCTGGTGATTTTTTGTAAGCCACTGAAATCAAGATTGTCAAATTGCGGGATTGGCGTAAAGGATTTTCTTTTCTTTAACCATTCAACGAGCTGTGTTTGGGTTTCTTGGTGAAGCGGGTCAATCAATAAGTGAATGAGTTGCCATTTGGCTGCAGCTTGGGATTCTGAGGCTGTATCAGCTGTAGCCAATTGCCAAAAAGAGTCCCAGCCAAAGCCAAAGGCAGGGGAATTAAAGGTTGAAGCTAGGGGGACACTGGCAATTTTGGCTAAAGCCTGCAGAATGTGAATGCTATTTGAGCTTTGATCTTTAAGTAATTGATTTTGAATGGAAATATATGATTTCTCTAGCCAAATCAAGGCATTAGCTGGTTGAATGGGTGTTTTAAAGTCCCCAGTCAAATATGCAGAAGCTAATTGTTGTTGCGCAGAAACGTCACCCAATCGGGCTGAACTGAGGATTTTTAAGAATTCACGACTTGCCATATGACAATTTTGTCATTTAGGGGGCATAAAAGACAGAAATCAAAGGTCTTGTTGCCGAGATACAACGAAGAAAGCCAAAAAACTACCTTTTGACAAGCAAAAAGAGTTCCTAAATACCCTTAACCCCAGTCTATCGGGGCGAAAGAAGCAAAATTCATAGGTCCCAGTTTTATTAGGGCATTACTTTCAATTTATGGAGATTTACAGAATGAAAAAATCGCTATTCGCAGTTGCAGCCGTAACAGCTTTTGCTGGCGCAGCTCAAGCTCAATCCAGCGTAACCGTATACGGTATTTTGGACGTTGGTTACTTGCAAACTAATCAGCGCGGAGTTGGTACAACCCCGCTAACAAACGAAACAACTAGTCAGTTTGGTAACAGCTTGGAACAAACAAGCCGTTTAGGTTTCAAAGGTACTGAAGATTTGGGTGGCGGTGCTTCTGCATTCTTCACTGTTGAAACTGGTCTTACACCAACTTCATCAACCTTGGGCGGTACTTCATTGAATAACCGTCAAAGCTTTGTTGGTTTGAAAAAGAACGGTATTGGTCAGTTCTCACTTGGTACTCAGTACACCACCATTTTTGATGCTGCTGCCATTACTGATCCAGGCCAATTGAATAACATGATTGGTAACGTGATTTACGCAACAACTCCAGGTAACGGCAACACAATTGGTACAGACCCAGGTACATCTACTGGTGCTACTAATGCTGCAACTGGTGTTTCTAATGGTTTTGCAACACGTGCTGCAAACGTCTTGAAAGTTAACTCTGATACGTTTGCTGGTTTTGGCGTGAATGCAATGTACACATTGAGCAATGCAAATACAACAATTACCAACACTTCAGTTGGTGGTAACAACAACTTTAACGGTTGGGGTGTAGGCGCTGATTACAAATGGAACAAGTTGTTGGTAACAGCTAACTACCAAGCATTGAAGAGTGTTATTGCTTACGGTACAGCCTCTACAGTAGCAACACCAGCTCCTGCATTGTGGGGCGGTGCTACATACCAAGGTGCTAATACACAAGATAATCAAGCTTATGTTGCTGGTACTTATGACTTTGGTATCTTGAAGGCATACGCTCAGTGGGTGTCACGTAAAGCTACTGATACAGTAAATACCGGCTACTACGGTAAGCGCACTGCTGAGCAGATTGGTGTTCGTAGCTACATTACTCCAGTTATTGAGACATGGGCAAGCGTTGGTAATGGCCGTATTACTACTTTCGGTGTAGGTCAACCAACAGCTAACTTTACTGCTTATCAAGTTGGCGCGAACTACTACCTCAGCAAGCGTACAAACTTCTACGGTATTTTTGGCTCAAACCAAACTTCAAGTACTACAACTACCTCTGGTGTTAGTGCTAACAACTTCGGTTTAGGTCTTCGTCATACTTTCTAATTTAATGCTAGCGTAAGCTAGTTGTAAATTAGTTGAGCATCAATTAAACCCACTGTGGCAACACAGTGGGTTTAACTTTATGTGCTCAGACATCGATGGTTAAAAACCAGCAATTATCGAGCGATCTCTAGTAAGAATTGGTTTAAGGCTAGAACTGGCAGAGGATCTTCAAAAAGAATATTTTTTGAGGACGCAATTTCTCTTTTCATCCGATTTCTATACTCAGGATCATTCCCAAGTTGTACAACTTTAGCAATAAAAGTATCAATATTTGGCGTAATCAGTTCATTTAAGCCGATACGTTTTAGGATTCCACTTGCCAGTCTGCCCCGCATAAATTTGCCTTCATAAGTCACTATAGGTAGGTTACATTGAATGGCTTGGATAGCAGTGTTAAAGCCAGAGAAGCCGATAGTGTCAATAAATACATCCGCTATTTGCATTAGCCCATAGAATTTTTCAGTAACCAGCTTGGGCTGGAAGGAAACATGGCTTTCTAGCGTTAAGCCATTGCGAGCAAAGAGGATAGATAGGCGCTCTTTCAAAATATCAATCGGTGTATCTGGAAAGTTAAAGAAAACCAGCTGAGCATTTTTGACTTGCTTTGCAATTTCAAGAAGTGCGTAATCAAATTGCGGGGCATATTTGAACGCTGCTCCAGGGCATAACAATATTGGATGACTGGGGTTAAGATTAAAATCTTCCGCGACAACCTCTTGAATGGCGCCTTTATAGGGCGTGTAGAAACAACCTAGATGTGGAAGGTTAATTAGTTTCTCACTGTAATTTTCTTGAGATTGGGGGTTTTCAAAATTCTCTGCTGAAATAAAGTAGTCAATATTGGGTAGGCCAGTAGTTTCGGGATGGCCCCACGTAACCAATTGTTTTGGTGCCAACCTCAAACTAGCAAGTTGGCATGTCAATCTATCCATCCCGATTTCTGGGTAAAGAATAATATCTAAATGCTTTGCGAGAATAATTTTTACCCACTCTTCAATAGACAAGTTCCCTTGAATAAAGCTTGTTGAAAGAGACTTTGCAATTTCGGTTTCAGTATCGACTATGTCATCGAGGTAAAGCATGTGAATATCAAAATCATTCCGTTGGATATTGGTTAGCCAACCTTTTGTAATAGCGTTCCAAACAGAGTGTGTACGAAAATGGCTACTAATAATGCCCAGACTAATTTTTTTCTTGGAGGTCGATACCGCTTTGTCGATAACTGCCACTACTGGCAGGTTGCTCATAAGCTTCGAGCAAATCTGGCCGTATGCCGAAAGAACATCAACATTATTTTCTTCCTGATAGGCTAGAAAGAAGGGCTGGTGGCTACCAACAACTTTGTAGCCTTCAGCATATTCATGAGTATTCACCAACTGATGGAGTGCATTTATCTCTCGTATGAAATTATTTCGAAAAGTTTTGGGATCGGAATCAATGCTATAAATTTTGGGTATTTGTGAAAGTGCTTTAGCAAATAAAGCTTCTAAGCAGTTTGGCTCAATTTTTAGGGCTTGTTGGTAGCAATGGAGAGCCTGATTGATTTCAACTAATTCGGTATAGTTTTCCCCTTTATTGATGAGTGCCTCTATAAATTCTGGGTTGAGGGCAAGGCACTGATCAAAAAAGACAATAGACTTTTTGTAATCTTTTAAAGCTTGAAACAAGATCCCACAATTAAAATAGGCTTCTACATAATTTGGCTCAAGTTCTATCGCTTTTTTATAGCTTATTAAAGCATCATCAAATTGTTTGATTTCTTGCTGGGCATTTCCTAGGTTGTTATATGCTTGAGCGTATGCTGGTGCGATATCTAAGGCATTTTTGTAGGCAACTAGAGACTCTGGAAAGCAGCGTAGCTCTTGTAGGGCATTTCCTTCATTAAAGAAGGCCTCAAAGTATTTCGGCGCGATACTCCGGGCTTTTTTAAAGTCTTCCAATGCAGCCACATGGTTCTTAAGAGCGGTATGGGCTAGACCTCTATTAAGGTAAGCGCTGGCATCTAATGGGTTATGAAAAATAGCCTTACTGATTAACTCTAGGGAGCGATGAAAGTCATTTTTTTGTGCTGCAATGACACCCAAATATTGCATGGCAGGCGAATAGTTTGGATTGTGCATTAGTGCTTCTTGGTAGCAAACAATTGCAACATCAAGATTTCCTTCTTGATGTTGCTGCAGACCTTGATTAAAAAGTGCTGTCACATCTTGGTTGGGTGGATCTAAAGACATCTTTGGGATTCTACTCTGCTGATTTTCGGCGTGATCTTTGACTTGTGGCCCAATCAAAAAATTGAATGAATAGTCACACCATCACTGATAGCTAGACTTTTGTTGACCCATTTTAAATAGAGGCCATAGTTGCATAAGCTGACTACAGGCTTTATTTTTCTTTAAGGCTATCGCGAATTTCACGTAACAGCACAACATCCTCTGGGGTTGGGGGAGCGGGCGGCGCATCCATGACGCGAACTTTATTAACCACCTTGACCATCTGGAAAATGACAAAGGCCAATAAAATAAAATTGATTGATATAGTGATGAAGTTGCCATAAGCAAAAATGGGTATGCCAGCCTTTTTGAGGGCATCAAAGGTTCTGGGGATGCCTTCTGGGACACTCCCGAGCACAATAAATAGGTTGGTGAAGTCAATATGACCCCCCAATAGGCTGGAAATCACTGGCATCACAATGTCATTTACCAGGGAATCAACAATTTTCCCAAAGGCGCCACCAATAATTACACCGACTGCTAGATCTATTACATTGCCCTTGACTGCAAAGTCGCGAAATTCCTTCAAAACGCTCATAAATGCTTCCTTTCTAGTCTGAATACGGATTATCCCGAGATTAACCCCATAACTTTCTTGCTTACCCCACTTTTTACTTTAAAATCCTACCTTTAAGCAATTTCCACCCATAAATACCCTTTCTAGGAATTTAGTAAATGAGTGACAAGCCCTGTATGGATAAGGATCGCCGCAATTGGTTGATCGCCACTTCGGCAGTTGGAGGCGTTGGTGCAGCCGCAGCCTTATACCCTTTCATAGATAGTTTTGAGCCTTCCGAGCGCGCCAAGGCCGCTGGGGCTGCAGTTGAGATTGATATTGCTGGCATGCAGCCAGATGAGATGAGAATGGTGGAATGGCGCGGTAAGCCTGTTTGGGTAGTGCGTCGTACCCCGGAGCAGGTTGCAGAGCTCTCTAAGATTGACTCCGAGCTAGCTGATCCTGATTCTTTGAGGGACCCAGCCCAATTTACGCCTCCTTATGCCCAGAATCAATGGCGCTCCATTAAGCCTGAATACCTCGTTGTAGTGGGGATTTGCACCCATTTAGGTTGCTCCCCATCCGCTAAATTTGAAGCAGGCCCACAGCCTTCCTTGCCTAATACATGGCCAGGAGGCTTTCTTTGCCCATGCCACGGCTCTACATTTGATATGGCAGGACGCGTATTTAAGAACAAACCAGCCCCAGATAACCTTGAAGTACCGCCACATATGTATTTGAGCGACACCAAGATTCTGGTTGGCGATGATAAGAAGGCCTGAGGAGAGATAAATGGCATTTCACGAAAAAGAAGTCCCAGCAGACGCTTCTGCAGCCCAGAAGCTGATGGCTTGGGTTGATTCACGGTTACCTGTGACAGAGGCCTTTAAGAGGCATATGAGCGAGTATTACGCTCCTAAGAACTTGAATTTTTTCTATATTTTTGGTGCTTTGGCTATTGTTGTGCTGGCATTGCAAATTGTTACTGGCATTTTCTTGACCATGAACTACAAGCCTGATGCTGCTAAGGCTTTCGATTCTGTTGAATACATCATGCGCGAAGTACCTTGGGGCTGGTTGATTCGCTATATGCACTCTACCGGCGCCTCCATGTTCTTTGTCGTTGTATACATGCATATGTTCCGCGGCTTGATTTATGGCTCATATCGCAAGCCTCGCGAACTCATTTGGATCTTTGGCTGTGCGATTTTCTTGTGCATGATGGGCGAAGCTTTCTTTGGTTACTTGCTCCCATGGGGTCAAATGTCCTACTGGGGCGCTCAAGTCATCGTGAACTTGTTCTCTGCAATTCCGCTTATCGGGCCAGATCTTTCTTTATGGTTGCGTGGCGATTATGTAGTAGGTGATGCCACTTTGAACCGTTTCTTCGCGTTTCATGTGGTCGCAATTCCTTTGGTATTAATTGGGTTGGTGGCAGCTCATATCCTTGCATTGCATGAAGTCGGCTCGAATAATCCAGATGGCGTAGAAATTAAAGACAATTTAGATGCGCAAGGCCATCCAGTTGATGGCATACCATTCCACCCGTATTACAGCGTCCATGACGTCATGTATTTGGGTGGCTTTTTAATGATTTTTGCTTGTATCGTGTTCTTCGCGCCAGAGATGGGCGGCTACTTTATTGAAGCCAATAACTTCATTCCGGCAAACCCATTTCAGACACCTGCACACATTGCACCAGTTTGGTATTTCACGCCTTTCTACTCGATGTTGCGTGCAACGACCACCAACTTCTTGTTGCCATTGTGGATTTTCTTGGCTGTGATCTTGGCGATGTTTGCTAAGACAGCCAAAGATATCAAGATCAAAGGCGTATGCGTTGCAATCGCATTGGTATTAGCTGGTGGTTTCTACGTGTTAGATGCGAAGTTCTGGGGCGTTGTGATCATGGGTGGTTCAGTTGTGATCATGTTCTTCTTACCTTGGTTGGATCACTCTCCAGTGAAATCAATCCGCTATCGCCCAGATTTCCATAAATATATTTATGGTGTGTTTGTGGTGAGCTTTGTGATCCTAGGTTACTTAGGCATCCAGCCACCATCACCATTGTTTGAAAAGGTTTCTCAGATTTGCACTATTTATTATCTGGGCTTCTTCTTGGGAATGCCGTTCTGGAGCAAGCTTGGCACATTCAAGCCAGTACCGACGCGCGTTACTTTTAAGGCCCATTAATTCACGCCTGAGAAATCGGCAAAGAGAAATTAGGAACTAGTATGAAACGAATTCTGCAAACTTTGATGGGCGTCTGCCAGGCAACAGTCTTGGTTGCCGCCCTGGGTTTTGGTGGTGTCGCTAGCGCGAATGAAGGTGGCCATCCTTTGGATAAAGCCCCGGATCGCGTGAGTAAAAATGCATCCTTACAAAATGGCGCAAAGATCTTTGTTAACTATTGCTTAAATTGCCATGCGGCAACCAGCATGCGTTACAACCGCTTGCGCGATATTGGCTTGACTGACCAACAGATCAAAGACAATTTGATTTTGAATGACGCTAAAGTTGGCGATCTGATGACGATCTCCATGACTCCAAAAGAGGGTAAAGCGTTCTTTGGTAAGAATCCTCCTGACTTATCGGTTGAAGCGCGTGCACGTGGGACAGATTGGCTATACACCTATTTCCGCACCTTCTATAAAGATGACACTACTCAAACTGGCTGGAATAACTTGGTTTATCCAAGCGTAGGTATGCCACACGTTTTATGGCAGTTGCAAGGTGAGCGTGCTGCTAAGTTTGAGGAGCGCAAGGACCCCCATGATGAAGGCCGCATGGAAAAGGTATTTGTTGGCTTTGAGCAGTTAACACCAGGAACTATGAAGCCCCAAGAGTACGACGATAATATCGCAGACTTGGTTGCTTTCTTGTCCTGGATGGCTGAGCCAGTTCAATTAGAGCGTAAGCGTCTTGGCGTTATCGTGCTCTTGTTCTTGGCAATCTTTACCTTGCTAGCTTGGCGTTTGAATAAAGCTTACTGGAAAGATATTCACTAAGATTCGGATGGGGTTTAAGTACCCCGTTTGCTGTACCTTTGTTGTTTTGAAGTAGAAATTTAAGGAAATAAATTTATGATGGTGTTGTACTCGGGTACTAACTGCCCATTCTCGCAACGCTGCCGTCTGGTGCTTTTTGAAAAAGGCATGGACTTTGAGATCCGTGATGTGGACTTGTTTAACAAGCCAGAAGATATCTCGGTGATGAACCCTTATGGCCAAGTCCCCATCTTGGTTGAGCGTGACTTAATTTTGTATGAGTCAAACATCATCAATGAATATATTGACGAGCGTTTTCCTCATCCACAGTTAATGCCGCCTGATCCAGTTGCACGCGCACGCGCACGCCTCTTCCTCTTCAATTTTGAGAAAGAATTATTTGTGCACGTTGCAGCATTAGAAAATGAAAAAGGTAAGGCTGCCGAGAAGACTCATGAAAAGGCTCGTTTAGCTATTCGCGATCGTTTAACTCAGTTAGCTCCAATTTTTGTTAAAAATAAATATATGTTGGGCGAAGAGTTTTCAATGCTGGATGTAGCCATTGCGCCATTGTTATGGCGTCTTGAGCATTACGGTATTGACCTCTCACGCAATGCAGCAGCCTTGCTGAAGTACGCAGAACGTATTTTTAGTAGGCCGGCCTACATTGAGGCATTAACGCCTTCTGAAAAGGTAATGCGCCGCTAAGCGGTCCATTATCCTGGCAGCATGATCTCAAGCATGTCTGACATTCCAAGTAACAAACCCTACCTAATCCGAGCCCTACACCAGTGGTGCTCGGATAATGGTTTTGCGCCTTTCATGGCCGTATTTGTAGACTCAACAGTTGAAGTCCCAATGGAGTTTGTTAAGAATGATGAAATTGTTCTGAATTTATCTATAGAAGCTTGCCATCAACTGCAAATTGAGAATGATTACATTAGTTTCCAAGCAAGGTTTGGTGGGGTACCAAGAAAGATATTGGTTCCGATAACCCATGTTTTGGCTATTTATGCCAGAGAGAATGGTCAGGGTATGTCATTCCCGTTTGACTCAAGCTCAATTGAAGAACAAATTCCTGAAAAGCCTGAGCCCTCAGAAACCAAAAGTGCTAAGCAATCCTTCCTGAAGCTTGTGAAATAGGTTAAAATTTCGACGTTGCCCCTTTAGCTCATCTGGTAGAGCAACTGATTTGTAATCAGTAGGTGGTCTGTTCGAGTCGGACAAGGGGCACCAAAAATTTTAAAATGCCTCACTAAATGTGGGGCATTTTTCTATGAGGATCAAGTATGCAAGACCAAGATCAAATTGCGCTAGAGGAAAATAAGAAAACCTGCACCTGGTTTGGGTCGTACGGCATCGTCCCTCACCTGGCAGAGATGATCGGCGCACAAAATGTTATAGAAATTGGTGTTGCATATGGATACCATGCGGATTTTTTGTGCACCGTTTTGCCAGCAGTTCATTACGTAGGTGTAGACCCATATCTGGCCAATTATGATCTGAATGATATTTTTTGCCAGGATGTTCAAAAGCTTTTTGGTGTAGAGGATACGCAAAATGCAATGGATCGCTTATTCAAGGCTGTATCTACAAATCTACAGAAGTTTCAGGGTAGAGCCAGATTGATCCGAGAAAAATCTTGGCTAGTTGCCGATCAATTTGAGGATGGTAGCTGCGATCTGGTTTATATCGACGGTGATCATACTTATGAGGGTGTAGTGAAAGATCTAGCTGCCTGGTATCCAAAAGTTAAAAAGGGTGGAATTATTTGTGGGGATGACATTGGCTGGGCCGGAGTTAAGAAAGCTGTAGATGAGTTTTTTATAAAGCTTGGACGGGAATATCAAATCATTTCTAAAAATGGCTTTGAAAATATGCCTGCCTTTTATTTCATTGTTGATTAATTTGAGGTGAAAATGTCTCGCGGAATAATTTCAATTTACTGGGGCGATGAATCTAAGTTGCCTATTGAACGTCTAAAGGCTTCTGTTAAGAAATTTCATCCGGAATTGCCGCATGAAATTATCAAGGTCGAAGCTCCTGGCGGCGAGGCTAGTAGCCTCAACCAAAAATCTGCCATGCTTGATCTATCTCCATTTGATGAGACACTTTTTCTTGACCTTGATACCGTAGTAATGGGTAGGCTTGATTTTGGATTTGAGAAGGCCGTCACCTTTGGAATGGCACTTGCTATCTGTGAGGCGCCCTGGGGAAAGCGTTACCCTAAAATATTTGTTGGTGATGAAATCGAATACAACACGGGCGTTATCTTTTTTACGAAGACAGCAAAACCAGTTTTTGATACATGGAAAGATCTAGCTGGCACAATTGATTCGGGAATTATTGCAGTTGGGGACCAGGGTATCTATACAACGCCAGCGAATGATCAAGGCTCTTTTGCTTTGGCGGTGGAGCAAGCGGGATTTAATCCTTTTGTTTTGCCCTTAAATTGGAATTTTAGGCCGATGTGGCATCGCAGCTTTTTTGGCCCTATCAAAATTTGGCATGATTATTCTGATCCCCCGCCTTTCTTTGAGGAATTAAATGTTTATTACTCAAACAAAGATTCAGTCATTCAATATCACCAGGGTTAATTTAGCCTCAATGACTAATTTACAAATCATTAGCACTCCAGATTCTCTAAACGCCGCTCTGGAGACATGGTTTATTCAAAACGAGCTGTTTAGTGGCGCACCGTATAGCCTTGGCGTGAATCCTGGTCAATTAGGTGATTCTGCTGTTGTGTATTTAGAGCTGAATCAAATCAACATTGATCTTATCCATCACATTAAGGCTTTGGGAAATAAAGTGATTCTCTATCATATGGGCGGGGAAAGGCTTGATAAAGATATTTCTGGGTATTCGGAATGTGACTTGGTAATCCGTAATTATTATTTCTCAAGCATTATTAGCAGAGCCGATTCTGGTAGCAAAGTGTTGTGGGCTCCCAATGGCTTTAGAACAGGGGTTGGACCAAGAAACAAAAGCGTTCTGAAGAAATCTTCTCAGCGTCAGTGCTTATCTGCATTCTTGGGTTGGATTAATAATGCGGCTTCTTATAATAATGAGCGTGCTAGCTTTGCTGGACCTGCTGCTGCTTGCGGCGAGAATTTATATGTAATGCCTTCAAATGGTTTTGCTGGAGGCTATAACGTCGGTTTATATTCGGTAATCATGGAAGACAGTATTTTTGCTCCGTGCCCCTCTGGCAATAATCCTGAAACAATCCGCCTTTATGATGCCTTGGAATTGGGCTGCATCCCCATTTCACTTTCCCACGAATTTCTGCTTTCTAAGGATGCGCTAGCATCTATTGGCCCAGTCCCATTTCCAATTCTTGGCTCTTGGAATGAATTACCTCCATTTTTGGAGAGCATGAAGTCTAAAGCTTTATCGAGCCCAGGAGAGATTTTGGAGCTTCAGCAACGCTGCATTAACTGGTGGTCTGATTTTAAGATTGCAATGCAGAAAAAAATCTCTGATCGAATTGGGGCCTTGTAAGTCTATTTACATAGATTTACATTTTTTGTTTCTGGAAGATACAGTAGGGCTATAACTCCAGCTAATCCAAGAAAGATCGTTGGGTACCAAAGCCCAGCAAGTGATCCCCCCCATATTTGATTTAACCAAGTAATAATCAAAGGTAGTAGCCCTCCAATCCACCCAGCGGCAAGATTGTGAGGTAGGGTAGCCGCGCTATTTCTATTCTTCGCTGGGAATAGCTCTGCAAGAAAGGCAGTTTGTGGGCCTACTACCAACGCTAGCGGTAACGATAGCGTTACTAATATGGCAACGATGGCAAGTAAGTCATTTTGGTTGCTGGATTGGATAAATTCCGTGCCAAAGATTTCTAATGCTCGGTAGGCCGGCTGAATCAATACTGTTCCCAGCAGGAGCCCGCTAACAACCAGTGGCTTTCTGCCAATTCTGTCTGATAACCATCCGGCGAAAATAGTTAGAGGGAGTAAGGCAACCGTTGCGAAGATGCTGAGTTGGTCAACTAATTCCGCCGGAAGCTTAACTCCTGTCTTGAGAAAGATGGATGTATAGACCTGAACGCAAAAGAATAGAATGGCGCCGCTTGAAGAGACGCAGAAAAATAGCAAGAACATCTTCTTGCGGATCTCAGGATCTTTAAAGTTATTCGCCAGTTGTGACTCCGCCTTTTGGTTCTTACTCAATTCTGTGAAGACTGGTGTTTCCTCTAATGCTCGGCGCGCCTGAAATGCAATCGCCAACAGAAGAAGTGAAACCCAAAACGGCACTCTCCAGCCCCATGATTGAAATTCTTCCGATGTCAGCAAATGCTGAAGCAGGGCGATCTGAAGGGTTGATGCCAGGATTCCCAAAGGGCCCATTAACTGTAAGAAGCTCGTTTTAAACCCACGATTTGTATCGCCCGCATGCTCTGTAAGATAAACAGCGCTTCCGCCAATCTCCCCCCCAGCAGAAAGCCCCTGCAACAGTCTCAGGCTGACTAGCAAAATCGGCGCCCAAATACCTGCTTGTTCATAAGTGGGTAAAAAGCCAACACCTACAGTGGCAATTCCCATGAGGGTGATAGTAATCATGAATACGGGCTTGCGACCTATCCGATCGCCCATAGAACCAAAAAACGCAGCCCCAATAGGCCTAACTACCATTCCAACGCCGAAAGTTGCTAGGCTGGCTAATAGACCTGTACTTGGATCACTTGATGGAAAGAAGAGTGGGCCAAATACCACCGCTAAGGTGGCAAAGGTCAGAAAGTCATACCACTCTAAAAAAGTGCCAAAACACGCGGCAATAGCGACTTTTCGATAGGAATGTGGCTTTTTTATTGCTTCTAAGTTATTGATAGTATTCAATATTATGTAATTATAAGAAAAATATACTGCATAGCAATAAAAAGTTCTTGATTTGTCATATTGCTTCAGTTAAAGTTTAATGGTGCAGTGCAATATTTAAAGTCTCTGTTGTCTCTCGATCTTTAAATCGTGTGCTTAATTGACTAGTTGTACCACTTAATTACTGGAGAAATACATGAACCAAGATCAAATCACCGCTAAATTGTCCCAAATTAACAGCAAAGGCCTCGAGGCTTCATTTTCTTTAAGCGAAGCTGCTTTAGAAAATGCTCAAAAATTGGCTGAGTTGAACTACGCTGCCTCTAAAGATGCTTTGGTAAATGCTCAAGACGGCATTCAACAAGTATTAACAGCTAAAGATCCAAAACAAGTTACAGAAATCTTCAGCACCGATACATTGCAAGCCGCTGGAAATCAAGCCGCCGCTTACCAAAAGAAAGTTACCAAAGTATTGCGTGATGGCAGCAAAGAATTCGCAAATGTTGTCGAGTCAAGCATTGACCAGTTGCAAGATGGCTTTCAGGATTGGATTAACACTGTAGCTGCTAACGCACCTGCTGGTTCTGAAGCATTTATTTCTTCTTTTAAAACTGCATACGGTAGCGCATTGCAAGGTTTCGAACAGTTCCGCGCTGCTAGCAAAGAAGCTTTTGCAACTGCAGAAAAAACTGCCGACCAAGCAGTCGACGCAGTTCAAGGTCAGATCGCTCAAGTTAAAAAAGCTGCAACCCCAGCATCACGTGGTCGCAAAGCTGCTTAATTTTTAAGATTCAAGTATCACGTATTAAAAACCCCGCTACGGCGGGGTTTTGCTTTGCTACTAATCGAGTATTGATTGTGAAAAATTAATCCGTCTCTACGTCTGATGAATCCAGCAGAGGAGTAGAAATATTTTTACTAGGCTTAACGCCAAGCTCACGCACCTTCTCAGCAGTACGAATCAGATTGCCTTTACCAGATTTGAGTTTATTAAAGGCATCGTGATAGCTAGTTTGCGCCTGATCTAAACGTTGGCCGAGTTTTTCTAGGTCTTCTACAAAGCCAACAAACTTATCGTAAAGCGTGCCGCATTGCTTTGCAATTTCTAGAGCATTGCGATTTTGATGGTCTTGTCTCCACAGGTGCGCAACCGTTCTCAGTGTTGCCATCAGCGTACTCGGGCATACCAGCACAATATTCTTTGCGAGAGCTTCTTGATACAGATTGGGAGCAGTCTTTAATGCCAATAAGAATGCAGGTTCAATCGGCACAAACATCAACACAAAATCTACAGAGCCAATCCCATAGAGGGAGCTATAGTTTTTCCCTGAAAGTCCTTGAATATGTTGGCGCAGAGATTGGATATGCGCAGCCAATTCTTGTTCAGCAACAATGGGATCTGTGGTCTCTGCATGTCTTGCATAGGCGGTGATAGAGACTTTGCTATCTACCACCAGACTTCTTCCCTCGGGAAGCTTTACAACAACGTCAGGCTGAAGTCTAGAGCCATCGGTCTGAGTATGACTATCTTGCACGAGGTACTCTTCGCCTTTACGTAGGCCTGAGGACTCCAAGATGGATTCAAGAACGAGCTCACCCCAATTACCTTGCACTTTTGAATCGCCTTTGAGGGCCTGGGTAAGTGAGCGTGTCTCATCAGACATGCGCAAATTGAGATTAGCAAGGCGCTCAATTTCACTTTTCAGTGCAAAGCGTTCACGCGCTTCATTGCCATAGGAGTTGCTAACTTGTTCTTTGAATTCTGTTAGCTTTGTTTGTAGTGGCTTCAGTAAAGCATCTAGGCTGGCAGCATTCTGCTCTGTAAAGCGCTTGGATTTATCTTCCAGAATCTCATTAGCCAAATTTTTAAACTGACTAGTAAGGGCTTCTTTAGCTTCGTTTAAAGATTCTATCCGACCAAGACCTTGTTTGCGTTCAGAATCGAGTTCTGCTTCCAGGCGAATGGCTTTTTGCAGAGCCTGATCTCGTTCGGTACGCAAGCCAATACTTAGCGCTGATTCAGACTGGGCTTGCAATTCACTGCGCGCCAAAGCAGATCTCAAATTGAAGACATAGACCAAAAGGCCTACGCATATTCCGAATGGTAGGCCTGAAAGTAAGAGAGTGCTTAGATCAAATGTCACTGATGTGCGTTTGGATGTGAGCTAAAGATAAGCTTAAGACTTGACTAATTTCTGTAATTCACCAGTCTGAAACATTTCAGTCATGATGTCTGATCCGCCGACGAATTCGCCATTGATATAAAGCTGAGGAATCGTAGGCCAATTTGCAAATAGCTTGATACCTTGGCGAATACCTTCATCGTCAAACACATTGACGGTGTGAAGGTCTTCTACGCCAGCAGCTTTGAGGATGTTGATAGCATTACCGGAAAAGCCGCATTGTGGGAACTGCGCTGTACCCTTCATAAACAACACGATAGGATGGCTGCTAACGATTTCTTTAATTTTTGCTTGAGAATCCATAAATATCTTTCTTGAGGGACGGTATTGGCTGAAGGAATTGATTAATGAAGTTGATTATCGGAGTTGATTAATTGCAGTATTCCTAGATTTTAAGACTTTACGTAGAAAAGGGTTATTAGGATTTAGACTTGCGGCCTGATACCACTCGGCAATGCCCGGCCAAATCTTTATAGACTTGGATCTCCTGCAGTTGGGCTGCTTTCATTAAATTGACTACAGCATCTGATTGGTCAAACCCATGCTCTACAGCCACTAAGCCACCCGGTTTTAGATAGGGATGGACCTGCAAAATAATTGCCTCTAAACAGAATAGGCCGCCGGCCCCATCAGTTAGGGCTGAGGCAGGCTCAAAGCGTAAGTCACCTTCAGATAGATGACTGTCGCCTGCTGCAATATAAGGGGGGTTGCTGAGGATGACATCGAACTGAGTGCTCAAGTATTCATCTTCTAAAGCGGTATACCAGCTGCCCTGGGCAAATTGCACTCGATCTGAGAAACCCAGTTGCTCAGCATTCATTTTGGCGATAGCCAAGGCCTCCAGAGATTGATCTGTGGCAGTAACGATGGTCTGTGGGGCTGAGTGGGCTATGGCCAGGGCAATCGCCCCAGAGCCGGTTCCTAAATCGAGGATATTCGCCGGTCTATTGAGTGTCTGTATTTCACGCAGGGCAATTTCTACCAAGATTTCGGTTTCTGGGCGTGGAATTAAAACCCCAGACGCAACATAAAGCTCGATGTCATGAAAGCCCCGCTTGCCAACAAGATAGGCAATGGGCTCCCCAGACAATCTTTTTGATTCTAGGTTTCGCCATTGTTCGAGGGCTTCAAGACTCAACTCCATCTCGTCACGAGAGAGCAGTGCTGAGCGCGGTAACTGATAGTGCTTTTCTATAACAAAAGCCAACAGAATTTTTGCTTCGTTTTGTGGAAGTGCGCTATCACTCAATAAGGAGCGCAAAGAGGCATTTGTGCTCATAGCGGATGAGCTTAGCTATCGCCTAAAGCAGCAAGCAGATCAGCCTGATGCTCAGATGCCAGGGCGTTACATAGATCATCGAGATCACCATCCATCATGGCATCAATCTTATATAGCGTTAGATTAATCCGGTGATCAGTAATGCGACCCTGAGGAAAGTTATACGTCCGAATGCGATCACTTCGATCACCAGAGCCAACCAGAGATTTTCTGGTTTGTGCTTCTAACTGATGTTTCTCGCGCTCACGGGCATCCATGATGCGTGATACGAGTACCTTCATTGCTTGATCTTTATTGCGGTGCTGACTGCGATCATCTTGGCACTCCACAACAGTGCCAGTGGGCAAATGGGTGATACGAACTGCGGAATCCGTTTTATTAATGTGCTGACCACCTGCGCCAGATGCACGGAAGGTATCTATGCGTAACTCGGCAGGATTAATTTTGACTGCCTCTAGCTCATCTGCTTCAGGCATTACTGCAACTGTGCACGCAGAAGTATGGATGCGCCCTTGAGTTTCCGTTTGGGGAACGCGTTGGACACGATGGCCACCGGATTCAAATTTCAGGCGTGAGTAGACTGATTGACCTACAAGGCGCAGGACAACCTCTTTATAGCCACCCAAATCAGATTCGGCAGAGCTCACCACTTCCACTTTCCAGCCCTGACGTTCCGCAAAGCGGGTATACATGCGCAGTAGATCGCCCGCAAACAATGCGCTTTCATCTCCACCCGTGCCTGCTCGAATTTCTAGGAAGACATTGCGCTCATCGTTTACATCTTTCGGCAACAGCAACTTTTGCAAGACACCTTCCAGCGCTTCCATGGTAGCTTGAGCATGCTTTTGCTCATCGTCAGCAAAATCCTTCATGTCGGGATCTTTGCGCATGTCTTCGGCAGCAGCAGCATCCGATTCAGCTTGCTTGTACAAGCCGAATTGCTCGACCACTGTCGCGATATCGGAATGCTCACGAGTGAGTTTGCGATAGTTGTCCATATCCTTCGTGGACTCTTCAGTGGTTAACAAGGAATTGAGTTCGGCTAAGCGTGTGTCTAGATGGTCTAGCTTAGCCCGCATGCTGGGCTTCATCTAATGGTCTTCTGGCTTAGTGTGTGAGGTAAATAACTTCGGTAATAGTTTGATAAGTGCATCACGTTCAGCGCCATTGGAATGTTGCAAAGCATGTAATGAGCCATGTAGAAATTTATTGGTTAATCCTTGGGCCATCGCATTAAGGACTTCTTGGGGATCATCGCCACGCATCAGGCGTTTCATGGCGCGCTCTAACTCTAGCTGCCTTAGGCGCTCGCCTTGTTGCTGAATATCTTGAATAATAGGCACAGCACTACGGCCTTGCATCCAATGCATGAAATTACCAACACGATCTTCAATGATGGCCTCGGCTTGACTGACAGCTGCCTGGCGAAGGGAAGTACCAGTCTGAATCATTACACCCAAGTCATCTACGGTGTAGAGGTAAATATCATTTAAGCGAGAGATCTCTGGTTCAAAGTCACACGGCACCGCTAAGTCAATCATGACCATGGGTTTATGGCGACGCTGCTTGAGTGCACTTTCAACCATACCCAAGCCGATGATGGGGAGCGATGATGCAGTGCTAGAGACAATGATGTCGAACTCATGCAGGCGACTAGGCAGTTCAGAGAGCCTGAATGATTCGGCTTCAATGTTTTCATTGGCAATAGAGTCGGCTAACTCTTGGCCGCGTTCACTACTGCGGTTTGCAATAGCAACCGATTTTGGCTTATGTGCGACAAAGTGAGTGGCACACAGAGAAATCATTTCACCTGCACCAATGAATAAAACACGTTGGTCTGAGATAGATCCAAAGACACGTTCAGCCAAACGAACCGAAGCCGCCGCCATGGAGATCGAATGTGCTCCAATCTCGGTAGAACCGCGTACTTCTTTTGCGACAGAAAATGTTTTCTGAAACAGCTGATTGAGATAAGTACCTAAAACACCCGCATCATTTGCGGTACGTACAGCATCTTTCATTTGACCCAGAATTTGGGTTTCCCCAATCACCATCGAATCTAAGCCACAGGCTACTCTAAAGGCATGGCGTACGGCATCGGATTGTGGCAATGAATAGATGTGAGGCTGAAGACTGCTTGGAGCTAATTTCTGAGTTTTGGCCAACCAATCAAAGGTGACTTCATGCAAGATATTTTCAGCATCGGGATCATTGGCGGCACAGTAAACCTCAGTGCGGTTGCAAGTGGACAAAATCGTGGCTTCTGGGAGCCCAGCATGATTCGCGCCAACTAAATGTTGGCGAAGATCGTGCAACGCTTCTTGAAGAAATTCAGGGTCAAAGGCGACTTTTTCCCGAATGGCGACCGGCGCTGTGTGATGATTGATGCCGAGTGTCAACAACTTCATAATGGTGATTATAGATTTGATGACAGCATCAATGGGGGTAGGAATGGGGTTTTTGGCTTTTCTGGTGATTGGCGGTATTTCCGGGGCGTGTGCTTGGGGGTTTTACCCAGGCACTAAGTCACGTCAGAAAGGCCTTCAAAAGCTTCTCACAGCAGGATTCATCGGTTTCCTCGCTGCCTTTGCCGCCTCATATCTAGGCCAGTACACCAACTTTTTCCAAGCAGGCCAAATGCTGGAGTGGCTCAGCGCCATCATCGCCTCATGCTTGTCAGGCGGTATTTACGCAGCTTTGACAAGTAATTGAGGTGCTAGTTAACTAAATAAATCCGCTTGAGGCTTTTTTGATAGGTGCTGGCTTACTTCACTAACCCATTGGATGGGATCTTGTCGGCATTCTTTAAGCCATTCATTAACCTTGGTGAAGTGTCCACAGCTTGCGACCCCTCCTGGTTGTAAAAAGGGCCTACTGGTTTTGTAGACCCCTAAACCCGAGGGATGCGAGGACTGCAAAATCAGCTGATTGGTGCCGGATTCTATGAGAGGTAATTTAGATTGCGCGTGTCCACCCCAGAGTAACCAGACTAAATTAGGCTTAGCCTGTGCAAGGGCCGAAATCAATCTATCAATCAAGAATTGCCACCCTAGGCCTGTGTGGCTTCCGGCTTCACCAAGCCTTACGCTCAGAGCGGTATTCAGAAGTAGAACGCCTTGCTTGGCCCAGTTGCGCAAGTTGCCGTTTTCTAAATTCCCAAAGCCCTCCAGCGCCAATGCTTTGCTGATATTGCGAAGCGAGCTCGGAAACTCGCGTGAGTTTGTAGGGATATCTGCCGGAATAGAAAATGCTAAGCCTTGTGCAAGGCCTGGAGAGTGATAGGGGTCTTGGCCAATAATCACAACGCGTACTGAGTCTAAGGGGGTGAGCTGTAGCGCTTTGAAAAAGTATTCAGGCTCTGGACGGATATGTTCAGAGTGAAGATCAAGCTCTGCCTGCAAATTTTTCTGCAGTTGATGCCACTGGACAGTCTCGAAGTAATCCCCTAGTAATTCATGCCAATCCTGGGGGATATCGTCTTTAGAGAACTTGTGCATTAAAGAAGCAGGCAAAAAATTTATTGAGCAGGTTCGAGTTGATATTGCACGGGCGCCTGTTCTTTACGTAAGAAAGTCATGCACTCGTGTTCTAGATCATCCCGATAAAAGCAAATAATGATTGCCTGATCCTCAGTAAGACCACCTAAAATCTTTTCCCAGCGCGCTGGGGTGATGCGCTGTCCATTGATGCTGGCAAGAAGATCCCCGGGGGCCAGTCCCGCTGCTTGGGCTGCTCCGCCGTTTAAGACATGACTTACTTTTAGCCAACCATTAGCATCGGCATGTCGCATGCCAAATTGCAATTTGATGTTTTCAGTTTGAGACTGGGCTTTGCGCCGGACTTTAATAAAACGAGAGTCGAACCATTTTTGCACGGGAATATCTTCCACTCCAAAGATGTAGCGCGATTTGAATGCATTCCAAGTGTTATTAAAACCAGATCCCAGTAATTCATGCATTAATACATCTAAGCCATCTTCGGCAATGCCATCGAGCGGGACGCCATGTTTTTGCCAAATGAGGCGCATCAAATCATCAAGGGATTGACGATTTTTGGAGTACTCACGAATCTTGAGATCGAGGCCTAGCGCTAGAAGGGCGCCTTTGCCGTAATAGCTGACCGCGGCATTGGGGGTGTTCTCATCGGCTTGGTAGTACTTAGTCCAGGCATCAAAGGAGCTATCAGCCAAACTTTGCTTTTCTCTTCCTGGGCCGCGTAAGATGCCGTTCCAATTGTTGGCAACCAACTTCAGGTAAGTCTTTAGGTCAATGCGCTTGCTGCGAAAGAGTTGCAGGTCATCGTAATAGCTTGTGAAGCCTTCAAAGAGCCAGAGTAAGCGTGTATGGTTTCTGCGATCGAGTTGATAGGGTTGAAATGCCTTAGGTTGAATACGTTTAACCAGCCATGCATGAAAATATTCATGACTGCACAAGCCTAAAAATTCACGGTAACTCGTTTCATCTAGCGCAATATTCTTTTGTGGAATCTGATCTCGGCGACATAGTAGGGCGGTGCTGTTGCGATGTTCAAGGCCGCCATATCCAGATAGCACGGCATTTACTAAGAACAGATAGTTCCTAAAAGGCGCTTTTTTGCTGGTGGGTTCAAAAAGATTAATGGTTGATGTGCAAATAGCATGAAGATCATTGGCGAGGCGCTGCGTATCCACTGAATGTAAGCATCCTTGAATTGCCATAGCGTGGGACACACCGTTTGATTGCCATGCAATGATCTGGAATTCACCCATAGCGACCGGATGATCCAATAGATCATCATAATTTTTGGCGAGATAAAAACCAAAGCCGCGTTCATCAGTTTTAGCTGACTGAAGGGTTGTTTGAACAGTCCAAAGATCGGCCAAAGCTGCTTCTGGTGCCGCAATAGCTAAAGCGCACGGCAGATGTTCTTGGCCCACAACCGCCAAACATAAACTACTCGCATTAAAGAATGCTCGTTCACTATCGAGATAGGCTGCACGAACGGAAGAGTCAAATGCATAGACCGTCGTTAAAATTTCCACAGGCTCACTGATTTTTGGTAGGCGCCAGTGATCGTTATCAATGCGCTCTAGAGCAAGGGGTTTGTTGCGAGCACCAACTACATAGGCTTCAATAGATTCAATGTGTTTACTGAAATCCCGAATTAAATAGCTGCCGGGTATCCATGCCGGCATTTGTAGCGCCTGTCCATGCACATCCGGATTTTCAATATGCAGCTTCACCTGGAAGCGATGACCATGCAGATCCGCAGGCCAAATCGTATATTGAATGGCTGGTAAATCGGAATTGCTTGCAGGACTCATATCAATAGCGCTCTTAGTCAATTACTTCAGTGTTGCGAGCTTCTTTTCAAGGTCGCTGATTTGAACTGCACCCGGAAAGCGACTGCCATCAGTAAAGAACAGTGTAGGAGTCCCTGTGATACCGTAAGTTTTAGCAAGCGCCATGTTTTTATCTACGGGAGTTGTGCAGTCAGGCTTTCCGCCAAGAGCTGTGCCATTGACCATCCAGTCGATATAGGTCTTGGCTGGATCAGCGGAACACCAGATTTGTTTGGATTTTTGAACTGAGTCAGGGCCAAGGATTGGGATGAGATAGGTGTAGATGGTGACGTTATCTAATTGCTGCATGGATTTTTCAAGGCGCTTGCAGTAACCGCAGTTAGGATCAGAAAAGACTGCAAGTTGTCTAGTGCCATTGCCGCGAACTTGCTTCATTGCATTTGTTTGAGGCAAGTCGCTCCATTTAATTCGGTTTAGATCATTCTGTCTTTGTTCAGTAATGTTCTTACCTGTGGCTAATTCAATAATCTCTCCTTGAATGAGATATTGACTTTTGGTATCGGTATAAAACACATCATTACCAACTTGTACTTCATAGATCCCATTCAGCGGTGAGGCAGACACGCTTTTAATCTTGACCGTAGCACCCAACTTTTTTTGCAAGTCGGTTTTGACTTGTTGCTCTGCTTGCGCGTAAACGAGTTGCATAGAAAAGAAAGAGGCGCAAGCAACAATGACGGCTGCTATATATTTATTCAAAATCAATATCTCCAAGGGCGCGCTCAATGAGCCGCCGCTTAATGAAATGGCTGTGATTAACAAATCCTAAGCCAAAGTTGCGTAAGTGGCGCTCGGCATTGCTTGAGCCAGAAAATAATTTCTTCAGGCGATCGGTTACCCACAATAAAGCGCTTGTGTCACCTTGACGTTGACGCTCATAGCGACGCAGCAGCACTAAATCATTTGGAGACCTGAAAGACTCTCGTTTGCTTAATATATTTAAGAGGGTGGACACGTCTCTGAGGCCTAAGTTAAGGCCCTGTCCAGCCAGTGGATGCATGACGTGGGCCGCATCACCAATGAGGGCAATCTTTGGATTATGTTCAGGGCCAATAAAGCGTGCCGCCCGAATTTTCCTTAATGGAAAAGCCGCTGGAGTTGAATTCAGAGTAAGTGTTCCAAGTTGCTTCGTCACAGCACCATCTGCAATCAGACCTAATTTTTTATCCCAGTCCGCCTGTGTAAGGCCGAGTAGGTCGGAAGCATTTTCTGGGCAGGTAGACCACACCATTGAAACTTGTTTGTTTGGAAGTGGCAACATGGCCACAATATCCCCGCCGGGTAAAAACCATTGATACGCAGTTTCCAAGTGTGCTTTAGTACAGTTCCAATTAGCAACCACTGCGCTCTGCGAATAACTTTCTTCGCTAGCAGTAATTCCAATGCTGGCACGAGTCGGGGAGTTGGCGCCATCTGCTGCAACAACCAGCAAGGCTTTTATGGATGAATGATTTTTTAGCTGGAGGGTTACGCCATCCGCATCGGTTTCAATTTTTTCTACTGTATCGGCAATTTGTTCTAATTTATTTTGGAAACGTGCTGCTTGATCCAAAGTGTGTTCGATGAGGTTCGATTCACCAATCCAAGCCAGTTGAGGCGTGCCTGCTTCGAAAGCAGAAAGGTGAAGTTGATCAGCCTGCTCACCGCGGTCGCCAAAAATTCGCATATCCCGAACAGCCTGTAGGCGAGAGTGGTCTAAAGCATCCCAAATTTGCAAATGGGCCAGTAATTTTTGAGTGCTGGGCGAAAAGGCGTAGATTCTTTGGCCCCACTGTGATCCCGCAGGAGATGGCACCAGATTGTCTAAGTCGGGGGCAATCTCAATCGTTTGCAGCCCAAGCTGCGCAAGCCCTAGGGCGCAGGCTTTTCCGGCAATGCCTCCCCCAATCACCACGACATCTGCTGTGCGAATTTTGGTGTTATTGCCTGAGGTATGAAGGGGTGAATGGTGGCTAACTTTTGACATATCTCGATGATATCGAAACCAAGCCCTTACAATATCGCTATGTCTGTGAAATGTGGCATCGTCGGCCTGCCTAACGTCGGCAAATCTACCCTCTTTAACGCGCTTACCAAGGCTGGAATCGCGGCGGAAAACTATCCTTTCTGCACGATCGAGCCTAACGTTGGCGTGGTTGAGGTCCCCGATTCTCGTCTGGCCGGTTTGGCTGAGATTGTGAGTCCTGAGCGTGTGCTCCCTGCGGCTGTCGAGTTTGTCGATATTGCTGGCCTAGTAGCGGGCGCCTCCAAGGGTGAGGGTCTCGGAAATCAATTTTTAGCGAATATTCGTGAAACAGATGCAATTACCCATGTGGTGCGCTGTTTTGAAGATGCGAACGTGATTCACGTAGCAGGCAAGATCGACCCCATTGCTGATATCGGCGTGATCGATACCGAGCTTGCCTTATCCGACCTAGCTACTGTTGAAAAGACTTTAAATCGTTCAACTAAAGCCGCTAAGTCAGGTAATGACAAGGAGGCTGCGGCTTTGGTTGCAGTGCTCACTAAGGTTCAGGCGCATTTGGATACTGCTGCACCGGTGCGCAGTATGAAATTAACCGATGATGAAAAGCTCATTCTGAAGCCACTTTGTTTAATTACCGCAAAGCCAGCGATGTATGTAGCCAACGTCAAAGAAGATGGATTTAGCAATAACCCCCATTTGGAAGCAGTGAAGCAACACGCTGCTAAAGAAGGCGCTCCAGTCGTCGCGGTGTGTGCTGCAATTGAAGCAGAAATTGCCGACTTGGATGATGCCGACAAGCTCGAGTTTTTGACTGATCTTGGAATGGAAGAACCAGGTTTAGACCGTGTTATTCGTGCAGGTTACGACCTGTTGGGTCTGCAGACTTACTTTACAGCTGGTGTAAAAGAGGTCCGTGCTTGGACTATTCACAAGGGGGATACTGCTCCACAGGCTGCCGGCGTGATTCATACGGACTTTGAGCGTGGCTTTATTCGTGCCCAAACGATTTCCTATGAAGACTTTATTCAGTTTAAAGGCGAAGCTGGTGCCAAAGAAGCTGGCAAGATGCGCGCAGAAGGTAAAGAGTATGTAGTCAAGGATGGTGATGTTTTGAACTTCCTCTTTAATGTCTAATAAAAAACTTCCGCGCTAAAGAAAAAGCCCTTAGTTACTAAGGGCTTTTTTATTGGTGATAGCAATGCATTGACCAAAAAAGGACTAGGCTGCTTTAGCTGCTTTTTCTAAACATTTCGAGATGTCTTCGTAGCGCTTAAGAGCCATTTTAGTTGGCAGCACTTGCTTTTTGCGACCATCTTCATTGGCAGCCATTTTGATGTAACCCATCGCACAAAGGTTCTTCACTCGCCCATGGAGCGTCGCTTGCGAGCCAAGATCCGATAGAGAGATTAAATCACCAACCAAGACGGATTGTTTTGCAACAGAGGCTAATACGATTTTATTCAGGAGACTTTCTTCTATGGAATCAAGTTTCTTTCCTGGGTTTATGCGATCGATCGCATCGAGCAAGTTTAAGAAGCGTAGATAGGGGGATGGTTTATTAGTGGACATTTGATAATGTTAAGTATTAGCCTTAGGGGGAATCACCATAAGAGAGAGTGATTCTATATCCCATAATCACTTGTTTGCAACTTGTACGGACTTTATAAAATTAAATCATACTTACGGGATGACTAACAATATATCCGAATGGTCTAAATCATTCCTTATTAGCGCAGCTTCCTATGGTGCCCTGTTTTATGCAAACGATTGGCTCACTAGCACTTTGGTTTATGGCTTAGGGGTTAATTGGATTTACCTGCCTGCAGGCTTGCGTTTATTTCTGACGCTAGTGTTTGCATTGCCTGGTGCTCTTGGGATTGCCGTTGCTTCAATGTTGATTTGTTGGTTGGGCGATTTTCCTCAAGATCTTGTTACTTGTATAGGGATTGGATTGGTCTCGGGTTTTGCGCCATATATCGCGCGCATTTTTGTACTGGCTAATTTGCCAATATCTGCAGATCTGAGTGATTTAAGTCTGCCAAAATTATTGATGTGTATCTTGATTTATGCCTTTCTCAGTTCAGGCATGCATCAGTGGTGGTTTGCGATCAGAGGTTTAGATAACACAGGCAGTCTGAATCATTTCTTCGTGATGTTTATTGGGGACGTCCTTGGGACAATCTTATTGATTGCCGTCATCAAGTACGGCTTAGATCTATTAAAGAAGACTAGAACAATAGTGCTTTAAGAAAATAGTTCACTTAATGCTAGCCCTGGATCTTGTGCCCGCATAAAGGCCTCCCCTACCAAAAAGCCATTGATGTGGTGATCACGCATGAGCTGAACGTCTGCGTGATTCATAATTCCAGATTCCGTTACTAACGTCTTGGTGTTTGGGACCATCGGTAATAGCGAAAGTGTGGTTTGCAGTGTCACCTCAAAGGTCTTGAGATTGCGGTTATTGATTCCCAAAAGCGAGGTTTTTAATTCCAGCGCTTGTTCTAATTCCTGGGCGTTATGCACTTCAACCAAAACATCTAAACCTAAGTCATGTGCGCACGCTTCTAAATCTTGCATTTGCTTGAGTTCAAGTGCGGCAACAATCAATAGAATGGCATCTGCACCAATCGCACGCGCTTCACAAATTTGATAGGGGTCGATGGTGAAATCTTTGCGCAAAACGGGAATGTTGCATGCTGCACGTGCCTCTTGTAGGTAGGCGTTGCAACCCTGAAAGTAATCCGCGTCAGTTAAGACGGATAAGCAGGCTGCACCATGGCTTTCATAAGAGCGGGCAATGGCCGCTGGTTGAAAATCTTCGCGCAAGATTCCTTTACTAGGACTCGCTTTCTTGATTTCAGTAATGACGCCAGCTTTGCCGGATGCAATTTTTCGCTCTATGGCTCGAATAAACCCACGCGGCTTGAATACGACATCTTGATTGTTGGCTTCAGCACGTTCGCGGTGGTTAGCAAGGGAGATTTGCTTTGAATTGCTAGCCACCTCAATCTTTTTGGTAGCAACAATTTTGTCAAGAATATCGCTCATGGATTAATTGGTGTTCGTGGCCGCCACAAAGGCATCCAGTTTTTGACGGGCAGCGCCGCTTTCGATGGCGGCCTTCGCCATGGTGATACCGGAGGCAATATCTTTGCATAGGTCAGCAACGTATAAAACCGCTCCAGCATTCAGGCAGACGATATCGCTAGCGGGGCCAGCTTGCTTGTTGAGTACATCCAAAACAATTTTTTTGGACTCTTGCGCATTGGCAACTTTGAAGCTATTCGTTGGCGCAGTACTTAGGCCAAAGTCTTTTGGATGAATCTCATACTCACGCACTACGCCGTCTTGCAGCTCGCCAACTAGGGTGGGTCCTTCTAGTGAGATCTCATCTAGCCCGTCGCGACCATAGACCACTAAAGCGTGTTTCATATTGAGAGCTTGCAGTACCCGCGCCTGAATACCAACCAGATCGGGGTGGAACACTCCCATCAGGATATGTTGTGCATCGGCAGGATTGGTGAGGGGGCCTAGAATATTAAAAATAGTCCGCACACCGAGTTCTTTGCGAATTGGCACAACATTTTTCATCGCAGGGTGGTGGTTAGGCGCAAACATAAAGCCAGCACCCACATTGCTAATGCAGTTGGCAACTTTTTCTGCCGAGAGCGAAAGGTTGACGCCCAGAGCCTCTAGAACATCTGCACTGCCAGATTTGCTGCTGACACTGCGATTGCCATGCTTGGCAATTTTTGCGCCAGCTCCTGCGGCAACAAACATTGCCGCAGTCGAGATATTGAAGGTGTGGGCACCATCACCACCGGTACCGACAACATCCACCAAATGCGCCCTATCTTCCACGTGAACTGGTGTTGCAAATTCGCGCATCACTTGAGCAGCTGCTGCGATTTCACCAACGGTTTCTTTTTTCGTGCGTAGCGCAACCAATAGACCAGCCACCATAGTCGGCGGCATTTCACCACTCATGATCAGGCGCATCATCGCAGCCATCTCATCATGAAATAGTTCGCGATGTTCTATGCAACGTTGCAAGGCTTCTTGAGGGGTAATAGTCATGGCGTTCTGTTGGATGCTTTGTATTTATTTAGACTGCAAGAAATTCTTCAAAAGCGCATGTCCATGCTCAGACAGAATCGACTCTGGATGGAATTGCACTCCTTCAACCGCGAATTCGCGATGACGCACTCCCATGATTTCACCATCTGAAGAAGTAGCGGTAATTTCTAGCACTGCAGGAATGCTGCTCTTTTCGATCGCCAAAGAGTGATAGCGCGTTACTGTAAATGGGTTGGGGATACCTTTGAAGATGCCAACGCCAGTATGGTGAATGCTATCCGTTTTGCCATGCATCACTTTTTGCGCACGCACAACTTTCCCACCAAAAGCTTCACCAATTGCTTGGTGCCCTAGGCAAACTCCCAAGATCGGAATCTGACCTGCATAGCGTTTGATGGTCTCAACCGAAATACCAGCTTCAGCAGGACTACATGGTCCCGGTGAGATACAAATGCGCGCAGGCTTGAGCTTGCCGATTTCTTCAACGGCAATCTCATCATTCCGAAATACCTTCACTTCCTCACCCAGTTCAGCAAAGTACTGAACCAAGTTATAAGTAAACGAATCGTAGTTATCAATCATGAGGAGCATCGAGTCCTCCTTGTACTAAATCAGCAGCAAGCAATACAGCACGTGCTTTGGCTTCGGTCTCTTTCCATTCTGCTGTCGGATCAGAGTCTGCAACAACTCCAGCACCTGCTTGCGAGTGCAACACGCCATCGCGAATAACACCAGTGCGAATCGCAATCGCCACGTCCATGTCTCCTGAGAATGAGAGGTAGCCTACGGCACCACCATAGACGCCGCGTTTCACAATTTCCATCTCATCAATAATTTCCATTGCCCGAATTTTTGGGGCGCCAGATAAAGTACCGGCAGGGAAAGTTGCTCGCAGAACATCCATATTGCTCATATTGTCGAGTAGCTCGCCTTCAACCGAACTGACGATATGTTGAACATGCGAATACTTTTCTATTGACATAGAGTCAGTCACTTTGACTGTACCGGTCTTAGCAATACGTCCCACATCATTGCGAGCAAGGTCAATCAACATGACATGCTCAGCAATTTCTTTTGGATCAGCCAGTAGTTCCTTGGCAAGACGCTCATCTTCTTCTGGATTTGCACCGCGAGGGCGCGTGCCAGCCAATGGGCGAATCGTCACAATTTTTTCACCACCACGTTTTTCTTGACGAACTAAAATTTCTGGTGAAGAACCAACCACTTGGAGGTCACCAAAGTCGTAGAAGTACATATAAGGTGATGGGTTTAGCGAGCGTAAGGCTCTGTATAGCGCCAATGGAGAGTCAGTAAAAGGCTTGCTGATGCGTTGACCAATGACCACTTGCATGCAATCGCCGGCCAAGATGTATTCCTTGGTTTTGCGAACAGCACTTTCAAAATCTTCTGCTTTAAATTTGCGAATGAGCTCAGTCTTGGTGCTAGCTCTCGAGCTTGGAATGCTGACGGGCTTGCTTAGGCAGGCAAGCAACTCTTTTAATCTAGCTTGGCCTTTTTCAAAACCATCGTCTTGGCTTGGGTCGGCATAAACAATTAAGTAAATTCTTCCAGCGACGTTGTCGATGACTGCCAACTCTTCAGTCAGCATCAGTTGAATGTCGGGCACACCTAATTCATCAGGAAGGCTGTGCTTAGCTAAACGAGATTCAATATAGCGAACGGTGTCATAGCCAAAGTAACCAGCAAGTCCACCACAAAAGCGTGGCAATCCGGGTTGGAGTGCAACCTTGAAGCGTTTGAAATAAGCATCTACAAAAACAAGCGGGTTATCGTGATTACTTTCAACCACTTTGCCATCTGTCACTACTTCGGTTAAAGGTGCATCAGGTGTACCGGCAGTTCTCAACAAGGTTTTGGCTGGTAAGCCAACAAAAGAGAAGCGGCCAAAGCGCTCACCACCCAAAACAGATTCGAGAAGATAGGTATTCTTCTTGCCAAACTCTTGCGTGAGTTTCATATACAAGGAGAGAGGTGTTTCTAAATCAGCCAATACCTCTTTCACCAGAGGAATGCGATTGAAACCCTGATTAGCTAGGGCATGAAATTCTTCGCGCTGCATTAGGCTTTTCCTGACTTTCCTAATTCTGTGCGCATCGCTTCAATGACTGCGGCGTAATTCTCTTTACCAAAAATAGCTGAGCCAGCAACAAAGGTATCTGCACCCGCTTTGGCAACTTCTGCAATGTTGTCGACTTTGATTCCGCCGTCAACTTCAAGCCGAATGTGACGGCCGGTCTCTGCTTGATAGCGATCTAGGCGTGCACGAACTTGAGCAATCTTGTGCAGAGTGCTCGGGATAAATGATTGCCCACCAAAGCCAGGGTTCACTGACATGAGTAAAACTAGATCGAGCAATTCCAGCGTGTGATCTAAGTAATCTAATGGCGTGGCAGGGTTGAATACGAGGCCAGCTTGACAACCTTGATCTCGAATCAGATTGATAGTGCGGTTGACATGAGGGCTCGCCTCAGGATGAAAGCTAATGAGATTGGCACCTGCTTTTGCAAAATCAGGAACGATGCGATCTACAGGCTCCACCATCAGGTGAACATCAATCATCGCTGGCTTGCCATTTTTGATGGCATGAGGACGAATCGCCTCACAGACTAAAGGGCCAATCGTCAGGTTAGGAACGTAGTGGTTATCCATCACGTCAAAGTGAATCCAATCAGCTCCAGCAGCTAGGACGTCCTGAACTTCTTTACCTAGGCAGGCAAAGTCAGCCGACAAAATAGAGGGGGCGATAACAAATTGGGGTGATTTCTGGCTATCCATCCCTAGATTCTAGCTTGCAGTTGGCTTCCGGATAGAGCAGAATTCGAGCATGAATCCCCACGAAATCACTATTACGGTCAAAGCCCAGTATTTGCCAGAGCAATCTGAGCCTGATAACAGTCAATTTGCCTTTGCTTATACCGTCACCATCCGCAATACCGGGACGGCTAGCGTTCAGCTCATAGCCCGCCATTGGTTCATTACCGATGGGGATAACGATGTCCAGGAAGTACGGGGTCTTGGGGTGGTTGGTCAGCAGCCTTTATTGCGCGCTGGCGAGCATTTTGAGTACACCAGTTGGGCTACCTTACCCACACCTGCAGGGACTATGCGGGGGGAGTATTTCTGTGTGACCGAGGAAGCACAGTTTTTCCAGGCCCCAATTCCAGAATTTGCACTAGTAATGCCCAGAACCCTTCACTAGATGGTCTTGTGGCAAAAACAGCTTATTTTTTGCCGCCACCAGTCCAAAGTACGATAAATAGCAGCAGACCTAAGGCAATGACTGCCTCGAAGACAAAAAGCAGCATTGGGTATTCATCGAGTAAATTGGCGATCATGATTCTTAACTTCCAAATAGTGGCAAAGCGATTAGCTTGCGCTAGTGTATTCGCTCTGTTGTTTGCCGCTCTTCTGGCAGGCTGTTCGACCCCACCTACAGGCCGATCTAGCTCCCGATCCAGTGGAACTTTTGCGGCCCCATATAGCTCTCCCATTTCTAGCTTTACTGCCGTCTCATGGCAGGCTTTGCCAGGATGGCAAGAAGACGAACTCACTCAGGCTTGGCCAGCATGGCTTAAAAGCTGTGATGCTTTACGTAAGCGTAGTGGTGAAGTCAATTGGCGCGAGGTATGTGCCCAAGCAAGTAATATTTCCCCGCGAGATGGACAAGCTATCCGTCGATATTTTGAGAATTACTTTCAGGCTTATGAAGTGCGTAGTAGCTCGAGTGGAGTTGAAACAGGTTTAGTCACTGGCTATTACGAACCGGTGATGAATGGCTCTCTGACGCGCACCAGTGCCTATACCGTTCCCCTTTACGCTTATCCAAAAGCATGGCGAAACGCCAAGCCCAGTCCAGCGCCGACTCGTGCCGAGCTCATGAGCTCAGGCGCCTTGAAGGGTCAGGAATTAGCGTGGGTACAAGATCCTGTTGCAGCAGCCTTTATGCAAATCCAGGGCTCCGGAAAAATTCGTCTTGAGGATGGACGTGTTTTGCGTTTAGGGTTCGCTGGCACAAATGATCAACCGTTCAAATCTTTTGCCCAATGGTTATTAGATCGCAAAGAGATCACACGCAGTGAAGCAACGATGCAAGGTATTTCTCAATGGGCAAAACGCAACCCCAGTCGTGTAGATGATATGTTGAATGCCAACCCCCGTTTTGTTTTCTTTAAAGAGTTGCCAGGTAACGTGAGTGCAGAGTTAGGTCCTAATGGTGCGCTTGGCGTACCCCTGACTGGTGAGCGAAGTATTGCGATTGATCTGAGGTCTCTGCCTTTAGGTGCGCCAGTCTTTTTGGCCACAACCAAACCCCTCAGCAATCAACCCCTGCAGAAGTTAGTCATGGCCCAAGACACGGGAAGCGCCATTGTGGGAGCCGTCAGAGCTGATTACTATTGGGGTTCCGGAGATGCCGCAGCAGAAATGGCTGGTCGTATGAAACAAAATGGCAAGATGTGGGTATTACTGCCGCGTTAAAAATAAATGCTGAAAGGGTTTTATGAGCTACAACACCATTTTGACCAAAGTAGATGGCAAGGTTGCCACGATCACTTTGAATCGTCCTCAAGTATTGAACGCCCTAAATGATGAGTTGATGGATGAGCTGGGCGCAGCGTTGATTGGGTTTGACGCTGGTGACAGCATTGGCTGCATCATTATCACCGGCAGTGAAAAGGCTTTTGCTGCAGGAGCGGATATTGCCAAGATGGCAAAGTATGAATTTCATGAGGTTTATCGTCATGACTACATTTCTCGTAATTGGGAGCAAATCAGAAAAGTACGCAAGCCAGTGATTGCGGCGGTCTCGGGATATGCACTAGGTGGCGGTTGTGAATTGGCCATGATGTGCGACATGATTATGGCTGCTGATAATGCGAAATTTGGTCAACCAGAAATTAAGCTGGGAATTATTCCCGGCGCTGGCGGCACACAGCGCTTACCACGTGCGGTATCTAAGGCAAAAGCCATGGACCTTGCTTTAACGGGCCGCATGATGGATGCGAATGAGGCAGAGCGCGCTGGTTTGGTGGCGCGTATTTTTCCTCAGGCAGATCTGCTCAATGAAGTTTCTGCGATCGCAAAAGGTATCGCGGATATGCCATTGCTGACTGCGATGATGGTGAAGGAAAGCATCAACGCCTCTTATGAAACTTCGCTCTCAGAAGGCATTCATTTTGAGCGTCGTTTATTCCATGCTTGTTTTGGAACAAGCGATCAGAAAGAGGGCATGGCTGCATTTGTAGAAAAGCGCCCCGCTAAATTTACCAATTCTTAATCTAGATTTAGAGGCAGAACTAATTTTTCTCTAAGTAGCGTTGAGCTAGTTTGACCCAATAGTTCACACCTACCGGGATGAGGGCGTCATTGAAGTCATATGATGGGTTATGGAGGTGGCATGGTCCCATGCCATGTCCGACGGAGCGATGATCGCCGTCACCATTGCCTAAGAACACATAGCAACCCGGCTTTTCAAGTAAGAAAAAGGCAAAGTCTTCTGCACCCATCGTAGGATCGATCGCAGTATTGACGTTTTGTTCACCCACGATCTCAGCCATCACCTCGCTAGCAAATTCGACTTCATCAGCATGGTTGATGAGCGGTGGATAGTTTCTAGAAAAAGTAATTTCTGCTTGGCAATCAAATGCACTCGCCACGTTATGAGAAATCTCACGCAGACGTTGCTCTATCAGATCAAGCACTTCTAAAGTAAAGGTGCGAACGGTTCCACCGATAAAGGCGCTATCGGGAATTACATTACTGGTTTCTCCCGCATGGAATTGCGTTACAGATAACACGGCAGCATCAACGGGGCGTTTATTGCGCGTAATGATGCTTTGCAAAGCTTGCACGACTTGAGTGGCTGCCAGTACTGGATCCGCGCTATTGTGCGGCAATGCTGCATGCCCACCTTTACCGCGAATCGTAATTTCGAATGCATTGCTAGATGCCATCATGGGGCCAGCGGTTACTCCAAAATGACCTTCAGCAAGGCCGGGCCAGTTGTGTAAACCAAAAACAGCATCACATGGAAATTGTTTAAAGAGCCCATCATTAATCATTTCTTTTGCGCCAGCGCCACCTTCTTCAGCTGGCTGGAAAATAAAAATAACCGTGCCTTTAAAGTCCCGATGATTTGATAAATATTGGGCAGCACCTAAGAGCATTGCGGTATGACCATCGTGGCCACAGGCGTGCATTTTTCCAGGGTTAACGGAAGTGTGCGCAAAATTGTTGTGCTCTTGCAGTGGTAGTGCGTCCATGTCAGCACGCAAACCCACCATCTTTCCAGGGCCAAGATCTCCGTCTAGTCGACCGACAACTCCTGTCTTCCCCATGCCACGGAAAACAGTAATGCCCCAGCTAGAAAGTGCTTCGGCAACAAGATCGGACGTACGATTCTCTTCAAAGCGCAATTCTGGGTGGGCATGGATATTGCGCCGTATTTCTTGAATTGCTACTGCGGAATCGACGATTTCAGGGAGTAATCGCATATGTTTATCTTATCTGAAACCACATGGGGTCGCACTTATTTGGCCCAACTGCATCAGGGGAGTTTTATATGCTCCGCAGCAAACTCAAGCGCTTGTAATGAGTAAGGCTCATTTACTTGCTTTTGTAGGGCTATTGGCAGAGGTGGAATGACTCCAAGAAGGGGTGCGCTGATGCGATCTTTGAGACTTTGGATGTTTTCTTGCAAAAGTGGCATTTCTTCTGAAAGCGTATTAGCAATCCAGCCTGCCACTTGAAGATTACGCATTTTCAAAGCTTCATACGTTAAGAGTGCGTGATTAATGCATCCCAAACGCATTCCCACCACCAGAATGACAGGTAGGCCAATTGCTTTTGCTGTATCCCCTAAATCTTCCTTTTGATTGAGGGGCACCAGAAATCCGCCTGCACCTTCCACAATCACTGCGTCAAATTTTTCAGAGATATTGTAAAAAGCTTGTGTGATGACTGCAATATTTAAGTCAATGCCTTGCGCTTGCGCTACAAGATGGGGGGCTGCAGGGGTGCTTAAGACGTAAGGACATAAATGCATGTCATCGTGTTCAAAGCCTGAAGCAAGCCTCAACGTTTCTAGATCTTCATTTAATTCGCGCCCATTTGGACTTCTATAGGTTCCTGCTACAACTGGTTTAAAGCCAACCGTCTTTATTCCAACTTCTTTGAGCTTCAGAATGAAGGCGGCGCTGACTAAAGTTTTGCCAACCTCAGTATCAGTTCCAACAACAAAGAACCCGGAAGCTTGATTGTGAGTACTCATGCCAATTTCCCCACTTGCACTTGCTGCTCAATTTTTTGTAAAGCCTGAATAAGATTCTTCAATTCCTCAATACTGTGATTTGCTGAAAAAGTAATGCGTAAACGGGCACTGCCTGCTGGAACTGTTGGCGGCCTAATCGCTGGAATCCAGTAACCCATTTCATTCAATAGTTTGGCTGCTGCCAAGGCGTTGGCATTGCTGCCAAGAATGACTGGCTGGATCGGTGTACACGAAGCCACTTTTTCCCAATCGGAAAAATGCATTTCATTTTGCCAATGAGTAATCAGTTGACTCAGTTGACGCCGCCGAGCCTTGCCTTCTTCACTTTCAATGATGGCGAGGCTTTTCAGCAAAGCATGTGCAATGGCTGGTGGCGTAGCAGTACTGTAAATATAGGGGCGGCCTTTTTGAATCAGCCAGTCAATAAAAGGGGCTTGTGCACAAACAAAGGCGCCACTCACCCCAGCAGCTTTACCAAGGGTTCCGATATATATGATGCGCTCTGACCTAATATCAAATTGCTCCAGAATGCCATGTCCTAATTCACCAAGCACACCAAAACCATGGGCATCATCTACCAAGAGTAATGCATCGTATTGCTCTGCAATTTCTACTAGCGCTTTCACTGAAGTGATATCACCATCCATGCTAAAGACACCATCGGTGATGATGAGCTTGAGAGGCTTCGTATCTTTCTTGAGTGCCTCTGTGAGTGCCTCTAATTGCTGATGATCAAATAGTGTGACCGAGGCTGTAGATTGAATGCTTGCTAGGCGCACGCCGTCAATAATCGATGCGTGATTGAGATTGGCAGAGTAAATACTTGCCTCGCCTGGTCTTGCAAGTTTTATTAAGCCTGTAATGGCAGTCAGATTTGCAAGATAGCCAGTACTAAAAAATAGGGCGCCCGCATTGGGGATATGTTTGCTTTGAAAGGAGGCTAATTTTTTTTCTAGCAAATCATGCGCAATATTGTGTCCGCTGATCAGGTGTGATGCACCGCTACCCACGCCATATAAATTTGCACCCTCCGCTAGAGCCTGAATCAACTCTGGGTGATTGGCTAGGCCTAGGTAATCATTGCTACAAAAGGTGTGCAACTTGCGCTGATCAACTATGACTTCTGTATCACAGGGTGACTCGGTAACGCGAAGTCTGCGTTTTAGTAATTGCACATCAAGCTCAGCAATCTGTTCATTGGCCATACTCAAAGCATGAAATGTATTTTTCATGCGAGCGCCTTATTTAATGCACGCTGTACTGCTTCGCCCATTTGCAGAGTTTCAGTCGAAGACAGAATATAAGGGGGCATGACATAGACAGTATTGCCAATAGGACGAATGAGTACGCCTTCATCTAAGCTTGCGGAGAACATTTCACGTGGGAAGGCATTTGGGTTCTTCATCGATTCATGTTTGATATCAAAGGCCAAAATCATCCCTTGCTGACGCCAGTGCTCAATGCGCGCATCTGTTTTAGCCCAAGCAAATGAGTTGGCAATTTCTTGCGCCAGGATCAGATTCTTCTCGAGAATATTTTCTGTTTCAAATATCTCTAGGCAAGCTAGAGCTGCTGAACACGCTAGAGGATTTCCCGTGTAGGAATGTGAATGTAAGAAACCATTTTTTGTTTGATCACTATAGAAGGCGCGATACATTTTTTCTGTAGTGAGGCAGAGCGACAATGGAAGATAGCCACCGCTAATCCCTTTGGATAGCGTCAGAAAGTCTGGCCAGATACCAGCGTGCTCGCAGGCAAAAAATTTACCGCTGCGTCCGCAGCCAACAGCAATCTCATCCGCGATGAGGTGAATATCAAAGCGATCGCAGAGCATTCTTACTTGCCGCAAATATTCTGGTGAGTACATTGCCATCTGTCCTGCACACTGAACCAGTGGTTCAACAATGATGGCAGCGATATTCTGATGTTCTTGCTCAAACAGTTTTTCAAGAGCATTGGCAGCTTGCTTGGCAACGTCCTCAGCGCTTTCACCAGACTTCGCTTTGCGGGCATCTGGCGACGCAATGGTAAATACATCTTGCAAGAGTGAGCCATAGGCGTCTCGAAAAATAGCAACGTCTGTTACCGCTAGCGCACCAAGCGTTTCTCCGTGATAACCATTTTCTAAGCAAACAAACTTTTTCTTATTGGGCTTGTTATTGAGTTGCCAAAAGTGGTGACTCATCTTTAAGGCTATCTCTACTGCAGATGCGCCATCGGATGCGTAGAAGGCATGCCCCAAATTACCTTTTGTTAAAGCGGACAGCTTTTCAGAAAGTTGGACAACGGGTGGGTGGGTAAAGCCCGCTAGCATCACGTGCTCAATTTTTTCTAATTGATTGCAAATGGCCCGATTAATGCGTGGATTGGAGTGTCCAAATAGGTTGGTCCACCAGGAGCTAATGCAATCTAAGAAGGCGTTGTCGTTATCGTCGTAGAGCCAAGGCCCCTTGCCATGGGTAATGGCAATGAGCGGAAAAGACTCATGATGTTTCATCTGGGTGCAGGGATGCCAAACCGCCTCCAAGCTTCTTTCAACCCAGTGCTTTTGATTTACATCAGGAATAACCTTCTTTTTCATCATTGATATTTGACCACTAGTTTTTCCTAATCTAAGATTCCATCTGTTATGTTTATGACTTGATTTGATCTATTTTCTGGAATTTACCCATGCTGGACGTACAAAGTACTGAAAAACCCCTTACCCATGTCAAATCAAAGGCAGATTTACATAGGGAGGTAAATGCTTCTGGCGCCTGGACTGTTGCCCAGATTGAGGCTTTATTTGACTTGCCATTCAATGATTTGATGTTAGAGGCTGCGCAGGCGCATCGTGCCAACTTCCCCGAAGGCGATGTGGAATTGGCAACCCTCTTATCCATTAAGACTGGCGGTTGTCCAGAAGATTGCGGGTATTGCCCTCAAGCTGCGCGTTATGACACAGACGTCAAGGCGAGCAAGTTGCTGGATTTGGAAGAAGTGCTGGAGGCTGCTAAAGCAGCTAAAGCTGCCGGCTCCAACCGTTTTTGCATGGGCGCTGCTTGGCGCGAGCCTAAAGACCGAGATATTGAAAAAGTGACTGCCATGATTAAGGGCGTAAAAGCCCTAGGCCTAGAGACCTGTGCCACTTTGGGTATGCTGGAGGCTGATCAGGCCGAGGCCCTTCAGGAAGCGGGGTTGGACTTCTATAACCATAACCTGGATACCAGTGAAGATTTTTATCGCTCGGTTATTTCAACGAGGGGTTATCAGGATCGCCTAGACACACTGTCTAATGTTCGCGCAGCAGGGATGTCGGTTTGCTGTGGCGGTATTGTGGGTATGGGGGAGTCGCGTGAACAGCGGGCAGCTTTCTTGGCTCAATTGGCAAATTTGAGCCCTTATCCAGAGTCAGTTCCGATCAATCATTTGGTGCCGGTTGCTGGAACTCCCATGGCTGATCAGAAGCCAATGGATCCGCTCGAATTTGTGAGAACGATTGCGATTGCGCGCATTACGATGCCTAAAGCTAGAGTGCGTTTATCTGCTGGTCGCCAAGAGCTTGGAAGAGCGGTTCAGGCCATGTGCTTTTTGGCTGGTGCCAACTCTATTTTCTATGGTGAGCAACTACTTACTACCGGTAATCCCGAGGCAGAACAAGACCGTGCACTATTGGCAGAGCTTGGATTAAAGACAAAGCAGAATTGCAAAGCTGAAGTTCTCATCTAAGCTTTTGCGCAGAAATGGCTCTGTTAGATCGCTTCATTATTGAGTTTGATACCGCCCTTCGGTCGGTCATTGGTGGTGCCAATGCGCACCGGCAAACCCCGGGTGCAGATATGCACTCTGGAGTGGTTTTGGAGTCTTCTGAGCGAGAGCATGCTGCCGGCTTAATGCGGGTAAATCATGTGGGTGAAGTTTGCGCTCAAGCACTTTACCAATCACAAAAATTATTTGCTAGAAATCCAGAGGTTCAGGAGATGTTTCATCATTCTGGGCAAGAAGAAATAGACCACTTAGCTTGGTGCGAAACACGCTTACATGAGCTCGGTTCTCATACGAGCTATCTCAATCCATTTTGGTATGCCGGATCCTTTGCAATTGGTATGATTGCTGGCTTAGCGGGCGATAAGTGGAGTTTAGGATTTGTTGCTGAAACAGAAAAGCAAGTAGAAAATCATCTCGAAAGTCACTTGGAAAAATTACCCCAAAATGATCATCGTTCGCGTGCAATTGTTGATCAAATGCGTCTAGATGAAATTGAGCATGGACAGGCTGCCGTGCAAGCGGGCGGAGCGTCTTTACCCAGACCCGTTCAGCAGATGATGAAGGCGATGTCTAAGATCATGACAACGAGTGCCTATAAAATCTGATTTTTGATGCGCTGTTGGGGTAATGCCAAAATTAATATACTGTTCTTTAATACAGTATATTGACCCATTATTGGGGTAAATAGCTAAGACCTATTCTTAAGTGTATTTTCCAAGCTCTTGTTTCAAGTAGTAATTTTGATATCACCATTTTCTTAACACACGACGCTAAGTGATTGTAATCACTAGAGAAATTCCTAAAAAAAGCCCTTAAAACACTTGACCCTCTTATATTGATCCTCTAAAGTGGGAGGAAGTGTGAAAAAGTGGGGTAATTGGTGTTTCAAGGTGCGTCAGCTCTCAATTTAGATGCAAAAGGCCGCATGTCTGTGCCGGCAAAGCATCGTGACGCCTTGTTGGTACAAGGCGAAGGCAGAGTCACGCTCACCAAACACCCCGATGGATGTCTTTTGCTATTCCCTCGTCCCGAGTGGGAAAGTTTCCGATCTAAAGTCGCTCAGTTGCCAATGGATGCCCATTGGTGGCGCCGAATTTTCCTTGGCAATGCTGCCGAGGTAGATTTGGACAGCGCAGGAAGAATCTTAGTTAGCCCAGAACTGCGTGCCGCAGCGGGTATTGAAAAAGAAGTGATGCTGCTTGGCATGGGTAGTCACTTGGAGTTGTGGGATTCAGCAACATACTCCGCAAAAGAACAGGCTGCCATTGCGCAAGGCATGCCTGAAGCACTAAAGCTATTTAATTTTTGATGACAGGGTGCCATGAACATAACTCATCGCCCAGTGTTACTGGCCGAGGCGGTGACGGCGCTGATCAACAGTCCGCTCATTCAAGACTCAGATTTATCAAAAAACATTCTATTGATCGATGGGACCTTTGGCCGTGGCGGTCATACGCAAGCATTACTCAAAGAGTTGGGTCCGAATGCACGCATGATTTCCTTCGACAAGGATTTGGACGCGATCGCAGTAGGCAATGCAATCAAAGATCCACGCTTGACGATTGTGCACAACAGTTTTGCGCAGATGGATCAGTACGCGGAACCAGAATCAGTCGATGGCATTTTGCTGGACTTGGGTATCAGTTCTCCGCAGGTAGACGAAGCTCATCGGGGGTTTTCTTTTCGTCGCGAAGGTCCGCTCGACATGCGGATGGATACCGATCATGGTTTGACAGCTGCAGCATGGTTAGAACAAGCGCCTCAGGAGGAAATCACACGCGTGATTAAGACTTACGGGGAAGAGCGTTTTGCATTTCAGATCGCTAAAGCTATTGTGGCAAAACGCGAGGAAGGTTTGTCACCAAAAACCACTTTGCAATTGGCTAGCCTAGTTGCGAGTGTGGTGCGCACGAGAGAGGCTGGGCAAGATCCGGCTACAAGAACTTTTCAAGCATTGCGGATTTTTATTAATCGCGAGCTTGAAGATTTGGAATTAGGCCTGAAAGCTGCATTGACATTACTAAAGCCCGGTGCTCGACTGGCAGTCATTAGCTTTCACTCTTTGGAAGATCGGATTGTGAAGCAATTTTTGCAGTCTCATGCAAAGGTAGAAGTTCCGCGTGGACTGCCTGTGCGTGAAAAAGACTTGCCACAAAGTGCTTTGGAAATTATTGGCCGCGTTAAACCTAGCAGTGAAGAGGTAAATGAGAATCCACGTGCTCGTTCAGCAATTATGCGTGTCGCAGAAAAACGTTTGGGAGCACTTGCATGAATCGTGCAACCCTAACCTTATTGTCCCTATTGCTGATTTGCGCATTATCGTTGGTAGCAGCGCAGCAGCGCGCGCGTAAATTATTTGTGGCTTTAGAGCGCACACAAGTTGAAGAATACAAATTAAATCAAGATTGGCTACGCTTGGAGTATGAGCAACGTAATCTGTCAAAGTCTGCTCGTATTCGTGATGTAGCTCGTAATCAATTGCGCATGATGCCAATCTCACCTGAGCGTACTTTGTACCTCAAGGAGGCTAAGTGAGGCCGGTAGGATTTTCTACTACCCCAAATTTAGTATTGCGCCTGCCAATGTGGCGGTCGCGCTTGATGCTATTCCTTTTGTTTTTTGTGTTTACATTGCTCTTGATTCGCGCTTTCTGGATTCAGGGCCCAGGCAATGCCTTCTATGAAGCAAAAGCTGTGCGTGGTACACAACGGGAACTTGAGTTGCCGGCCAGTCGTGGAAAAATTTTAGATCGTAACGGCATGGTCATAGCTACTAGTCTTGAAGCAAAGTCGGTGATTGCTTATAACGATACCGTTCCAGACGATTTATCTGCAGAAAAAGTTCAGAAGCTTGCGAGTCTTTTGCAGATGAGTGAGCATGATTTGCGTAAAAAACTAAAAGAAGAGCGTAAGCAGGTTTTCTTGAAGCGTCAGGTTGACCCAGAGCTTGCTCAACAGATTAAAAAATTAGAAATTCCAGGCATTGGATTAAATAATGAGTACCGTCGTTTTTACCCAGAGGGTGAAGCGATGGCTCACGTTGTTGGTTTTACGAATGTCGAAGACCGTGGCCAAGAGGGTATGGAACTTTCTAGAGAAAAAGACCTGGCCGGACATCCTGGACAGCGTCGTGTAGTAGTTGACCGGTTGGGCCGAGTTGTTGAGGACGTGGCAATTGAGCAGTTTCCACAAAATGGTAAAGACCTGCAGCTCTCCATTGATAGCAAGATTCAGTATTTGGCATATAACGCCGTGAAAAGTGCGGTTGAGCAGCACCATGCTAAAGCTGGCGGCGCAGTAGTCCTGGATACGCAAACGGGTGAAATTTTAGCTTTGGCCAATTACCCTAGTTACAACCCAAATGATCGCCGAGGACTGGTCGGTGAGCAACTACGTAATCGCGTGCTAACTGATATGTTCGAGCCTGGGTCAACCATCAAACCCTTTACAGTTTCGGCGGCGTTAGAAAAGGGTGTCATCACTCCGAATACATCAATGGCAATTGGTGCAAGTTATTTAGTGGGTAAAAAGCCGATCACTGATACCCATCCCAACGGCACCCTGACAATCGCTCAGGTTATTCAGAAATCGAGCAACATTGGTGCCGCCAAAATTGCGATGAATTACCTTTCTCCAGAAGAAATGTGGGATATGTATACCGCTGTTGGTTTTGGGCAGGCCCCAAAAATTGGCTTTCCTGGAGCGGTGGCTGGGACTTTGCATCCGTTTAAAAATTGGGTACCGAGTGATCAGGCCCGTGTTGCTTTTGGTTACGGGCTTTCAGGATCGTTATTTCAAGTGGCTCGTGCCTATACCATTTTCGCGCGTGATGGCGAATTAGTGCCATTAACGATTGAGCGTAGTCCAGAATTTAAAACAGGCACTAGGGTTATTTCTGCCAAAACGGCGATTGAGATGCGGCAAATGCTGGAGACGGTCACGCTTCCGGGAGGCACCGCAGTAAAAGCTCAGGCAGACGGCTATCGTGTGGGTGGCAAAACAGGTACAGCTCATAAGCTTGTGGGCAAGGCTTACGGCAATCGCTATCTCGCTTACTTTGCGGGTATAGCCCCCATTAGTGCACCACGTATTTCAGTAGCGGTCATGATTGATGAGCCAACAGGTGGTAGCTACTATGGTGGTGACGTAGCAGCACCCGTATTTTCTGCCATCGTTAGCGAAACCTTGCGTACCTTGAATGTGCTTCCAGATAGCAGTGTGAAGCAAGCGGTTTTAGATGATGCGGGCCCTGCTGAGATTCATGCCGCTAGCGTATCAGCACAACCTGTGGTTTTAAAAAGATGAGTGTGGTGATGAATATAAAACCCGCTAACTTAATAAACCATTTGCATGGCTTGCTTGATCCATCGGCAAAAGTGACCGGTGATAGTCGCCATGTTCAGAAGGGTGATATTTTCTTTGCCTACTCTGTTGGTCATGGCAAGGCATTACGTGACGGACGCAAATATATCTCAGCCGCATTACAAAATGGCGCAGAAGCTGTGGTCTTCGATCCTGAGGGCATGGGTGATGAATATATTCATCACGCAAAATTTTATGCCGTTGAAAATTTGGCGCAGCAAGCTGGATTACTGTGCTCACAGTGGTATGGTTTTCCAAGTAAGCAATTAAAAGTAATTGGTGTGACCGGTACCAATGGAAAGACAACTATTACTCAATGGCTGGCACAGGCGCTTGATCAGTCTAGTAGTCGCGCAGCCGTTTTAGGCACCTTAGGCTCAGGTTTTCCTGAGAATCTGCTACAAACGGGATATACCACTCCAGATGCGCCACGCTTGCAATCGCAGCTAAAAGAATTTTTGGAGGCAGGGGCTAAATATATCGCGATGGAAGTTTCATCTCATGCATTAGAGCAAGAGCGAGTTGCCGGTCTCGAGTTTAATTGCGCTGTATTTACCAACCTCAGTCAAGATCATCTTGATTATCACGGCAGCATGGCCAATTATGCTGAGATAAAGGCGAAATTATTTTATCAAGCCGGCTTACAGCATGCGGTTATTAATTTAGATGATGCATTTGGTCGTGAGCTTGCGATGAAATTAGTTGCCCAGAACAGAGTGAAGGTATGGGCATATGGACTCACTCAGGATGCATTCACTAGCTTTGAAAAATTTGGTGATCGCCTGCATCGTATTTATTCTAAAGATGCAGTGTTAACCAGTGCTGGTTACGACGCTATATTTGTTTGTGAAGGTCTTGGGCAGCATGTGGTCCATGCTCCAGTGATTGGAGAATTTAATTTGAGTAATTGCCTAGCTGTGTGGGCAACCCTACTAACTCAAGGTGTTTCAATCGAACAGGCTAGTAAGCGCCTAAGATCATTGCGCCCAGTTGTTGGTCGCATGGAATTAATTTCTCTGAATAAAACTCAAAAGGCTGAAGGGCCTGTCGTCGTCGTTGACTATGCTCACACTCCAGATGCTTTAGAGAAAGTATTGTTAGCCTTGCGTCCGATTGCAAATGCACGTGGCGGAAAAATTTGGTGTGTATTTGGATGCGGCGGTGATCGTGATGTCGGTAAGAGGCCTCAAATGGGCAAAGTTGCGCAGCAATACGCAGATCAGATTGTGCTCACTAGCGATAACCCGAGATCAGAAGAACCGGATGCCATTATTTCTATGATTCTTTCAGGTATGAATACAGGCCTACAAAATACTCAGGCAATTTCAGATCGAGCTGCGGCAATTATGGCTGCAGTGCGCCATGCTGATGCGGCTGATGTTGTATTGGTGGCTGGAAAAGGTCATGAGTCTACACAAGAAATCAAGGGTAAAAAGTTTGATTTCTCTGACCAAGAACATGTTCTTCTAGCGGCAGGAGGAATGGCTTGATGTTAGCAATGACCAATCTTGCCCAGATCCATGCAATGCTGCCCGGTAGCCAGTTGATTAATATTTCTGGTGCAGATGCCCAGCAATTGACTATCTCTAAGGTCGGCAGTGACAGCCGTCAGATTAGTGCTGGCGAATTATTTATCACCTTATCTGGCGAGCGCTTTGATGCCCATGATTTCTTATTAGATGTTGCTAAAGCGGGCGCAAGTGCTGCACTCATTAGTAAGCAAGAAAAATGTCCTGAGAATTTAGCTGCAGTGTGTGTGACTGATACTCGGGTTGGTCTAGCTGCTTTAGCCAAAGCTTGGCGCAAGCAGCACTCTATTCCCGTGGCTCTTGTGACAGGAAGCAATGGCAAAACGACAGTTAAAGAAATGATTGCCTCGATCTTTAAGGCGGCTGTAGGAGATGAGCGCACTTTGGTTACCAAAGGTAATCTGAACAATGATATTGGCCTGCCGCTCACTCTTTTGCGTATGCGTTCTAGTGATCGACTGGCAGTGATTGAGCTGGGTATGAATCACCCAGGAGAAACAGCGCAGTTGGCAGACATTGCTGCTGCGAATATTGCACTGATTAATAACGCACAGCGCGAACATCAAGAATTTATGGCAACAGTTGCTGCAGTAGCAGAAGAGCATGCAGATGCTTTACGTGCTCTACCTCAAGATGGCGTGGCGGTATTTCCGGCTGATTCTGAATTCTCTGAGCTTTGGCGTGAAGCGGCAGGGGGTCGCAAGATTATCGATTTTGTATTGAATCCCAATCAAGATCATCAAGCAGCTGGAGTTCGGGGTAGCTTGCTAGGTAATGGTCATGTAGAAATCAAAACGACACAAGGCGTGATTGAGGTTCAATTAAGAACCTTAGGCAACCACAATGTGCGCAATGCATTGGCGGCAAGTGCAGTGGCTGTAGCTGCTGGTGTAAGTTTAGAAAAGATAAAAGAGGGTCTCGAGTCTTTTGATCCGGTGAATGGGCGCATGCAAGCCAAAACCTTAGATGCTCATCACACCTTAATTGATGATAGCTACAACGCCAATCCAGATTCTGTGAGAGCTGCCATTGATGCTTTGAAACAATCTGGGAAAACTTCGTGGCTGGTACTCGGAGATATGGGTGAAGTTGGCGATCAAGGTTCTGCCTTTCATCATGAAGTTGGTGCATATGCAGCAGAGCAAGGCATCTCTAAATTCTTTTCTATTGGGGAGCAATGCAAGTTTGCACTTCAGGGGTTTGAAGAGATGAAGCAAAAACTGAAACTTTCCTCAGCAGCAGAACATTTCTCTGATGTGAATGTATTGAACACAAGATTAGTGAGCGATCTTCGTTTGCAGCAGTCTAGCGACAAGCATTTAAATATTTTGGTTAAAGGGTCGCGTTTTATGCGCATGGAGCGTGTAGTTCAAGCCTTGGTAGAGGAGGCAAAAGCATGCTCTTAATGTTGGCACAGTGGTTGCAAGAGGATTTCGGCTTTTTCAGGGTGTTTAACTACATCACCTTTAGAGCAGTCATGGCAACCGTGACGGCTCTATTAATTGGGCTAGCTGCTGGACCTTGGGTCATTCGTAAATTAACGGCCTTAAAGATGGGGCAGGCGGTTCGCACTGATGGTCCGCAAACGCATTTAGTGAAATCAGGCACGCCAACCATGGGTGGCGTATTGATTCTGATTGGTATCTTTGTTTCTTGCATCCTCTGGGCAGACCTCAGTAATCGCTTTATTTGGATTGTGATGATTGTTACCTTTGGTTTTGGCTTGATCGGCTGGGTTGATGATTACCGCAAGGTTGCCTATAAAGACCCTAAGGGTATGGCGTCTAGAGAGAAATTTTTTTGGCAGACTTTAATTGGTTTGTTTGCCGCTATTTATTTAGCCTTCTCTGTTTCTGAGGTAAATAACCTCAAAGTGCTGCAATTATTTTTTGATTGGTTGAGAAGTGGTTTTGCTTTAAATCTTCCAGCTAAGTCAAATTTACTGATCCCATTCATAAAAGAAGTTAGTTACCCGCTGGGCGTTTTAGGCTTCATCATTTTGAGCTACTTGGTGATTGTGGGTAGTAGCAATGCCGTGAACTTGACTGATGGCCTTGATGGCTTAGTGATCATGCCTGTCATTTTGGTCGGCGCTGCTCTCGGTGCATTTGCTTATGTGATGGGTAATGCAATTTATGCAAAGTATTTACTCTTCCCTTACATCCCTGGTGCTGGTGAGTTAATGATTTTCTGTGGAGCCATGGGCGGAGCTGGATTAGCTTTCCTTTGGTACAACACCCATCCTGCCCAAGTATTTATGGGGGATGTTGGTGCTCTTGCGCTGGGTGGCGCTTTAGGAACGATTGCAGTCATTGTGCGACAAGAGATTGTGTTGTTTGTGATGGGTGGCATTTTTGTCGCAGAGACTGTTTCGGTTATGTTGCAAGTTTTCTGGTTTAAGTACACCAAGAAACGTTACGGAGAGGGCCGTCGCATTTTCCGCATGGCGCCTCTGCATCACCATTTTGAGTTGGGTGGATGGAGAGAGACACAGGTTGTAGTGCGCTTCTGGATTATCACCATTTTATTGGTCTTAATTGGCTTGTCTAGTCTCAAATTACGGTGAGCCAAAGTATAAAAATGCAGAATTTAAATAACGCCTTCGCAAATCCAACCCTCATTACGGATGAGGCTTACCAAGCTCCTCAGCATTTTTTAATTCTGGGCCTTGGTGAATCAGGCTTTGCTATGGCTAAGTGGTGTCTTCGTCATGGGGTATCTGTAAAACTTGCGGATACTCGCGACACTAACGCATTGAGTGAGATTCAAAATGCTTGGTTGAGTGAATTAGAGTTTGCTGGGCTAAAGAGCTCGCACTTTGGACCACTACACGACGATCTATTAAAAGATGTAGAGGTGATTGGCATTAGTCCAGGCTTATCACCGCTGCAAGAGCCGGCGCAATCATTCTTAACTAAAGCACAAGAATCCCAGATCGATATCTGGAGTGAGATCGAGTTTTTTGCGAGAGCCATTGCTGCGATGGAGCGCATGTCTCAAGCTGATGAGGTTCAATATAAGCCGAGTATTTTGGCGGTTACTGGTACGAATGGTAAGACCACCACCACAGCCTTAACAGGTCAACTGTGTGAGCGTGCAGGCAAGAAAGTCGCGGTTGCGGGCAACATCAGTCCAGCCGCATTAGACAAATTGGTTTCTTGCTTAGAGCAAGCAGACCAGATTTCAGATATGCCAGACATATGGGTGCTAGAGCTCTCAAGCTTCCAGTTAGTTTATACCCATACCTTAAATGCTACAGCTGCAACAGTACTGAACATTACTCAAGATCATTTGGATTGGCATGGTGATATGCAGGCTTATGCGGGCGCAAAAGCCAAAATTTTTGGCGCTGACACTACTTGCATATTGAACCGCGACGATTCTTTAGTCATGGGCTTGATGAATCAAGAGCAGAGGCTCGAGAAAACGGTCATTACATTTGGTGCTGGTCGTCCAGACGAGCAGGGCGCATTTGGGATCGAGCATGATTTGCGCGCCGGCGGTATTGATTGGTTGGTATGGGCAGAGGTAGATGAAGATCTTGAGCCAAAGCCAAAACGTCGTCGTAAAGCTGCGGCAGTGGCAGAGCCTGAAGAATTAAGACTGAAGCGTTTGATTCCTGCGGATGCATTACGCATTCGGGGTCGTCACAATGCTTTGAATGCGCTGGCAGCACTGGCGCTAGCGAGGTCCGCTGGATTACCCATGAATGTGCTCTTGCATGGTTTGCGTGATTATCACGGCGAGCCACATCGGGTACAAAGCGTTGCAATCGTTGCAGATGTTGAGTATGTCGATGACAGCAAAGGTACTAATGTGGGAGCAACAGTCGCCGCCTTAAATGGTCTTGGTAACAGCGAATTTGGTAAGCGTATTTGGTTGATTGCTGGCGGGGAGGGCAAAGGACAAGATTTCAGTCCTTTACGTGAGCCCGCATTACGGTATGTAAAAGGCGCATTTTTAATTGGCAAAGATGCACAGCTTATTTCTGATGCCTTAGGGTCAGATATTCAGTGTGTCGCCAGCGAAACATTAGCAAATGCAGTTCAAGAGGCTGCTAAGCAGGCGCGGTCTGGAGATATTGTGCTGTTATCACCCGCTTGCGCAAGCTTCGATCAGTTTAGCAATTACGTTGCGCGTGCTGAAGCATTTGTTTCCGAAGTTCAGGAATTGGAAATGCAATTTGATGGAGCTCAGGTATGAGCTTAAGAGAAAAACTATTTCCAGAAAATCGATTGGGCTTCAATCGCTTCTGGAATTTCTCTAGAGGTGGCATTGATAATTTCCGCAGCGGTCTTCGTGATGCAGTCTCCGGGGTTGAGCAAACACGTTCACGCATGATGGAATATGACCAACTCCTGGTTTGGGCAGTTTTATCGTTAGCCTTGATTGGTTTGGTGATGGTGTACTCCGCTTCGATCACTTTAGCCGACGGCCCTAAGTACGCTAATTACAGTAGCAATCACTTTTTAATACGCCATGTTATTTCTTTGGGAATTGCCATTGGCGTTGGCTTCTGGGCCTTCAAGATCCCTACCAAGGTCTGGGATCGTTATTCACCGATTATTTTTGGTTTCACCGTATTGCTTTTAATTGCCGTTTTAATTCCAGGCCTTGGAAAAGGTGTCAATGGCGCAAAACGTTGGATTCCTCTTGGCTTGATGAATTTTCAGCCATCCGAGTTAATGAAATTTGCAGCCGTAATTTTTGCTGCTACTTATACCGTGCAGCGTCAGGAATATCTGCATTCGTTCGTGAAGGGGATGTTGCCAATGGGTGTGGCAGTTGCACTGGTTGGCGGACTCTTGATGTTAGAGCCTGATATGGGTGCATTTGTAGTAGTCGCTTTAATTGCATTTGGAATTCTATTTTTGGGCGGCATCAATGCCAAGTTATTTGGTGGATTGATTGCAGTGGGCATATTGAGTGCTTCCACCATCATTGCGCTTTCCCCATTCCGTCGCGGAAGAATTATGGCGTTTATGGATCCGTGGCAAGTCGACAATGCAGCAAATAAAGGCTATCAATTGACGCATTCACTCATGGCTTTTGGTCGCGGCGAATGGTTCGGCACTGGCCTAGGTGGTAGCGTTGAGAAATTACATTACTTACCTGAAGCGCATACCGACTTTATTTTGGCGGTGATCGGCGAAGAGCTAGGTTTCTTCGGTGTAGTGGTGATGCTCTTCTTATTCTATTGGGTTGTACGCCGCGCATTCATGATTGGCCGTACTGCTTTGCAGTTAGACCGAAGTTTTGCAGGCTTGGCAGCAAAAGGTGTTGCCATCTGGATTGGCTGGCAGTCCTTCATCAATATGGGCGTGAACTTAGGCTTATTGCCTACCAAGGGTTTAACGCTGCCTTTGGTAAGTTACGGTGGCTCCGGCATTTTGATGAATGCTATTGCGATAGCAATGTTATTGCGCATTGATTATGAGAATCGTATTTTGATGCGCGGAGGGAAGCTATGACGCAACCTTCCATTCTGGTGATGGCTGGTGGTACTGGTGGGCACATCTTCCCAGGGCTTGCCGTTGCCGAATATTTGCGCATTTGTGGCTGGAAGGTTTCTTGGCTTGGTAATAAAAATGGCATGGAATATCGTTTAGTGAAAGCATGCGACTTCCCATTTGAAGCGGTGGAATTCGGTGGCTTGCGCGGTAAGGGCATTAAAGCCAAATTGATGCTGCCATTTAACTTATTGCGTGCTGGTATTCAGAGCTGGCACATCATGCGCCGAATTAAACCGAGCGTGGTTTTGGGTATGGGTGGATACATCACCTTTCCTGGCGGCTTGGTTGCCAAAATATTGAAGCGCCCCCTAGTCTTACATGAATCAAATTCAGTTGCTGGGAGCGCCAATCGTGCATTGGCAAAGATTGCCATGCGTACCTTGACGGGTTTCCCGAATACGATGGCCCATGCTGAGTGGGTTGGTAATCCTATTCGTGAAGAGTTCGATCGTATGACTACACCCGCTCAGAGGTATGAAGAACGGCAAGGCAATTTATCGATTCTGGTGGTGGGCGGAAGTTTAGGAGCTGCCGCCTTAAATGAAAATGTCCCCGCTGCTCTGGCATTGATTCCGAAAGAGTCTCGTCCAAGCGTGATTCACCAGGCTGGTGATAAGCATTTAGCAGATCTTCAAAAGCGCTATGCAGATTTAGGTGTGCAAGCCGATATCCGTCCATTCATTAACGATATGCCTAACGCCTATGCGCAGGCGGACTTAGTGATTTGTCGTTCTGGAGCAATGACCGTTTCTGAGTTGGCGGCATGTGGCGTTGCTGCTTGCTTAATTCCATTTCCGCATGCGATTGATGATCATCAAACTGCAAATGCAAGATTTTTATCAGATGCGAATGCAGCCGTGTTGTTGCCACAGCAAGATCTCAACGCACAAGACTTGGCACTAATGATTCAGAACTTTAGTCGTGAAGATTTAAAAGTGATGGCTGAGCGTGCGCATGCGCTAGCTAAGCTAAATGCAACTCAGCGTGTAGCTGAGGTATGTGCAGATTGTGCGGGGGTCGGTCAATGAAACATATCGTTCAGCAAATTCATTTTGTAGGTATTGGTGGTGCTGGTATGAGTGGCATTGCTGAAGTTCTGCTTAATCTGGGCTACCAAGTCTCTGGTTCTGATTTGGCTGAAGGTGTAGCTACCAAGCGTTTAAAAGAATTGGGCGCAATAATTCATATTGGGCATGATCCAAAAAATATTGGCACTGCTGAAGCGGTAGTCATTTCCACGGCTGTAGCCGGAAACAATCCCGAGGTCTTGGCGGCTCGTGCGGCAAAAATTCCGGTGATTCAGCGTGCAGTGATGCTTGGTGAGTTAATGCGTTTGAAGCAGGGTATTGCAATTGCTGGTACACATGGCAAAACCACCACCACTAGCTTGGTTGCATCTGTATTAGCTGAGGGCGGTTTAGATCCAACCTTTGTGATTGGTGGAAAACTCAATTCAGCTGGTGCGAATGCACGCTTGGGGCAAGGCGATTTCATTGTGGTTGAGGCTGATGAATCTGATGCCTCTTTCTTGCAATTATTTCCAGCGATGGAAGTTGTCACGAATATTGATGCTGATCATATGGATACCTATCAGCATGATATGGCCCGCTTGAAGCAGGCCTTTGTGCAGTTTATTCAGCGCATGCCATTTTATGGCGTGGCAGTGTTATGTGTTGATGATGCCAATGTGCGTGACATTATGCCGTTTGTATCTCAGCCAGTTTTACGCTATGGCACATCTGAAGATGCGGATATTCGGGCAAGCAATGTGAAGGCAGTTGGAACACGCATGCACTTCACGGTAGAGCGCCGCACTGTGCGTAGACATGGAAGCGTCCCAGGACCGCTCCAAATTGAATTGAATTTGCCAGGCTTGCATAACGTGCGCAATGCGCTAGCGGCCATTGGTATCGCCACTGAATTGGGTGTAAGTGATCAAGCAATTATTAAGGCCTTATCTGAGTTTGATGGTGTAGGCCGTCGCTTCCAGCGCTATGGCGATATTCCGCTGGCTGCAGGAGGTAGCTATACCTTGATTGATGATTATGGGCACCATCCAGTGGAGATGGCTGCTACTTTGGCTGCTGCTCGTGGGGCATATCCTGACCGTCGTCTCGTGTTGGCGTTTCAACCACATCGATTTACTAGAACAAGAGATTGCTTTGGTGAATTTGTTCAGGTTTTGAAAAACTTTGATGCTTTAGTGCTGACTGAAGTTTACCCAGCAGGCGAGGCAAAGATTCCGGGCGCCGATGGTAAGAGTTTGCTCAAAGCAGCAATTGCTGAAGATAAAAACATCAAAGCCATGCTTAAATCTTCTGATGCTGCTTTTGCAGCCAGCGTTGCTGAGATGCCTGAAAAACTCAGCGTCATCCTGAGAGATGGTGATGTTCTCATTACCATGGGCGCGGGCTCTATATCGGCTCTACCCCACACCCTAGCCGAGGTAAAGAATGCCTAAGCTAATCACTTCGTGGGGTGAGCGTGTGAAGACAGATCTAGCTAAGCTAGATATTCAAGCGCTCGGTCGAGTGGGTGTTTTAATGGGCGGCCGCTCTGGCGAGCGTGAGATTTCCTTGATGTCGGGTAGTGGTGTATTGGAAGCCTTGCTTAACAAAGGAGTCGACGCACACGCGTTTGACCCAGGCCTGCGTTGCCCAACCGAATTAGCTAAAGAAAAATTTGATCGAGTCTTTATTTCTTTGCATGGTCGTTACGGTGAAGATGGCACGATTCAAGGTTTATTGGAATTATTGAACCTACCTTATACCGGCAGTGGCGTATTAGCCTCTGCTTTGTCGATAGACAAAATTGCAACCAAGCAAATTTGGTTAAGCAATGGCTTGACTACCCCCGATTTTGAAGAGCTGACTGCCAATAGCGATTGGAATGCAGTAGCGAAGCATTTAGGCTTGCCGCTCATCGTGAAACCTGCGAATGAAGGGTCTTCACTTGGCTTAACCAAGGTGAAATCGGTAGATGAATTACCTGCTGCTTATCAACTAGCGGCCGGACTAGACAAGAAGGTGATTGCTGAGACTTGCATTATTGGCGATGAGTTGACTTGCCCCTTAGTTGGCGATGGTGTAAATGCTGAAGCATTGCCAGTCATCAAAATCATTCCACCTCAAGCAAATTACGATTTTCATAACAAGTACTTCTCCGATGAGACACAGTACTTATGTCCAACTGGCTTGGCTGATGAAGTCAATACAGCCGTTCAGAAATTGGCCTTAGCAGCTTATCGTGCACTGGGTTGCAGTACGTGGGGTCGCGCTGATGTGATGTTGGATGAGAAAACAGGTAAGCCCTATCTCCTTGAAATGAACACTTCTCCAGGCATGACGTCACATTCATTGGTACCAATGGCGGCAAAGGCTGCTGGTATTGAGTATGCAGATTTAGTGCTCTGGCTACTAAGTCAAACGCTTGTAAAAAAGGTGGGCGCATAGCATGCATACCATCGGCGCTATCTTGAACTGGTTTGGTGATACATGCGCCTTCATCATGGCGCCCCTATGGAATCATTCGGATCGTATGCAGAAGGTAAGTCGCTTTTTGATGCGCTGCTTTGCCATCATGATGCTCGTCGGGATTTTAGTTTGGTTAAGCCAGCGACCTGTATTTACTTTGCGTCAAGTGGTGATTGAGCCTGTTGCAGGTCAAACCTTAAAACACATCAATAAGCCCACTGTGAAGCAGCAGGTATTAGAAACAGTTCAAGGCAACTTCTTTAGCGTCAGATTAGAAGATGTGAAGCGTGGTTTTGAGTCGCTCCCTTGGGTTCGTCATGCCAATGTTCGGCGAGTTTGGCCCAATGGTTTGGTAGTCAGCATTGAAGAGCAAAAGGCATTTGCTAGCTGGGATGGTGCTGATAGCCAAAAACTCATGAATAACCATGGAGAAATTTTTAGTGGCCGAGTAGCAGATGTACCGGACGACACTAAGTTAGTTGATTTTAATGGGCCAGATGATGCAGGCAAGGAAGTGATGCGTCTCTATGAAAAAGCCAATGCCTGGTTTAAACCATGGGATGCCGAAGTAAAGAGCTTAACCCTGTCAGATCGATATGCATGGCATGTGAAGTTATCCAATGGTATGAAATTGGAGTTTGGTCGGGATGAAGAGAGCTCCGATAAAACGCTTACAGAGGAACGCGTATCGCGTCTCTTTAAGTACTGGCCACAAGTTCAAGAAAGATGGGCTAACCGAGTTGATGCTGTGGACTTGCGTTATGCCAATGGTTTTGCAGTTCATCTCGCCTCTGCAAGCATTAAGAAGAATGAAGTCGATGATAAAAAAAGTGAGCGTAAGCAATGAGTAAAGACAACCGCGATTTATTAGTAGGATTAGATATTGGCACTTCCAAGGTGGTTGCCTTGGTTGCTGAGTTGGCAGCAGATGGTCAATTCAATGTGGTTGGCGTTGGCCAGACTGCATCCAAAGGATTAAAGAAGGGTGTCGTGGTCAATATTGAGGCGACTGTTCAGTCTATTCAGAAAGCACTGGAAGAGGCTGAAGTGATGGCTGATCGTCAGATTGCCCAAGTATTTACTGGCATTGCTGGTAATCATATTGTGAGCTTTAACTCTAGCGGTATGGTTGCTATTCGGGATAAAGAAGTCAGTGCTGGCGACGTAGAGCGCGTATTGGAGACTGCCAAGGCAATCAACATTCCGACTGACCAACAAATTTTGCACATCCTTGTTCAGGAATTCATTATTGATGGACAAGAAGATGTGCGTGAGCCCATTGGTATGAGTGGTTTACGTCTTGAGGTAAAAGTGCATATCGTTACCGGCGCTGTGAGCGCCGCACAAAATATTGTGAAGTGCGTACGCCGTTGCGGCCTTGAGGTAAATGATTTGATTTTGCAGCCATTGGCGTCTAGCTTGGCGGTCTTAACTGAAGATGAAAAAGAGCTTGGTGTTGTATTAGTCGATATCGGTGGCGGAACAACTGACATTGCCATTTATTGCCAAGGATCTATTCGTCATACAGCAGTGATCCCGATTGCTGGCGATCAAATCACTAATGACATCGCTATGGCATTGCGTACCCCAACCATTGATGCGGAAGATTTGAAAATTCAATACGGCATTGCGCGCCAAGATATGGCTGACCCTACTGCCATGATCGATGTGCCTGGCGTTGGCGACCGTGAGCCACGCCCAATGTCCAAACAGGCTTTATCAGCAGTGATTGAGCCGCGTGTTGAAGAGTTGTTCACGTTAGTCAGAGGCGTGGTTCGGGACTCGGGATATGAAGACATGGTTTCTTCAGGAATCGTCTTAACGGGTGGTACAGCCTTGATGCCTGGAATGGTTGAGCTTGCAGAGCAAGTATTTTTACGCCCTGCGCGCATCGGTACCCCAGAGTATCGCGGCCATCTGCATGAAGTATTACGCAGCCCAAGATTTTCAACCAGCATTGGCTTGTTGATGGAAGGTCAAGCGCAGTTATTGCGCGGTCGTCGTGTGTCTCAATCTGGTCCTTTCCAGGGTGTGATGTCACGTATGAAGGAATGGTTTGCAGGAAATTTTTAAGTTTTTTTCGTCGTCGTCAACGTAGTTCGTTTTTTACCTAGGAGGGTATATGGAATTTGAAATGTTAGATCAAGAAACAGCCGGGAAAACCATCATTAAAGTGGTTGGAGTCGGTGGCGCTGGTGGCAATGCTGTCCAGCATATGATTAAACGCGGTGTAAACGGCGTAGAGTTTATTTGCATGAACACCGATGCTGGCGCTTTACAGCGTTCTGAGGCATCTGTGAATTTGCAACTAGGCTCTAGCGGGCTGGGAGCTGGCGCTAAGCCAGAAATCGGTGCGGCCGCTGCGGAAGAAGCGCGTGCACGTATTGCGGATACTTTGCAAGGCGCGCATATGGTGTTCATTACTGCTGGTATGGGTGGTGGCACTGGAACTGGTGCAGCTCCAATCGTTGCCCAAGTTGCCAAAGAAATGGGCATCTTGACAGTTGGCGTTATCAGTAAGCCATTTGATTTCGAGGGCGTGAAGCGCTTGAAGGTTGCTGAAAATGGCGCCGCTGAATTAGAGAGTTATGTTGACTCGCTCATCGTTGTTCTCAATGAAAAACTATTTGAAGTGATGGGTGAAGATGCTGAGTTTGATAAAGCTTTTGCTTGTGCTGATGATGTTTTGCACAATGCAGTTTCTGGCATTGCAGAAATCATTAATGTTCAAGGCTTGATCAACGTCGACTTTGAAGATGTGAAGACAGTCATGGGCGAACAAGGTAAAGCCATGATGGGAACGGCAACTGTTTCTGGCATGGATCGTGCGCGCTTAGCAGCTGAAGCTGCAGTTGCCTCCCCATTGCTTGAAGGTGTTGATCTTTCTGGCGCCCGTGGCGTGTTGGTAAACATTACCGCAAGCCGCTCGTTGAAATTGTCAGAAACCCGCGAAGTGATGGCTGCAATCCGTGGTTATGCTGCTGATGATGCGACTGTGATCTTTGGTACTGTGTATGACGACAGTTTGGGCGATGCTTTACGCGTAACCGTGGTTGCTACTGGTTTGAATAACCCACAGGCTCGTCAGAATAGCCAGCCAGAAGTAGTTTGGAGACAAGCAACGGGTACTCATGATGCAATGCCAACGATGGCTGACCTCAATAGCTTTGCTCCAGCAAGCCCATCTGCTGCGATGAGTAAAGCTGGCTTGGACTCAGCATTAAGCGCCAGCGCAGGCATGGCCTTGACTGGTTCTGGCGGTATGCCTTCAGTGGCAGCTCAGCCAGCTCCAAGCGGTGTTGATTACAGCCAATATGACTTGCCAAGAGTATTCCGTAGTTCGCGTGAGGCTACACCTGCCCCTACATTAGGCGCAGATAGCTCTCCACAGGCAAAGACCATGCTGGACAAAGGGGCTGATTATTACGAGATTCCAGCCTTTTTACGTAAACAAGCAGATTAATAAACTGCTCAATACAATAGATAGTTGCGAAATGCCAGCGCGGCGCCCCTCCGGACGACGAATCCCGCGCTAGCGTTGGCATACTTACTAACAACTATTTCATTGGAGATCCCATGATTGCAGTCGGACAAAAATTACCAAACGCTACTCTCTACGAGTTTTATGACGAAGCGACTGAGGGTTGCGCTATCGGACCAAATGCTTTTGAAGTTGAAAAAGAAACTGCCGGTAAAAAAATTGTGATCTTTGCATTGCCTGGTGCATTTACACCTACTTGTTCTGCAAAGCATGTTCCTGGTTACGTTGAGCACTTCGATGCTATTAAAGCCAAAGGTGTTGATGAAATTTGGTGCATCTCTGTAAATGACCCGTTTGTTATGGGTGCTTGGGGCCGTGATCTAAAGGTAGGCAAGAAGATCCGCATGTTGGGCGACGGTAGTGCTGAGTTCACAAAGAAGATGGGTATTGAACTTGATTTAACTGCGCGTGGCTTGGGCGTTCGTTCAGACCGCTATGCCATGATTGTTGAAGATGGTGTAGTAAAAACTTTAGACCGTGAAGCTCCAGGTAAGTTTGAAGTGAGTGATGCTGCTTCTATATTGAAAAAGCTGTAATTACTCTCCTGAATTTATAAACTGATGATGAAGCAACGCACAATCGCTACTCCGGTGAAAACCGTGGGGATTGGCTTGCACTCAGGGCGCAAGGTAACGATATCGATTAAGCCTGCGCCAGTAAATTCAGGAGTTCAGTTTGTGCGAGTTGATACTCCAGAGCAATCGGTCGTTCCGGCCACTGCTCTGGCTGTATGCGATACCCGCTTGGCATCCGTAATACAAAAAGATGGCGTGCGCATATCAACGGTTGAGCATTTGCTCTCAGCGTGTGCAGGCTTGGGCTTGGATAATTTGTTGATTGAGTTGGATGGTGAAGAAGTTCCCATCATGGATGGAAGCGCCGCTTCATTCTTATTTTTAATTGAGTCTGCTGGCATTGCAGAACAAAATGCACCGCGTCAATTTGTTGTGATTAAAAAACCGATCGAGGTTCGTGAGGGCGATAAGCTTGCGCGTCTCGAACCATTCTTCGGATTTAAGTTGGATTTCACAATCGACTTTAAGCATCCAGCAGTAGATAAAACGGGCCAACGTTTTGTTGTGGATTTTGCTGAGCATGCCTATCGCAGTGAAATTGGGCGCGCCCGCACTTTTGGTTTTGCTCATGAAGTTGAGGCTTTGCGAGAGATGGGTTTAGCGCGAGGCGGTAGTTTGGATAACGCCATTGTGTTGGATGAGCACCGTATCTTAAACAACGAAGAACTGCGCTACGAAGATGAGTTTGTGCGTCATAAAATCCTAGATGCGATTGGTGATCTCTACTTAGTTGGGCATCCCATTGTTGGCGCGTATGTGGCTGTGAAATCAGGCCATGCCTTAAATAATGCGCTCTTACGTAAGCTCCTGGAAGATCCAAGTGCCTACGAAATCAGCTCTTTTTCTGAAAATAAAGCTCCGCAGGCTTATTCCCAAGAAAGTCAGCCCCTCTTTTTCTAAAGGGTTTCTTTCTTATTGTTTGGGTTTGCTTTGAAGTAGTCGTTCGACCGCTTTGCGTAAGTCTGAGTCAGGCGCCAATTTATCTAGCAGACCTTCCCAAGAACTTCTTGCGGCTTGATTAAAGCCACGTGGCCTACTATTTTTATCGGCATCCCTAGGCTTCACTTCCCAAGCGGGGGTGGCGGGCTTTAAGCGAACCTTGATGGCACTGCAAGCATAACCTTTTTTAGCTAACTCATTGATTAAGCTAGGTAAAACTTGCTGAAGACGGCTGGCAATGCTGGCACTGCTCACTAGCAAAAAGAGCTCATTTTGGCCATTGGTACGCCACCCAGCTTCAATTTTAGATGCCAGATGCCCAAGCTCAAGCTCGATTAATGCAAGGTTAAGGCTGGCCTTGAGTTTGGCTAGATCTTCTGTCTTGGCAAGGATCCCCCCAAGACCGTCTGAGTCTCGTAGGTAATCGAGCCATTCATGGGCTACCTTGTTACGGGAGGGCTTAGGGGCAAAGTTCATAAAAAAAGAGGGTGCGGGTGATAAACTCAAGGACTACATTTTCTTCAATATCCCATGGTAATCGGTCTTCTTAAAACCCTGGTCGGCAGTCGTAACGACCGCCTCTTAAAACAGTATCGCAAAGTCGTTGCTAAGGTTAATGCTTTCGAAGCTAACCTGCAGACTTTGGATGATGCCGCCCTTCAAGCGAAAACCGCTGAATTCAAGTTACGCTTGGGTGCTGGCGAAGCGCTGGATGACATTGCGCCTGAAGCTTTTGCGGTCGTGCGCGAGGCTAGTACACGAGCGATGAAGATGCGTCATTTTGATGCGCAGATTATGGGTGCTCTTGCTCTTCACCAAGGCAAGATTGCAGAAATGGGAACTGGCGAAGGTAAAACGTTGACCGCTACGCTCCCAGTCTATTTAAATGCTTTAACAGGTAAGGGCGTTCACGTTGTCACCGTAAACGATTACTTGGCTCAGCGCGATGCTGAGTGGATGTCCAAGCTTTATAACTTCTTGGGCATGAAGGTTGGCGTCAATCTCTCTCAGATGGATCACACAACCAAGCAAGCCGCTTATGCTGCTGACATCACCTACGGCACCAATAACGAATTTGGTTTTGACTACCTGCGCGACAACATGGTGCAGGATTTAGATCAGCGCGTTCAGCGTGGTTTAGCTTATGCCATCGTTGACGAGGTCGATTCAATTCTGATTGATGAAGCGCGTACGCCACTCATTATTTCTGGGCAGGCTGAAGATCACACCGATCTTTATATCAAGATCAATGCATTGCCATCCTACTTAGAGCTACAAATTGGCGAAGAGAAGGCCGATGGTACTGGTGTGATAAAAGCTGGCGACTATTGGGTCGATGAAAAATCACAGCAGGTGTACTTGACTGAGCAAGGTCACGATAAAGCCGAGACGATATTAGTGCAGTTGGGCGCCTTAAATGATGGCGACTCTTTATATGCACCACAAAATATTACTTTGATGCATCACGTGTATGCAGCTTTACGTGCACATTCCTTGTATCACCGCGATCAACAGTATGTCGTTCAAAATAAAGAAGTCATTATTGTTGATGAGTTCACAGGGCGACTCATGCAAGGTCGTCGCTGGTCAGATGGTTTGCATCAAGCAGTTGAAGCTAAAGAAGGTGTGCCGATTCAGAATGAGAATCAAACCTTAGCAACCATTACTTTCCAGAATTATTTCCGCATGTACGGCAAGCTGTCTGGTATGACTGGTACTGCTGATACTGAGGCTTACGAGTTCAAGGAAATTTATAACCTTGAGACGGTAGTGATTCCTCCAAACCGTCTGAGCCAAAGAAAAGACAAGCAAGATCAGATCTATAAGTCTTCGCGCGAGCGTTATGACGCTGTGATTAAAGATATTGAAGATTGCTATCAGCGTGGTCAACCAGTCTTGGTTGGCACCACCTCGATTGAAAATTCAGAGTTGATTTCTGGCTTGCTAGATAAGCGTACATTGCCGCATCAGGTATTAAATGCAAAACAACATGAACGCGAAGCAGAAATCATTGCTCAAGCGGGTCGACCAAAGATGATTACGATTGCCACCAATATGGCTGGCCGTGGAACAGACATCGTATTGGGCGGAAACGTTGTCAAGCAGTCTTCTTTGCTTGAGGCTGATGAAGCAATTTCAGCTACAGATAAGGCCGACAAGATTAAAACTTTGCAGGACGAGTGGCAGGGTCTGCACGATCAAGTGTTAGCGGCTGGCGGTCTACATATTATTGGTACTGAGCGCCACGAGAGTCGCCGTATCGATAATCAATTAAGAGGTCGTTCCGGTCGTCAAGGCGATCCAGGCTCCTCCCGTTTTTATCTTTCTTTAGATGATCCACTACTGCGTATTTTTGCCGGCGATCGTTTGCGTGCTGTGATGGAACGTTTGAAGATGCCAGATGGTGAGCCGATCGAAGCAGGCATGGTGACGCGATCCATTGAGTCTGCGCAGCGCAAGGTCGAAGGCCGTAACTTTGATATTCGTAAGCAGTTGTTGGAGTATGACGACGTAGCGAATGATCAACGCAAAGAAACGTACCGCTTAAGAAATGAAGTATTAGAGAGCAAAGATGTTGGCGATTTGATTGCCAACTTGCGTGAAGATGTTCTGCGCACAATTTGTTCGCTTTATGTTCCTCTGGAATCCATGGAAGAGCAGTGGGATTTAGTCGGTTTAGAAAATGCGCTTGCAAGTGATTGGGGTCTGACAGTTGATCTCAAAAATTGGGTCGAAGCCGCTGCATCAGTAGAGGATTCAGAAATCGTAGAACGTGTTCTGCAGGCCGCAAAAGAGGCTTACGACGCTAAGGTTGAACTTTCTGGACGCGAGTCTTTTGCTGGGTTTGAGCGCTCTGTGCTTTTGTATAGCTTAGATAGTCATTGGCGTGAACATTTGGCGGCATTGGATCATTTACGTCAAGGTATCCATTTGCGTGGTTATGCTCAGAAAGATCCAAAACAAGAATATCGCCGTGAAGCATTTGAGCTATATGGTGAGTTATTGAATGTGATTAAGAATGATGTTGTGAAAAGCATTATGACTGTCCAGATTCGTAGTGCTAGTGAACTGGATGAAGCCGCTGAGGCTATGAATGAAGATTTGGCCAAGATTTCGGATGTTCAATATCAACACGCTGATCCTGATAAAGAGGTAGCTGGCTCAACCGGTGATCGTGGTGCAGCCATTGACATTACGCCTGCGCCAGTTCGAGCTGGACCAAAGGTTGGCCGTAACGATCCATGTACTTGCGGTAGCGGTAAGAAATATAAGAACTGCTGCGGTGCATTAGCCTAAATTTGTTGAAGGCAGACTGAGGGAGAGGGGGCTATTTAGCCCCTTTTTTTATCAGAAAATAATAGATTTAAGGGCTTTCCCTAGCTATCTAGTCGTGTCTTTATCACCGAAGATGTTTGCTTATGTGCAAAGCATTGCACTTATACGCAAAAGGAATCGGCATGCAAAAGTCCCTGCACATCAACGCAGATAAATGTACTGGCTGTCTTCAGTGTGAAATGGCCTGTAGTTATGAACACTACGGTGTCTTCAATACTGCAAAATCACGTATTAAGGTCTTTGAATTTCACGATACGGGCAAAAAGGTTCCGTACACCTGTACCCAGTGTTCCGACGCCTGGTGTTTACAGGCCTGCCCTGTAGATGCGATTGCTCTAGATCTCATTACTGGCGCAAAAGTAGTCTCCGAAGATACTTGTGTTGGCTGCAAGGTCTGCACTATCTCCTGTCCTTTCGGCACCATTAACTATGTACAAGAGACCGGTAAGGTTCAGAAATGTGACCTTTGTGGTGGAGACCCAGCTTGTGCAACCGCCTGCCCAACCCAAGCGATTACTTATGTTGATGCTGATTGGACTGGTTTAGACAAGATGCGTGAATGGGCCGATAAGCTCGGCAACCAAAATAACGCTAACTAATAGAAGATCATAGGAAAAATATCATGTCATGGGCCGGAAAATTACTTCGCGTTAACTTAAGTGCGGGCACTTGTAAATCAGAGCCACTCAATATGAAATGGGCTAAGGAGTATTTAGGCTCTCGAGGTTTAGCTTCAAAGTATTTGGTCGAAGAATTGGATCCAAAGGTGGATCCGCTTTCTCCAGAAAATAAAATTATTTGGGCAACTGGCCCTTTGACGGGAACGATGGCCTCCACTGGTGGTCGCTATACAGTCGTAACTAAAGGCCCCCTCACTGGTGCAATTGCTTGCTCAAACTCTGGTGGTTACTGGGGTGCAGAGTTAAAGATGGCGGGTTGGGATATGGTCATCTTTGAAGGTAAGTCACCCAAGCCCGTGTATTTATTGATTGAGAATGACAAAGCAGAGTTGATCGATGCTTCTGAGCTTTGGGGTAAAACCGTCTGGGAAACTGAGCCTGCAATTAAGACAAAACATCAGGATCCTCAGATTCGGGTCTCCTGTATCGGACGCGCTGGTGAAAACCAAGTCCTTTACGCTGCCGTGGTGAATGATTTACATCGCGCTGCTGGTCGCTCTGGTGTAGGCGCTGTCATGGGAAGCAAGAATCTCAAAGCAATTGCTGTGAGGGGGACCAAGGGTGTTGGTAATCTAAAAGATCCCAAAGCTTTTATGGCGGCAACTGCTGCGGCAAAAGCTGTTTTATCTGGCAATGCGGTGACAGGCCAAGGCCTGCCAACCTATGGCACCCAAGTCTTGATGAATGTAATCAATGAGGTCGGCGGCTTGCCAACTAGAAATCACCGTGACGTTCAGTTTGATGGAGCTAAGGATATTTCTGCTGAAGCCATGGCAACCCCTAGGCATAGTGATGGCAAGGCGCAATTGGTAACGAATCAAGCATGCTTTGCATGCACTATTGCCTGCGGTCGTATTTCTAAGATAGATGAAACCCACTTTACTGTTGAGAACAAGCCGCAATATTTTGGCGCATCAGGTGGTTTGGAATATGAGGCTGCATGGGCTCTCGGGGCTGCGAATGGCGTGAATGATTTAGAGGCATTGCAATACGCCAATATGCTGTGTAACGAAGATGGCTTCGATCCAATTACTTTTGGAGCGACCATTGGGGCGGTGATGGAGCTTTATGAAATGGGGATTTTGAAAAAGGAGCAGCTCGGTATTGAAGCTCCTTTTGGTTCTGCAAAAGCCCTCTGCTATTTTGCGGAAATTACTGCAAATGGGACAGGTTTTGGTAAAGAACTTGGGATGGGGTCTGCCCGCTTAACAAAGCATTATGGTCAGCCAGATTTATCTATGAGTGTGAAGGGTCAGGAGTTCCCGGCGTATGACGGACGTGTAATTCAAGGTATTGGTTTGGCTTATGCGACATCAAATCGTGGTGCATGTCATTTACGTGGCTATACGATTGCCTCTGAAGTTTTGGGTATTCCAGTGAAAACAGAGCCTTCTGAGACTGCTGGCAAACCAGAGTTGGTCAAAGCATTTCAAGATGCAACAGCTGCTTTTGACTCAGCAGGTATTTGCATTTTCACGAGCTTTGCCTGGACCTTGGCTGATGTAGCGCCTCAATTACAGGCAGCTTGCGGTGACGAGTTCACCGTTGAAAATCTCACCTTAATTGGTGAGCGCATCTGGAATATGGAACGCGACTTTAATAATCGCGCAGGCTTTACCCATAAAGATGACAAGCTTCCAAAACGCTTAATGACTGAGGCTGCTAAGACCGGTCCAGGAAAAGGCTCTGTGAGTGGGTTGGACAAAATGCTGCCTGAGTATTACAAGATTCGCGGTTGGGATCCTGAGGGTCGCCCAAGTGCCGATACTTTAAAACGTCTAGGTCTTTGAGCGCTTGCTGATGAAGCATGTCATTTTGGGCAACGGCCCAGCGGGGGTGATTGCTGCGGAAACAATTCGTAAGCGTTCACCTGAAGCTGAAATCGTGATGATTGGCTCAGAGGATGCACCTCCGTATTCTCGGATGGCCATTCCTTACTTGTTGATGGGTAATATTCAAGAGAATGGTACTTATCTTCGTAAAGACCCGAAGCATTTTGCTAAGTTAAAAATTATCCAGTTGCACGCTACAGTAAAAGCAGTTGATTGCAAAGCTAAGCAGTTGATTTTTGAGTGTAAGGAAAATAAGCCACTTGCCTTTGATAAGTTGCTGATCGCTACAGGGTCGGTGCCAGTTCAGCCGCCAGTTCCTGGAATCGATTTGCCCGGAGTGCATCCGTGTTGGACGCTAGAGGATGCTCGTGCTATTACTAAACTAGCCAAGCCTGGCTCGAGAGTATTGCAAATGGGTGCAGGCTTTATTGGTTGCATCATCTTAGAGGCCTTGGCTAGCCGCAAGGTTGAACTGACTGTTGTGGAGATGGGCAACCGTATGGTGCCCCGCATGATGACCGAAGTTGCCGGTGGCATGATTAAGCAATGGGTTCAGTCAAAAGGTGTTGAAGTTTTTACTGATACTCGGGTTCAAGAAATTTCCCAATCAGGATCCGTCCTGAAGGTTCAGTTGTCGAATGGCAAAACCTTAGAAGTGGACTTAGTGATTTCTGCTACTGGCGTTAGGCCAAACATTGGATATTTGAATAATTCTGGATTAAAAATAGATACTGGAATTTTGGTAAATGAATACATGCAGACCTCTCATCCCGACATCTATGCTGCAGGTGATGTGACTGAGAGCATTGATTTTTCGACTGGGCATCGCATTGTGAATGCTATTCAACCAAACGCCGCTGAGCAAGCCAGAATCGCTGGAATTTCCATGACTGGCGGCGATGCTCAGAGTGTTGGAGCTATGCAGATCAACGTCCTGGATACTCTTGGTCTAATCTCCTCATCCTTTGGATTGTGGTCGGGAGCCAAGGGGGGTGATCATGTAGAGATCATTGACCCTCAGCGTTATAAATATTTTCGCCTAGAGTTTTTAGGGGATGTCTTGGTCGGTGCCACTACAGTTGGTAGTACTGAGCACATTGGCGTTCTGCGAGGTTTAATTCAGTCTAAAACTGCTTTAGGTGAGTGGAAGGCGCATTTGCTCAAGGATCCTACTCAAGCCATGGAAGCTTATTTGGCTAAGGCTCAAGCACAATCTGCCTGGATGAATTAAGCTTTAGTGATGCAAGTTACCCTGAAGTTATTTGCCAGTTTGGCAAGCTATCTGCCGCCCACTAAAAAAAATGGCATTGAGGCTGATCTTTCTCTCCCAGAGGGAAGTACGATCGGCGACATTATTGAGCTCTATAAGATCCCCAAGCAGTCTGCCCATTTAGTGATGGTGAATGGGGTCTATGTGCAACCAGAGCACCGTCTCTCATATGTTCTAAAAGAAAGCGATGCTTTAGCCATTTGTCCCCCAGTTGCTGGCGGGTAGGGGCGCTTTTAGTTCTACATGCATGAAATTCAAAGAGAGATGGGTTGCACAGTGGCCGATTTGGTTCGATGGCTGCCACAAGCGCTAAATGACTTGTATTCTCAAACAAGCCTGATGATCGATGGGGAAGATTTGTTAATTGCTAGTAATCCTGTTCTGCAAATATCGGGCATTACTCGACCAGAACGCAAAATTGCTTTATTAAACATCCCTGTTTTGGACCTCAAACTGAGCTTTGGCTCTTCTTTCCCCCAAGAGAGGCTTGTAGATGTCTTGAGGCGATTTGATCTTTATACTCGTAGGGGTGGTGGTTAAACGCCTTTGTATTCAAGATTAATTGTTAATGATTGCCTCCTGATGACCGTGAACTTACCCCTCCCCCAAAAAGACCAACTCAAGCCTGTGAAGGGTTTTCAGATGGGTATTGCGCAGGCCGGCATTAAGAAGGCTAATCGTAAAGATTTATTGGTGATGACTTTAGCGCCCGGATCTCAAGTGGCCGGTGTATTTACGCTCAATCGATTCTGTGCAGCCCCAGTTCAGGTTTGCCGCGAACACTTGGCACAAGATGGACGCAATGGAGAAATCCGTGCGCTGGTGGTCAATACCGGTAATGCCAATGCAGGGACAGGTGAAGAAGGTATGAAGCATGCCTTGGAGACGTGTGACGCCCTAGCTAAGGATCTCAAACTTCATCCTGCTCAGATTCTGCCATTCTCTACGGGTGTCATTCTGGAGCCTTTGCCAATTGGAAAAATTATTTCTGCGCTTCCAGCTGCTGTTGCTAATTTAGGTGAAGACCATTGGTTTGATGCGGCGGAAGCGATCATGACCACGGATACGCAACCCAAGGCAACATCGGTAACGGTGCAGACTCCAGCGGGTCCAGTTGTCATTACGGGGATCTGCAAGGGCGCTGGCATGATTCATCCAAACATGGCTACTATGCTTGGTTTTATTGCTACTGACGCTGGTTTTGCACCTGGCTTGTTGGGTAATCTCACCCGTGAAATTGCTGACTTGTCATTTAATGCCATCACGATTGATGGCGATACTTCAACCAACGACTCATTCATCATCATGGCGACTGGGCAGTCAGCAGTACAGCTTGTCTCGATTGCCGACCCTAGTTATGGGGTGGTTCGTGATGCGCTCATTGCATTGGCCCGCAAGCTGGCGCAAATGATTGTGCGCGATGGTGAGGGTGCTACTAAATTTATGACCATTGAAGTAATTGGAGGCAAGACTCCTGAAGAATGCCGCTTGGTAGCGAAAGCAGTGGCGCATTCGCCTTTGGTTAAGACGGCTTTCTTTGCTAGCGATCCTAATTTAGGTCGCATCTTGGCGGCAATTGGTTATGCGGGTATCGTCGATCTGGATGTTAGTCGAGTGCAGATGTGGCTTGGGGATGTTTGGGTTGCTAAGGATGGCGGCCGCAATCCTAGTTACCAGGAGGCCGATGGCCAACGGGTGATGAAAGAAGCAGAAATTACCGTCAAGATCGATTTAGGTCGTGGTTCAGCATCTCAAACTATGTGGACTTGCGACCTATCCCATGAGTATGTTTCTATTAATGCCGATTACCGCTCATAAGAACGCAGAGCAAAACACAAAAACAAATGAACGAAAAATTAGAAAACTTATTAAGTCATCTCGAGACTTTTTTACCAAAACTACTAACAGCAGAGCAGTGGAAATCTTCTACTGCCTTTAGATGGCGCCGCCGCGATAGTATCTTTGGCAGCATCGGATTCTTGCAACCTGTTAAGCATATATCCGATATTACTTTCGAAGATCTGCAGAATATTGATCGCCAACGCGATGCCATTCGTGACAATACTAAAAACTTCATCCTCAAAAAACCAGCCAATAATATTTTGCTAACTGGTGCCAGGGGCACAGGAAAGTCTTCTTTAATTAAGGCAAGTTTGCATGAGTTTGCTTCTCAGGGTCTGCGCTTGGTTGAGGTAGAAAAAGAGCATTTGGCTGATTTAGCTGACATTACTGAAATCTTGGCAGATCGCCCAGAACGCTTCATCATCTTTTGTGATGACCTCTCATTTGAGGACGGTGAGTCTGGCTATAAGGCTATGAAATCCGCCTTGGACGGATCGGTTTCTGCTCAAGTCGACAACGTGTTGATTTATGCAACCTCTAATCGCCGCCATCTATTGCCTGAATATATGAAGGATAACGAAGCATATGTGCATGGCGATGATGGCGAGATCCATCCAGGTGAAGTCGTAGAGGAAAAAATCTCTCTTTCTGAGCGCTTTGGTTTGTGGCTATCTTTTTATCCACCAAAACAAGATGAGTACCTCGGGATTGTTGGCCACTGGTTGCGTCACTTTGGATTGAGTGATGCTCAAGTGGAGGCTGCTCGTGCAGAAGCCTTAGTTTGGGCATTGGAGCGTGGCTCACGTTCAGGTCGTGTGGCTTGGCAATTTGCTAAGCACTGGGCTGGTTCACATGCCTAGACCAACCCCCAATGAATGAAAACAATCGCCCGGTTACAGAAGTAGCCGCAGGTATCTTGCTAGATTCAGGGGGCCGCTATCTGCTAGGCCAGAGGCCAGAGGGCAAGCCTTATGCTGGTTACTGGGAAGTCCCCGGAGGCAAGATTGAGCAGGGTGAATCTGTATTTGAAGCGCTCAAGCGTGAGCTACATGAAGAGCTTGGGATTGAGATTGCATCGAGCGAAGAGTTGACTGTCCTTGAACACGATTACCCACATGCTTATGTCAGACTTCATGTCAGCATCATTCGCGATTGGCTGGGGACACCTCAAGGTTGCGAGGGCCAGCAATTATCTTGGCAGACGATTTCCGCAAAAGGCCCAACAGTAGGACCACTATTGCCTGCAGCCCTGCCAATGCTAGAGAAATTAAAAGAGTTTTTAGTTTAGAGCTGACAGAGTGTCAGTCTAAAAGGCACATCAACGTTTATCAGTTGCGCCTTTTTATCGCGATCTGCTTTTAAGAAACGAATCGATAGCAAATATTTATTTGCACTGATTTCGGAGTAGATGGAATCATCCTCAACTGCAATGCGCATCAGTTGGTAAACCTTGCCTGATGGGGCTTGCTGAAATGATCCTTGATGCGCAACCACTTCCTTAGCTTCGCCTGACTGACGCAGTAGCTTCAGAAATACTTGACATGCTTCATGCCATGGCAAAAGTGGTGTGACAAAATTTTCCAATAACTCACGACGTTGACTTGTCGGACTATTTTTCCAAGCGTGGTAGCTAGGCAAATCAATTGGACTGGTTCCGCCTGGAATATTTAAACGCGTACGAATCGCATTGAGCCATTCGCTTTCAGAGATGACAGCATTAGGTCTGCCGACTGACTGATTAATCTTGACAGATGCAGAATCAATTTCTGCAAGCGTTTGAGAAAGCGCCTCTTGATCCACTTTTTGCGAGGACTTTAAACCATTGAGCGTATATTTTTGACGCTCAAATTCTTTTAGTAAAAGAGATTTGATATCACCACGTGACCCGATGTCGCCTAAGTCAAATAATGTAGCGACAGCGTTGTGGTGTAGCTCTGGGTCATCAGACCTCAAAAAGTGATTAAAACGGGCGAATAAATACTCCAGCCGAAGCATGCTTCGAACTAATTCATTGAAGGGGTATTCGTATACGATCACAAGCCCATATTCTATGACGAAGTGGATTGATCCGTCTTAAATCCCATCATTTTTTGGTGCAAATCCTGTATCTGCGAATTTAATTCTGCAAAGCCCCCTGCGTTATGAAGAATCGAGTCTGCTTGAGATAGGCGCTCATCTCTGCTTGCTTGAGCTTTAAGGATTTTTTCGACCTCCTCCAGGGTGAGCTTGTTGCGCTCCATAACCCTTTTGATTTGGGTTTTTTCAGGGCAGTCCACAACTGCAATATGGTTAAGAAGGCCATGCCAATTACCCGACTCCACGAGAAGCGGAATGACAAACACCAGGTAGGGCTTTCCAGCTTTGCTTAATTCAAGCCCTTGCCGAATAGTTTCTTGCCGAATAAGGGGGTGGGTAATGAGCTCCAATGCCCTTCTTGCTTCTGGCTGCTCAAATACTAGGGAGCGCATTTTTCCTCGATCCAGAGCTCCTGAGGGGTCGAGAAATTCAGCCCCAAACTGCTCTCGGATGAAGGGAATGGCTGTTCCGCCAGGGGCAGTGATTTGATGGGCAATGAGATCGGTATCGATTACTCCAGCTCCCAATTGCCCCAATAAATCGCTTACCGCGGTTTTGCCAGAACCGATTCCGCCAGTAAGGCCGAGCAAGGGAATGCGTCCCTTCAGGGCGGTTAAATCAGATTGATCGGTAGGATTCTGGTGAGGAGTTGAGGCCATAACAATTGAATGATGCCAGCAATAGCAAGAAATGGTCCAAAAGGAAAAGCGTGACCATAGCCACGCTGATTCCATTTAAGCCAGACTATTCCGCCAATGAGTCCTGAGACTGAGGCTATCAGCAAAATGCCTGGCAAAGAACTCCAGCCTAGCCAGGCCCCGAGAGCGGCGAGTAGTTTGGCATCTCCCATCCCAATGCCGTCTTGTTTTTTGATGAGGCGATATACATAGTTTGGGAGCCAAAGGAAGGCATATCCCAGGCCAGCCCCGATCAACGCAGACTGGGCATTTGTAAAGCCCCAGCTTGTAAATACACTCAGACCAAGACCAGCAATGATGAGGGGCAAGGTAATGCTATTGGGCAAGCGAAAGGTCCGGAAATCAACATAGGCTAAATACAGCAATACCCCAATCAGTATTACTTGTAAGTAGTTTGATTCAACAGAAAGCATTAGACAATTTGCCCGAGATTAAAAATTGGTAGATAGAGAATGATGACTAATCCTCCAATGATGGCGCCAACCAAAATGATTAGCAAGGGCTCGAGACTTTGGCTGAGGGTGTTGAGTTGATTGCTAAGCTGAGCACCCAGAATATCCGCGCGTTTATTGAGCATTTCTGGGAGCGAGCCACTTTCTGCACCAATGCGTAGTAACTGCAATGTTTCTACATCGCACAAGGCTCCAGTTGGATCTGCTTTTTTGAGTGACTCACCCAGTGGCCAACCTCGGGTGAGGTGCTTAAAGACCTCAGCGCTAAAGTCATGACTGAGCCAGTGATTGGAAGATTGTGCTGTGATGCGTAATGCATCTGGAAGCGGTAATCCGGAGGATAGTAAATGCCCAAGAGTTCTGCACCAATGCGTCAGTGTGGCAAGTCTAAATAAATTCCCCAATACCGGAATGCAAAGCGTCATGCGATCACAGCCTTTTTGTAGGCGCGGGGACTTTAACCAAGCGGCAATAAATATCCCAAGCAACACTGTCATCCCAATAAGGAGCTCTATATAAAAATGTTCGATCAGGGTGGAGACTGCTATTAATGCACGCGTAGGCGCAGGTAGCTCAGCCTGAAAATGCCCAAAGACATCTTTAAAGACAGGGACAACCCAGACCATCATCACAATCACGAGACCAAAAGAGGTGGAAAGGGTAATGATGGGATAGCTGAGCGCTTGCTGTATTTTTCGGCGTAGTTCAATCTGCTCAGTAAGTTGTTGGCTAATGGTTTTAAGGGCTAAAGACAAATCACCAGATCGTTCGCTAACGCGAATAAGGTTAATAAACTCCATGGAAAATTGACCGCCTTGCTCTCTTAGGCAATGGGAGAGGCTATATCCTTTTTTGAGAAGGCTGTGAATGCGCATTAGCCAGCCGAGCCAAGGCTTCGGAGCGGATTGATAAAGTAGTTCAATAGCATTTAAAAGCGGCAAGCCAGCATGAAGTAAAGCCAACAGATGCTGAGCAAAATGTAGTTGCTCTTGTTTGGTCAATCTCTTCTGGAGCAGGGGATGATCTCTTAATGCCATGTGCCAATCTCAGATAAAAGAGAAGCCTCGTTGATGAGTCCAGATTTGACATGACGCATGCCAGCTTCATACATATCTAGATACTTGATATTTTTGTCTGCCAGCAATGTGGTGTTGAGTATTTCATGTACACCTATTCGGCCCAAGCAACCAGATCCCTTGCAGGCCTTACAAGTCGTCTGATCAGACTCATGGAGGCAGTGTTGGCAGAGGGTGCGAATTAATCGTTGGGAGCTCACGCAACGCAAGCAAGAGTCAATCGACTCCTGATCGATTCCCAGGCTTTTGAGACGGGACAATGCGCCTCTAGCATTGCGGGTATGCAAGGTACTGAGCACCAAGTGACCAGTTTGCGCGGCCTGGATAGCAAGCTGCGCTGTTGCTGCATCTCGAATCTCACCGATCATGATGACATCTGGATCCTGTCTGAGTAGGGCGCGAATGATGCTTGCAAAATCTAGTCCAGCGCGGGGGTGATAAGCCACTTGGTTAACACCAGGAAGGCGAATTTCAATGGGGTCTTCAATCGAGCAAAGATTGCGGTGAATCAGATTTAATTCTCTTAGGCAGCTATACAGCGTGCGGGTTTTGCCGCTACCCGTCGGGCCTGTTACTAAAATAAGGCCGTTTGATTGCAGAATCGCGCTACGAAAAATTTCTAGCTGTTCTGGTAGTAAGCCGAGCCGATCAAGACTAAGGTTCTCAATGTGACTTGGCAGAATCCGAACTACGGCCTTTTCGCCATATAGCGTTGGCAGTATCGATACACGGCAATCGGTATTGGGCTTACTGAAGTCATGACCAACGCAGAGTCGTCCATCTTGTGGGAGACGTTTTTCGGCAATATCTAAGCGCGCCAATATTTTGATGCGAGTGATTAAGCGCTCGTGAAGATCAATGGGGTGGCGTGATTGAAGCTCTAAGAGCCCATCAACCCGAATGCGTACTAAAGTTTCTTGTGGGCCGGCTTCAATGTGAATATCAGTCGCCCTGGAATGAAGCGCATTAACGGTGATTTCATGCCAGGTGCGAATGATAAGAGAGTCATCTTGATGGGTACTCAATCTTTATCGACGGTAAGTGTTGGTCGATAAAGCTTTACGGTTCTAACGCCTTGATCATCAAACTGCACAATTTCCATCACGATGCCGGCAATACGAATGCTGACATCGTGGTCAGGAATTGCTTCCAGCTTTTCTAGAATTAGCCCATTAAGAGTGCGCGGGCCATCCAAAGGCAGATCTAGATTCAATAGACGATTGAGATCGCGCAAGGAAGAACTGCCGCTGGCAAGATACGTTCCATCCGGCAGCCAGCGGGGGTCATTGGAGAGGTTGGAGAACGAAGTGGTGAATTCACCGATTAATTCTTCAACAATATCTTCAAATGTCACCAGCCCAAGGACTTCGCCATATTCATTCACCACCAAGCTTAGGCGCTGTTGATTATCTTGAAAGAATTGCATCTGTTGCAGGACAGGGGTGCCACTGGGAATGAAGTAAGGCTCGTTTACCAAGAGTTTAAAGTCTTGATGTTTTAGTTGAGCATGGCCCAGTAAAGACAGTGCCTTTTTGACTGACAGAATGCCAATGATGCGTTCGGAATCCCCATCACATACAGGTAACTTGTTGTGATAACAGGTTTCTAGTTGTTGGACTACTTCGTCGATTGGCCTGGAGAGATCGAGAATTTCAATCTTCGATCTTGGTGTCATCACATCATCAACCAAAATATTTTCGAGATTAAATAGATTCAGAAGAATATTACGATGATGGTTTGATACAAAGCGGTTGGACTCGAGTACAAGGCTACGAAGCTCTTCTTTGCTCATGGCTCTATTTTCAGTAGAGGCTTGCAGTCCAGATACCTTCATGAGTCCTGATACAAAGCTATTAATGAACCATAGCAAGGGCTTGAGAATGTAGGTGAGAGGAAGAATGAGCCAGCCAACATTAGAAGCAATTTTCTCTGGGAATGCAGCACCAATGACCTTCGGAGTAATTTCACTAAAAACAATAATCAGCAATGCAACAACTAAGGTTGCGATAGTGAGGACTAAGCCGCTCTCACCAAAAATATGCAGCGCAATCCCAGTGACCAAGATTGGCAGGATGGTATTGATAAGGTTATTAGAAATTAACAATACCGAGAGCAGCGAATCAATTCGCTTTAAGAGTCTTTCTGCTAAAGCTGCTCCTGGGTTGCCTCCATTTGCCATGGCGCGAAGACGGTGGCGATTGGAAGACAGCATGCTGGTTTCGGCCATGGAAAAAAAGCCCGAAAGCGCTAGTAAAAATAAGACGAGAGAGACCTGAGCAATAAAAGGCCAGTCGTCAAAAAAGGTGTCCATCGGTTATGCCTGCAAAGAATATGGAGGATTCAATATAGCAAAGTGCCATTTCAGAGGCTAGCGGTTTTGTCGTTCGCCCTGCTTCTGTAACTCTTATAGTTGTGTAAGAATCATCCTTATGCCCTCGCAAGCAAAGAAATCTCCGTCACAAAATGCCCAATATTGCGTTATTGAGGCCCCTTTTGGGCATTTGGGGATTTTGACTGAGATGGTGGACGGCAGTTTGATGTTGTCTAAGATTGATTATTTATCCTCCAAGACTCGCCTAAGTCTACCCAGCAATCAGTTGGCAAAAGAGGTGGCAAAGCAGTGTGCAAGTTACTTCAAGAACCCCGGGCACCAATTTGACCTTCCCTTAAAGCCTGCTGGCACAGAGCATCAGAAAAAGGTTTGGAGAGCTACTCAAGATATTCCACTTGGCAGCACTGCAACTTACGGTGGGATTGCTAAGAAAATCCACAGTGGCCCCAGAGCAGTTGGTACAGCATGTGGCGCCAACCCCTATCCTTTAATCGCCCCATGCCATCGCGTGGTTTCGGCTCAAGGTATCGGTGGTTATATGAAAGAAGATTCGCCTGGACTGTATCGCCAAATCAAAATTTGGCTTTTAAAACATGAGGGCGTTCTTTAGTCTAGATCTACTGCTTTGCCTTCAGCTTTCTTAAAGGGCTACCCCATAAATAGAAAAAACTTTTAATGAGCCCATTGTTACCGGCGGCTATTTTTGTAAAGCCGTAGAAAAGCCAGACAGTATTTCTGGAAAGCTTGATATCTTCTTGCCGCTCGAAATGGTCTCGTGCAGCAAGCTTATCTAGGGTTAGCACCGCAAGCCCAAATGCCAAGAGGCAAAAACGGCGCATACCTACTTCCTCTTTAGGAATCAGGAGGATGTATGTTAAAGAATCAGATAGTTTTTGATAGGCAATCTGAAGCAGGTCAAGCTGACTCAAGTTAGCTGGCTTCCAAGACACGCCTCTGGCGCGATCCTCGGGAGAGTCTTTCAGGATATTGGTCATTTGCAGTGCTTGACCAAAGGCGATTGCTAGATTCTCATGTCCCTGAATGTTTTTTGAAAATTGGGGAGAGTAGTGGCGAAAGATGCTAGTGAGAAGTTCCCCGACTACTCCAGCGACTACATAGCAGTAGTCTTCAAATTCAGATAAGTCTTTTAAGCCTGCCTCAGTTTGCCGCCCATGAAAACGAGACATCCCTTCGGACATCATGGAAACGCAGCGACTTACTGCCTCTTGATCATGCCTGGAGCAAGTATGCAGAATGCGTAATACGGTTGGGGTATGGGCGATCAAATCCAACTCATCATGATTGGAGTAATTTTTGAGAGCGTCAAGACAGAGCTCTACAAAAGACTCAACTGGGGCTCTTTCAAGCACCACATCCAGAAATAATGCTGATAGATTTTTTTTGGCTTCTGGCGTGAGTTCTGCAGCATCTTCTATGGTGTCCACAATGCGACACAGCAGATACGTGTTACCCACTACCTTTTCAATGATTGGAGGCAGCAGGGGGATAGTGAGTGCAAAGGTGCGAGATACCGAAGATAAGATGGCTTTTTGATAAGCCAAGTCGGTTTGGGAGTTCTCAATTAGCAGATTCACAGGGCAATTATGTCAGACCTCTATGCCCCAAAGCGATTCAAATTCCTTAACTGCCAGAAATGACAAGGTCATATAATTTGAGCAAATTCATGTAGGAGATCTTGGGCGATGTTGATTTGGTTTGTCATCATCTATTGGGTAGTGTCAGTCGGCATTGGCTTGTGGGCTGCATTGCGCGTAAAAAATACTGCCGACTTTGCAGCAGCAGGCCATAGCCTGCCTTTACCTATAGTTACTGCCACAGTATTTGCAACCTGGTTTGGGTCTGAGACCGTATTGGGTATTCCGGCTACTTTTTTGAAGGATGGTTTTGGCGGAATAGTTGCCGATCCTTTTGGCTCATCACTTTGCTTAATTTTGGTTGGCCTCTTTTTTGCTCGCCATTTGTATAACCGTCGCATGCTCACGATTGGCGATTTCTTTCGTGAGAAATATGGTCGAACAGTAGAGGTCTTGGTCACTCTTTGTATCGTCGTTTCTTATCTAGGGTGGGTAGCAGCTCAAATCAAAGCACTTGGTTTGGTATTCAATGTAGTGTCTGAGGGAGCCATTACTCAAACTGGTGGCATGTTAATTGGTGCCGGTAGCGTCTTAATTTATACACTTTTTGGCGGTATGTGGGCGGTTGCCATTACCGACTTTATCCAGATGATCATTATTGTTGTCGGGATGCTTTATATCGGTGGTGAGATGACGGCGCAGACCGGCGGCATTGGAGTGGTGATTGAGCGGGCCTCTGCAGCAGGTAAATTTAATTTCTGGCCAGAGATGAACTTGGCCTCCATTCTAGGGTTCGTAGCTGCCTTGTGCACAATGATGCTGGGCTCCATTCCACAGCAAGACGTATTCCAACGTATTACCTCTTCAAAGAATGTGAATATTGCAGTTCAGGCAGCACTCCTTGGAGGTGTACTGTATTTCATTTTTGCTTTTGTGCCGCTGTACTTGGCATACTCCGCAACCATTATTAATCCCGGCTTGGTCAATCAATATTTAGATACCGATCCTCAGATGATCTTGCCGAAGTTGATCATGAACCATGCGCCACTGATTGCTCAAGTCATGTTTTTTGGTGCATTGTTATCGGCAATTAAGAGCTGTGCGAGTGCCACTCTATTGGCGCCGTCAGTGACCTTTGCGGAAAATATTGTGCGAGGCTTCTTTAAGCATCTCTCCGATCAAGATCTTCTGAAGATCATGCGGATTACTGTGCTCTGTTTTACCGTAGTGGTCACTTTCTTTGCGATTAATTCCCAGCTGTCGATTTTTAAGATGGTCGAGAGTGCATATAAGGTGACCCTGGTTGCAGCCTTTGTTCCCTTAGCTTTCGGCGTCTATTGGTCTCGAGCTAATTCTTTGGGCGGATTGTTGTCAGTCGTTTTTGGTCTCACCATGTGGATTAGTTGTGAGATCTTGGCTCCGAATGCCATCATGCCTCCTCAATTGGCGGGCCTATGCGCCAGCATTGTTGGGATGCTGATAGGCGGTTTAGTGCCTAAGGGCTTACTAAAGGCTATCTGAAGGCTCTGCCTAAAAATGAGGCAGAGATTATTTTGTTGCACCGCAAAATAATCTCCTCTAATATTGCATTAATTCAATATTTTTTGTTCTTGCGGAGTTCCTATGAAAATTTGTGTGATCGGTGGGGGTGGCGCCATTGGCGGCTACCTGGCTGTGATGTTGGCGCGAGCGGGCAACGAGGTAACTGTTGTTGCACGTGGGGCCACTTTGGCAGCGATCAAGGAACGTGGTCTGGCCTTGATCATGGACGATCAACCGGAGCCATTGGTAGCCGAAGTTAAAGCGGTAGAAAAAATTACGGATGCCGAAACGCCAGACGTCGTGATTTTGGCAGTGAAGGCTCACCAAGTTGAGCCGATTATTCAAGATCTTGCTGCCATCATGGGTCCGGAAACTATTTTGATTCCGATGCAAAACGGCATTCCTTGGTGGTACTTCCAAAAACTATCCGGTGAATACAAAGACCATTCTGTAGAAACCGTGGATGCTGGTGGCGTTGCTAAGGCTGCGATTAATCCTGACAACATTATTGGTTGCGTAGTGTATCCAGCAACCTTTACTCAAGCGCCTGGCGTGATTCGTCACGTTGAAGGCAATCGTTTCCCATTAGGTGAGTTAGATGGCAAAGTGACTGAGCGTATTCAGAAGATCTCAGACATGATGGGTGCCGCTGGATTTAAGTCGCCCATTCTGGAAGACATTCGCTCTGAGATTTGGCTCAAGCTTTGGGGCAATATGACCTTTAATCCAATTAGCTCTTTAACTCATGGAACCTTAGAAGGCATTTGCCAATATCCATTGACGAAAGAGTTGGCGCGCAACATGATGGCTGAAGCGCAAACCATTGCTGAAAAGCTTGGCGTTACTTTTCGCGTAGATATTGAGCGTCGTATTGCTGGCGCTGAAAAAGTTGGTAAACATAAAACATCCATGCTTCAAGATCTAGAGGCTGGTCGCAGTTTGGAAATCGATGCATTGTTGGGCTCAGTCATTGAGCTTGGGAAAATTACCAATACTCCAACCCCTTGCCTCAACACAGTATTTGCTTTAACCAAATATTTAGATGAAAACGTGCAAACCTCTAAAGGCAGTTTGGCTTTGCCATCGGTATCGGGTTACTAAGATCTTCAGTATTAATACATTGTAAGTATTAAAAAACCCTTGCGACTGAACATAGCAAGGGTTTTTGTTTTAATGACTGACTGCTTTTATTCGAAGCGATTATCTAAGCGACCAACACCTTCAATGATGATGCTGACATTGCTGCCAGGTTTCATAGAGCCGACACCAACTGAAGTTCCGCAGGCAATGATGTCACCTGCTTGCAGCGGAACATCTTGAGAAATCAGGCTCACTAATTTTGCGGGCGGGAAGATCATGTCGGCCACTGGATAGTTTTGACGCTCCTGATCGTTCAGAATAGTTTTGATATGAAGCTTGCTGGGGTCAACATCGGTAGTGATATACGGACCAAATACACCGAAGGTATTAAAGCTCTTAGAGCGAGTCCACTGCGCATATCCGGGGTCACGATTGAGAATTTCAATGGCAGTGACATCATTGATGCAGGTGTAACCAAAGATCGCCCTAGCAGCTTCAGTTTCATTAGCCTCATGACAGGGTTTGCCAATCACAATGCCAAGCTCGCCTTCATAGACTACTTTTCCAGAATAAGACTTTGGAGTGCGAATAGTTTGATTAGTAGCCAAGAAAGAATTATTCCCTTTTAAGAAGTACAAAGGCTCTACGGGCACTGCATGCTCTAGTTTGGTAACGAGGGCATGAAAGTTATCCACCATGGCTACCATCTTCGATGGGGTGCAGGGAATATCTATTACAACATCGGCAAGTTTGAGTGTTTCGCCTGTTGCTTTGGGTTGGTCAAAGAGATTTCCTGAGTAAACGGCAATGTGCTCGCCTTGCACTTGACCGAAACCACTTTTCCCCTGGTATTGAAATCTAAGCCATTGAGTCATAATGAATTCCTATAGAGTATTAAATATTTAGATAAGTAACATCTTACAAGGATGTATTGATGGGCAAGGCTCCTGAACTTACTTTTGCGGCGGAGCTGGATCAGCCAGTTCGATATATGGAGCGGACGCGTAACTACTATCTTGGTTTGGGTTACGACACGCCGTATGTCTGGGCGCACTATATTGAGACACCCTTCACACCCCTGAGCAAGCCACTTAATCAGTCAGTCTTGGGACTCATTACGACCGCCGTTGCCTATGACGCTAGTAAGGGTCCTCAGGGTACAGGCGCGCCTTACAACTCGGCAGCAAAGTTTTATCAGCCCTATTGTGATTCGGTTGATGGGGATATTGATCTTCGAATTGCGCACGTTGGGATTGATAGGCGTAATGCCAATATGGAAGACAGCGCTTGTTGGTTTCCATTGGACGCAGCTAAGCGATCTGTTGCAGCGGGAAGGGTAGGTTCGGTTTCAGCAAACTTTTATGGCTTACCGACCAATCGGAGTCAGCGCCATACTTTAGAAATTGATGCTCCTATTATTTTGGAAATGCTGCGAGCTGACAAAGTCGATGTTGCTGTATTGATTCCCAATTGCCCGATTTGTCACCAAAGTCAGAGTTTATTGGCCCGCTATTTAGAGGACGCTGGGATTCCAACGGTCATCATGGGTGCTGCAAAAGATATTGTTGAGTACTGCGGTGTCCCGCGTTTCTTATTTAGTGACTTCCCTTTGGGTAATGCAGCCGCAAAGCCCAATGACCTAGATTCACAAGCACTCAATTTTGAGCTGGCGCTACGTCTTTTAGAAAGCGCTCCGGCCCCAAGAACTACCGTGCAGTCGCCCTTAAGGTGGTCTACAGATCCAGCTTGGAAACTGGATTATTCAAATCTGGAAAAATTATCCGCTGATGAAATCGTGCGCTTGCGGGATGAGGCGGAGAAAGCACGCATCACAGCGCGTGAATTAAGAATGAAAAGCGTTGGAGCGTAGATTGCTTTTAGGTTTGTCTTGTAATGGAGTAGTCGCAAAGGGCCAATAAAGCATCAGTTGCGTCATTTTTTGGAAATGCAGCGATGCAATCCAAGGCTAGCTTAGCTTCACGCTGCGCAGCCGCTTGTGTGTAATCTAGAGCGCCTGAATTTTGCACTGCCAATAAAATTTGCTCAAAAATATCTTCTGGTAAATCTTGGTTCTGTTCAATTGCTGCACGCACTAATAGACGCTCATCCGCACTGCCATTCTCTAGAAGATAAATTAATGGGAGTGTTGGCTTGCCTTCGCGTAAATCATCGCCGGCATTTTTGCCCATCTGTGCTGCGCTAGCTGTGTAATCGAGCAAATCATCCATCAATTGAAATGCGGTACCAATATGACGACCAAAGGCAGCAGCCTGTTCTCTTTCAGCATCACTTGCTTTAGCCAAAATAGCGCCAAGCTCAGAGGAGGCTTCAAATAATTTTGCAGTCTTGTAGCGAATCACCTGCAGGTAGCTCTCTTCATTCACTTCAGGATCGTGCATATTGAGCAGTTGCAAAACTTCGCCTTCAGCGATCGTGTTGGTCGCATCTGACAGGATTTGCATAATGCGTAAGTCATTTGGCGCCACCATCATTTGGAAGGCTCTGGAATAGAGGAAGTCGCCAACAAGGACGCTAGCAGCATTTCCAAAAGCAGCATTAGCGGTTTCCCTGCCCCTTCTGAGGGTGGATTCATCTACAACATCGTCATGCAGGAGGGTGGCTGTGTGTATAAATTCCACAACAGCTGCCATCTCTAGGGTGTGTGGAGTTTCTTTGCCATTTGCTAGGGCTTTAGCCACTAGCAGTAATAGCGCAGGTCTAACCCGTTTTCCGCCGGCCTGGATGATATAACCGGAGATTTGGTCGATTAAGGCCACTTTTGAGGCTAGGCGAAGGCGAATAACCCCATCTAAAGCCTTGAAATCTAAGGCAATTGGGGCCAAAATTTGGCTTAATTCATTGGTTTTGACAGTGCTCGTCATGCAAGATATAATAATGGGCTTAGCTCATCCAGGGTGGATTAGCTTAAACGTAGAATTAATTTGAGGTTTCACACCATGTACGCGGTCATAAAAACCGGTGGCAAACAGTATAAAGTTGCTGCAGGCGAAAAATTGAAAATAGAACAGATACCAGCGGAAATCGGCAGCGAAATCACTCTTGACCAAGTCCTCGCCGTTGGCGAAGGCGCTTCACTCAAATTGGGTGATCCATTGGTTAATGGTGCCGCTGTGATGGCCACTGTCATCTCCCAGGGACGTCACGATAAAGTGACAATCTTTAAGATGCGCCGTCGCAAGCATTACCAAAAGCACCAAGGCCATCGTCAGAATTTCACTGAAATTTTGATCAACACGATTAAAGCCTAATAAGGCAACGGTACATAGCAGGAGAAAGATATGGCACAGAAAAAAGGCGGCGGCTCGACACGAAATGGCCGCGACTCAGAATCGAAACGCTTAGGCGTTAAAGTATTTGGCGGCGAGCAGATCAATGCTGGCAGCATCATCATTCGTCAACGCGGCACACGAGTTCATCCTGGTGCGAACGTTGGTATTGGTAAGGATCACACTTTGTTTGCCTTAATTGACGGACAAGTGGAATTCGGCGTTAAGGGTGCTTTGAAGAAGGCCCAGGTTTCAGTTCTTCCGCGTTCATAAGGCGCCTGACTGAGACACGTTTGATTCAGATTTATTCCGAATTTAACTCTTAGGAACAGGCCTCGCTAGTGCGAGGCCTTTTTTATTCATGAAATTTATAGACGAAGCACGTATTGAAGTCATAGCTGGCCAAGGTGGCGCCGGGAGTGCTTCCATGCGCCGCGAAAAGTTTATTGAGTTCGGTGGACCCGATGGTGGTGATGGTGGCAAAGGCGGTAGCGTTTGGGCTATAGCTGATCGCAACATCAATACTTTGGTGGACTATCGCTACGCTAAAACACACACAGCTAAAAATGGTGAGCCTGGTCGTGGCGCTGATTGTTATGGTCGCGCAGGCGATGATATTGAGTTGCGCATGCCAGTTGGTACCATCATTGCTGATTACGATACTGGTGAGCCAATCGCTGACTTAACGACTCACGGTGAGCGTCTTTGCTTGGCGCAGGGTGGCGTTGGTGGCTGGGGAAATATTCACTTTAAAAGCAGTACCAATCGCGCGCCACGCCAGAAGACCAACGGTAAAGATGGTGAACGCCGCAAGCTCAAACTCGAATTAAAAGTATTGGCTGACGTTGGTTTATTGGGAATGCCCAATGCAGGTAAGTCGACGTTGATTACCGCAGTCTCCAATGCGCGTCCAAAAATTGCCGACTACCCATTTACAACATTACATCCAAATTTGGGCGTAGTTCGAGTGGGTGCTGAGCGTAGCTTTGTCATTGCAGATATCCCTGGATTGATTGAAGGTGCGGCTGAAGGCGCTGGCTTAGGCCATCGCTTCTTGCGACATTTGCAACGTACGGGTGTGCTCTTACACTTGGTTGATATCGCGCCATTTGATGAAAACGTAGATCCTGTGGCAGATGCCAAGGCTATCGTGAACGAGTTGCGCAAGTATGACGAGGCATTGGTAGAGAAACCGCGCTGGTTGGTTCTCAACAAAGTCGATATGATTCCTGAAGGGGATCGTAAAAAAGTAGTGGCTGACTTTGTGAAGAAGTTTAAGTGGAAGGGCCCTGTATTTGAGATCTCCGCTTTAACTGGCTTAGGTTGCGACAAGCTTTGCTATTCCTTGCAGGATTATTTGGATTCTGTGCGTCGCGATCGTGATGATGCTGAAGAGCGCGCTGCAGATCCGCGATATCAAGAACACGCTGAAGATAAAGCCCCAGATTAAATACTCATTTGATAAGCTCAATTGATATGACAGTGCAAAAAGTAAAACGAATTGTTGTCAAAGTAGGATCCAGCCTTGTTACCAATAACGGTGAGGGCTTAGATCATGCCGCCATTGCGATGTGGGCAGAACAAATGGCTGCGTTGTTAGCTAGCGGCCACGAGGTATTGATGGTGAGCTCAGGTGCAATTGCTGAGGGCATGCAGCGTCTAGGTTGGACGAAGCGTCCACAAGAGATCCATCAACTACAAGCTGCAGCTGCGGTTGGGCAAATGGGTTTAGTGCAGGTTTATGAGAGTTGTTTTGCGCGTTTTGATTTACGCAGTGCGCAAATCTTATTAACGAATGCTGACTTGGCACACCCCGAACGTAACGCAAATGCTAAGGCCACTCTAGAAACTTTGCTGAAGTTGGGCGTGGTTCCGATCATTAATGAAAATGATACAGTGGTTACCGATGAAATTAAGTTCGGCGATAACGATAATCTTGCAGCACTAGTTGCCAATCTGATTCATGCAGATTTGCTGGTGATCTTGACTGATCAAGGTGGCTTATTTACAGCAGACCCAAGACGGGATGCCAGCGCAACTTTATTAAGTGATGCTGTGGCTGGAGATCCTGCTTTAGAAAAAATGGCGGGTGGCGCTGGTAGCGAGCTCAGTAAAGGTGGCATGTTGACTAAGGTATTGGCTGCCAAAGTTGCAGCTCAAACAGGCGCTGCAACGGTGATCGCTTCTGGTCATGAGCCTAAGGTATTAACTCGCCTATTGTCTGGCGAGAAAATTGGAACTTATCTAAGTTCCAAATCAAACTAGAGATACATCTAACTCTAGTTACTGCACCCCAAATGAATTGGTAGGCTTAGTGCCACCAGTAAAGCCATTTGGATTTAGTGCCTGAATAATTGTCTTGATGTTCTTCTCTTGTGAGTTGAAGTTACAAAATGCACCTTGGGCTAAAGAAGCTTGGTAACGATTGGGTACATTGCTCTGAATGCCTCTCCAGGTAGAGAGTGGATTTTCTTTCCAGGCTTGATTTTCAAATGTTCCGTATAGGCGCCATTGAAATGAGTCACAACGAATTCCCTCATATTGCGCTTGTTGGCCACCGCTAGGATTAGTGAGTACAACAATGTAGCGAGTAACCCCATCGGCCCCAATCAAAATGGAATCCGTATCCACCGCAAACTTGAAAATAGTGTGCTGAGATACATAGAATGGCACTAAGGTAGCTTTGTTGGGTGGATTGAGTGGCATTGCCGTAGCACCCTCTTTAAACACCATAGGTGCAAAAGGATTTAAACCACTTTCCATGGGATCGCCTGCACAAGCAATCAAGCTGAGACTTATTATTGCGCTGCAAAAGTAGATCGAAGTGCGGCGTAATGTAAGGGTCATTTCGGTTTATCCGTAGGGTTGGGATTTTGTGAATGCTCTTCGCTGCCAGAATAAAGGGATTGAAAGATTTCAAGTGGGGATCCCCAAGCGAGCTGTTGCATTCTCATACCTCGGGAGAGGTAGCGAGCTAATTCAGAAAGGGCTAACTGGTAAACCTCACGCTTGAAGTCAATCACTGCATCAAGCTGGATCCAGAAGGGAACCCAGCGCCAGGCATCAAATTCAGGGTGTTCAGAGACGCGTAGGTCAATATCGCTATCTAGGCCGACTAAACGCAAGAGAAACCAAATTTGCTTTTGACCACGGTAAGCTGCTCGGTGAATGCGCGTGGCGTGTTGGCGGCGTAGGTACTCCTCAGGGACGTCATAACGAAGCCAATCCCTGGTTCGCCCAACAATTTGGACGTGTTCTGGCAATAAACCCACTTCCTCATGCAATTCGCGGTACATGGCCTGCTCAGGGCTTTCACCATGTTGAATCCCGCCCTGCGGGAACTGCCACGAATGCTGCCCAACGCGTTTTCCCCAGAAAACCTCGTTACGGCTATTGAGGAGGACAATGCCAACATTGGCTCTATACCCTTCACGGTCAAGCATGATCGTGCCTCAAATCCTTTAAAATCAATGATTTGATTATATCCATTCATGAAAGCATCACAGTCATTTCTCGCCACGCTAAAAGAAGCCCCCTCTGACGCTGAGGTGGTTTCGCACAAACTCATGGTGCGTGCAGGCCTCATTCGCAAGCTCAGTGCTGGCGTTTATAACTATTTGCCATTGGGTTTAAGGTCCATTCGCAAAGTGGAAAATATCATCCGCGAAGAAATGAATCGAGCAGGCGCCATTGAATTGTTGATGCCAATGATTCAGCCTGCTGAGTTATGGCAAGAGACGGGTCGCTGGGAAAAAATGGGACCAGAGTTGCTACGCATAAAAGATCGACATGATCGTGATTTTCTAATTCAGCCAACTTCGGAAGAAGTAATTACCGATTTGGCGCGTAATGAAATCAAAAGCTACAAACAGCTCCCAATTAATTTTTATCAAATTCAAACTAAGTTTCGCGATGAGCGTCGCCCACGTTTTGGAATCATGCGTGGTCGTGAGTTCAGTATGAAGGATGCATATTCATTTGATCGCGATGCTGAGGGATTAAAAAAATCCTATCAAATCATGTTTGACGCATATACCCGTATCTTTAAACGCATGGGCCTTAAGTTCCGCGCTGTGACTGCTGATAATGGCGCCATTGGTGGGTCAGGCAGTCAAGAGTTTCATGTCATTGCCGATACTGGTGAAGATGCGATTGTGTATTGCCCAAGTTCTGATTACGCCGCAAATTTAGAGGCTGCAGAATCCATCGCTTTGATTGCAGTGCGTGCTGCCGCAACCCAAGCGATGCAAAAAGTGCCTACTCCAGAAAAAACCAATTGCGCTGACGTGGCAAAGTTTTTGAACTTGCCGCTCGAGAAAACGGTCAAATCACTTTTGTTTGCTGCTGATCAAGAGAGTGGCCCAGTCAAATTATTTATGCTGTTGCTTCGTGGCGATCATGAACTCAATGAGGTGAAGGCTAGCAAGATACCTGGCATGGCTGAGTCACGTTTTGCTACAGAAGCAGAAATTAAGCAGGCCTGCAATGCACCTGCTGGCTATTTGGGTCCGGTAGGCGTGAGTGCTGCAGTTACAGTCGTGGCCGATCGTACCGTTGTCAATATGTCGGATTTTATTTGCGGCGCTAATGAAGCAGGTCATCATTTGGTTGGCGTGAACTGGGCGCGTGATCTACCAGAGCCACTCGTTTTAGATATTCGCAATGCAGTGGTTGGCGATCCTTCGCCCGATGGCAAAGGCGTAGTGGATATTTGTCGAGGCATCGAGGTGGGTCATGTATTCCAATTGGGTACACGCTACTCTGAAGCAATGGGCTGCACCTATCTTGATCAACAAGGTAAGGCACAGCCGATGGTGATGGGTTGTTACGGCATTGGCGTTACGCGTTTACTTGGTGCAGCAATTGAGCAGGGTTACGATGAACGCGGCATTATTTGGCCGATTTCTATGGCGCCATTTGAGGTAGTCATTTGCCCTATGAATTACGACAGATCTGCAGGGGTTAAAGTTGCCGCAGATCAATTGCATGATGAACTCATGTCTGCTGGTATTGATGTCATCCTAGATGATCGTGGTGAACGTCCAGGGGCAATGTTTGCAGATTGGGAATTGATTGGTGCGCCATTCCGCATTGTGATCGGCGATCGTGGGCTTGCTGATGCTCAAGTGGAATTTAAAGGCCGCACGGATGCGGAGTCCCAAAATATTCCACTAACTGAGATTAAAGAAAAAGTCATTGCAGCTGTGCAAGCAGCTAAACAATTCATTTCTTAAGCTTATAACTGTTTATTTTTTAAAGAGTCCGCCAATACCTTTGGCGGCTCCTTTTGCAGCCATGGTTGCCATCGTACGCGCCATCTTGCCACCCTTGAATTGCTTCATCATGGTTTGCATTTGATCGAACTGTGCAAGCAGGCGATTGACTTCTTGAACTTCAACGCCTGCGCCGGCTGCAATGCGGCGCTTACGAGTCGCTTTAAGTAATTCAGGTTTGGCACGCTCTTTTGGCGTCATGCTATCAATGATGCCGCGCATGCGTTTGGTTTGTTTATCGGCTGCACTCATATTTGTTTTGGATGCCGCTTGCGCCATATGACTCGGTAATTTATCCATTAGACTGGCCATGCCACCCATTTGCTGCATCTGTGCGAGTTGATCTCTGAAATCACCAAGATCAAAGCCGCCTTTAGAAATCTTACTTGCTAACTTTTCTGCTTTAGCAACGTCAACGTTTTGCTGTGCTTGTTCAACTAAGGCAAGAATGTCGCCCATACCCAAAATGCGACTGGCCATACGTTCGGCATCGAAGGCTTCCAGGCCATCCATTTTTTCAGCCACGCCAATGAACTTCAGTGGCACACCAGTGACTTGACGAACGGATAGGGCGGCACCACCACGAGAATCACCATCAAGCTTAGTGAGGATGACACCCGTTAGCGGTAGTGCTTCATGGAAAGCCTTGGCAGTATTAACAGCATCTTGGCCTAACATCGCATCAACCACGAAGAGTGTTTCAATCGGGTTAAGGGTGGCGTGCAAGGTTTTGATCTCTTGCATCAGCGTTTCATCAATACCCAATCGACCAGCGGTATCCACCAGCAAGACATCAAAGTAATGACGACGCGCCCAGTCCAGAGCAGCGATGGCAATATCGTTTGGCTTTTGATCGACGCTGCTGGGGAAGAACTCAGCACCCACTTGCTTGGTCACAATTTCTAATTGCCCAATCGCAGCAGGGCGATAAACGTCGCAAGAAACAGTCAGAACCTTCTTTTTCTTCTTTTCTTGCAGATACTTAGCAAGCTTCCCAACGGAAGTGGTTTTACCGGCACCTTGTAATCCGGCCATCAGAATCACGGCGGGTGGTTGGGTGGCTAAATTGAGTTCGCCGCTTTGATTGGTGTCACCCATCATGACTTGGGCAAGCTCGCGCTGTACTACCCCGACCAAGGCTTGCCCAGGGCTCAGGCTACCAACCACTTCTTCCCCAAGGGCTTTAAATTTAATTTGCTCTAGCAAGGACTTGACGACTGGCAGGGCTACGTCAGCCTCCAACAAGGCCAGGCGGATCTCCCGCAGCATGTCAGTAGTGTTGCTTTCGGTGAGGCGCGCTTGCCCCCGCATTGTTTTAACAACGCGTGATAGACGATCGGTGAGGTTTTCTAGCATTTATCGATTAGACTTTCCAGATGGATATTTTAGGTTACTCAAGTTACGGATGTCTCCCATCTGCACTTTATTTGATTCTTTTGCTTGTTTTGAGCTTTAGATCAAAGGCTGCAGCGGATTCTCCTCTGTTTTCTGGTCTGGTGCAGGCTGCAATTTTTGTGATTTTGTTGATTCATGGAATTGAACTGCATGATTCGGTATTCACCCCAGAAGGTTTTGTATTTGGCTTTGCCCAAGATTTGTCTTTAATTGCTTGGGTGGGTTTGGCTTTTTATTGGTTCCAGTCTTGGTTCACGCCTATTGCTAGTTTGCGTTGGATGGCAATCTTATTTGCCATGATTTATGCATTCCTGCCGTCGATTTTTCCGGGGACCTTAATTTCGCCTCGTGCAGTCTCGGACCCTTGGTTTAAGGGGCACTTCATTGTGGCGACGATTTCAGTCGGCCTTCTCAGCTTGGCGGCAATGCACGCCATGTTGATGAGCGTGCAAGATCGCGCCTTGCATCGTGAGCTAGCCGTTTCCCCTAATAGTCGGGTGGGCCATTGGCTTGAAGACCTTCCACCCTTGATGATGATGGAAGGCTTGCTCTTCAACCTGCTATATGTAGGCTTTGCTCTCCTGAGCTTAACCGTCTTCTCAGGCCTACTGTTTTCCCAGACCTTATTTGGAAAACCTTTGGTTTTTGACCACAAGACTATCTTTGCACTTGTCTCTTGGTTTTTATTTGGTGGGCTGATAGTGGCGCGCTGGAGAGTCGGCCTACGCGGAAGGGCAGCAGTACGTTGGGTCCTGAGTGCATATACTGCTTTGCTGCTAGCCTATATCGGCAGTCGTTTTGTAATGGAAGTCATTCTCCAGAGAGCGTGATGTTTTGATCAAGTGGTTACTCCTATTTGTGGGCGCAAGCCTTTTTTATCTGTGGCTTAAAGGTAAAAAACAGGCCGAGCTCCGCGCCACTGAAAACCTCAAAACGGGTGCACAAAAAAAAGCTGAGACCCTAAAGCCTCAAGCGATGGTTCAGTGCCAATGTTGCAAAGTTCATCTTCCGCAGGCAGATGCAATTGCTCTAGAGGATCGTTTTTATTGCTCTGGAGACCATCTCAATGCCTTGGATTCCGAAGGCTGGCTTGGTTATGCTGCTTGGCGCGCTTCGCCTAATCATGACCTAAGGCCAGAAGCGTGTGTGCCTGACTTAGCCGTCATTCATCACATTAGCTTGCCGCCTGGAGAGTTCAAGAATCGCTCTTCCACTCAGTTCATTGTGGATTTTTTCCAAAATAGACTCAATGCCTCTTTGCATCCTTACTTTGCAGAGATTGCTAACCAAAAAGTATCTAGCCATTTCTTAATTTCTCGAGCTGGAGAAGTTTTTCAGTTCGTTTCCACCAAGAGTAAGGCTTGGCATGCTGGCGTTTCTTCATTTTTAGGTAGGGAGAGATGCAACGATTTTTCGATTGGCATCGAATTAGAAGGAGATGGGGAGACTGCGTTTGAAGAAGTGCAATACAGTGCACTTTCAAGATTAGTGGCAGATTTACAACTGACTTTTCCAGATCTCCAATTTGCTGGGCATAGCGACATCGCCCCAGAACGTAAAACTGACCCTGGAGTCCAATTTGACTGGAAAAAAATGCAGTTGAAGGCTGGTATTTCACATGAAAAATTTCCCTACGGCTTACATTCCCGCTAGGGTTCATTTTTAGTATGTGAGTACACGCTCACTTTTATACCCTTTATCTAAAAAGGGCTCGAAATTTAGCACCAAGATGGCACTAAATTCAGCATAAAACTTAGTAAAAATACTTATAAGAATTTATTAAAAAAGTATTACTAAAGTAGGAATAATTCCCTATACTTAGTACCAAATGCACTTCAAAACACTAGATGTAGTGTTTGAATACAGCAGTACCCCATTGTTTTTTAACGATTTTTTTGACCAAATAACTATATATATAAGCAGGAGCTACATGACATACGCCAATCCACAAACAGCAGGCCAACCGGCTGGAACGAATAATCCCGGTTTGAACCCTGCTGGGGCATTGAGCCAAACCCCCTCGGCAGGATTTGTTGCCGGAGGTGTTGGAGGCAGCCAGGCAACCCAGTTGTCCGATTACAAAATTATTCGCCGTAACGGTTCTGTCGTAGCTTTCGAGCCATCGAAAATTGCTATTGCCGTAACGAAAGCATTTTTAGCGGTAAATGGTGGTCAGGGCGCCGCCTCTGCCCGTGTGCGTGAGCAAGTTGAACAATTAACCCATGCAGTTGTCCGCGCTTTATTGCGTAGCCGACCAAATGGTGGCACTTTCCATATTGAAGATATCCAAGATCAAGTCGAATTGGCCTTGATGCGTAGTGGTGAGCACAACGTAGCCCGTGCTTATGTTCTTTATCGCGAAAAGCGCAATCAAGAGCGCGCTGCTCAGCAAGAAGTCACACAAGATGCTCAAGTTGCGAACCAAGCTGGTGAGTCCGGCATCAAGGTGACCGATAACGGCGTTGAGAAGTGGCTTGATATGGCTGCTTTGCGAACCATTATTGAGGCGGCGTGCGAAGGTTTGGGCAACCAAATTGATGCAACTCCAATCATCACTGAGACGATTAAGAATTTGTACGACGGTGTACCAATCGCGCAGGTTTATGACTCAGCCATTTTGGCTTCACGTACTTTAATCGAAAACGATCCGGCTTATAGCCAAGTAACTGCTCGCATTTTGATGCACGTGATTCGTAAAGAGATTTTGGGTCACGAAGTATTGCAGGGCGATATGCAGGCGGAGTATGGTACTTATTTTGCGAAATACATTAACGAAGGTATTGCTGCAGAGTTGCTAGATCCACGTATGCGCGAGTTTGACCTGCCAAGATTGGCTGCAGCATTGAATGCTAGCCGCGACTTGCAGTTCAACTACCTCGGTTTACAAACTTTGTATGACCGTTATTTCTTGCACATCGAAGAGCGTCGTATTGAAATGCCACAGGCTTTCTTTATGCGCGTCGCGATGGGCTTGTCTTTGAATGAGTTAGATCGTGAACGCCGTGCGATTGAGTTTTATGAAATTCTATCTACATTTGATTTCATGTCCAGTACACCTACTTTGTTCAACTCAGCAACTACTCGTCCACAACTCTCAAGCTGCTACTTGACTACTGTTGATGACGATCTTGATGGCATCTACGAAGCATTGAAAGAGAATGCATTGCTGTCTAAGTTTGCCGGCGGTTTAGGCAATGACTGGACAAACGTTCGCGCCTTGGGAAGTCATATCAAAGGCACTAACGGCAAGTCACAAGGTGTTGTGCCGTTCTTGAAGGTGGTGAATGACACAGCAGTTGCCGTGAACCAGGGCGGTAAGCGTAAAGGTGCTGTTTGTGCCTATTTAGAAACATGGCATTTAGATATTGAAGAGTTCTTGGAGTTGCGTAAGAACACTGGTGATGATCGTCGCCGTACGCATGACATGAATACCTCCAACTGGATTCCTGACCTGTTCATGAAGCGCGTGATGGAGAATGGCGATTGGACTTTGTTCTCGCCATCCAACACGCCTGATTTGCATGACAAATACGGTAAAGCATTTGAAGAGGCTTACGTTGCTTATGAGCAAAAAGCTGATCGTGGTGAATTGAAGCCTTTCCGCAGAATTCCAGCGCAACAATTGTGGCGCAAGATGTTGGGAATGCTGTTTGAAACTGGTCATCCATGGATTACTTTCAAAGATCCTTGCAACATTCGTAGCCCACAGCAGCATATTGGCGTTGTTCACTCATCTAACTTATGTACTGAGATCACCCTCAATACCAACGAGAGCGAAATTGCCGTATGTAACTTGGGTTCTGTGAACTTAACTGCTCACATGACTACCGATGCTTCAGGCAAGATGATTTTGGATCACGAGAAGCTCCAAAAAACCATTCGCACTGCAATGCGCATGTTGGATAACGTGATTGATATTAATTACTACGCAGTAGCGAAGGCGCGTAATTCAAACTTGAAGCACCGCCCAGTTGGTATGGGCATCATGGGCTTCCAGGATTGCTTGCATATGCAACGGATTCCTTATGCAAGTGATGAGGCTGTGAAGTTTGCCGATTCTTCCATGGAAGCAGTGTGTTACTACGCTTATCAAGCGTCTAACGAATTGGCTGAAGAGCGTGGCGTGTACAGCACTTATAAGGGTTCATTGTGGGATCGTGGCATCCTGCCGCAGGATTCGGTTGCTTTGCTAGCGCAAGAGCGCGGTGGTTATCTTGAGGTGGATAGCTCTTCCACCATGAATTGGGATGGTTTGCGGGCGCGTATTAAGCAACACGGTATGCGCAACTCCAATTGCGTCGCCATTGCGCCAACTGCAACGATTTCTAACATTATTGGTGTATCTGCTTGTATCGAGCCTACATTCCAGAACTTGTTTGTGAAATCCAACCTTTCTGGTGAGTTCACAGTAGTAAACGAGTACTTGGTGCGTGATCTGAAGGATCGCGGCCTCTGGGATGAAGTCATGATTGCCGACTTGAAGTACTTTGATGGCACTTTATCCAAAATCGATCGTATTCCACAAGATTTACGCGATTTGTATGCAACTGCATTTGAAGTTGAGCCAAGTTGGCTAGTTGAGGCCGCTTCACGTCGTCAGAAGTGGATTGACCAAGCGCAGTCACTGAACATCTACATGGGTGGTGCCTCTGGCAAGAAATTAGATGACACCTATAAGTTGGCGTGGTTACGTGGCTTAAAGACAACTTATTATCTCCGCACCATGGCTGCAACACACGTTGAGAAATCAACAGTTGCTAGTGGTCAGTTGAATTCAGTTTCCAGTGGTGGCGGTGTCAATGGAACAGATGCAGCGGCAGCTCAAGAGGCAGATGGCCCAGTTTGCACAATGCGTCCAGGTGATGCTGGATTTGAAGAATGTGAAGCATGTCAGTAAGCCATTTGCTTACTGATTTGAAATAGAAGAATTAGGAGAAAGTTATGTTGAATTGGGAAGAGGAAGTTGCTCCAGCGTTAGCGAAAGCTGGGCTTGCACCGCAACCGGTAGCAGCGGAGCCACAACGTCCACAGCCAGACCAAGTTGCAATGGCACCCCAAGTTGCTGCACCTGCAGCATTAGAGGCTGCGTCACTGTCAGGTGGTGTTGCACATCGCGTGAATGCTGCTGATAAGCGCGTGATTAATGCCAAGACAGACGTTAATCAACTGGTTCCATTTAAATATAAGTGGGCTTGGGAAAAATATTTAGCTGGTTGTGCAAACCATTGGATGCCACAAGAGATCAATATGAATCGCGATATCGCGCTTTGGAAAGATCCAAATGGTTTAACGGAAGATGAACGCCGGATTATTAAGCGTAATCTCGGTTTCTTCACTACAGCAGATTCTTTGGCTGCAAACAATATTGTTTTGGGTACTTATCGCCACATTACCGCCCCAGAATGCCGCCAATACCTATTGCGTCAGGCTTTTGAGGAGGCGATTCATACTCATGCCTATCAATATATTGTGGAATCTTTGGGTTTAGACCAGAGCGAAATCTTCAATGCGTATCACGAGATTGATTCAATTCGCGCTAAAGATGAGTTCTTAATTCCGTATATTGACGTGCTGACCAATCCAAATTTCAAGACTGGCACATTAGAAACGGATCAAACATTACTGCGTTCGCTCATTGTTTTTGCCTGCGTAATGGAAGGATTATTCTTTTATGTTGGTTTTACGCAAATACTTGCAATGGGTCGTCAAAATAAAATGACGGGTGCTGCTGAGCAGTATCAATACATCCTTCGTGATGAGTCAATGCACTGCAATTTTGGTATCGATTTGATTAATCAAATTAAGCTGGAGAACCCGCAGTTATGGACTTCCGCGTTCAAAGATGAGATCAAAGCGATCTTCGAAAAAGCAGTCGAATTAGAGTACCGTTATGCC
>Ga0364867_10010_pt1 | contig 123370 bp, 114 predicted proteins | sample ExccelAu500001D4_3_FD_206915 | JGI IMG/M metagenome (GOLD analysis project Ga0364867, IMG submission 206915) | Enriched cells from Trout Bog Lake Hypolimnion, Wisconsin, USA - BchlTB.Aug13.5000.01.D4 | ecosystem: Environmental > Aquatic > Freshwater > Lake > Hypolimnion/Profundal zone | place... | reverse complement strand
ATAAACCACTCCGCACCATGAGTTCTTAGCAGCATGCCAAGCTCTAGTGAGGCCTTTATTGCCCTTGTGTGGGTTTTGATCGATGTGATAGTTACTCAAAGCAAACCCTTAAAAATGGAGTGTCAATACGCTGGCGAATAGACAACTTAAGCCAGCGCAGTCATATGCACTTCAGTGGAGGGCACGGGTTTGAGATGACGTGCAAATTGCTCAGAAGCAGCGCGCCATGAGAATTTCTCGGCATGGGCACGAGCCACTTCACGGGGAATGGTTAAAGCTTGCATACAAGCCTCACGCAAGTCTTCGTTCATGGCGCCAGCAGGAGAGTCACCTAAGACATCAATGGGGCCGGTAACGGGATAGGCCGCCACTGGAGTGCCACAGGCCATGGCTTCGAGCAAGACTAAACCAAAGGTATCGGTCTTACTTGGGAAGACAAATACATCAGCCGCTGCATAGACTTCTGCCAGCTCATATTGATTGAGAACGCCGAGGTAGTTCACTTCAGGATATTTTTGCTTAATGCCTTCCATGGCAGGGCCATCACCAACTACCCACTTTGAGCCAGGCAGATCGATTTCTAAAAAGGCATTGATGTTCTTCTCAATCGCAACGCGACCAACGTATAAAAAGATCGGATGGGCACTGTTCAATTTTTTGGAGTCCTGCATCTTGAAGATATCAAGATCAACCCCTCTAGACCAGAGCACCACATTGGTAAAGCCGTACTTTTCTAAATCTTGCTTAACCACAACTGTTGGCGCCATCACTGCCATAGAGGGTTTATGGAACCAGCGTAAGAAAGCATAGGTCAGGGCCAGTGGAATGCCAGTCCGGGCTTTTACATATTCAGGGAAACGGGTGTGATACGCAGTAGAGAGGGGTAACTTATTTTTGACTGCATAAGCGCGAGCCGATAAGCCTAAGGGGCCTTCAGTCGCAATGTGCATAGCATCGGGTGCGAACTCTTTAATCTTTCTGGCAACTGTCTTGCCTGGAAACAAAGATAAAGAAATATCTGGATATGTAGGGCAGGGAATAGTCTTGAAGTCGTTAGGAGTGATCATTTCAACTTCGTGACCCATGCCAATGAGTTCAGCGCGAGTTTGTTTGAGAGTTCGGACAACGCCATTAACCTGCGGATCCCATGCATCGGTGATGATCATGATTTTCATAGTGTTGCCTCTTTTGCAAAGTTAGGAATCAGTTGACCCAAAGCGGGTTCATTAGCAGTTTCAGCAGCACTCTCTACAGGCTCACCTTTAATAAATGGCCAGTGCACAATCTTGAGCTCACCTTCATGAGTCTCTACTAGGGCAGTCAGGCTTTCAACCCAATCACCATCATTGCAATACAGCAGACCATCGATTTCCCGAATCTCTGCTTTATGAATATGGCCACAGACCACTCCATCGCAACCGCGTAAGCGGGCTTCGCGGGCCATGATGTGTTCAAAGTCAGCAATGTAGCTGACTGCATTCTTAACTTGGTGCTTCAAGTATTGGGAGAGGGACCAATACTGCAGCCCCATCTTGACGCGAATCATATTGAAATAGCGATTCACATACAGAATGAAGGAGTAGAGGGTATCGCCAACATAAGCCAACCATTTTGCGTACTGCATCACGCCATCAAATAGGTCGCCATGGGTTACCCAGAGCTTTCTACCATCAAGAGTAGTGTGGATCACTTCTTCAACCACCTTGACGTCACCAAAGGACAAGCCAAAGAATTGGCGCGCGCTTTCGTCGTGATTGCCCGGTACGTAGATCACTTCAGCACCTTTACGGGCTTTACGTAATAGCTTCTGAACCACGTCATTGTGGGCTTGAGGCCAGTAGAATGATTTTTTGAGGCGCCAACCGTCGATAATGTCACCAACGAGGTAAAACTGGTCTGCTTCGTTGTGTTTTAAGAAATCGAGGAGGTAGTTAGCTTGACACCCTGATGTTCCGAGGTGCACGTCTGAAATCCAGATAGCGCGGTAATGCATCATGAGGTTGTATTAAGCCCGCTATAAATGTAAGGATCATGACAGTTTCATGTCACTTTTGTGACTTGCTTTATATTGATGTTTCCAATGAATATCGCAATGCAAACCCCGTATCTGATCCGCTTTGGATTATGGCTCCTCATCATTCTTCATACGATTCGGGGTGTGTTAACCCTTTCGGTCTTATTTCCATTGCTCGATCGGCAACAAAAAGATCACCATATCCAACGTTGGTGCCAAAGACTCTTAAAGATCTTTGGTTTGCATTTGACGGTGCAGGGTGCTGAGCTCCTCCCAAGCACACCTTATTTATTAGTTTCGAATCACATCTCTTGGATTGATATCCATGTGATCAATTCCTTTAAGCCGGTGCGTTTTGTGGCCAAGTCTGAAGTAGCCTCATGGCCGATCTTCGGTTGGATGGCTAAACAATTAGGCACGGTCTTTATTAGGCGCGATAGCGCAAGACATGCCAGGCAGGTGGTTGACCAAATGGCCGAGGTTCTAAAAACCGAATCGGTCTGTATCTTCCCCGAAGGGACTTCATCTTCTGGTGAGACAGTATTGCCCTTCAAGCCAAACCTATTTGAGCCCGCTGCCATCTCCCACACCCCCGTGTGGTCCTTGGCGATTTCTTATCACTCTGGTAAGACGGGTGAACGCAGTTTGGCGACAGCATTTATCGGAGATATGGGTTTGGTCGAATCCATGGCCATGATTCTGAAAAGCCCCGATTTGGGCGTAACACTCCATTTCTTGCCGCCCTTAAAACAAGAATTAGGCCAAGACTTGGACCGAAAGTTACTCTGTCAGCATAGCTATCAGGTCATCTCTGCCGCCATATAAACCATACAAATGCGGTATGTAACAATATTGACACGTTCCTCAGATAAAAAACACGGAGGATAAAGGGCAAACATGAGTGCAAAACATCAAGAAATGGCAGAGTGGTATCAACGTGCTCAAGAAGAGATTCTTGATAGCATGGACGAAGAGCTTGAGATGGAGCTCGATGATGATCGCCTGTCTGCAGATTCAGGTACAAGCACTTCAATACCAAGACAGACTTATTTCAAAGAACTGTTTCGTCTCCAAGGCGAGCTAGTAAAGTTACAAGACTATGTTGTAGCCAATAAGCTCAAAGTTGCAATTCTGTTTGAAGGTCGTGATTCAGCCGGTAAGGGTGGCGCGATTAAGCGTATTACCCAACGACTCAACCCACGTGTATGTCGAGTTGTTGCATTACCAGCACCAAATGAGCGTGAGAAGACTCAATGGTATTTCCAGCGCTATATCTCACAACTACCAGCTGGTGGAGAAATCGTTCTCTTTGATCGCAGTTGGTATAACCGTGCTGGTGTAGAGCATGTGATGGGTTTTTGTACCGATGCGGAGTACGAAGAGTTCTTGAGAACAGTCCCAGATCTTGAGCGCATGATTATTAATTCAGGAATCATCCTCATTAAGTACTGGTTCTCCATCTCAGATGAAGAGCAGTACAACCGCTTCATGATGCGTATTCATGATCCACTTAAGCAGTGGAAACTCAGTCCAATGGACCTGGAGTCACGTCGTTTGTGGGAAGCCTATACCAAGGCAAAAGAAACCATGTTGGAGAGAACTCATATTCCAGAAGCACCATGGTGGGTTGTAGCTGCAAATGACAAGAAAAAAGCGCGCCTTAACTGCATTAATCATTTGCTTGGACAGATTCCTTACGAAGAAATCCCACATCCAGAGATTCATTTACCTGAGCGGGTTCACAATCCTGACTACCTGCGCGGCCCAGTCCCTCCGGAGATGTACGTCCCTGAGGTTTACTAAAACCCAGGAAATTGCCTGCAGTATCGATATCCGTGTAAAATAGCGGTTCCGTCGGAGTGTAGCGCAGCCTGGTAGCGCACCTGCTTTGGGAGCAGGGGGTCCAAGGTTCGAATCCTTGTACTCCGACCACTTTCTCTATTTAGTCCTAAACTAATACCAGCAATCTGCCTATAGCTCAGCTGGATAGAGCAACGCCCTTCTAAGGCGTAGGTCTGTGGTTCGAATCCACATGGGCAGGCCAACTATCTCCCTGTCATATTTCAGTCACACAAATAGCCGAAAGTTAGTTCAATTTCTTTCTCTAGCTCCGAGTGACCATCCTATGAAGATTTCATCTGTATTGAAGTGTGCTGTTTCTGCATTGGTGCTATTCCAACCCTTTGCAATTGATGCGGCTACGATTTACCCCATTAATGATGCCGCAATTTTGTTGGGCTCCAAGTTTGATATCAAGGTCGAGTTCAATACGGTTGTCGCACAGGATGCCATTGTTCTAACAGTAAATGGCACTCCATTAAAAAGCGTGGTTTCTGTTGCTCCTGAATTTATTGCTAACGAAAACGGTAAAGGTAGCTCGATTATTTATCGTGACGTTCAGCTAAAGCAGGCAGGTCAATTTGTGATTGACGCTAAAGCAGGTGACGAAGTCGCTAAAGTAACTTGGGACGTTTACGCCAGTGGGCCACGTAAGGTGAAGAACGTCATTCTCTTCATTGGCGACGGCATGACCATTGCCAATAGAACTGCAGCCCGTGTTCTTTCTAAAGGAATTACTCAGGGCAAGTATCAAAACGTTTTGTCATTTGACGATATGCCCAATACTGCCTTGATTGGGACATCGGGCTCTGACTCATTGATTACTGACTCGGCCAACTCCATGAGTGCCTATATGACTGGTCATAAGACAGCAGTCAATGCCATGGGTGTGTACGTATCGAGAGCTGTGGACAACCTCTCACATCCTAGAGTCGAAACCCTTGCTGAAATCATCAAGCGTAAGACCAAAATGTCAGTTGGTATTGTGTCAGATGCCGAGCTCGAAGATGCAACCCCTGGTGCCGTGGTAGCCCACACAAGACGCCGTGCGGATAAGCAATATATTGCCGACCAGTTATTGGCGAGTGGTGCTGAGGTCATTCTTGGAGGTGGCTCAGCTTACTTTTATCCCCAATCATCTAAGGGCTCAAAGCGTAAAGATGAGAACAATCTCGTGGATCAATTTAAATCCAAGGGTTATCAGCTAGCATTTACCAAACAAGAGTTAATGAGCGAGGCGCAAAACCCAGCAACCAAAAAACTCTTTGGCGTCTTTCATCCAGACAATATGGACGGATCTCTGGATCGCTTTTTCCTCAAAAAGAATACCGTAATGGAATATCCGAACCAGCCGGATTTAACGCAGATGACTCAAGCGGCTCTGGATGTGCTCTCAAAGAACCAGAATGGCTTTTTCTTAATGGTTGAGGCTGCATTGATTGATAAGTTCAATCATCCATTGGACTGGGAGCGTGCAGCGTTTGACACCATCATGCTCAGTAATGCCGTGCAGATTGCAAAGGACTTTGCTAAAACCCATCCCGACACCCTAATTATTGTGACTCCTGACCATACACATAGTGGCTCGATTAGCGGTGTAGTCAATGATGCCAAGCCAGGACCACTCAGAGAGAAGGTGGGAACGTATGCCGAGGCGGGTTACCCCAATTACCCAAAAGCCAATGTCGAGGGCTATCCCAATCAGATCGATGTCTCCAAGCGCCTTGCATTTTTCTATGGCAACTATCCTGACCACTACGAAACCATGCATCCCAAATTAGATGGCACCTTTGTTCCCGCTATCAAATCAGCTGATGGTGCTTATGTAGCAAACCCGAAGTATCTCCAGCAACAAGAAGATGCGATTCATGTGGGTGGCAATCTACCAGTTAACCAAGAGACAGGGGTGCATACAGCAGATGATGCGGTACTCAACGCTACTGGCCCGAACGCAGATAAGTTCAAAGGCTTTATGGATAACACCAAAGTCTTCAAAGTGATGGCAGAGAGCTTGGGGCTAGGGCAAAAATAAGTCTCAGCGGGGATCCATCACCCAAAAATGATGGGTCCCATCTCTCCCTAACTGTTCGACAAGTCCGAATTCCCAATCCAGATAGGCTTGCATACTAGCCGCAGTTGCATTGGTTCCCTCATAGGGGCGCTGATAGCGATCAATGGTGGGTGAAGCTAGATTGGCTGTATCTGATTCCATTGCATAGCCAGCCTCAAGCCATTCACTATTGCCACCAGACAAAACATACACCGGGGTTAGCGTCAGGGCGGCAAATTCAGGAGCGGTAAAGATGGCTAACTCGGCTGGACTACTGGTGAGAACATAGCGCTCTGCTTGAGGTAATTTACTGATGGCATCTTTCAGAAGTGAGCGCAATGCAAACCAGCTGCCCCGTATATGTCCTTTGGTGTAATTCTTATGAGTGCTCAAATCCACGACAACCGTATTCGATTCACTGAGCCAGTGTTGTAGAGTGCGAGCATCGACCTCTTGGGTTTTGGGAAGAGGGGGTAGGGCCAAAGCTGGTGTGCCTATCTCAGTCAGATCGCTGATCTGGATATCGTCCAGCACATATACATCCCAAGCCATTTGAGCAAGCCAAGAGGCTGGCATATTGGCACGCACTCCACTGGGATCCACTAAAACAATGCGGGCACCCCGAACCGGAGCATACATCTCGGTTTCTTGCACAAGCTGACCCCCAGGTACAGAACGAAAGCCTGGGAGATGGCCGGCTGCATATTCTTCAGGCGTACGGGTATCAAAAAAATACGTCGTGCGATCGGATTGTTGTTCCCATTTTTTCAGATCAGATTTACTCGCTCGCTTAACGTGAGCGCGATCAGCGACTTTTCTGGATTGATTCAGTGCCTCTTGGGCGGAAGCTGGGCTGACATCAGAGAACTTACGAGATTGACCGTGGTCTAAAACTTGATCAGCTAACTTCCAACCAATTGTGCCATTTCGCAAGGCATGTACTGGATTAGGAATACCAGCATTAATGAGGGACTGTGTCCCAATAATGCTGCGGGTGCGTCCGGCGCAATTGACGATCACTTTGGTCTTGGGATCTGGTGCAATTTCTGGAAGGCGCAGGACCAGTTCAGCACCCGGTACGCTTATGCCCGTTGGAATACTCATGGTTTGATATTCATCAAAACGACGTACGTCAACGACCACCACATCTGCCTTTGAATCAATCAGTTGCTTTACCTCTTGAGCAGATAGAGAAGGGGTATGGACTTCAGACTCGACCAGCTCACCAAAGGATTTACTAGGAACATTGACATCACGAAATACTTCACCGCCAGCTCGTTTCCACTCTTTGACGCCGCCAGCAAAGACGGATACATTGGAATAACCCAAAGCCATCAATCGATCTGCTGCCAATTGCGCATCACCTTCTCCATCATCTAGGGTCACAATCGCTACATCTCTCCGAGGGAGCTTGGTATAGGCATCTATTTCAATTCGGGAGAGCGGGAAGTTAGCCGCAAATAGGGGATGCTCTTGTGCATGAGGGTCTTCCTCACGCACATCCAAAAAAGCAATTTCTTCTTTATTGAGTAACTTTGCTCTAACGAAGGCGTAATCTTGGGTATTCATGGGCTGCGCAATAGGTCAACTGATCAAGTTCATGATCATGACATATTTTTGTAGGGATACAAAAATACCCCAAGCCCGAGGCTAATACAGGCTACAAATATCCCGTTTTCTCAATCAAAGTCGCAATCATCATCAAACATCTGATATTCCAGATGAATCTCTTTTCGAGTTTGATGTTGCCAAATCAAACGGTCTTTTAGTAACTGGTACTTGAGCGAATCGGCATACTCATCAAAATAATCATCAGCTTCAGCAACGTAATGGTGGATCTTCATCATTACCTCCTCACTTTAGGTTTATGGCCTAAGGACTAGCAGAGCAATCTAATTAATGTGGTGATGAATTATTTCGCTCCGTTTATCCATAAGTTGTGCGCAGTGTGATCAAGGCCAGATGACCTGTCTACCAATCTTCTAAAAAAGATTGCAATTGATGTGCAAAAGCGACAGAATGATTCAGCTGAAGAATAAATAGCGGAGACCAAGACAATGAAACCCTTTTACATTGACTATCCTCAAGAGAAGATCGAAGGACATCTGCATGCTTACCAATGTGCTTTTTGCAAGATTCCGACGACTGAGATATTTGGACTACTAGAGAATCATGCTCAAGACTGCAGCTATCGCATGCAGGCTGGGAGCTTGTCTCAATCAGAGGCTAATGCGTCAACCCGAGTGATTGAGCCATCTCTCTCAGATGAGGTAGATTGAATTCGAGAGGTGGTTACTAGTCTCTCGTAAAATAGATTCATTATGACAAAACAGCTCGCTTTAGCTCTCACAATCGCCTCTGTACTGGGCTTAACTGCCTGCACGAGCATGGACAAGCTACAAGCAAGACTGGAGGCGGACCCACAATGCCCGCCAGTCATGAATGCCAAGACGGGTGCCTTGATGCCTTGTCCGACTCCACCTAAGCCACAGCCCGCTGTAACCACTCAGAAAAATGTTCAGCCTTCCAGCATGCCTTCCGCTAATACGGCCCAAGCTCCAGCAAGCAGCATGAGTGGCACAGCACCTCTCAACACACCACAAAATACGGTGAGTAATCCGCCTCAAGGTAATGTGAGTAATTCGGGGTCTTCAGCCAAAGCCATTGCACCAAGCTCACCCAGCATTACTGCCAATCCTGAGTGCAAGGGCGTCTTGCATCAAAAGACCGGCGCCTTGATGCCTTGCCCAAACCCCTAAGTAGAGGGAATTGTTCTGGCTTAGTTGTTGGCTAAAGCCAGAATCTGATCGAGAGTGACGTAGCCGCGACCTTGGCTATCAATGTAGCTAAAGTGTGCTGCAACCCTAGGCATACCTGCTTGAGCTTCTGCCAAAGTGAGCTTGCCATCATGATTCTTATCGGCAGCCTTAAATTTAGCAACGATCTCTTTGTCTTCAGCACTCATTTGCGTTTGAGCCTGGGCGGTGATTTGACCCCCCAAGCCCGCAAGAATAAAACTTAGCACAGCAGCACGATGCAGTAGCGTTTTCATGACTTACCTTGTTTACTGTTTAGCAGATAACTGTAAAGCCTGACGAACCGCTTTTTTAGCCATCTCGGTAAACGCCTCTACTGAGCCAGAACCGGTTCTGAAAGATTCACCTTGAATCGTAATCAAGCCCTCGCCGAGCAATTGATTGGTTTGGCTATCGGTAATTTTGTTCTCGATCACTAGAGCAGGGGTCTTGGCGTTCACGCCCGCCGCGTACGCTGCACCATTGACTGCTAAGCCAATCGGCGTGAAGTTCCAAGGCTGCAAACTATTGGCTGTCATCTCAGCACCGGTAATACCAACGGACACTCTGGCAACACCAGGGCCTGGCTTTTGAACAATAGAGATATTGCTTTTGCCATTCACTGCATTGACCATCGAGGCTTGTAATGTAGCCTTCACTTGCGCCAGAGTTTCAGCTGAAACTTGTTGTGTTTGGGTTTGATTCAAGTAAATAGGTGTCAAGATCACACCAGTGTATTTATTAGGATCGACATTGGCATCACGATAGCGCCACATCCGAATATCTTGTGGGGTATCTGGAACTGCTTGTAATAATTTGTAATTGGGTAAGAAGCCGGATTCAGGCATTGGTTCTGTTAAATATTTAGAAGTATTGCTACAAGCAGCAATGAGGAGAACAGCTGGGATAAAGAAGCAGAGCGAGAGTAGGTTGCGGCGGTTCATAAGATCTCCAGTAGGTATGTTTGATATTTATAACACCATTCAATGTCAGTGAATTGATGGGCTTGTTCGGTTTCTGTAATGGCCTATGGAGCCAGCTTCGGCAGCTTAATCGAGCCTGCCAAGCAGGGCATGATGATTTGAGGATCGGTCTTAAGTAGGGCCTTATTCTTACCTGGATACTCGACTCTCGATAGCAAATCTCTAATGAGATTGAGATGGGTCAATTTCTTATCGTTGGCATTGACAACGGTCCACGGAGCCAGCTTGCTGGTGGTTTGCTTGAGCATCAGATCGCGCGCCACACTATAGGCATGCCATTTCTTTTGGGCAAGCTCATCGATAGGACTAATCTTCCATTGCTTGAGTGGATCTTGTTTACGCTCCAATAAGCGATGGGCTTGTTCTGCCTTAGTGATGTCGAGATAGTATTTCAGAATCTGAATGCCAGAGCCGACCAAGAGTGATTCAAATTCATTGACCGTACCCATGAATTGTTTGTATTGCGCATCAGTACAAAATCCCATAACCCTCTCAACGCCAGCACGGTTGTACCAACTGCGATTGAAGATCGTTAACTCACCTGCAGAGGGCAGTTCTGAAACATAGCGCTGAAAATACCATTCACCTTCTTCTCGGGTCGTGGGTTTATTGAGCGCAACCACGCGGGTATCCCGCGGGCTTAAGTTTTGGGTGATGCACTTGATCGTGCCATCTTTACCTGCAGTGTCTCTACCTTCCAAAATGACTAAGAGTCGATCACCTTTGGTAATGATGCGCTTTTGGAGTTTGACGAGCTCAATCTGCAGCAGCCTAAGCTCTGCTTCGTACGTCAATTCCTTTTTGCTAATTTTGAGAGGCTTGATGACTAAAGCAGAGGCTTTTTTCAAGAAACTATGTATTGCTAGTTGGGGTTGTTGCAGGAGTTACTGGAGCAGCTTTCTTAGCAACAGTCTTTTTCTTAGCAGCAACTTTTCTCACTACCTTTTTAGCGGTCACTTTTTTAGCAGGCGCTTTCTTTGCAACAGTCTTCTTAGCAGCCACTTTCTTAGCTGCTGTCTTTTTTACTGCCTTCTTAGCAGCAACTTTTTTCGCCGGTTTAACAGAAGCTTTGTTCAACTTCTTCACTACTTTTTCTTTAGCAACTTCCAATTTGTGAAGTTTCTTAGTGAGCTTCTTAATCGATTTCTTCGTCATGATGTTCCTTGTTTAATGGGGCGCGCTCTGGATAACAGGGCGGGGCTTATCTAATCCTACGATTTATTGGATAGGCTTTCAAGCTTTTATGACATTCATAAAGCAAAAAACCCTAGACCATTAGTGCTAGGGTTTTATTGACAGGGGAAAACAGCTTATTCAGGATGGAAATTATTGCTCGCCATAAAGCTAATGGTGTGCTCGAAGCCTAGGATGCGGATGTAGCGCCAAGCAATATCTCGGTATTTGCTATCCAGATAGCCTATAGCGGTCTCAGGATCGCTTCTTTTGGCTAAATCAATTTGTTGAATTGCACGGGCCCAACGTTTGAGTCTTGTTGACATATTTGTCACCTCCATGCCCCATACAACGCCCCTCAAAGCGGCAAAGATGACACAAATTACAAAAAAATCCTCAAAAAAGGGTGTTTTTCCCCTAAATAGGGCTTCTGATGGTCAAAAAAGGGGATTTAGGCCCCAGATTGAGCCTTAGTTTTGGCTTTGGCCTCGGCTTTTATGGGCTTTAAGTACATCAAAAGACATACAAAGGCGATGGTTGCCAGGAGGGTTTCAAGGATTGCGAGGTAGAAATTCCAGCCTGATTCGGTAATCCGAACCAGGCCCTCGGTGATGTAGAGCAGGATGAGCATAGATGCCCATTGCATGGTGTAGACATTCCCTTTCCAGATGCCGCGCATGGGAAGCAGTAAAGGAAAAGCCTTGAGAATGAGCCAAGAGCCTTCGGGGCGGAGAGGAGAAATAAACCACTCCCAACAGACGCACAGGATGAACAAGTCTACAAAGGCTGCCAGTGCCAGGAGCTGATAGGGATTTTTATTGGCGGGTAGTTTGATCATCTGGGTTGCTATTCATTCTTACCAAGTTTGAGAGCAACCTCAGCCAAGCGTTTGCCTTGTGCTTTGGCAAGACGTTGTTCTTCTGGGCTGATTGGAGCGCGGCCATCGGCGTGGGCTAGATGACTGACGCCATAAGGGCCGCCACCATTGGGCGTGCTCATGAGATCAGGCTCACTGTAAGGAAGACCCATGATGACCATGCCATGATGAAGCAGGGGAATCATCATGGTTAATAAGGTGCTCTCTTGGCCGCCATGCAAGCTACCCGTGCTTGTAAAGACACAAGCCGGTTTGCCGATGAGTGCACCGTTCATCCACTGCGAGGAGCTGCCGTCCCAAAAGTATTTCATGGGGGCGGCCATATTGCCAAAGCGGGTCGGGGATCCTAGAGCTAGACCGATACATTCTTGTAAATCAGCATACTCAACGTAAGGAGCGCCTTCATTCGGAACGCTGCCCTCAGTGGCCTCGCACACGGTAGAGACTGCTGGAACAGTGCGCAGACGAGCGTTTGCTCCGGGTACGCTCTCTATGCCCTCGGCAATGAGGCGAGCAAGCTCTCGGGTAGCCCCGTGGCGGGAGTAGTACAAAACTAAAATATCGTGTTGGCTCATATTCTCTTATGATACGGCGATGCGCCTGTTTCGGAATCCTCAATTATGGCTCGCTCTGGCTAAAGAGATATGGGAGCGTAATCGCCATCAAAACTTATCCCAAGCCGCTGGGAATTTGGCATTTACCACCACGCTAGCCTTGGTGCCGATGTTTACTGTTGCCTCAATGCTCTTGGGTACCTTGCCTAAAGTCGTCAGAATGAAAGTCGCTTTTCAGTCTTGGCTACTAGATACCTATATGCCCGGGGGTTTGAACGAGCAGGTCTTTATTTACTTAGATCAGTTTTCTCGCCAAGCAAAAGGTTTGACCTTGGTGAGTACCTTGGGTTTGATAGTGACCAGTGTGATGGCAATCTCTGGGGTGGAGCAGGCTTTTAATCGCATCTTTCAGTTGTCTGGGCGTCGACCGATACTCAACCAGATTCTGATTTACTCTAGCGCCACTTTAATTGGTCCTTTTTTGCTTGGCTTTGGAATTTATCTCAGCAGTCTTTTGTTCGGAGCAGCTGAAGGCTGGATTGATGCCTTGAGTACGGGCTTTGCTGCCTTTGCCACGATCTCTCCTATGCTGCTGGCAGTGGTGGTATTCATGATCGCTTATAAATATCTGCCGTACACCCCGGTGGCATGGCGAGACGCGTTTGCGGGCGCCATCATTGCTGCCTTCTTTTTCGAACTCATGAAATTTGGTTTTGGTTTGTTTCTGACTAATGCCCGTTTCTATCGAACGGTCTACGGCGCCTTTGCGATTCTGCCCTTGGCCTTAATCTGGATTTATCTCACGTGGTGGATTACTTTGGCTGGCGCAGTGATTGTGGCTAATCTTCCGCCATTGCGAGCAGGCTTAGTTAGGGTTATTCGCTACTGATTTCGATGGCCACAACCTTGATTTGATCGGCACTTCAGACTATATTGACTCTCATAAGAGAATAAAAATAACGGAGATTGATATGAAGGTTCGGGACATCTTGCGGGTAAAGGGCGGGACATTATTTACCGTGCCACCCAATGCAGCATTGGGATCTGCAGTCTTGACCATGAGTGATCATGATATTGGTTCATTGGTTGTCATGGAAGGCGATCAATTAGTCGGTATTTTGACTTTCCGTGAAGTGATGAAAGCGCTGGCAAAACATCATGGTAGTTTGGGTGGTCTCGAAGTACGCTCAGTGATGAACGCCAAGCCCTTAACTTGTAATATGGAAACCGAGATGGACGAGGTTCGTCGCATGATGTTGGTAGAGCATGCGCGCTATCTTCCGGTGATTGACCAAAAAATGCTGATGGGAGTGATTTCTTTCTACGACGTCGCCCATGCGGTAGTTGAAGCACAGGATTTCGAAAACTCGATGCTCAAGGCCTATATTCGGGATTGGCCAGAGGACACCTCCAAGGCTGCAAACTAAACTCCATTTCTGACAGATGCCATAATGTGGCTATGTCAGGAAATACATTAGGCCTTCTCTTTACCGTAACCACCTTTGGTGAGTCACACGGCCCAGCGATTGGGGCGGTAGTGGATGGCTGTCCGCCAGGAATGGCACTTTCAGAGGCCGATTTACAAACTGATCTGGATCGCCGCAAACCCGGCACATCCCGCCATGTTACTCAGCGTAAGGAAGAGGACAAGGTTGAAATTCTGTCGGGCGTCTTTGAAGGCAAAACAACAGGTACTCCGATTGCCTTATTAATTCGTAATACCGATCAACGCAGTCAAGACTACGGCGATATTTTGCAAACCTTTAGACCAGGTCACGCAGATTACGCCTATCACTACAAATATGGCTTGCGCGATCCACGTGGCGGCGGCAGATCTTCTGCTCGCCTAACAGCGCCAGTCGTTGCGGCAGCAGCTATTGCAAAGAAATGGTTGCGTCAACAATACGGCACCGAGATTTTTGGCTACATGAGTCAACTAGGTGAGCACGTTATTCCATTTGAAGATGAGAAGCAAATTGAGAGCAATGCTTTCTTTGCCCCCAACGCCAAGATCATTCCTGAGCTTGAGGCTTACATGGATAGCTTACGTAAAGCAGGAGATTCTTGTGGCGCACGCATTGAAGTGCGCGCTCGAAATGTACCTATGGGTTTAGGCGAGCCTCTCTTTGACAAATTGGATGCGGATATTGCCCATGTCATGATGGGTATTAATGCTGTCAAAGGGGTTGAGATCGGATCTGGATTTCAGTCAGTCGTCCAAAAGGGCAGTGAGCATGGTGATGAGATGCATCCCGATGGTTATGCCAGCAATAACTCTGGCGGTACGCTGGGCGGTATCAGTAGTGGTCAAGACCTTCGGGTTTCGATTGCGATTAAGCCAACCTCTAGCATCTTGAGTCCCAAGCAATCAGTAGACTTGGACGGTAAGCCGATGACTGTCCAGACTAAGGGTCGTCATGATCCATGTGTGGGTATTCGGGCGACGCCCATTGCTGAAGCAATGTTAGCGCTAGTCCTCATGGATCATGCTTTGCGTCATCGCGCCCAGTGCGGTGATGTCAAGGTATCCGTTCCCGCTGTTCCGGCAGCCAGACCTGGCGCGAATTAGGTCTCGCATCAAACTATGACACCTTCAGTGCGTTGGGCCTTCGGGTCCTTTTTCTTTTTATATTTCGCCTACGTTGGTTTAGTTTCTCCGTATGCGAGTCTGTTCTTTGTTGATCAAGGCTTTAACGTCATTCAAATTTCTGTTTTGATGTCGATGCTGCAAATTACTCGCATCATTGGACCTTTTTCTTGGGGTTGGTTATCTGACTACCTCTCCAACCGCATCGGCATCATTCGGTTTTGTGCTTGCTTGGCGAGTATTACCTTCTTAGCCATTTTTTATCTTCATGGTTATATTGCTTTCTTTGTGTGGATGTTTGTGTTGCATACCATCCTCAGTAGCTTGATGCCGCTGGGGGAGTCTGCAACGGTGCACGCCTTATTTAAAGACAATTCTTTTGATAAGCGCTATGGCAGATTGCGTCTCTGGGGATCTTTGGGCTTTATTGCGATGGTGCTCTTTGCGGGTGAGTTGTTTCAGCGCAAGAGTATTGAGCTCTATCCGATTGTAGGAGCTATAGTCTTGTTGTTATTAGCCTTAGTGACCTTTCGTTTGCATGAGCCCATGCTGCAACGTCATAAGATGGTGAAGGGCGAGCTACTTTCTGTCTTATTCAATCCGGATGTGCGTTGGTTTTTAATCTCTGGATTTTTTATGATCTTTGCCCATGCAGCGCTTTACGTCTTTTATTCTCTCTACCTCACAAAACTTGGCTATAACAAGTTTCAGATTGGCCTCTTTTGGGCGCTGGGTGTGTTTGCTGAAGTGATCTTCTTCTATTTTCAGAGCAAGGTTCTCAGTCGCTTACAACCCGAAATTGTTCTACAAGCGTCCTTTGGGGTTGGGGTGCTACGTTTTATCTTGATTGCTTTTTTCCCACTCACTTGGGTCTTGATCATTGCTCAAGTCATGCATGCGGGCACCTTTGCTGCGCACCATAGCGCCGCAACGAAACTCCTCCAGCGTTGGTTCACCGGACCTCTTCAGGCAAGGGGACAGGCCTTAATGGCGACCGTCTCTTATGGTTTGGGTGGAACCTTGGGCGGACTGTGCTCTGGGTGGATTTGGGATTTGGCGCAACCGCGCGATGTCTTTGTGATGTCGGCTTTTGCGTGTGGACTTGCCGGGATGGCGATTCAAAAACTCAGGCCACAGAACTCAGTATCAAACCACTCACATCACATTGAGGTGTAGTTAGGGCCACCACCACCTTCTGGCGTGACCCAAACAATATTTTGACTCGGGTCTTTAATGTCACAGGTTTTGCAATGCACGCAATTCTGCGCATTAATTTGTAAGCAAGGTTGCCCATCTTTTTCAATGTACTCATAGACACCGGCAGGGCAGTAGCGTTGCTCAGGCCCTGCGTAAGTTTTGAGATTGAGATTAACGGGAATAGACGTGTCTTGCAAAGTCAAATGGACGGGCTGATTCTCGGCATGATTGGTATTGGATAGAAATACTGACGAGAGTCGATCAAAAGTTATCTTGCCATCAGGCTTGGGATACACAATCTCTTGATGTTGACTAGCGGGTTCTAAGCATTCGTGGTCGGCATGGCGCTGATGAATGGTCCAGGGCACATTGCCACCGAAGAGTTTTTGTTCTAATCCCACCATCAAAGTGCCGAGATATAGTCCCTTCGACATCCATGGCTTGAAGTTACGGGCTTGCTGGAGTTCGGTATGCAGCCAACTGTTCTGAAAGGCGGTAGGGTAAGCGGCCAACATGTCGTGAGAGCGATTCTCGGACAGGGCAGCAACAGCCGCTTCAGCCGCCAACATACCCGTTTTAATTGCAGCGTGACTGCCCTTGATGCGGGAGGCATTCAAAAATCCTGCATCACAACCAATCAAAGCGCCACCAGGGAAAATGGTTTTGGGCAAACTATTGAGCCCACCTGCGGTTAGGGATCGTGCACCATAAGCCAAGCGCTTACCACCTACAAAGGTTTCCCGAATTTTGGGATGTAATTTGTAACGCTGGAATTCTTCGAACGGAGAAAGGTAAGGGTTTTTGTAGGCTAGTCCTACTACCAGACCTACGGCAACCAAGTTATTACCCAAGTGATACAAGAAAGAGCCGCCATAGGTGTCGGACTCCAAGGGCCAGCCCGCGGTGTGCACTACTAGACCGGGTTTGCTTTGTGCAGGATCCACTTCCCACAGTTCTTTAATACCAATGCCGTAGGTTTGGGGATCACAATCTTGATCGAGCGCAAAACGACTGATCAGTTGTTTGCCGAGATGACCACGAGAACCCTCAGCGAAGAGGGTGTACTTACCTCGCAACTCCATACCGAGTTGAAATTGATCTGTGGGATTGCCTTCTTTATCCAAGCCCATCGAACCTGTTACTACCCCACACACGGCACCTTGTGCGTTATACAAAATCTCTGCCGCTGGAAAGCCAGGGAAGATTTCAACACCGAGTGCTTCGGCTTGTTGGCCTAGCCAGCGAGTGACATTGGCCAAGCTCACAATGTAATTGCCTTTATTCTGAAAGCATTCAGGCAAAAGCCATTCAGGAACAGAGTAAGAACGGTCTTGAGTCAGAAAAAGAAATTGATCTTGGCTAACAGGAGTCTCTAAAGGAGCCCCCATGGCTTGCCAGTCTGGAAAAAGCTCGCTGAGGGCTTTGGGGTCCATGACGGCACCAGACAAAATATGTGCGCCGATCTCTGAACCTTTCTCAAGGACACAAATACTGAGCTCTTTACCGGAGGATTGGGCAAGTTGTTTGGCTTTAATTGCGGCAGATAAGCCAGCAGGGCCACCGCCGACGATGACTAGGTCATAGTCCATGGATTCACGAGGGCCAAATTGTTCAAGCAACTGCTGGGAATTCATTCCATCTCTCCGGGATTTAGACCGTAGTTTAGTTCTAAGCAGGGTATTGGGCTGAAAGCCGACGGATTCGGGCCTGAGCTAGTCGTAATCGGAGAGGCATTATGATGATCTTTTCTCCATTTTTAGCAATCTTGGGACTTAGCTTATGAATAAACTCTACCCATCCGCATCTGATGCTTTGCGCGATATTTTGAAGGATGGCCAAAAAATCGCCGTAGGCGGTTTTGGTCTCTGCGGTATTCCAGAGGCCCTCATTTTGGCGATCAAAGAATTGGGAGCCCAAAACCTCACAGCGATTTCGAATAATGCCGGCGTTGATGAATTTGGCCTTGGTATTTTGTTGCAGTCCCGCCAAGTGAAGAAGATGGTTGCTTCATACGTTGGTGAGAACAAAGAATTTGAGCGTCAATACCTAGCAGGGGAGTTGGAGTTGGAATTTACGCCCCAAGGTACTTTGGCAGAAAAACTGCGCGCAGGTGGATGCGGTATTCCGGCTTTCTTCACTAAAACGGGTGTGGGCACTTTAGTTGCAGATGGCAAAGAAGAAAAAGTATTTGATGGCGAGCGTTACATCATGGAGCGCTCAATTGTTTCTGATATCTCCATCGTGAAAGCCTGGAAGGCGGATCGCTCTGGTAACTTAATCTATCGCTATACCGCGCGTAATTTCAATCCTGTCGTTGCGATGGCTGGCAAGATTACCGTAGCCGAAGTAGAAGAGATTGTGGAGAACGGCGAGCTCGATCCAGATCAAATTCATACGCCAGGAATATATGTGCATCGCTTAGTGATTAATCGATTGCCTGAAAAGCGGATTGAGCAACGCACCTTGCGTGCCGCCTAAATAGATTAGTAGATCAAAGGAATATCGAAATGGCTTGGAATAGAGATGAGATGGCAGCCCGCGCTGCTCAAGAATTACGAGACGGTTACTACGTCAACCTCGGGATTGGCATGCCAACTTTGGTTGCGAACCACGTTCCTAAGGATATGGAAGTGTGGCTTCAGTCTGAAAATGGTTTATTGGGAATTGGGCCATTTCCAACGGAACAAGAAATAGATGCTGACTTGATCAATGCTGGTAAGCAAACCATTACAACCTTGCCTGGCTCATCGATTTTTTCATCGGCCGACTCCTTTGGAATGATTCGGGGTGGCAAGATCAATATTGCGATTCTGGGTGCGATGCAGGTCAGTGAATACGGGGATCTAGCAAACTGGATGATTCCAGGTAAGATGGTGAAAGGCATGGGCGGCGCGATGGATTTGGTTGCCGGCGTCAAGCATGTCGTAGTGTTGATGGAGCACGTAGCCAAGAAAAAAGATGGCACTGAAGAGATCAAAATTTTGCCTAAATGCACCTTACCCTTAACTGGGGTGGGGGTCATCAATCGCATCATTACCGATTTGTGTGTTTTAGACATTACCCCTGATGGCTTGTTTCTGGTGGAATTGGCTCCCGGTGTAACAAAAGAAGAGGTGATTGCAAAAACGGGTGCGCCAGTCAATACCAACGGTTTTTAGACTGTCACACTAGATGATGAAATAATGGGATCACCTATGTCTGGATCCCATTCTCACCATCACCATCATCGCTCGCATCAGCGAGTACATTCTGTCAGCCACATGAGTGATGGCGAGGCCCATGAATTGCATGCCCATAAAAAGGGTGATGCAAAGCATTCTCATACCAAAGAAATCTCCAATCAGAATCTATTGATCATTGCCTTGGTGTTGACACTGAGCTTTTCAGTAGTCGAGATGATTGCTTCTTATCTCTCAAACTCCTTAGCACTGATCTCCGATGCGGGCCATATGGTGACCGATGCCGCCTCATTAGGATTGGCCGTCTTAGCTCAGATGATCGCTCGTCGCCCGCCGTCACCCAAACATTCTTTTGGTTTAGGTAGAGCAGAGGCGCTGGCAGCTTTCGTGAATGGTATTGCGATGTTGGCTTTGGTTGCCTGGATTGTGTTTGAAGCCATTACTCGGTTCTTCACACCGCATGAAGTCAATGGTATGACCGTTACGGTTGTCGCGGCATTGGGTTTGCTCATGAATCTCGTGGTTGCCTGGGTGCTCTCTAAAGATCAAAAGAGTGTGAATACTCGCGCAGCACTATTGCATGTGATGGGCGATTTATTGGGTTCGGTTGCCGCCCTAGTTGCCGGCTTGGTTATTCAGTACACCGGTTGGATGCCAATTGACTCATTACTCTCAATCTTGGTGTCTTTATTGATTCTCAAGTCGACTTTCACTATTTTGCATGAGTCGTATCACTTCCTAATGGAGGGTGTGCCACCCCATATTGATTATTTACAAGTGGGTAGCGATCTCAAGGAAGTTCCCGGTGTCGTAGCAGTGCATGACTTGCATATTTGGGAAATGACTCCCAGCTTTCCAGCTCTCATTGGCCATATTGAGGTTGAGCTCATGAAAGAATGGCCGCAAATCATGTTACGAATTCATGATATGTTGTACACAAGACATGGAATTGATCACGTCACTTTGCAGCCCGAGGAAACTCAATCCGCAACAGAGCAAAGCCTGAGTCAAGCCCCTATTGAAGCTTCCATCGTTCCAGCAGTAAGTACTCCCGTCATTGATGAACCCACCTTGAAAGCATCCCAGATGCATCCGAGTGCCCATTTTGTAGTGTGTCGTAGCGGAGAAGGCAAGCACCGCATGGCATATCACGCATGGGGTGATCCTAACAATCCTCGTGTATTGATTTGTGCTCATGGCCTCAGTAGAAGGGGTAGTGACTTTGCAGTCCTGGCACAAGCGCTCTGCGATCAGTACTACGTGGTTTGTCCCGATGTGATTGGTAGAGGTGAGTCTGATCGCTTGAGTAATCCAATCCTGTATTCAGTGCCGCAATATGTTGCGGATATGAAATCCCTCGTGACCCATTTGGGTGTGAAGCAAGTCGACTGGATCGGTACTTCAATGGGAGGATTGATCGGAATGGTGTTTGCTGCTTTGCCAAACTCGCCGATTCGTCGCATGATCATTAACGATGTTGGCCCTCGTATCGAGCCTGCAGCGATTGAACGCCTCAGCTCTTATGTGGGTAAGCCCTTTGCATTTCATAGTCGAGCTGAAGCTTTGGAAGCGCTTAATGAAATCACCGCAACCTTTGGGGATCACACGCCTGAAGAATGGGAAAAATTGAACGGCCCGCAATTAATTGAACACAATGGAGTCTGGGGTCTTCACTACGATCCCGATATTGCTGTGCCGTTTACATCAGTCAACCCCATGATGGCCAAAGCGGGTGAGATGGCTATGTGGCATACCTTTAAGCAAATTCATATTCCGATGCTGATTGTGCGGGGCGGTGATTCTGATCTGCTGTCGCCCGAGACGGTCGCGAAGATGTGTAAGGTAAATCCCAATGCGCGCAGTATTGAGATTCCGAACGTGGGCCATGCGCCAGCCTTTATGAAAGCCGAACAGATTGCCCTTGCCAAAGAATTTTTCAGTTCGTGATTAAATGTACGAATGGCAAATGCCCCCAGTCCCAGTAAAAAACCGTTATTTATAGACGCTTGGTATGGCGAACCAACCGAGCAACATGCGGCTGGTGTTTTGCAGATTCTGCAAACTTTGCATTTAGATGAAGCTACATTAACTGCAGCAAGTCATATCGGACATACCCACGGTAAAGAAGCGCTGATTAAGTTGATCGGCGAAGAATCCGCCAGACTGATTGTGGGCTATCGAGGTTTACGTCAGGCCCAAGCTAAGCTCATCAGGGAAGATGGTGGCGTCAACGTTACTGGCCAGGAAGAAATGCTGCGCAAGATGTTGCTCGCATTTGGTGATGATCTGCGTGTGGTCTTGCTGTATTTAGGCTCTCGCCTTCAAACTTTACGATGGGTCACGCAACAAAAAATCACCATGCCTCAGGCTTGGTCGCAAGAGATTCTCAATATCGATGCATCACTAGCGAATCGGCTCGGTATTTGGCAGATGAAGTGGGAGATGGAAGATCTGGCTTTCAGAGCTTCTTCTGGGGATACCTATCGAGACATTGCTAAGAAGCTGGATGCTAAGCGGAATGAGCGAGAAGTCTTCATTGCGCAAATCGTGAAGCAATTGCAAAATGAATTAAGCGCAGCACATATTGCGGCTGAAGTTTATGGCCGACCTAAACATATTTACAGCATCTGGAAAAAGATGCAGGGCAAGTCACTCGACTTTGCCAATCTCTATGATGTGCGAGCCTTTCGGGTACTTGTTCCTGATGTGAAATCCTGCTACGCCAGCTTAGGTTTAGTACATAACATTTGGCAACCCGTCCCCCGAGAATTCGATGACTACATTGCACGGCCAAAGCCAAACGGTTATCAGTCTCTACACACGGTAGTAATGGACGATGAGGGTACTGCTTTTGAAATTCAGATTCGTACGCATGAGATGCACCAACAGGCAGAGTATGGTTTGGCAGCCCATTGGCGCTATAAAGAGGGTGCTTATCAAGCGGGTCAGCAGACTGGAACACATAGTGCGGCCGCAGAGTATGAAAGACAAATTGCTTGGGCAAGGCAGCTGATCTCATGGAAAGAAGATGCCTGGGAGCAACTCAAGCACCATGAGATTGACGATCATATTTATGTTCTTACTCCTCTCGGGAAAGTGATTTCATTAGAGAAGGGTTCATCTCCAATCGACTTTGCTTATGCCGTACATACGGATTTGGGCCATCGTTGCCGAGGCGCAAGAGTTGATGGTGCGATGGTGCCACTAGATACTCCATTGCAAAATGGACAAACCATTGAAATCATTGCAGTCAAACATGGTGGACCATCGCGTGATTGGATTAGCCCCGATCGCCACTACCTTCGTTCGCAACGGGCACGCTCTCGAGTGAGAGCTTGGTTCAATGCGCTGGATGATGAGCAAACTGAAAAAGCTTCTGAGAAACCAGAGACCCACAAAGTAGAAGTGAAACCTATCGCTCCCGAAGCTGACATTGTTTTGCGACAAAGTGCTCGTAAAGCGGGTCATGCAAGTGATGTCTTGGTGGTGGGTGTTGATTCTCTGCTAACGCAACTGGCGCGATGCTGTCGCCCAGTTCCACCAGATGTCATTGCAGGATTTGTGACACAGGGCAGAGGGGTGTCTATTCATCGGCGATCATGCAAAACCTTTCGGGGATTATTGGAGCGCGCTCCCGAACGGGTCATTCAGACTGCTTGGAATACTGATAACAGTGATGGTAAAGATCATGAGAAGCGGGTTTTCCCAGCAGATTTGGCGGTGAGCGCCTTAGACCGCCCAGAGTTAATGCGTGAGTTATTTGAGATTCTGACCAGACAAGGCATTCATGTGATCGACTTACGCAAATCGGTTCGTAAGGGACTGGCTCAGATCCTATTTACGGTTGAAGTGAAAGACTCAGAGGCCCTTCGCTTGGTACAAAACAGCTTAGAAGAGCTCAAAGGCGTGACGCTAGTGCGCCGCCGGTGATAAACTCTCGTTTTATATAGGCTCGTAGCTCAGCTGGTTAGAGCACCACCTTGACATGGTGGGGGTCGTTGGTTCGAGTCCAATCGAGCCTACCAACGAATTGACCCAGAGCGCGGTTGCCGAAAAGCCACCGCGCTTTATTTTTGGTCTGTGAGCATTTGTAGTAAAGCACATGTGATGGAGTTGTTATGGTGGTAGTTACTCTTCCCGATGGATCGAAACGCGAGTTTGAGAGCGCGGTGCGTGTGGCTGATGTCGCGCAGAGCATTGGCAGTGGACTCGCTAAGGCAGCATTGGGCGGAATAGTGGACGGCAAGATGGTCGACTTAAGTCACCTAATTGAACATGATGCTCAGTTAGCAATCGTGACCGACAAAAGCCCAGAGGCCCTTGAGATCGTCCGTCACTCGACAGCACACTTACTGGCTTATGCAGTGAAAGAACTCTTTCCTGAAGCGCAAGTGACGATTGGTCCTGTCGTCGAGAACGGCTTTTACTATGACTTTTCTTATCACCGTCCATTTACTCCAGACGATCTAGTAGCACTAGAGAAGAAAATGGCGGAGCTCGCTAAAAAAGATGAGCCTGTTGTTCGCCAAGTCCTGCCTCGTGATGAAGCTGTCAAGTTCTTTCAAGATCAAGGCGAACACTACAAAGCCGAAATTATTAGTAGTATTCCGCAAGGCGAGGATGTCTCGCTCTATACCGAAGGTAAGTTCACTGACTTATGCCGTGGACCCCACGTACCGTCGACGGGTAAGCTCAAAGTCTTTAAGCTCATGAAGCTGGCTGGCGCTTACTGGCGAGGCGATAGCAAGAATGAAATGCTTCAGCGGATCTACGGTACAGCTTGGCTCAAAAAAGAAGATCAAGACCAGTACCTCCATATGTTGGAGGAGGCTGAGAAGCGAGATCATCGCCGCTTGGGCAAATTACTGGATTTATTCCATTTCCAAGAAGAGGCGCCAGGCTTAATCTTTTGGCATCCTAAAGGCTGGTCAATTTGGCAAGAAGTTGAGCAGTACATGCGACGTGTGTATCAGCAAGAAGGCTATCAAGAAGTTAAGGCGCCCCAAATTTTGGATCGCGGCCTCTGGGAAAAGTCTGGGCACTGGGATAACTACAAAGAAAATATGTTCACCACCGAGTCAGAGAATCGGGCTTATGCATTAAAGCCGATGAATTGTCCTGGTCATGTCCAAATTTTTAATGCTGGCTTACATAGCTATCGTGAGTTGCCATTGCGTTATGGCGAGTTTGGCCAATGTCATCGCAACGAACCCTCTGGTGCTTTGCATGGCCTGATGCGCGTGCGTGGATTTACCCAAGACGATGGTCATATTTTCTGTACCGAAGATCAAATTCAGTCAGAAGTAGCTGCGTTTGATAAAGCAGTGCGTCATGTGTATCAGGATTTTGGCTTCACTGAGGTCGCAGTCAAGCTGGCATTACGCCCAGCCAAGCGGGTTGGTGATGATGCGATTTGGGACAAAGCTGAGGCTGCCCTCCGAGGAGCCCTGAAGGCTTCCGGTCAAGAATGGGAAGAATTGCCCGGTGAGGGCGCTTTTTATGGCCCCAAGATTGAATATCACCTCAAAGACTCAATTGGTAGAACCTGGCAATGCGGCACGATTCAGGTGGATTTCTCGATGCCTGCCCGTTTAGGGGCTGAATATGTGGCAGAAGACAACAGTCGCAAGACCCCAGTCATGCTTCATCGGGCAATTGTGGGCTCCTTAGAGCGTTTTATCGGGATTTTGATCGAAAACCACGCTGGAAACATGCCAGTTTGGCTAGCGCCGACCCAAGCGGTAGTCTTAAATATCTCGGAAAACTCGGCTGCTTATGCCCAGGAAGTCCAGCAATCTCTGAAAAAACAAGGGTTTAGAGTCGAATCGGATTTGCGGAATGAGAAAATTACGTATAAAATACGCGAGCACGCATTACAGAAGCTCCCATTTTTGCTAGTTGTTGGCGATAAAGAGCGTGAAAGTAATACGGTGGCCGTTCGTGCCCGTGGCGGAGTGGATTTAGGCGTAATGCCTCTTGATGCCTTCGTTGCCCGACTCCAGCAGGATATATCCCAGAAAGTCGGACCCGAGCCTAGCTAGGGGTGGAATGGTTTTTATTGTTTTTTTAGAGGAATTAGAAGATCGCTACTGAAAAATTGCAGCGCATTAATCGGGAAATAACTGCTCCTGAAGTGCGTTTGATTGGAATCGATGGTGAAGCCATCGGTGTAGTTAAGTTGAGTGAAGCCCTGGCTTTGGCGGAAGAGAAAGAAACCGATTTGGTGGAAATTGCTCCGACAGCTGAACCCCCAGTAGTCCGAATCATGGACTTTGGCAAATTCAAGTACCAGGAAGCCAAGCGTCAGCATGAAGCCAAGCTGAAGCAAAAAGTGATTCAGGTGAAGGAAGTCAAATTCCGTCCCGGCACAGATGATGGTGACTATGGTGTGAAGCTACGAAATCTAATCCGCTTTTTGGAAGATGGCGATAAGACAAAGATTACGCTGCGGTTTCGGGGTCGTGAAATGGCTCACCAAGAAATCGGAGCCAGAATGTTGGAACGTTTGAAGTTAGACCTAGAAGAGTTTGGTCAAGTTGAACAGTTTCCAAAGATGGAGGGTCGGCAGATGGTGATGGTGCTGGCTCCCATTCGTAAGGCTAAGTAACAAGTTATTACAACTTGTGATTTAGGAAGTGATGTGCTTCTGGGTACAGGAAGAGTAACCGTCGGTTACCACCTATGTTGCGCAAAATAAGAAGGGGTGCTTTATGCCCAAGATGAAGAGCAAGAGTAGCGCTAAGAAGCGCTTCACGGTTCGCGCAGGCGGATCGATCAAACGAGGACAGGCTTTCAAGCGCCACATCCTCACCAAGAAAACCACTAAGAACAAGCGTCATTTGCGTGGTTCCACCGAAGTTGCGAAGTCAGATGTTAAGTCTATTCGCTCCATGCTTCCTTACGCTTAACCTCAGACTAGATTAGGAGAATTCAATGCCAAGAGTCAAACGTGGGGTTACCGCAAGAGCCCGTCATAAAAAAATCACCGATGCCGCAACAGGCTATCGTGGTCGTCGTAAAAACGTATTCCGTATTGCTAAGCAAGCGGTTATGCGTGCTGGTCAATATGCTTATCGTGACCGTCGCAATAAGAAACGGGTATTCCGCGCTTTGTGGATCGCTCGTATCAACGCGGCTGTGCGTGAGCATGGGATGAACTATAGCGTATTCATGAATGGTATGAAGAAGGCATCAATCGATCTCGATCGTAAAGTGCTTTCAGATATGGCCATTGCTGACAAAGCGGCTTTTGCTGCTTTAGTTACTCGGATTAAATCCGTAGTCAGCACTGCAGCTTAATTCTTTACTAGAAGAATTCAGCCGCAATGGTTTCTCTCGACCACATTGTCGAGGATGCCAAACGTGATTTCCTCGGAGCTGCCGATGCGGCGGCTCTAGAGGACGCCAAAGCTAGGTATCTCGGTAAATCAGGTGTTCTCACTGAGCGTCTTAAGGCGCTTGGTGGGATGTCGCCTGAAGAGCGCAAGAGTGCCGGCGCCCAAATTAATCACATCAAGACCCAAGTAGAGGAAGCACTTCAAGCACGTCGCCAAGCTTTGGCTGACGCTGTTTTGTTGGAGCGTCTGGCTGCTGAGTCGATTGATGTCTCCTTGCCAGGTCGTGGTCAGACTGTTGGTAGCTTGCATCCTGTGATGCGGACTTGGGAGCGTGTGGAAGAGATCTTCCGCTCGATTGGCTTTGATGTAGCGGATGGCCCTGAAATTGAAACCGATTGGTTTAATTTCACTGCATTAAATAGCCCTGAAAATCATCCTGCTCGTTCGATGCAGGATACTTTTTATATCGACGGTCAAGACGAGCAAGGTAAGCCTTTATTGCTGCGCACCCATACCAGCCCAATTCAAGTTCGTTACGCTAGTGAGCATGTCAAACGTTATGCCAATGACAAGGTCATGCCACCCATCAAGGTCATTGCTCCTGGTAGAACCTATCGCGTGGACAGTGATGCAACCCATTCACCGATGTTTCATCAAGTGGAAGGTTTGTGGATTGCCGAGAATGTTTCCTTTGCGGATCTCAAAGGTGTCTATACGGATTTCTTGAGAACCTTCTTTGAAACGAATGCATTACAAGTCCGTTTCCGTCCTTCCTACTTTCCCTTTACAGAGCCTTCTGCAGAAATCGATATGGCTTTTGGTGGGGGCAAATTGGCGGGACGTTGGTTAGAGATTTCAGGGGCAGGGCAAGTCCATCCGAATGTATTGCGCAATATGGGTATTGATCCCGAGCGCTATACCGGTTTTGCTTTTGGCTCTGGCTTAGAGCGCCTAACAATGCTTCGTTATGGCATCGATGACTTGCGCCTCTTCTTTGAAAACGATTTGCGTTTTCTAGAACAGTTTCCCGCTTAAGGACAGGACACAGTATGCAATTTTCTGAATCCTGGTTGAGACAGTACGTCAATCCTGAGCTCGATAGCGCAGCACTTGGTCATGCTATGACTATGGCTGGTCTTGAGGTGGAAGAGCAGCATTCTGTTGCTCCTGCATTTACCCAGATCGTGGTTGCTGAAATTTTGTCAGCCGAGCAACACCCTGATGCAGATCGCTTAAGAGTCTGTAAAGTGGACGCGGGTACTGGCCAAGAATTGCAGATTGTGTGCGGTGCACCCAATGCACGTGCTGGTATCAAAATTCCCTGTGCCTTAGTCGGAGCGCAATTACCCCCTGCAGAAGCTGGCGGTAAACCATTTCAGATTAAGGTGGGTAAGTTACGCGGCGTTGAAAGCCAAGGTATGTTGTGTTCTGGTAAAGAGCTGGGCTTGGGCGATGATCACGAAGGTATTTTGGAGTTACCCGCCGACGCCCCCGTAGGTAAAGATATCCGTCAATATTTGGATCTAGATGATCAGATTTTTGTTATTAAGCTCACCCCCAATAAGGCGGACTGCTTATCTTTAGTTGGTATGGCTAGAGAAGTTTCAGCGATTACCGGGGCTAGCCTCAAAAAGCCGGAGTGGAAAGCTGTGCCCGTATCCATTCAAGAACAACGTCACGTTACCGTTGAAAACACAGATCTTTGTGGTCGCTTTGCTGGTCGCGTCATTCAGGGTGTCAATGCAAAAGCTAAAACACCAGATTGGATTGTGCAACGCTTGTCTAGAGCAGGCCAGAGAAGTATTTCTGCTTTAGTAGACCTCTCCAATTACGTGATGCTGGAGATGGGTCAACCCAGTCATGTATTTGATTTGGATAAAGTCGCTGGGGACATCATTGTGCGTTGGGCTAAAGCGGGTGAGCAATTAGCGCTTCTCAACGGTCAGACTGTTTCTTTGACAGAGCCCAATAACCCCAAAGCACTTCCGATTGGAGTGGTAGCCGATCGCAATGGCCCAGTTGCCCTAGCCGGCATTATGGGTGGCAATCATTGTGCGGTGAGCGATGACACTAAAAATATTTTTGTTGAAGCAGCTTACTGGCAGCCAAATGCTATTCAGGGGCGTGCCCGTCGCTTTAACTTTAGTACTGATGCTGCCCACCGTTTTGAGCGCGGCGTTGATCCTCAAGCGACTGTGGATTGCCTCGAGTATTTATCCGCTTTAATTATTCAGGTATGCGGTGGACAAGCTGGTCCTATCAATGATCAAGTTTTAGCTACACCCGAGCGCAAGCCCGTGAAGATGCGCTTAGATCGAGCTAGTAAGGTGATTGGTATTCCATTAACGACTTCCATTGTGAGTGATGTATTTAAGGGGCTGAACTTTGATTTCAAACTCGAGGGCGATGTCTTTATTGTCACGCCACCTAGCTATCGCTTTGATATTGAAATCGAAGAAGATTTGATTGAAGAAGTCGCACGGATGTATGGTTTTGAGAACATCCCTGATCATCCGCCAGTAGCCAACCTCAAAATGAGCGCTAAGCCTGAAGCAAAAAGAGCAGTCCATTTATTGCGTCAGCGCTTGGCTCTTCAGGGTTATCAAGAGGCAGTCAATTTTGGCTTTATTGATGCCGAAAGTGAAAAACGCTTAGTGGGTGCAAGTGAAGCTGAGCTGATTAAAGTACTTAATCCCATCGCCAACCAATACGGTGTCATGCGCAGCAATTTATGGGGTGGCTTACTGAACAACCTTAAAGCGAACCTGAATCGTGGTGCTACTCGAGTGCGCTTATTTGAAACGGGTAGGGTATTTAAACGGGATGCAGGTATTGCTGAGCAGCCCGGTAAAGTTGCTGGTTTTAATCAGCCACAGCGGATCGGTGGTTTGGCTTATGGCAGTTTTGTGCCTGAGCAGTGGGCTAATGCCAATCGCTTGGTTGATTTCTTTGACGTGAAGGGTGATCTTGAGCGGGTATTTGATCCACTGCATTTGGTCACTGAAGGGGCCCAACACCCTGCATTGCACCCCGGACGCTCTGCACAAGTCATCCTGAAAACCCCTCAGGGCCCCGTCAAACTGGGTTGGATTGGTGAATTGCACCCAGGCTTACAGCAGTCTTATGAATTCGCGCAAGCACCAATCTTGTTTGAACTCGATTTAGAGCTTTTACAAAATGTTGGTCTTCCACAACCAGAAGAGCTGAGTAAATTTCCTGCAGTACAACGCGATCTAGCTGTTGTGGTGAAGCAGAATATTGCAGCTCAAGTTTTGCTTGATGCAATGTATGCAAGTAAACCGCATTTCATTCGATCTATTGAATTGTTCGACGAGTTCCGCCCTAAAGCAGGATCTGCATCTATGGCAGAAGACGAAAAGAGTTTGGCATTCCGTGTCACATTGTTAAATCCGGAAGATACATTGCAGGATGCGCAAATTGAGGCAGTTATGAGTGGTTTATTAGCCGCCCTAGAAAAAAATTGTGCCGCGCGCTTGCGCTAGGTTTAGTATTACAAGTTCTGAGAAAATTTAATTACAGTATTGCGAAAGAATCATTGCAATGAACAGCGTAAATAGCAACGACACCGTAACCAAGAATGAGCTCTCTGAGGCCTTGTTTGATCAAGTGGGTCTCAATAAGCGTGAAGCAAAAGACATGATTGATGCTTTTTTTGATCGTATTGGTCAATCCCTTGAAACCGGTGTAGAAGTCAAAATTTCGGGTTTTGGTAACTTTCAACTTCGCAACAAATCTGCACGCCCAGGACGCAATCCGAAGACCGGTCAGATGATTCCGATTGCGGCTCGCCGGGTAGTGACCTTCCATGCCAGTCAGAAGCTTAAGGATGTAGTGGAATCACATGCTCGAGAAAACAGAGTTTGATACCAGCGCCGGTGGCGCAACGCTAACCAGCGCTCAACTGCCTCCGATTCCTGCTAAGCGGTATTTCACAATCGGGGAGGTGGCCGATCTGTGTGGAGTGCGTTCACACGTATTGCGCTATTGGGAGCAAGAGTTCTCCCAACTGAGCCCTCAAAAGCGCCGTGGTAATCGTCGCTATTACCAACACCACGAAGTTGTTTTGATTCGCAGAATCCGTGCACTCTTGTACGAAGAGGGCTTTACGATTAGCGGCGCTCGTAATCGCTTAGAAGAGGCTCGCGGCGAGTTACAGCTGCGCGAAGAGTTGCAGGCTGTTTTGCAGATCCTGGCTAAATAAGCCCCATTCCGTAATATTCTGAACTGATACAATTTTCTCTTTCGTCGGGGCGTAGCGCAGCCTGGTAGCGTACTTGCATGGGGTGCAAGTGGTCGGAGGTTCAAATCCTCTCGCCCCGACCATTCTTCAATCCTACAAATCGATATGAATTCCACCCACACCTCACCAGTCACCATTCCTTCAGTAGATTACTTTGGCCTAAACATTCCTTTTTTGGCCCATTTAGGCGTAGTTCCTGAATACGCCAAAGAAGGTAAGGCGCTGATCAGCTTGAACCTCAAGCCTGAGCACCTCAATAGCTTTCAGGTTGCCCAGGGCGGGGTCATCATGGCTATTTTGGACTTTGCGATGTCAGCAGCTGCCCGGAGCACTTTCAATCACCCCCTTGGTGCCACCACTGTCGATATGACCACGAGTTTTTTGCGTCCTAGCCGTGGAAAGCTGATGGTGGAGGGCACAGTTCTGAAGTCTGGTAAATCCATTCAATACTGCGAAGCAGTTGTCATCAATGCGGCTGGCGAGATTACGGCCAAAAGTAGTGGCAGCTTCATGCTCAGAGCCAAGTAGAGCAGAGGTTGAGTCTTAATATTAAATAAGTAATATCTATAATATTAATAATTAATATTATTAATTTAAGACCATATTATTGGCATTGTTTTAGCTAATTAATCTGAAATAATTGATTATTGACTTAATCAGCATATAATGGCCTTTCCTTTTCATTATCTAGAAAGTTCTTAATATGTCCTCTTATAAAGAGTTATTAGCTCAGCGCGAGCAATTAGATAAACAAATTAAAGAAGCCATTGCGCGTGAAAAAGCAGACGGGATAGCCAAAGCAAAGGCCATCATTGATCAGTATCACCTTAGCGCATCGGATTTATTTAGTCGAAAAGCGGGTTCTGGCCCGAAAAGCGGCGGCAAGGTAGCCCCAAAGTACCGTAATCCTGCTAACGGCGAAACTTGGACCGGTCGGGGGAAGGCTCCTAAGTGGATCGAAGGTAGAGATCGCTCGAGCTTTCTGATATAAGTTATTGATTAATATGAATTAGTGATTAATATAGAAGTAAAAAGCCATCATCCTTCGGTTGATGGCTTTTTTTGTTAGATGAAAGATAAAAACAGTGCTTTTAGTGACATTTTCTGCCTAAAGCTTCAATAAATAGGCTTTCTAATGATTCCAGCCGAGATTTAGTGGCAAAAGGATTATCCAGATCCCCATTAGTGGCCGGATAAGGAACAATCAGGGGGTTTTGCTCAATTAGCCCATTCTCGAGCTCTTTTTGTAGATCTTGAGCATCTTTTGGATGCAATGAAGTGCTGGCGCTGAGATTTTCTTCTGCCAAGCTCATGACTCCGGGATGGAGCTTGATAAACCCCTCATCTACCAAAATTGGGGTTCGTTGAGTATCTTGGTTTTTGCTCAAGTAATGGATGAGGTGGACTTGCTCTACTGGGGGTATCAAGGCATCTAAAAAGATCAGGTCGGGGGCAAGAGAGACCGATTTCATAAGCCCCTCTAGGCTGTCGATCGCAATCTCCATTTCCACCTTCAGTTGCCAGGTCTGCAGAGCCTCTAAGAGTTCTAGGCTATTTTCAGTTCGTCTAAAAATACCCATTGCGATGCATTTTTGGGTCGATTTTTGTCGCATAGCCCTTTTTCGGCGCTGTAACTGCTGTTCAAGGGAGCTTGCCAAAATACGACGGTGACCGCCTCGGGTTTTCCAGGCAATTAATTCTCCCAATTCCACCATTTTTTGGACTGTACCTAGGGATACTTGTAGAACTTTTGCGCTTTGACGGGTGCTGAGATATTCCATTCCAGGGGTGATTTCTTTCATATTTCCTTCATTTTGGATGTGATTTAAAGATTTAAAGAATAAAAATCAATTTCATTTGAATCTGTCATCTAGGTTTGATTAGCAAGTAGGAAACTTCTGATTCATCCGCAGGAAATAGGGAAAGGCCCTAGTGCTTGGGCGGTCAATCGTGTTAAATTACAGTTGTAGTAACAGTATTTGCACAGATCGGTTCGTGGACTGGTGAAGCCAGAAAGCGGATGGTTATATCCACAGTTTTTATTCGGGAAACCCGATGAAAGGTGAGCATCATGATGCAGGACCAGAGAGATAGTTCTTATCTCTTCGGGGGAAACGCCCCCTATGTAGAAGAACTCTATGAATCATATTTGCTAGATCCCGGCTCGGTTGAGGATCATTGGCGAAATTATTTTGACAGCGTGAAGCAAGTGCCAGCCGTGGATGGTTCATCCATGAAGGATATTGCGCATGCCCCGATCGTGGCTTCCTTTGCCGAGCGTGCAAAGCAAGGTCCCATTAGAACAGTTTCCGATTCTGCCGACTCCGAGATGGGTCGCAAGCGTGTCGCAGTTCAACAGCTCATTGCCGCTTACCGAAATGTCGGTAATCGTTGGGCTGACTTGGATCCCTTGAAGCGCACTGAGCGCCCAGATATTCCAGAGCTAGATCCTGCGTTCTATGGCTTTACCGATGGCGATATGGATATCGTCTTCAACACCAGCAATACTTTCTTCGGCAAGTCTGAAATGACTTTGCGTAATCTATTGCAAGCTTTGCGTGAAACTTACTGCGGCACTATTGGTGTTGAGTTCATGTTTATTGCCGACCAAAAGATTAAGAAGTGGTGGCAAGAGAAGTTGGAGTCGATTCGTTCGGCCCCTCAATTCAATGTGGATGAGAAGCGTCAAATCTTAGACCGCTTAACCGCTGCAGAAGGCTTGGAGCGTTATCTCTCGGCCAAATATGTGGGTCAAAAACGATTCTCACTAGAGGGTGGAGATAGCTTCATCCCTTGTATGGATCAATTGATTCGTCAGGCTGGTGCAGAGGGTGTGCAAGAGATTGTGATTGGTATGGCGCACCGTGGACGTCTGAATGTGTTGGTGAACGTACTCGGTAAGATGCCAAAAGATCTTTTTGCAGAGTTTGAGCATGCTGGCCCAGAAAATCTCCCAGCTGGTGATGTGAAATATCACCAAGGCTTCTCAAGCGACATCTCCACACCAAGCGGCCCCGTCCACTTATCTTTAGCTTTTAATCCCTCCCATTTAGAAATCGTTAACCCTGTGGTGGAAGGTTCTGCCCGGGCGCGTATGGAGCGGCGTGGTGATTTACAAGGCAAACAAGTATTGCCTGTTCTGGTTCACGGCGATGCTGCGGTAGCAGGTCAGGGCGTAGTGCAAGAGACTCTGGCGATGTCTGAAGTGCGCGGTTATTCCACCGGCGGCACAGTACACATCGTCATTAATAATCAGATTGGCTTTACCACTTCTGATCCTCGCGATTTGCGCTCCAGTCTGTATTGCACCGACATCATGAAGGTGATTGATGCACCAGTCTTGCATGTCAATGGTGATGATCCTGAGGCAGTAGTGCTGGCAACGAAGTTGGCCTTAGATTTCCGGACCCAGTTTCATAAAGATGTCGCCATTGATATTGTTTGCTTCCGTAAACTGGGTCACAACGAGCAGGATTCGCCTGCGATGACCCAGCCTTTAATGTACAAAATCATTGGGGCTCATCCTGGTACTCGCAAGTTATATGCAGATAAATTAGAAGCTCAAGGCATTCTCACGGCTGGTACCGGCGACCTGATGGTCAAAGAGTATCGCGCTGCAATGGATGAGGGCAAGCAAACGTCCGATCCTGTTTTGAGTAACTTTGTTGGTAAATATGCGGTGGACTGGTCACCATTTCTCAATAAGAAATGGACTGATGAAGCTGATACTGCAATTCCGCTGGCTGAGTGGAAGCGTTTGGCGGAGAAGATCTCTGCAATGCCAAATGATTTCAAGGTCCATCCTCTAGTGGAGAAGGTTTTAAATGACCGCGCCGCTATGGGTCGCGGTGAAGTGAACGTCGATTGGGGTATGGGCGAGCATATGGCCTTTGCTTCATTGGTAGCGAGTGGTTATCCAGTGCGTTTATCTGGTGAAGATAGTGGTCGTGGCACCTTCACGCACCGTCATGCGGTATTGCATAACCAAAATCGTGAGAAGTGGGACACCGGAACTTACGTTCCCTTGCAACATGTCACTAAGGATCAAGCTCCCTTTGTCGTCATTGACTCGATTCTGTCAGAAGAGGCCGTGCTAGGTTTTGAATACGGCTTCGCCTCAGCAGAACCCAATACTTTGACCATTTGGGAAGCCCAGTTCGGCGACTTTGCCAATGGCGCTCAGGTTGTGATCGATCAATTTATCGCATCAGGCGAAGTGAAATGGGGTCGTGCCAATGGTTTGGTCATGATGTTGCCTCACGGTTACGAAGGCCAAGGCCCTGAGCACTCCTCTGCACGTTTAGAGCGCTTCATGCAATTGTGCGCAGATACCAATATGCAAGTGATTCAGCCCACGACTGCTGCGCAGATCTTCCATGTTCTGCGTCGTCAAATGATTCGTCAGTTCCGCAAACCATTGATCTTGATGACGCCTAAATCGCTCTTGCGTAATAAAGAAGCATCATCACCATTAATTGAGTTCACCAAGGGCAAGTTCCACACAGTTCTAGCAGAGCGCGACGAGAGTATTGATCCTCAAAAAGTGACACGTCTGTTGATCTGCTCCGGTAAAGTCTACTATGACTTAGCAAAAGAGCGCACCGACAAGAAGGTTGATGACGTAGCGATCATTCGCTTGGAGCAACTCTATCCATTCCCACACAAAGCTTTGACAGCAGAATTGAAGAAGTATCCCAATCTCGCTGAAGTGGTGTGGTGTCAGGATGAGCCGCAAAACCAAGGTGCTTGGTTCTTTGTTCAGCACAACATTTTGGAGAATATGGCGGAAGGCATGAAGTTGGCTTACGCTGGTCGTCCCGCTTCCGCTTCACCAGCGGTAGGTTATGCCCATCTCCATCAAGAACAGCAAAAGTCATTAATTAACGCAGCGTTTGCCAAACTCAAAGGTTATGTGATCACGAAGTAATCGTCGACATAATCTCAACCCATATCTCTAGGAATCATCATGGCCATATTTGAAGTGAAAGTCCCCCAACTCTCTGAGTCTGTTGCTGAAGCAACTTTGTTGCAGTGGAAAAAGAAAGTCGGCGATGCTGTAGCGCAAGACGAAATCTTGATTGAAATTGAGACCGATAAGGTTGTGCTTGAAGTTCCTGCACCATCGGCTGGTGTCCTGACAGAGGTTTTGGTTGGTGATGGCGGCACGGTGGTTGCTGAACAACTGATTGGTAAGATCGACAGTACCGCTGTAGCGAGTGCTGCCCCAGCAGCTGCTCCAAAGGCGGCGGCTCCAGCCGCAAAGCCTGCTGCAGCTAGCGCTCCCGCAGCCTCAGCCGCACCTGCGGCAGCACCTTCTGCCGCAAAGCTGATGGCTGAGAGCAATCTCAATGCGGGCCAAGTTGCTGGCTCTGGTCGTGATGGTCGCATTACGAAGGGTGATGTCCTCAATGCGGTGTCTGGTGGTGGTGCTAAGTCAAGTGCAGCACCTTTGCCAGCCGTTTCGATTCCATTAGGCGATCGCCCAGAAGAGCGGGTACCAATGACCCGCTTGCGCGCACGTATTGCTGAGCGACTACTGGAGTCCCAAGCGAATAACGCTATTTTGACAACCTTTAATGAAGTCAATATGGCGCCTGTAATTGCGATGCGCAATAAATATAAAGACATCTTTGAAAAGACCCATGGTGTGAAACTGGGCTTCATGTCTTTCTTTGTTAAAGCAGCTACCCATGCCTTAAAGAAGTTTCCGCTTCTGAATGCATCCGTAGATGGCAACGATATCGTGTATCACGGTTACTTTGATATTGGTATTGCAGTGAGCTCGCCCCGTGGTTTAGTGGTGCCGATCCTGCGTGATGTTGACCAAATGAACTTGGCTGATATCGAGAAAAAAATTGCTGAGTATGGTGCGAAAGCTCGCGAAGGCAAGCTCACAATTGAAGAGCTGACGGGCGGTACTTTCTCCATCTCGAATGGCGGTGTGTTTGGTTCAATGCTATCAACCCCAATCATTAACCCACCCCAGTCAGCCATTTTAGGTATTCATGCGACCAAAGATCGTGCTGTTGTAGAAGATGGGCAAATTGTGATTCGTCCAATCAACTACTTGGCATTGTCTTATGACCATCGCATTATTGACGGTCGCGAGGCGGTTCTGGGTCTAGTTGCCATGAAGGAAGCTTTAGAAGATCCTTCACGTCTGTTACTTGATCTGTAAGCGGGGCACCTATGAGTAAATCTTTTGATGTTCTCGTGATCGGTGGCGGTCCTGGCGGTTATATTGCTGCGATTCGTGCTGCGCAATTAGGCTTTAATGTTGCTTGCGCTGAGTCCAATGCCTATGATGACCCAAAAGGCGAGCCTCGTTTGGGCGGTACTTGTCTCAATGTGGGCTGTATTCCATCCAAAGCCTTATTAGCTTCCTCTGAAGAGTTTGAAAAGATCGAACATCATGCTGCTGACCACGGTATCAAGGTGGGCTCTGTCAGTATGGACACCAAAAAAATGATTTCTCGTAAAGATGAGATCGTGACCAAGATGACGGGTGGTATTCAGTATCTGTTCAAGAAGAACAAGATTACTTTGTTAAAAGGTCATGCCTCATTTGAAGGTAAGGGTGCCGACGGCTATCAAGTCAAAATTGATGGTAAGGAAAAAGAAACCGTTACCGCAAAGCATGTGATCATTGCTACCGGCTCTAAAGCCCGTCATTTGCCTGGTATCGTTGTTGATAACCAATTAATTTGTGATAACGAAGGCGCATTGAAATTTGATGTAGCCCCCAAAAAATTGGGCGTCATTGGTGCTGGCGTGATTGGTCTTGAGTTAGGCTCAGTTTGGCGTCGCTTAGGTGCTGAAGTGACCATTCTGGAGGCGATGCCAACCTTCTTAGGGGCATGTGATCCAGGGATTGCTAAAGAAGCGCAAAAGTTATTTGCGAAGCAAGGTTTGAATATTCAAACCGGCGTGAAGATTGGTGAAGTGAAGGCCGATAAAAAAGGCGTCTCCATTCAATATACCGATAACGCTGGTAAAGCACAAAAACTCGACTGCGATCGTTTGATTGTCTCCGTTGGTCGTGTACCGAATACCGACAAGTTGGGTTTAGACAAAATCGGCTTGAAAGTGGACGAGCGCGGCTTTATTCCGATTGATGACCACACCTGTGCAACTGCTGCGCCTGGTGTCTATGCCGTAGGTGACGTGGTTCGAGGACCCATGCTGGCTCACAAAGCAGAGGACGAAGGCGTCTTGGTGGCCGAGATTATTGCTGGCCAAAAACCCCACATTGATTACAACTGCATTCCATGGGTGATTTATACCGATCCTGAAATTGCATGGGTTGGTAAAAATGAGCAGCAACTCAAAGATGAAGGCCGCGGATATAAGGCAGGTCAATTTCCATTTGCTGCCAACGGTCGTGCTTTAGGCATGGGCCGCTCAGATGGTTTTGTGAAAGTCTTGGCCGATGCAAAAACCGATGAGATTCTGGGTGTTCATATCATTGGCGCTAATGCATCCGACCTGATTGCTGAGGCGGCAGTGGCTATGGAGTTTAAGGCTGCAGCGGAAGACATTGCTCGTATCTGCCACCCTCACCCCAGCTTGTCTGAGGTGGTGCGTGAAGCAGCGCTCGCTACGGATCAACGCGCCTTAAACATGTAATTGAAAGCCATCGAGTACTACCAACAAGAGTTAAAAGCGCACGGGTATCACACCGATCCCGCGCAGCTTCGTGCAATTGAGCGTTTACAAGCTTGCGAAGATGAGTGGGTAGACTACAAGCAGGTGCGTAGTAACGAATTCAAAAAGAAGCTCTTCAAACCGAGATTGCCCCGGGGTGTTTACTTATGGGGTGGTGTAGGGCGGGGTAAATCTTTTTTAATGGATTGTTTCTTTGCCGCTTCTCCATTAGAAAAAAAGATCCGCATTCATTTTCATGAATTCATGCGTGAAGTGCACCGTGAACTCCACGAATTATCTGGCTTGGCTGACCCGCTAGATGAGCTGGCCTTGCGGATTTCAAAACGCTATCGCTTGATCTGCTTTGATGAGTTTCATATCAATGATATTGCGGACGCAATGATTCTCTATCGTCTACTCAAGGCTTTATTTGAGGATCGCGTGCAGTTTGTCATGACATCGAACTACCGACCAGACCAGCTCTATCCAGAGGGTCTCCATCGGGATCGACTCTTACCAGCAATTCGTTTGCTAGAAGAAAAGTTAGATGTTTTGAATGTCGATGCTGGAAGTGACTATCGTCGCTTGCAAATGGAGCAAGTCGATGCTTATCTGACTCCGATTACTGCGCAGACCGATCTCAAACTCTTGAATATGTTTTATGCTTTGATCGGCAATCGATCTGAAGATCCCAATCCCGTTTTATATATCGAATCTCGTGAATTGCTGCCACTTCATATGGGTGATGGAGTTGTGTGGTTTGATTTTGAGACTCTCTGTTGTGGGCCACGTTCTCAAAATGATTATTTAGAGATTGCCAAGCAATTTCATACAGTGATTCTTTCTGGGGTGCCCTATATGCCACCCCGTTTAACGAATGAAGCCCGTCGTTTTATTTGGTTGGTAGACGTTCTCTATGACAATAAAAATAAGCTGATTATTTCCGCGGATGTTCCTGCTGCCGAGTTGTATACCGAAGGGCAAATCACCGCAGAATTCTCGAGAACTGTGTCCAGATTGATTGAGATGCAGTCTAGAGACTACCTAGATGCCCCAAGGCGGATCCATTCGAGCGCCTTGACCTAAAATAGAGCCATGACCCGTATTTCTGATCTGAATGCCGATTTACATTGCCACTCTGTGGTTTCTGATGGCACCTTAACGCCTGAGGATTTAGCTCAGCGTGCCTATGCCAATGGCGTAAGGCTCTGGTCTTTGACGGACCATGATGAACTGGGTGGTCAAGCTCGTGCCCGAGCTGCAGCTCAAGCGATTGGCATGGAGTATGTTGGCGGCGTAGAGATTTCAGTGACATGGATGGGGCAAACCATCCACATCGTGGGCCTTGGAATTGATCCTACAAACTCAGCCTTATCAGAAGGTCTGCGCCAGACACGAGATGGACGCGGTAAACGCGCTCAGCAAATTGCTGATGCCTTGGCTCAAGTTGGCATTGACGGTGCTTACGAAGGTGCTTTGCATTTCGCAGGAAATCACGATTTAATTTCTCGAACACACTTTGCTCGATTTTTGGTGGAGCGGGGGGTTTGTCGCAATACTGAAACGGTTTTTCAGAATTACCTTGTTGAAGGCAAGCCTGGTTTTGTACCCCATCAATGGGCTAATCTAGAAGACACTGTGGCTTGGATTAAGCAAGCAGGTGGCGTGGCAGTGATTGCCCATCCTGGTCGTTATGATTTCACGGCAACACAAATGGATCAGCTCTATGAGCGTTTCAAAGATTTTGGCGGCATGGGCATTGAAGTCATCACTGGTAGCCATACCCCAGACCAGTATCAAACCTACGGCAAAATTGCTGAGAAATACGGTTTCATGGCCTCGCGCGGATCTGATTTTCATGATCCCAAGGAAAGTCATGTTGACCTAGGGACATTACCATTGTTGCCGAGTAATCTCACGCCAGTTTGGTCGGTATTTCACTAATGAGTCACCTTATCAATAAAGATCACCATGTTTGCTGAACGCGTTCTCTCTGGCATGCGCCCAACCGGTAATTTGCACTTGGGGCACTACCATGGCGTATTGAAGAACTGGGTTCGCTTACAAGCCGAGTATCCCTGTTTCTTTTTCGTTGCAGACTGGCATGCATTAACCACTCACTATGAAACCCCAGAGGTCATTGAGCAGTCTGTTTGGGATATGGTGATTGATTGGTTGGCGGCTGGGGTGGATCCTAATCAAGCAACGCTATTTATTCAAAGTAAAGTGCCTGAGCATGCCGAACTTTTCTTATTGCTAGCAATGGGAACGCCGCTAGGCTGGCTAGAGAGAGTGCCGACCTATAAAGATCAGATCGAGAAACTGAAAGAAAAAGATCTCCAGACCTATGGTTTTCTGGGCTACCCTTTATTGCAGTCTGCTGACATTCTGATCTACCGCGCACAATTTGTGCCAGTAGGTGAAGACCAGGTGCCCCACGTAGAGATGACCCGCGAAGTTGCCCGTCGCTTTAATTACCTCTATGGTCGTGAAGCTGGCTTTGAAGAAAAGGCTTTAGAGGCAGTGAAAAAACTCGGTAGTAAACGCGCGAAGATGTACGCCGAACTTCGCACGGCCTATCAAGAACGGGGTGACGATAGTGCTTTAGAACAAGCCCAAGCCCTGTTGCAGGATTCTCAAAGTCTATCCATGGCTGATCGCGAGAGATTGTTTGGTTTTCTAGAGGGCGCTCGCAAAATTATTCTGCCAGAACCTCAAGCCTTATTAACTGCGGCTTCAAAGATGCCTGGTCTGGATGGTCAGAAGATGTCCAAGTCTTATGGCAATACCATTAGCATTCGTGAAAAACCTGAAGAAATTATTCGTTCAATGCGCACCATGCCAACAGATCCGGCTCGGGTGCGGAGAACGGACCCTGGTGATCCTGCGCGTTGCCCTGTTTGGCAATTTCATACTGTGTATTCAGATGAAACCACGAAAGCATGGGCGGAGAAGGGCTGCAAGAGTGCAGGGATTGGTTGCCTAGAGTGTAAACAGCCTGTTATTGATGCAATATTGGCCGAGCAGCAACCCATGTTTGAGCGAGCTCAAAAATACTTGGACGATCCCAGCTTGTTACGCTCAATTATTGCGGATGGCTCCGATAAAGCGCGGAAGGTAGCTCAAGAAACCATGCGCGAAGTTCGTGAAGCCATGGGTCTGGCTTACGACTAGACTTGAGTACAAGTCATTCTGCTTTAGAAGTGGCATCGCCCTGGATCAGGCGTTTTAGCTGCGCAATTCCTCACAATGGCGTGGTTTTGGATTTGGCCTGCGGGTCCGGTCGACATTCTCATCTTTTACTAGATACGGGATATTCTGTTTTAGCAGTCGATCAAAATATCGATGTGTTCAGTCAATGCAAGCACCCGAACTTAAAAGTGGAATGCATGGATCTAGAGGCTGAGATTTGGCCATTACTCGGCAGGCAGTTTGCAGGAATTGTGGTCACCAATTATTTATATCGACCTTATTTACCGGAATTGCCCAAACTACTCATCGATGGCGGCGTTTTACTCTATGAAACCTTCGCGGAAGGGAATGCAGAATTTGGGAAGCCATCTAACCCCGATTTCCTCTTAAAAACAGGGGAATTGCTCTCATTTTCAGCCCAGAATGGCCTGAAAGTTCTGGCTTACGAGCATCTTTATATCGATGAGCCTAAGCCCGCCATGATTCAGAGGCTTTGCGCTGTAAAAGGGCATTTACAAGGGCACATTCCGTTACAATTTCAAGGTTAAACACCTATCGATACGGCGCCTAATATAGTGAGCAGTACTTCTTCCAATCAAGCCAATAAAAAACCCATAGCTGGGAGCATGGTGGCCATTGTTACGCCCATGCAGGAAGATGGCAGTCTTGATTTCCCTGGTTTGCGTTCCTTGCTCGATTGGCATGTTGCCGAGGGCACTGATGGAATTGTGATCGTAGGAACCAGCGGTGAGTCACCCACTGTCTCAGTCGAAGAGCATTGCGAGTTAATTCAGGTTTGCGTTCAGCATATTGCTGGCCGAATTCCGGTGATTGCAGGAACAGGCGGTAATTCCACCAGCGAAGCGATTGAATTAACGCAATTCGCGAAGAAGGTTGGTGCCGATGCCAGTCTTCAGGTGGTTCCCTATTACAACAAGCCAACCCAAGATGGCATGTATGCCCACTTTAAAAAGATTGCAGAGTCAGTCGATTTGCCTGTCATTTTGTATAACGTCCCCGGTAGAACGGTGGCGGATTTAGCTGGTGAAACGGTAGTTCGGTTGGCACAATTGCCCGGCATGATTGGTATTAAGGACGCGACTGGCAATCTAGAGCGTGGCATGGCCTTAATTGCTGATCTGAAACGTGCAGGCCAAGAAGAATTTGCTGTCTTTTCGGGTGATGACTGCAGCGCTGTCCTATTAATGTTGATGGGCGGTAAAGGGAATATATCTGTTACAGCGAATGTTGCACCTCGCTTGATGCATGAATTGTGCAAGTACGCCATGAATGGTGAGCTCACTCGTGCTCGTGATCTTCAATATCAATTGCTTGCCCTGCATAAAGCCATGTTCATCGAAGCCAATCCCATTCCAGTGAAATGGGCCCTCCATGAGATGGGCAAAATTGGTCCTGGAATTCGTCTACCCTTAACTCCTTTGAGTGTTGCCTTGCGTGAACCTTTAAAGATCGCATTGAAACAAGTCGGTTTACTATGAAGAGCGCTATGCCATTTTTGAATCGTAATATTTCCTGTCTAACCATTCTGGCAATTTTGCTTTCCGCCTTAGTAGGGTGCAAGACCATCACCAGTAGCGATACGGTGGACTATAAGAAAAGCTCTGGCGAAGTCCGCGGGCCAAACTTGTCCTACCCACCAGATTTAATTACTGCGCAAGCAGACCGTCGCTATGTCGTCCAGGATGGCACTGCTACGATGTCCGAGTATGTTGCGGCAACCAAGAAAACAGCGCAATTACGTGCCAATGTGATGACTGGCATTCCAGGCATGCGCATTGCCCGTGATGGCGACCGTCGCTGGTTAGTAGTAGAAAAACCCGCTGCTGAGCTATATCCCCAGATTAAAGACTTCTGGCAGGAGAATGGCTTTTTGTTGACAACGGATTCTCCCTCAACAGGAATTATGGAAACCGATTGGGCTGAAAATCGTCCTAAGATTGAAAGAGACTTTATTCGCTCTGCTATTAATAGTGCGCTTGATTCAATTTCGGATACAGGCGAGCGGGATCGTTATAAAACCCGCCTTGAAGTGGTTAAACCGGATGAGACCGAGGTTTACATTACCCAGAAGGGTGCTATCGAGAAGTGCGTCACCGATACTACCGGCACTTGCCTCTACACCATATGGACTGCTCGTCCAACTGATCCAGAACTTGAAGCCGTATTCTTGCAGCGCTTGATGGAGCGTTTGGGCATGACACAAGAAATGGCCAAGGCCCAAATCGCAGCCCCAGTGGCGGCAAAAACTCCGAAGGCGAACTTGGTGCAAGAGGGTAATGCTGCTCATATTGACGTGAGCAACGGCTTTGATCGTTCCTGGCGCGATGTCGGCTTAGCGCTTGATCGCTCGAACTTTACTGTTGAGGATCGTGATCGCTCAAATGGCGTTTATTACGTTCGCTACGTAAACCAAAAAGAGACCAGCGAAACAAAAGGCTTCTTCTCTAACTTATTTAGTAGCAAAGATGATTCTGCGTTGAAGGCGAAGAAGTATCGAGTGATAGTGAAATCGACGGGCGATACAAGCTGTAGCGTATATGTTCAGGATGCTGATGGTAAGCCTGAAAATACTCCCGCTGGATTGCAACTCTTAACCTTGCTGACGGATCAGCTAGGTCGATAGACTAAAGTTCTTAGTTGAATGTAGACATAAAAAAAGCCGCTCGAAAGCGGCTTTTTCTTCAAGAAGGAAATTACTTCTTGTCAGCGGCAGGAGCAGCAGGAGCAGCAGCAGGTGCAGCAGCAGCTGGAGCATCAGCAGCAGGAGCAGCAGCAGGAGCAGCAGCAGGAGCTGGTTCTTCTTTTTTACCGCAAGCAGCTAAAGCGATTGCCAACATAGCAGCGAATACGAGTGACTTCTTCATTTGTAATTTCCTCTTAAAAAAATAAACATCAATTACCGGTAATTGGTTACGGACAATACGCAGGGAAACTCCCTAAGTACTTTCCTGTATTTATTATAGCCAGCTCTTTGTTACCGATTGGTAAATTCGAGCCAGCCAGACCGGTAGGCTTCAAGCAGACTGCTGTGGGCTTTCTTCCCAATGACATAGCCAGCTTGAAGAGCCTTGAATTTACTCAGTTTTTTCCAAGCCTCCTGAATTGCCGGCGCCTCATTTTGGGTCACATTTTCCCCATTGCAAAACACGGTTTCCCCGAGACTCAAGATCCGAGTTTGTGGATGGGGTAGTAGATCCTGTTTTGATAGCTGTTGGGCAAATGCGGCTGGAGTTAAATCATCTCTGCCGACAAAAATGGCTTGCGGTTTAGGTTCGCTGAGATAGGCCGTGATCCCCGGAAGAAAAGTATCGATCTCTTGTAGCTTGAGGGCCCGCAGTTTCCTCTCGAGCTGCCTGATGAGCTCACCAGGTAATTGCTCGGCTTTGTCAGTAGCATTTTGTAGGGGGTCGGCAAAGTGGCTTGCTAAGTGCGGTAGGTTCTCTAAAGACTCCGCAAGACGCCATAATCCTTCTTGGAGTAATTCTTGATAACTGGGCGCACGAAATCCAACCGACCAGGTTTGGCAACCTGGATCAAGTGCAATTCCTTCATGGGCAATATGTGGAGGCAAATACAGCATATCGCCTGGCTCTAAATCCCAAACGAACTCTGCTTTAAAGTGCTTCAAGATTTTCAGCGGCAGGGATGGCTTGAGACTCAAATCTGTTTGTTCAGAAATCTTCCAACGCCTTCTACCAGACATTTGAATTAAAAAAACATCGTACGAATCAAAATGAGGTCCAACACCACCACCAGGGCCTGCGATGCTAATCATTAAATCGTCAAGACGAGCATCAGGAATAAACCGAAACCAAGAGAGGATCTTGGCAGCAGCAGGGTGGACTGCCTCCATGCCTTGTAGCAGAATTGTCCAGTTCGGATCTTCTAGTTGAGGGATATCTTTTTTACTCAGTGGGCCAGAGGACAGACTCCAGGGATTAGAGTGCACCAGACGTGATTCGCAATCTGGGGATTGGACAAATTGCAAGAGGGTCTTCGTAGAAATAGGACTATCTAACGGTGTATTTTGAGCCTTTGCCAAGTTAAAGGCGGGGATCGCGCCTCGCACGAGCAAGGGTTTTTTATGCCAAAACGCCTTCATAAACTCTTGAGGGCTCCTACCGCCCAACAGAGCCCAGTTTTGGTCTATTGGAAGCGGTTTTGGAGGGATGGGTGGCTCGTAAGACTTACTCAAGTAAAATGTTTCCTATATCAAAAGTAGTACTGTAATAGCACTGAAAAGTCCGCATGAAGATCGATAAAAATACCGTTGTATCCCTACGTTATAAATTAACCGACGCGCAAAACAATGTCATCGAAGAGCCTGATTCTCCGATGGTATACCTGCATGGTGGTTACGAAGGGACTTTTCCGAAGATTGAAGCGCTCTTAGATGGTCAGAATATTGGTTTTGAAACCACAGTGCAACTAGAGCCTACCGAGGCCTTTGGTGAGTACAACCCAGAATTGTTGAAGATCGAACCTCGTACCCGTTTTCCTGAGCCGCTAGAGGTTGGTATGCAGTTCGAAGGTGTGCCTGAAGAAGACGGTGAAGAAGATACTGATTTATTGGCTGCTGAAGAAGACGAAGATGACTCATTGATCTATACCGTTACTGACGTTGCTGATAATCAAGTGGTATTGGATGGCAATCATCCTTTGGCGGGCATGGCCCTGCGTTTCTGGGTACAAGTACAGGACGTTCGTGCAGCGACTGATGAAGAAATTGCTAACCGTCATCCAGCCGGTGCCGAGAGTTTTACTTTTGGTATGCCGAATGAAGAAGATGGAGAAGAGTCAGATGCCGATGACTTTATTTCAATCGCTTCGGGCGCCGGTAGAAGCAATCCTCGTACTTTGCACTAATTATTCTTTAAGCCATTCTTTAATGGCATCTAGATCCCGTTTGGTATCGCTCTGAGTAGTGGACTCATTGCCAATCGATTGATTGCCCAACTGAGCCAAGGCTTTTTCCAGAGCAGCAATTTTGCTTTCCTGCTCCAGACTCGCATCAATTAAACCTTTCAGAGCCATCGAAACAGGATCATCGACATTGGGCGTAATGCCATATGCTGAAAAGTAAGCCTTGCTATCGGTAGCTTGGGTTTGCGGCAAATCTGGATGCAGAATACGAGCAGGTACACCGACTGCAGTAGCGCCCGCCGGAATTTCTTTTAGAACAACGGCATTAGAACCAACTCGTGCACCGTCGCCAACCATAAAGCCACCCAGTACTTTTGCACCAGCGCTAATGACAACCCCTTTACCGAGAGTAGGGTGACGTTTAACGCCCTTGTAGAGCGAGGTGCCGCCTAGCGTTACGCCTTGGTAGATGGTGCAGTCATCACCAATTTCAGTAGTCTCGCCGATCACAATACCGAGACCGTGATCTAAAAATACACGGCGTCCAATCTTAGCGCCAGGATGAATTTCAATTCCGGTGATGATGCGAGCCAGTAAAGATAGGAACCGAGCTAGCCACTTAAATCCGATGATCCATAAAAAATGGTAGATGCGGTACAGAAAAATTGCATGCAAACCGGGGTAGCAAGTGATGACCTCAAAACGATTGCGAGCAGCGGGATCGCGCGCAATGATGGAGTCCACGGTCTCAAAAAGGGTATTCAGCATAGCTTGATTCTAATGGTTTGGGCTTATTTTCTCAGGAGCATCTGTTTTGCTATTCCCCGAAGCAAATCAATTTCCTCTTTATGCAGTCTCGCCCGTGCAAAAAGTGCTTGTAGACGGGGCATGAGTTTTTTGGGGTTTTGGGGATCAAGGTATCCCAGAGCGATCAGACCCGCTTGCAAATGCTCCAACATGGCAGCAATGGCGGCAGGGTCTGCAAACTCGGCTAAATCTTCACGAGATCCTGTAAATAGGGCGTTACCCGTTTCCCCAAAATGACCTAAAGCTTCTTTGAGGCTGAAGGCGCAGACCATCACGGCTTGAGCCAAATTGAGGGAGGGGTAGGCTGGGTTGGCATCGAGCCACACGCGATGCGTACACAAGGCTAAATGATTGTTATCAAGACCGGTGCGCTCGGGTCCAAATAGTAAGGCAACAGACTGACCCGCTTGCACTGTCTCTGCAATTAAATTCTTGGCTACCTGCCAATTGAGGGCTGGCGGACCAAATTCGCGGTCTCGACTAGTCAGCCCAAATACTAGGGCGCAGCCTTGGACGGCAGTATCGAGGGTTTGGAGCTCTTGGCTAGAGTCCAAGATATCCGTAGCACCGCTAGCCAGCGCAATTGCCTCAGGATCCTGAGCAATTTGACTTTGCTTTGGGTTGACCAATAGTAATTGGTCAAAAGTCATGGTTTTGAGGGCGCGGGCTGCAGAACCCACGTTGCCAGGGTGACTGGTTTCTACTAAGACCCAGCGAATCAATTCAGCTTTTAGAGAAATCATAGGTTTAGTTGGCTAGGAATGGGAGCAATCGTTTAGAATCAAGCTATTAGCTCGTTATTGTCCTTCAGTTTTTGCTGAAAATTGCAATATTTCGGGTCCGTTCTTATTTAATTTGTCCATACACACACTATGCATCCCATGTTAAATGTGGCCATTAAGGCTGCCCGTCGTGCCGGTACCGTAATTAATCGGGCTTCTCTCAATTTAGAGCGCTTGCAAGTGGATCGTAAGCAGCACAATGATTTTGTGACTGAGGTGGACAAAGCTGCAGAAGCAGCGATCATTGAAACACTGAGCGAAGCCTATCCTACGCATGGATTCCTGGCTGAAGAAACCGGTTCACAAAATAGTGGTGCAGATCACATCTGGATTATTGATCCTTTGGATGGCACAACCAATTTCATTCATGGATTTCCACAATACGCAGTCTCGATTGCACTTGCAGTCAATGGTGTGACGCAGCAGGCAGTGGTGTATGACCCCACTCGCGATGAACTTTTCACTGCTACCCGTGGAGCAGGAGCCTACTTAGATCGTCGGCGCTTGCGTGTTGCGACTCAGGATCGTTTAGCGAACACTTTATTAGGCACAGGTTTTCCATATCGACAAGATCAAGATCTGGAGACGTATTTGAAGATCTTTGCCGAAATGTCACGCCAATGTGCAGGTCTGCGTCGTCCTGGCGCAGCTGCTCTTGACTTGGCTTATGTAGCCGCTGGTCGCTACGACGGTTTCTTTGAAAGCGATCTCAAACCTTGGGATATGGCGGCTGGGGCCTTGCTGGTTACTGAGGCAGGTGGCTTGATCGGCAACTACCGGGGTGAGGAGGGCTTCTTAGAGTCTGGCGAAGTGATGTGTGCAAACCCCAGAATCTTTGCGCAAATGGCACCAATCTTGTCGCGCTATTCCAAGTTCTAACTAAATTACTTAGTAAGCTAGAAAGCAAGCTTTACTTTACTAAGTCTTGATAACGAACGCCTTGCTCATCGATGAGTAGCGCGCTCGCTTTTGGTAAAACGCTTTCGGGATGATCCAAATCCCAATCCGATAGAACCCAACGTTGCCAACGAGTATCACCAAGTTGTTCATGGTGATGTCCTGGCATATGGGTATGACCATGAATCAAGCGATCAATTGCGTGTTTCTCGATGAGGGCAGCGCATGCGCTCGTAGTGACATCCATTTTGATTGATCGATTCGCGGGAGCATAGCGACTTGCTCTGCGGTATTTCAGGGCACTATTTCGACGCAGTTGATTTGCAATCGACCGACGCCATTGCAAAGGCAATTTTAAGAACAGTTTTTGCACCCAGCGCTTGCGTGTCCACTTCCGAAAAACTTGATAGCCTATGTCTGCAGTACATAAAGCATCACCATGACTCAAGACGTAATCATGACCTGCAATCTTCACTAAGCAGGGATCGGGTAGCAAGGTCATCCCCGTTTTCTTAAGGTATTGCGGACCAAGTAAAAAATCCCGATTGCCATGCAAATAAAAGAGTTTCACCTTGGCCGATAAAGAGACCAATGCATTTCGAACTTCTTGATGAAAGGGCGAGCTGGCATTGGCATCATCTCCAAGCCAATATTCAAATAAATCACCCATAATAAAAACAGCCTCTACTGATCTCGCTTCTTTTTGACAGAAGTCAAAAAAGCGCTGAGCCGTCAAGGGCATTGAGGGGGTCAGGTGCAGATCAGAGATCAGCAGGGCGCTTTGACATTGCACGCTCATTCTTCGATGACGCTGGCCTTTTCAATGATGACGTCTTCTGCGGGAACATCTTGATGAAAGCCTGCATTACCGGTTTTTACTTTACGAATGGCATCTACTACATCGAGACCATCAGTTACTTTGCCAAAGACCGCGTAACCCCACCCTTGTGCGCTAGGTGCTGTGTGGTTTAAGAAATCATTGTCATTGACGTTAATAAAAAACTGAGCAGTGGCTGAGTGAGGGTCGCTAGTGCGGGCCATTGCTACGGTGCCACGTTCGTTTTTAAGACCATTATTAGCTTCGTTTTCAATTGGGGTACCGGTCGATTTTTCTTTCATGCCAACACCCATGCCACCACCTTGGATCATGAAGTTATTGATGACTCGATGAAAAATGGTCCCGTCGTAGTGACCTGATTTCACATACTGTAAAAAGTTTGCGACAGTCTTTGGGGCTTTCACTGCGTCGAGACTTAGGGTGATATCACCCTTATTGGTTTTTAGAAGAACTTTCGCCATTACTTGGGGTGCTTTCTTTAGGGTTGCTCGGTTGTAAATTAGATGGGGGTAATGCGCTATCCGGTTTTTGTTTTAGCATCTCATTCAACGCTTTGGCGCGATTGATATAGAAGCGTTGATTGGTTCTGGACTGAGAGGCATCTTCATAGGCCTTGGCAGCTAAGCGCAAATAGACTTCACCCAAGTTGGCTGACGCAATGGCATAAGTAGGCCTGAGCTTGAGGGCTAGCTCTAAATAATCGCGCGCTTCAATCCATTGATTCTGGTTCGCAGCCAGCGCAGCTAAATTGTTATAGGGCTCCGGTAATTCTGGGAACTGTTGTGTGATTTCAATCAGGGTTTGTTTGGCAGCAGCAAATTCACGCATCTGAATTTGAATTCTGGCTTTGACATAGCGTAACTGAACATTTTTGGGTGTTTTAGTGAGTCGCTCATTGATGAGATCAATCGCAGCAGGAAATTGCCTAGCTTTGACAAGCTTCTCGATATCCGATGGCACACCATTCTTGCTGACAGGATCGGGTTCAATGATCAAAAAAGAAAGATAGGGAACCGCTACTGAATCTGCCAAAGAGGGGGCTAATGGTTCATAAGCGGGGTTGGCACTTAATCTTTGCGGATCAGTAGGCCCATAAGAGCCTAGATAGGCTTGCGGTGCGCCAGCATTTTGCTGCATCTCGGCTTTATTCACTGCCAGAATTTCGGCATCAGCCCTTTGCTGCCCCGGGGTGCTACAACCCCCAAGGGATAAAACAGTGACTGCTAGGGCGATAGTTAGACCAATGCGGCTTGCTAGCATCGATTGGAATAAGGGGCGGGAGATTTGCATAGATGGAAGGGGGTAAAACTGTCGACTCATTCGATATACTCATCAGTCTAACAAATTCGAGTGAATTGCCGCCTTTTATCTGTCTATGCTGCAAATATATAACACCCTAAGCCGCTCAAAAGAGGTCTTTAAGCCAATTGAGTCAGGCAAGGTCAAGATTTACGTCTGTGGCATGACGGTCTATGATTTTTGCCATATCGGTCATGCCCGCGTGATGATCGTATTTGATATGGTGGTGCGCTGGCTTCGGGCTAGTGGCTACGAGGTGCTCTATGTTCGCAATATCACTGATATCGATGACAAGATCATTCATCGCGCAATCGAGAATAAAGAATCCATCGCTGCTTTAACCAGCCGTTTTATTGACGCAATGCATGTTGACTCTGATAGCTTGGGATTAATGCATCCTGATCAAGAGCCCCGCGCAACTCAATTTATCGAGCAGATGCAAGGCATGATCGGCCGCCTCATTGAGCAACAGTTGGCTTATCAAGCGGATGATGGCGATGTGAACTTTGCAGTGAGATTGTTTCCTGGTTATGGAAAATTGTCAGGCAAAAGTTTGGATGAACTTCAGGCAGGAGAGCGCGTAACCATTGTTGGAACCAAACGGGATCCACATGATTTTGTGTTGTGGAAGAGCGCCAAGCCCGAGGAACCAGAGGATACCCGTTGGCAATCCCCATGGGGTGAAGGCAGGCCTGGCTGGCATATCGAATGTTCCGCCATGTCTTGCGATCTGCTTGGAGAGCATTTTGATATCCATGGGGGAGGCTCAGACCTCCAGTTCCCTCACCATGAGAACGAGATTGCCCAAAGTGAGGGCGCCTTATACGGTCAAGATCGCAGTCCTTCTGACGAGCCTTTTGTCCACTACTGGATGCATAACGGCCATATTCGGGTTAATGAAGAGAAAATGTCCAAATCCTTGGGCAACTTCTTTCTGATTCGTGATGTCCTAAAAACCTATGACCCCGAGGTGCTTCGCTTCTTTATGTTGCGAGCCCATTACCGCAGCCCAATCAATTACAGCGATGCCCAATTAGATGAGGCCCATGCTGGTTTAGTTCGCCTCTACACTGCATTGGCTCATAGCCCATCCAACGGCGCTGCTGTGGATGCAGAGTCAAATTGGGTACAGCGGTTTAATGCTGCCATGAATGATGACTTCAATACCCCTGAGGCAATTGCGGTGCTGTTCGATCTAGCCAGTGAAATCAATCGTGCTCAAGCTCAGGATAAAGATCAACTTGCTAATACCTTGCGCTCTTTGGCTGGAAGCTTAAATTTCTTGCAACGCGACCCGAATCAATTTTTGCAATCCGGTGCGCGACATTCCGAGAGTGGCTTGAGTGTGGAGCAGATCGACTTCCAAATTACTGCTAGAGCCAATGCAAAACAAGCAAAAGACTTTGCCAAGGCCGACGAGATTCGTAAGCAGTTATTAGAGCAGGGCATCGTGCTTGAAGATAAGCCAGGCGGTATTACAGAGTGGCGCAGACTGTAGTGGCTAATTCCAATCAAACAACCTTAGAAGCCGTTGCTCCTCACTATTGGGAGCAGGCCTGTAAAGAGCTAATGAAAAATGATCGGATCATGCGCAAGCTGATTCCGAAATTTGGCACTGGTTTCTTAATGACGCGTGGTGATCCATTTGTGACCTTAGCAAGATCGATTGTTGGTCAGCAGATTTCAGTATCTGCAGCTCAAGCAGTATGGGATAGGGTGGTCATTGCTGCTAAAAAGAAAGTAAATCCCAAAAATATTCTGGCACTCACTGTTGAAGAACTGCGCACCGCTGGTTTATCGGGTCGTAAGGTGGAATACATTCAGGATCTCGCAGACCATTTTGTATCTGGGCGACTGCATGCAAACCAATGGCAAGAGATGGAAGATGAAGCCGTCATTAAAGAGCTTAGTGAAATTCGGGGTATCGGTCGTTGGACGGCGGAGATGTTCCTGATTTTTAACTTGACTAGACCCAATATTCTCCCTCTGGACGACATTGGGCTCATTAAGGCCATTTCTTTAAATTACTTCAGTGGCGAGCCTGTTAGCCGCCATGAGGCTAGAGAGGTGGCCGCCAATTGGGCCCCCTGGAGGACCGTAGCGACGTGGTATTTGTGGCGAAGTATCGACCCCATCCCGGTTGAATACTAAAATTACCTTATGAAAACCACTTTTCTAGATTTTGAGCAGTCGATCGCCGAACTCGAATCCAAGATTGAGGAATTGCGTTTTGTGCAAGATGAATCATCGGTAGATATTTCCGATGAGATTAAAACGCTCTCAGAAAAAAGTCTGCAACTGACTAAGGAGGTCTATGAGAACCTCACGCCTTGGCAAGTTTCTCAAGTTGCACGCCATCCTCAAAGACCTTACACCTTAGATTACGTTACTGCGCTCTTCACAGATTTCCATGAACTGCATGGTGATCGCAGCTTCGCCGATGATCAATCAATCATTGCTGGTTTAGCCAGATTTGATGGTCAAGCTTGCATGGTGATTGGTCACCAAAAGGGAAGAGATACCAAAGAGCGCGCACTGCGTAACTTTGGCATGAGTCGTCCTGAAGGCTATCGAAAAGCCATGCGTCTCATGCGCTTAGCAGAAAAATTTGGTTTACCAGTCTTTACCTTTGTGGACACTCCCGGGGCATTTCCGGGTATTGATGCGGAGGAGCGTAATCAATCGGAAGCCATTGGACATAACTTGTATGTTCAGGCAGAACTAGAAGTGCCCATCATCAGCACCATCATTGGTGAGGGTGGTTCTGGAGGCGCTTTGGCAATTGCGATGGGTGATCAAGTATTGATGCTTCAAAACTCAACCTATTCTGTGATTTCGCCAGAAGGCTGTGCATCGATTTTATGGAAGACGGCGGATAAAGCGCCTGAAGCGGCAGAGCAACTTGGCTTAACCGCTCAAAGACTCAAAGCACTTGGCTTAATTGACAAGATTGTTCCGGAACCTATTGGTGGTGCACATCGTGATTACGATGTGATGATGAGTCATATGCGCAAAGCGTTATCTGAATCCTTAAAAATCTTCGATGGCATGAAAGTGGAGGCTTTGTTAGAGCGCCGCCACGAACGCTTGATGAGCTATGGCAAATTCAAGGAAATCACCCCAAAGCCTTAAGCCTGCAAAACGCATCGCGGTTGCTCTCAGTGGTGGCCTCGATTCCGTAGTCTTGCTCGATACAGTTTGCAAGGCGCAGGTATTTCAGTCGCAGAACATTGAGCAAATCTGCGTATTTCATATTCATCATGGTTTACAAAAACCAGCCGATGAGTGGCTGGAGTTTTGCGAGAAGCTGACAGCTCAGTATCAAAAGAAAAAATATCCCGTTGCTTTTGACTTCCGACTTCTGCATTTGGATCAGTCAGTGGACGGTAATATCGAAGCCAGAGCAAGAGCAGGGCGCTATGAGGCACTTGCTGATTTATGTGTTGAGCATCACATCGAAGATCTATTACTTGCTCACCATCAAAATGATCAAGCTGAAACTGTCCTCTTGCAATTATTACGTGGTGCCGGTGTTGCTGGCTTAGCGGCGATGCCGAGCGAGCGAATGATGACTGCCAACGAAAATCGGATTACGATTTGGCGTCCCTTGTTGGGTGAGAGTAGAGAGGCGCTAGAAGCCTATGCCAAAGCGAACCGATTGAAATGGATTGAAGACCCTAGCAACCAACAGACTCGTTATCGTCGCAATGCGATTCGTAAAGATATTCTTCCGCGCTTAGGAAAAATTCAGCCCGAAGCGATTGCCAATTTGGCTCGTAGTGCACAGCTACTGGGTGATGCGCAAGGCTTATTAGATCGTCTCGCTCAAACTGATGGCAAAACGATTCTGAATCAAGATCATCTCAAACTTCAACCGCTATTGGCATTGCAAAAGCATGACCTAGCGGCCGCAAACAATGTTCTGCGCTATTGGCTTAAACAACAGAGCTTGGCTATGCCATCGCAAGAACGTCTTCAATCGTGGTGGAGTGATCTTCAAACTGCAAGCAGTAATGCTCGGCTCAAATGGTTGCATGATGATCATGAGATTACGCTTTGGCGAGGTCAACTGAGCGCCATCAAAATGCAGGCGCAATACAATGCAGGGCAATGGATTTTTAAACCAGTGCCTGCGCGAAGCAAAACCCTCGGTTTGTCGTTAGAGTGGGTTAATCAAGCCAAGACTGCTGAGACCATTGAGGAAAGGCAGCGTTTGGGGGCAGAGCGCCTACAACTGAAACCCAGGACGCCACGTAAAACCCTTAAAAATCTCTTTCAAGAAAGTGCTGTTCCCCCCTGGCAGAGACAGGCACCCTTGCTCTTCATTGACGGGCAATTAATCGCTGTTGCCGGATTGGGTGTGAGCTTTCCCCATTTAGTCGGAAGTGGTAAAAGGGTTTGGCCTGAGTGGCAGCCGCTCAATAGTCTCAAAACCTAGTAAAATAGACCCTTTACACATACGGTTATATACGGTTTTATGGCTTTAATTGTTCATAAATATGGCGGTACCTCCATGGGCTCCGTGGAGCGCATTCAGAATGTCGCTAAACGCGTCGCTAAATGGATGCGTGCGGGCCATCAAGTGGTTGTGGTTCCTTCTGCAATGTCGGGGGAGACCAATCGACTGTTGGGTTTGGCCAAAGAGATCAATCCTGATTCCCATCCTCGCGAGTTGGATCAAATTGCTTCAACTGGAGAGCAAGTGAGCTCCGGTCTGCTGGCCTTAGCATTGCTGAAAGAGGGTATTGATGCCATTAGCTATGCTGGCTGGCAAGTCACCATTCATACTGACTCTGCATTTACTAAAGCCCGCATTATGGGCATTGACGACAAAAAAATTCTGGCTGATCTCAATGCTGGTAAAGCAGTCGTGGTCACTGGATTTCAGGGCGTAGATCCAGAGGGCAATATCACGACCCTTGGACGCGGTGGCTCTGATACCTCTGCGGTGGCAATGGCTGCCGCCCTCAAAGCAGACGAGTGCTTAATCTATACCGATGTGGACGGTGTGTATACAACTGACCCTCGAGTGTGTGAGGACGCTCGTCGCCTTGATCACATTACATTTGAAGAAATGTTGGAGATGGCCAGTTTGGGATCTAAGGTTCTGCAGATTCGTTCAGTCGAGTTTGCAGGCAAGTACAAAGTCAAAACCCGGGTTCTGTCTTCACTGACAGACCCATTGATGCCGCTTGATCAAGAGATGAAGTCGGGCACCTTAATTACTTTTGAAGAGGACAGCACTATGGAAGCCGCCGTTATTTCCGGAATTGCTTTTGCACGCGATGAAGCCAAGATCACCGTATTGGGTGTACCAGATCGACCTGGTATCGCCTATCAAATCTTGGGACCGATTGCCGATGCCAATATTGATGTCGACATGATTATTCAGAACCAGTCGGTTGATGGTATTACTGACTTTACATTCACAGTACCCCGTGCGGATTATCAAAAAGCCATGGATCTGCTGAAGAATAAAGTGCAGTCCCATATTCAGGCGAAAGAGATTACTGGCGACCCTAAGGTTTCTAAAGTCTCTGTAGTGGGCGTTGGTATGCGTTCCCACGTTGGTGTGGCTAGCAAAATGTTCCGCACATTATCGGAAGAGGGCATCAATATTTTGATGATCTCAACCAGCGAAATCAAAATCTCTGTTGTATTAGATGAAAAATACCTGGAATTGGCCGTCAGATCGCTACACAAGGCATTTGAGCTAGATCAGCAGTAAGTTCCGTATTTAGCGGTTATCCGTTAAACTGTGGGCGCTTTAGAAGTTCGCTTTATGAAATACGGAGACGTGGCCGAGCTGGTCGAAGGCACTCCCCTGCTAAGGGAGCATCGGGGCTAAAACTCTGATCGGAGGTTCGAATCCTCTCGTCTCCGCCAAATATTCATTGACTTAATAGAGCATTAAGCCCATTTTGCGGGCTTTTCAGGGTGGCTTTTATGACAGGGCCCATCTTTTTTCCTTGATAATGGGCTCCATGGCTGTTTATCTCCCGTTTATACGTCTTCTAGCTTGCTTGGGCATTCTGATTGTCAGCCTCTACGGTTGCGCTGTTGGCCCAGACTTTAAAGAACCTCCAGCTCCAAAAGTCACTCGATATACCGAGAAGCCTATTCCGACTACATTGGCCACTGCGCCAGATGTTCCTGGAGGCACCCAACAAGAGCTAGAAGAGAACGCGGACATTCCAGCGCAATGGTGGGCCTTATACAAGTCACCAGAACTAGAGGCGCTGATTCAGAAAGCCTTAGAACAAAATCCCACGCTTGGCGCAGCTGATGCAGCTTTGCGTTCTGCCCAGCAAAATCTATACGCGCAAATTGGCGGGCAGTACTTTCCGGCAATTGGATTAAATGGTTCCGGTTCAAGACAACAGGTGCCTCCTGCTGCGTTTGGATTAACAGGTCCGGATAGTATTTATAACTTGTATAACGCCAACGTTGGTGTGACATATAAATTGGACGTCTTTGGCGGTGCACGCCGCACAGTCGAGAGTGCAAGAGCATTAGCTGAGTATCAGCAATATCAACTAGAGGGTGCCTATCTCTCCCTGACTTCTAATATTGTGACTTCCGCTATTAAAGAGGCTGCACTAGAGGCTCAGCTTCAAGCTACTCAAGATATCTTAGATGCGCAAAAGAAGCAGGCGGCGATTACAGAAAAGCAGCTCATCATTGGAACAGCTTCAAAAATTGATGTGTCATCGCAAGAAACCTTGGTATCGACCTCCGAAGTTGATTTAATTAATTATGAAAAGAATTTATCCATTATTCGCAACCAGTTGGCAGTGTATGTCGGAGAGCAACCTAGTAGTGCGAATATTGCCGCTTTTAATTTGAGCACTCTGAATTTACCCGAGAAGATTCCATTATCTTTGCCCTCTAGCCTGGTTCGCCAGCGTCCTGATGTGAAGGCAGCAGAAGCGAACCTGAAATCGACCAATGCTTTGGTAGGTGTAGCAACTGCGAACTTGTTACCGCAATTCAACATCACAGGCAGTATCGGTTCTGAAGCGCTAACAACGGGCGCCTTGTTTGGTCCGGGTGCGGCTTTGTGGTCGGTGGGTGGGGCGGTGTTTCAGCCACTATTTCAAGGTGGACAATTGATAGCGCAGCGTCGTGGTGCGGTAGCCAATTACGAGCAAGCTGTCTATCAATATCAAGCGACAGTTTTGAGCGCATTCCAGCAGGTAGCTGATGCCTTAAAAGCCTTAGAAACTGGAGCAAGGGCTCTACGCTCAGCTTCGAATGCTGAGCGCTATGCCTACGAAACGCTGAAGTTATCGGAGATTCAATACAAACTGGGGACTACCAGTTATTTCCAGGTTCTTTATTATCAGACTCAATATCAGCAAGCCAAAATTAAATCGATTCAAGCACAAGCAAACCGCTTCTCTGATACTGCCGCCTTATTTGCTGCCCTAGGTGGCGGATGGTGGAACCGGACAGAGCCCGCCTTTCAACCCAAAGCCAACGTAAACGAAAATCAAAATGACACGCCTTGAAACACTAAAGCTTCGATTGATTGCGCTCGCCAAGCAGGCACAAGCCTGGGTAATCCAGCAATGGACAGTTTGGCATATGCAAGAGCGTCTACAGAAAATCAGAGCGCATGTAGTCGGCTGGATAGCAAGACTTAAAACGCGTATTCAGAACACCCGTGCATACGCAAAGCTGATGGCATTGCCTGAGATGGAAAGACGGATGGTCATCATGTTGATCGGGGTCTTCTTACTACTCGGCCTCATCTTCGCATTCAATCAACTCAAAACCTTCATGATCAAGCAGTATGTTTCTGGAATGGGCATGCCACCGCAGTCGGTTTCTACTATGGTGGCAAAAGCGGATATCTGGCAACCCAAGCTCACGAGCGTGGGTAGTGTTCGTGCTTATCGAGGGGTGGATCTCAGTACAGAGATTGGTGGCTTAGTAGTTGCCGTTCCCGTTCAATCTGGAGCGGATGTGAAAGAGGGAGATTTGCTGGTTAAACTGAATGACGCCTCAGATGTAGCCCAATTAAATTCCTTGAAAGCTTTGGCAGAGTTGGCGAAAGTCATTAATGAGCGGGATCGTCAACAGTTGGCTATTCAGGCGATCAGTAAGAATACTTTCGATACCTCTAAGGCTGATGCCAAGTCCAAGCAAGCGCAAGTAGAAGCGCAAATCGCTTTAGTAGCCAAGAAAAATATCAAAGCACCATTTAGCGGTCGTGTCGGTATCGTCACTATCAATCCAGGTCAATACATCAACCCTGGTGACAAGCTCATGACCTTGCAGACTCTAGACCCTATTTTTATTGACTTTAATTTACCCCAAAGTGACGCTGCCAATATTCAGGTCGGGCAATCCATCACAGTAACTACCGATGCATTTAAGGATGCCAGTTTTGTTGGCAAGATCACTGCAGTCAGTCCTAAGGTAGATACCAATACACGTAATCTACAAATTGAAGCCCAAATTGATAATCCAGATAAAAAAGTCTTACCGGGCATGTTTGCTAATGTGAATATTGATGTCGGCAGTCAACTCAGTCTCATTACAGTGCCGCAAACAGCGGTTACATACAACCCTTATGGTGCGACGGTATTTATTAGTAAAGACTCCGGCAAGAAAGACAAAGAAGGTAAAACCATCTACGAGGCTCAGCAAGTCTTTGTCACTACCGGTCAGACTCGTGGCGATCAAGTGGCTATTCTTAAGGGCTTAGAAGAGGGGATGACGGTTGTGACTAGTGGTCAGCTCAAACTTAAAAACGGCAGTCCACTGAATATCAATAACACGGTTCAACCTACCAACTTGCCTGATCCTAAGCCACAAGAGCAGTAAACCATGAAATGGACTGATCTCTTCATCAATAAACCAGTGTTATCACTGGTGGTGAGCGCATTGGTATTGGTCTTTGGATTTAAGGCAATCGGTTCTTTACCAGTTAGTCAGTATCCTAAAACGCAAAACGCTGTTGTTACCATCACAACCAATTACTACGGTGCTGATGCACAAACCATGGCAGGATTCATTACTCAGCCATTAGAGTCAGCGATTGCGCAAGTTCAAGGTATTGATTACCTCTCATCTACTAGCGTCAGCGGTCTTTCAACGATTACAGCGACCTTAAAACTCAATTACGACTCGAATTCTGCTTTAACCCAAATTCAGACGCAGATTAGTTCGGTAAAGAATCAATTACCACCGCAAGCTCTGGCGCCTGTTCTCACAGTGCAAATGGGCCAAACGACCGATGCGATGTATATGGGTTTTGCCAGTATTGATATTCCAAATAATAGTGTGACTGACTATTTATTGCGTGAAGTAAAACCGAAGTTTGACGCCGTTGACGGTGTTCAAAATGCAGAATTAATTGGTGGTCGTAAGTTTGCGCTTCGTGCTTGGCTTAATCGAGAAAAAATGGCAGGCCTTGGCGTATCTGCAGATGATGTCTATAACGCCTTATCTGCAAATAACTATCTCTCAGCTGTTGGTACTACTAAGGGCGATATGGTGTCGGTGGATTTAATGGCCAACACTGACTTGCACACGGTAGAAGAATTTCGAAAGCTTGTGATTAAAAGTGATGGCGTTAACTTAGTGCATCTAGATCAAGTTGCCACGGTCACTTTGGGGTCCGAGGACTACAACACCAATGTCGCCTTTAGCGGAAAACAATCGGTATTTATCGGTATACAAGTAGCGCCCCAAGCTAACTTACTCGATGTCGTCGATCGAGTGCGCAAACTCTTGCCGGGCATCCAAAAACAATTACCAGTAGGTATGACTGGTCAGATCGTTTATGACTCTACACAGTTCATTACCAGTTCGATTGATGAGGTTGTTAAAACCCTATTTGAGGCGCTAGTCATTGTGACTATCGTGATCTACTTGTTCTTGGGTAGCTATCGAGCAGTTGCCATTCCGGTCATCGCGATGCCTTTATCGTTGATTGGTACTTTCTTCCTTATGCAAATATTGGGCTACTCGATCAATTTGCTGACCCTATTGGCCTTGGTGCTCGCGATTGGACTGGTGGTTGATGACGCCATTATTGTGGTGGAGAACGTCGACCGTCATATGAAAGAGGGCAAGTCACCCTTTGATGCGGCGATTATTGCTGCACGTGAACTCGGTAGTCCTATTCTAGCAATGACCGTAGTCTTAATTGCGGTTTACATTCCAATTGGTTTCCAAGGCGGTTTAACCGGTGCATTGTTTACAGAATTTGCTTTTACATTAGCGAGCTCTGTTGCTGTCTCTGGACTCATTGCATTGACCTTATCGCCGATGATGTGCTCCCGTATTTTTAAGGCCGAGCAAGAAACTTCTGAATTTGCCCTCAAGATTGATCGCGTCTTTGAAAAGATCCATCATGCTTATGAATCCACCTTACGCAGTTTATTGAGGACATGGCAAGTCATTATTGTGATGGGAGTCATCTTATTGGGTGGTGTGGCTTATTTGTATTCCACCTCTAAAGCAGAATTGGCTCCCACAGAGGATCAAGGTATTGTCTTGATGAACTTGACTGGGCCTCCTAATAGCACCGTAGCGCAGATGCAGCTTTATGCTGATCAGATATTTGATATTGCAAAAGGGCTACCAGAATTTGCTCAGTCTTTCCAGATTACAAGCCCTGGAACGGGTTTTGGTGGCATCTTATTAAAAGATTGGTCACAGCGCAGTCGCACTGCGATGTCGCTCCAACAAGATCTCCAGCAAAAATGGAATTCGATTGCCGGCGTTCGGGTTGCGGCTTTCCAGTTCCCCGCGCTACCAGGTTCACAGGGATTACCTGTTCAGTTTGTGATTAAAACAACTGAACCCTATCAAGCTTTGAACGAAGTCTCTCAAGCCGTGCTGGATAAAGCCAGAAGAAGCGGCAACTTTTTCTTTGTGGATACCGATTTAAAGATCGATAAGCCTCAAGATATGTTGGTAGTTGATAAAGATAAGGTTTCCTCATTAGGCATGACCCAGCAGCAAGTTGGTAGCGCCTTAACGGCAGCATTGGGTGGTGGCTATGTGAACTATTTCTCGATCGCAGGACGTTCGTATCGGGTGATACCGCAGGTAGAGCAGGTCAATCGCCTCAACCCAGATCAAATCTTGGATTACTACATCAAAACTCCCAAAGGGGATTTGATACAGGTGAGAACGTTTGCGACCATCAAGCAACAGGTAGTGCCTGAGTCAATTAATCACTTTCAGCAGCTTAATTCAGCAACGATCTCGGGTGTAAGTACCCCATTCGTTTCCGAAGGAGAGGTCTTGAAGTTCCTCAACGATACCCTGCAAGAGGTTGCCCCTAGTGGCTACTCAGTGGATTACGCAGGACCATCGCGTCAATTTGCGAATGAATCAGGCGGGTTCTTGGGAACCATGTTCTTTGCGATCTTGATTGTTTTCTTAGTTTTGGCTGCCCAGTTTGAGAGCTTTAAGGATCCGATCGTCATTCTAGTCTCCGTACCACTCGCTTTATTTGGTGCCTTAATCTTCATTAATTTAGGCTTTACGACTCTAAATATTTATACCCAAGTCGGCTTAGTTACCTTGATGGGCTTGATTAGTAAACACGGCATTTTGATCGTTGAATTTGCTAATGAGTTGCAGTTGGCGGGGAGGACCAAACTCGAGGCGATCATTGAGGCTGCTACAGTCCGACTCAGACCAATCTTAATGACGACTTTTGCGATGGTGCTTGGCGTCTTTCCGCTGGTGATTGCTTCTGGCGCTGGTGCCGCAGGGCGCAAGTCTATGGGTCTAGTGATCTTCACAGGCTTGTCGATTGGAACACTCTTTACCTTATTTGTAGTGCCCGCGATGTACCTCTTTATTGGCGCTGATCACCATCATCAGCAACATTCTGATTCCGAATCGGTCACTTAGGCTCGATTGCGCAGACTCCCAAAGCCCCTTGTTAGGGGCTTTTTTATTGCTTTGATACATCTAGCTGCAGCCTAAATACAACAGTAATAATTTTTTATTACTATAGTTCACAACTTCACAACTTCTGTAGTATAGTAATAATATGGAGAAAGCGTTATGAAAAGAGCAATACCAAAGACATATCAAGCAGTGGAATGGGTCGGCAAAGGTCTTACAGCTGCTCAGGCAGCCAGGAAGATGGAGATCTCAGAATCCAGTGTTTATGCCGCGTTGAGAAAACTCAAGGCGAAAGATTTAGGTTGCTGTCCAACATGTGGTCAAAAAATAAGGAAATAAAATGAAAAAGACTCTCATTGGAATTATGTCCATCTCAATTTTTGCATTCGCATTTGCAAATACATCGCCTGACTCTTCAGAACTCATTAGTCAGCAATGCAAGTTAAGTGCAGAAACGGTAGCAATGCTAAAAGGATTGCAATATGGCAATACGTCGATCCGCAAGGATGTAGGCGGCCTCATTAATACCAACCTCAAAGCACCCGAAAATCGTGAAAACGCCCAAAAGGCTATGAATCGAATGGTGGATGACAAATCTAGAGATACCAGCACCTTAGAGCATAAATACTGCTCATAATTAGGGCTAGTAGCTTAAAAAGTGGCATGATGGGGAGAGCCCTCAGAATTGCTTAGAATAGGGCGTTGATCTTCTATTGGAATAATCATGACAAGTCATAAAGCTACTCCGATATCTACTGAGAATGAGACCCATGCCTCGCATCAGTTGGTAGACGATTTCAAAGCGCTCATTGCAGATGCTGAAGCCTTAATTAAAGTCAGCGCAGAGCACGGTGGCGAAGCAATGCACTCGGTGCGGGCCAAAGCACAGGAGACTCTCAGTACTGCGAAAGAGAGCTTGTCTGAAGTTCAGGAGCAGATGGCTGAAAAAGCAAAAGTAGTTGCTCAAGAGGCAGATGTATTTGTCCATGAGAAACCTTGGCAAGCCGTTGGGATTGCTGCCGGCGCTGGCTTATTAATTGGCCTCTTAATTAGCCGTCGCTAACAATATATGGCAACAGAACATCTTCTGAGCTCTCTGAAGGGCTTACTCTCTACTGCAACATCGATCGTCCAGACTCGCCTTGAATTACTCTCAAGCGATGTTGCTGTGGCTCGAGCCCAGTTCATCAAGCTGCTCGTATTAATCCTGTTTTGTCTATTTTGCATATTCTTTGGTTTAGTCATGTTGGCACTTTGGATTGTGGTTTATAGCTCCGAAACCAATCGGATGGCAGCATTGGCATTGCTAACGGGTGGATTTCTGCTGGCTGGATTGGTCTTTGGGCTGATGATCCTGCGGGCTCTTAAAACCATGCCTTTACTCTTCGCTGCATCTATCGCTGAGCTTGAGAAAGATCGTTCAGCTTTGAATCATCACTAAACTGATGAAGCTCCAATGAATCAATCTCTCGAAACCCTGCTTGAGCGTCAACGTGCTTTACAGGCTCAGGCTGCAAAAGAACGTCAGGAAATCCGCTCCTCTTTCACCGCTCTAAAGAAACCGTTTTCTTGGGCTGATAAAGGTCTTGAGGCCGTGCAGTTTCTCAAGAGTAGCCCGATCTTGTGGACCAGTGCATTTGCGGTATTGGCACACTTCAAGCCTAAATTGGCTAGCAAAGTGTTAGCGCTTGGCTGGGGTGCAATGAAGTTAGTCAAAACCGCCAAGTCCATTCTCTAAGCTTCTCTGTTCAAATGAATATGGCTAAGCCTTGGCTGAAGAACTACCCAGCAGGGGTTCCTGCGGAGATTGTCCTTCCTGCCCATACTTCTTTAGTAGACATATTGGATGACTCCTTTGAGCGGTATGCAAAGCGCACTGCGATCGAGTCTATGGACCAATCTTTTAGCTATGACGAATTAAACAGGCTGTCGATTCAATTTGCATCCTATCTGCAGTCGCTGAACTTGCCGGAGGGTTCACGAATCGGAATTATGTTTCCTAACGTAACGCAGTATCTGGTTGCAATGCTAGGAGTATTGCGAGCAGGTTTCGTGGTCGTGAATATCAATCCACTCTATACACCCAGAGAGCTAGAGCATCAGTTGAATGATGGCCAAGCATCGGTACTCGTTCTTTCTGAGAACTTTGCTCATATCTATCAGCAAATAGCCGGACACACTTCCTTAAAGCAGGTCATCGTCAGTAGTTTGGGTGATTTATTAGGTCCAAAAGGTTGGATCGTTAATTTTGCTGCGCGCTACATTCAAAAGATGATTCCACAGTGGGGATTTACGCATGTGCGTTTTACGGATGCGCTCAAATTAGGAAATCAGCATTCTTTTAGAAAACCCACGATTGATCCGAATGCGATTGCCTTTTTGCAATACACCGGGGGCACTACTGGTGTTTCTAAGGGGGCAACCTTGTTACACAGAAATATCCTTGCAAATGTGCTTCAAACGGATGCTTGGATTGAGCCTGCTCTCCAGAATCGACAGGAACAGCAGTTAGTATTTTTGTGTGCACTGCCAATGACCCACATCTTTGCCCTGACGGCCTGTGCTCTATTGGGATTACGAAGGGGCGGTTTATTGCTCTTAGTAGCTAATCCGAGAGATATTAGCGGCCTTATCAAATTACTTGCTAAGCACCCAGAGGTCAATATCTTTCCAGGAGTGAATACACTCTTTCATGCGCTGGTTCACCGTCCGGAGTTTGCCAAACTCAAGTTATCAAACTTGTTAGTCACGATTGGGGGCGGGATGGCGATGCAAAAGAAAACGGCTGATCATTGGCAGGCGATCACTGGTAATCCGATTGCGCAAGGTTATGGCCTATCCGAAACTTCACCGGTGGTATGTGTGAATACACCCTTAATCCAAAAGTTTACAGGTCATATTGGTTTGCCTTTACCTAGCACCGATGTCGTGATTCTGAATCAGGATGGCGAGCAATTACCATTGGGTGAGGCAGGTGAGATCGGTATTAAAGGCCCTCAGGTGATGGCGGGTTACTGGAATCAACCAGAGGAAACTCGTAAAGCATTTACTGCTGAAGGCTATTTTAAGTCCGGTGATATTGGTTTTATGGATGGCGATGGTTATGTCACGATTGTGGATCGTATTAAAGACATGATTGTGGTCGGCGGCTTTAAAGTTTTCCCCAATGAGGTGGAGGAGGTTCTCGCATCGATGCCGGGCATTCATGAGTGCGCAGTAGTGGGTGTTGAACACCGTAAGCTCGGTGAGATCGTGAAGGCTTATATCGTGAAAGATAAACACGATCTAACAAACGCAGATGTTTTGCAATTTTGCAAAGAACAATTGACGAGCTATAAGCGCCCCAGAAAAATTGTCTTTGTCAGTGAGCTACCGAAATCCAATGTTGGAAAAATCTTACGCCGTGAAGTCAGAAAACTCGAAGATCCGACTTCTTAAGGAGAATGCTTTGGCGGTCCAAAAAGAATGGCAATGGTATGGGTATTACCCAAGACGATACTCATGCCGGTAAATAAAAGATATGGCCAAACGATGAGCCAGTAGACAATGAGGAGGGCCAGAATGTGAAGGGGGTCTCCATTGCCAAAAGCGGCTAAGGAGCTCACAAATTCTTTGCCATGAATCACGCCCTCAATGCCAGACTCCAAAAAGTTCAATAAAAGCACAATAGCAAGGTAAATCAGCGATTGGGCTAGGAGCGAGGGAACGATGCCTAAACGCCGTTGGGTATTGAATGGAAAAACAGCCTCACCAATCAACATGAATTTGGCACAAAGGCCAGCTTTGATCAGGGCAAAGCCAAACATCCTGAGGGGGATCGGCCACTCGCGCAGAGTAGTAGCCCCCAAGAATGCCAGCGCGCAAAACCAGATTCCAAAGTAAAGGGATAAAGAAACCCCTTTTTTGAACTCGCTTTTGAGCTTTTGTTTAACGGAGCAAGTAGGAACGGGAGTTTTAGAGGCTTCTAGGTTGGTCATTTAGTAATAATCTCCACTTGGTGCATATGCTTTAATAGGACATTATGACTAAAAAACAAGCAACCCTCTATCTATCCAGTCTAGGAATTTTGATTGCTATCGCTATCGCAGTCGTGGAGTTATTCTTGCTGCCCCCAAATACTGTCGATATTGCTGCAGGGCCCAAGGGCACTTATCTCTATGAGACTGCCCAGAAATATGCCAAAGAGTTTGAAAAGGCTGGGGTTAAAGTAGATGTGATTGAAACGAACGGTACCCTTGAGAATATTGCATTAGTTAATCACGATACTAAACATATTGAATTTGGTTTTATCGAAGGTGGCGCAGCAAACGTTGTGGACTATCCCAATCTTGAATCTCTGGGTAGCATTGTTTATGCTCCTGTTTGGGTTTTTTATCAAAGCAAGCTGGGAAAAATTCAGGATATTAATGATCTCAAGGGAAAGCGAATTGCGATTGGCTTTCCAGCTCAGGGGATACATGCTAATGCAACTAAAATCCTCAAAGCTGTAGGGATTACCCCGAAAAATAGCAAGTTTTTTGATCTTGGCCGCCAGGATGCGCTCAAAGCGCTTGAGGCTAATGAGATTGATGCCATGTTTACGTCGGCACCAGCTGAGGACCCTCTAATCAAAAAGCTTTTTAATAGCCCAGGTATAGAGGTTCTCAATTGGAAAGACGCAGAGGGAATCTCACGTAATATGCGGGAGTTTCATGTTCTTGTATTGCCAATGGGAACAATTGATCTCATCAACAATAAGCCAGCCAATAATATGAACTTGCTAGCAACTACTTTTACGGTAGTTGCTCAAAAAGAGACCCATTCGGCATTGATTTATCTCATGATGGGCATCATGGATGATGTTCATCAACCGCCCAGTTTTTTACATGCTGAGGATGAGTTTCCCGCTGATCGTGATGTTGATTTCCCATTAAGCTCCGATGCACAGAATTATTATTCCAAAGGTGGCAAGCCATTTTTACAGAAACATTTGCCGTACTGGGCAGCTAGCTTTGTTGGCAAGTTGTTATTGGTGCTTGTTCCACTCTTGGCCATTATTTATCCAATTTCACAAGCCTACCCAGCATTAACTCAGTGGTTTTATACCCGTAGAGTGAATCGTTTTTATGAAAAGCTAGTCAAGATTGAGAAACGCTTAGACCATGGCGCAGATCGAGAAGTTACTAAGTATGATTTACAGGTGCTGCGAGCCGAAATTGATTTGATGATTAAGCTAGAAAAGATTCCCAGTATGTATACCAATCTCCTTTATGACTTAAGGGGGCATGTCTCACAGGTAATTGAGCAACACGGACTTTAATAAGAAAAAGCCACTCATTGAGTGGCTTTTTCATCAGAATCTGGCTCCTCGACGTGGGATCGAACCACGGACCAACAGATTAACAGTCTGCTGCTCTACCGCTGAGCTATCGAGGAATAAGCGAATATTATAGCAATATGAAGACACTTCTTCCGACTTCCGTCCAGATCCCTAAAGTACTGACTGTTGCTGGCTCCGACAGCGGTGGGGGTGCAGGGGTGCAGGCCGATCTCAAAGTTATCACGGCGCTAGGTGGTTATGGGATGTCAGTCATTACGGCCATTACAGCCCAAAATACATTGGGTGTAAGAGCGATTCAGGATATTGATCTGGAGCTAGTGGAAGCACAAATTGATGCAGTCTTAAGCGATATAGGCGTTGACTTCGTCAAAATTGGGATGCTTGCTAGCCCGGAAATCGTCCAAGTGGTCGCTTCTCGTTTACGTCAGCATGGCATTACCAGAATCATTTTAGACCCAGTGCTGAGAGCGACATCTGGTGCAAGCCTAGGTGGTGACGATACTGCTCAAGCCATGATGAAGGAATTATTTCCGATGGCTAGTTTGGTGACCCCAAATTTAGAAGAGGCTTCCTTGTTATTGGGTCGCGATATTACTCAGGTTGCCGATTTTCAATCTGCTGCAGAAGAATTATTAGCCCTCGGTCCACAGGCGGTTCTCATTAAAGGCGGCCATCTCGCTTCTGATCATGCTCAACTCACTGATTATTTGATGTGGCGCAGTATTGAGAATGATTTAGAAATCATTCAAGTAAAAGCATTCCAGCATCCGCGAGTCAATACTGAAAATACTCATGGTACCGGTTGCTCTTTGTCTGCAGCGATTGCTACTTATCTTGCTGGCGGCCATGATTTGCCACATGCAGTGGGTAAGGCTATTGCATTTGTAGAAGCAGGGCTTCAAGCGGGACGTTTTTTATCAATCGGTGAGGGGCCAGGACCACTTTGGCCAATGTTTGAGTTCTATCCAACTGCACTTCCGCCTGAAGATCACTAGTGCCTCAAACACACTAGTGCTTCATTAATTCCTGTAGACGTTTAATCGCAGCTTTTGGATCATCTGATGCGGTAATAGCTCTGACTACCGCTATTGATCCTACGCCGCTTGATGCAACCGCATGAATGCTGTTCTCATCGATCCCACCAATGGCGACTAGCGGGTAAGCCTGCATCAATTGAGCATACTTATAGAGACGCCCTAAGCCCTGTGGTGCAGTTGGCATTTGCTTCAGTGTTGTTGGAAAGACTGCTCCCATAGCAATATAGCTAGGACAAAAGCGATCCGCATAAACCATCTCAGCATATCCATGGGTGCTTAAGCCCAAGCGGAGACCAGCATTTCTGATGGCGTCGAGATCAGCGGTGACTAAGTCTTCTTGGCCCAGATGTACACCATAGGCACCCAATTCAATGGCACTTTGCCAATAGTCATTAATAAACAGTAGTGTTTTGCTACCTTTTACTGCTTCAATCGATTGTTTAATTTCAGCATGAATATGTTTCGTGTTATCACTTTTGAGCCTCAATTGGACAGTAGGGAGTTCAGCATCTACCATCCGCTTAATCCATTCTGAATCAGGCATCACTCCATATAGACCTAGGCGTTTAGGGCACTCCGGAAAAGCCTTGGGATTCATGATGCGCGTCCAAGGCAGTAAATCAAAATACTCAGGACGATTAGGCCACTTCATCGGATCAAAACTGCCGTCATGATGAACCATTCTGGACCACGCTTTACCCAACACGGTCGCATCCGTTTCGATAAACCCCATGGCAACCGCAGCCAGAGTGGCGGCAAGTTCATATTGATCCAGCGCATGCTCGTTATCAATCCGTGGCGGGGGCGAGCTTAGGCTATAGCTAGGGAGCGGCAGGGCGACATCATCAGCCCGATGTGCGGCGACAATTTGATCGGCAAGGTCGCGAACGAGGCTCATGAGAACCTTAGGCTTGATGCCAAAATGGAGTGCCTACTAAGGGCGTACTCGCTTGGGCGGATGCTTGGGCAGACATGGCGCCTGATAGATATGCTGAGCGACCTGCCGCAGTTGCCATTGCGAATGCTTTTGCCATGGCAATTGGTTGATCAGCCAGAGCAACGGCTGTGTTAAGTAGAACGCCGTCAAAGCCCCATTCCATCACGCTGCAAGCATGGGACGGTAAACCAAGACCGGCATCTACTAATAGGGGGACTTTCAGACGCTCGCGAAGAAGTTTTAATGCATAAGGATTCAGAGGGCCTTGTCCTGTTCCAATGGGCGCTGCCCAAGGCATCACCGCTTGGCAGCCTACATCAACGAGGCGTTGGCACAGGATGAGATCTTCAGTGCAATAGGGCAGCACCTTGAACCCATCCTGTATCAGTGTCCTCGCAGTGTCAACTAAACGAAGCGTATCGGGTTGCAAGGTGTAATCGTCGCCTATCAACTCAAGTTTGATCCAGTCCGTTTCAAAAACCTCTCGAGCCATTTGCGCTGTTGTGATGACTTCCTGGGGGCTATGACAACCAGCAGTATTGGGCAAAACAGGAACAGACATCTTTTTTAATAGTTCCCAAAAAGTATTTTTTCCTTGTTCTGCGCTAGAACCCTGTCGACGCAAGCTCACAGTAATCATGGCTGGTTGAGAAGCCAGTACTGCTTCTTCTAACACTTGTGGTGAGGGGTAACGTGAGGTCCCCAAAAGTAAGCGACTAGAAAAATGCTCGCCATACAAAACGAGATCATCCTTAATCAAAGCTTGCTGCTCTTTAATGGAGTTCATATTCATAGTAATGATTAACCACCAGTGACTGGAGAAATAATCTCGATCTGATCATTTTCTGCAAGAGCGCACTGACCATAGTTCGATTTGGGAATAAATTGCAAATTAATAGCAACAGCAAAGGGATGTTGGGCTTGTAAGGCTTCCAGTGCGTGTTCCAGTTTTGCCCCTTCTGGTAGCAAATACTCAACTTGATTAATCATCACACGCATGCTGCCACCGTATCCACTGAAGCATCTGCAATCTTCAGACCCAATCGTTTGGCGGTATGACTCGATCCACTTTCGAGTAATTCGATCACGCTATCTAATATTGCCGGGGCAATCATAAACCCATGACGATAGAGCCCATTAATGGATAAACGCTTAGATAGGCCAGTACCGTTCTCAATCCGGACCTCAGGTAAATTGTTCTTCAAAGTCGGTCGACATTGGGTTGCCATCTCTAAAATACGCGCTTCAGCAAAACCACTGTGCACGGTATACACCGCACTGAGCAATTCCATGGCTGAACGCACGCTCATTTCTGAATAGTCATCCGATTCAATCTCGGTAGCACCAACAACATAGACATGATTCTCTTTGGGCGCAATATAAATGGGATACCGTGGATGAATTAATCGTGTGGGTCTCAGTAAATTGACTTCAGGCGCATAAAGCCGAATGACCTCCCCACGAACCCCGCGCAAAGTATTACCCATGGACTCTGGCCAATCTGCCTTGGCACCTAAACCTCGACAATCAATTACCCAATCATATTGACCGGATTGCCCCAGGGCTTGCGGGTCTGGCGACTGATGCCAATGTAAATTGACGGGGAGGGTAGATAGTTCTGTGGCTAAAGCATGGAGCAACTGCCGATTATCGAGTTGGCCCTCGTTGGGTAAATAGAGGCCTTGACTAAAACGATCGGCAACGCTGGGCTCAATCTCCTGTAGTCTTGCAGAATCAAGCATCTCTGGCTCAGTAAGCGCAGGATTGTTGCGTTGATTCTTCTGCAGGTGCTTAATAAAACGTTCTGCATCATTGGCATCTTGCCGGTGCCACAAAATTAGACTGCCATTTTGCTGGAAGAACACAGGACTAGCCAATTTAGCGATGATTTCGGGCCAACGTGACAGGCTATGTACACCCATATTGACGACTGCGTCCTCGGTGATAGCGGACTCAGCTAAAGGCGCAAGCATTGCAGCAGCAACGCGAGCAGCAGACAACGCAGCATCAGGACCACCTTGTTCATAGAGATCAACTTGGGCACCAGCTTGCGCGAGTTCAACCGCCAAGAGGCGGCCCATCAAGCCGGCACCAACTATCCCGAAACGACCCTGCGCTATAGAAGCCATCTTGTGTTTCAAACCAATCGCTTATTGGTAGATTTCGCTACCGCGCTTACGAAACTCAATTGATTTTTCTTCCATCCCTTTATTAGGATCTATTCCATCTGCTTTCAGATTGGCTGCATAGTCCCGCACTTCTTGGGTAATCTTCATTGAGCAGAATTTAGGTCCACACATGGAGCAGAAGTGGGCAATCTTGGCGCCTTCAGCAGGTAAGGTGGCATCGTGATACTCGCGCGCACGCTCAGGATCTAGTCCAAGATTAAATTGGTCTTCCCAGCGGAACTCAAAGCGGGCTTTAGATAGCGCGTTATCCCGAATCTGTGCACCAGGCAAGCCTTTGGCTAGATCAGCGCCATGCGCAGCAATCTTGTAAGTAATGATGCCTTCGCGGACATCCTCTTTGTCTGGCAAGCCTAAGTGCTCTTTAGGTGTGACATAACAGAGCATCGCTGTACCGTACCAACCAATTTGGGCCGCACCAATACCGCTAGTGATGTGATCGTAGCCAGGGGCAATATCGGTGATCAACGGTCCTAAGGTATAGAAAGGTGCTTCCAAGCAATGCTTTAATTCCTCAGTCATATTCTCTTCAATGCGTTGCATTGGGACGTGACCAGGACCTTCAATCATGACTTGGACATCATGCTGCCAGGCTTTAGCAGTGAGTTCTCCAAGAGTATGTAATTCACCAAATTGGGCAGCATCATTGGAATCGGCGATACAGCCAGGACGCAAGCCGTCACCCAGACTGAATGAGACATCATAGGCTTTCATGATCTCGCAGATCTCATCGAACTTGGTATAGAGGAAGTTCTCCTTATGGTGCGCTAGACACCACTTGGCCATAATCGAGCCACCACGCGACACAATGCCAGTAATGCGGTCAGCTGTGAGAGGGACATAACGGAGTAAGACTCCGGCATGAATCGTGAAATAGTCCACGCCTTGCTCAGCTTGTTCAATCAAGGTATCGCGGAACATTTCCCATGTGAGATCCTCGGCAATGCCACCAGTCTTATCGAGAGCTTGGTAGATTGGCACAGTACCGATCGGCACTGGAGAATTACGAATAATCCATTCACGGGTTTCATGAATATGTTTGCCGGTAGACAAATCCATAATGGTGTCAGCACCCCAACGGATTGACCAAGCCATTTTCTCAACTTCTTCATTGATAGAAGAAGTAACCGCTGAGTTGCCTAAATTACCATTGATCTTGACGCGGAAGTTGCGACCAATAATCATGGGTTCAAGTTCAGGGTGATTAATATTGGCGGGAATAATGGCACGACCAGCAGCAATTTCCTGACGGACGAATTCTCCTGTAATGATTTCAGGAAGATTGGCGCCGTAACTCTTGCCAGGATGCTGCTTTAGAAGTTGGGTGTACTCTGGGTTCTTGCGCAATTGCTCTAGACCCATCGACTCACGCAGGGCAACGTATTCCATTTCTGGAGTCACAATCCCTTTACGAGCGTAATACATTTGACTCACATTCTGACCAGCTTTGGCTACCCGTGGCGCACGAATATGGGCAAAGCGTAAGTGCTGGGTATCCGTATCTTTTGAGCGAGCCACCCCATAGTCGGATGAGGGCCCTGCTAATTGCTCCGTGTCATTGCGCTCAGCAATCCAGGACTCACGAAGCGGCGGTAGACCCTTCTCTAAGTTGATGACAATTTCTGGATCACTGTAAGGACCAGAGGTGTCATAAACCGGAATAGGGGGATTGGGTACCATCTGCTCACCAACGCGGGTGGGGAACTGCTCAATCATGCGCACGGGAGCCTTGATGTCAGGCCGTGATCCTGCTAGATAGGTTTTGGTGGAGGCCGGATAGGCAAACTTTTGCCCAAAGTCTCGCTCAAGACTCTTGAGACTTGGAATTTCAGGTTTTGTTTTTGGGTTCTTGTTACTCATATCCATCTCCTAACTAATTTAGATGGACGAAACCGGGTGCCGGTCTGATGGAACTCCCCACGCCAGCATTATCTGGTTCGGGTAAGAGGGTCTTTCTCAGCGCCTTCCAATGAAGGGCACCCCTGTTTCATCCTTGATCTTATTTAACCACGAAATGGAGCCGAGGAGGGGAAATCGGATTTGCTGCTGCGCAAAATGAAGTCAGCCGTTACAAAAGCGGCATCGGTCGTGAATTCATCGGCCAAGATACGGGCCGCCGCTTCGGCCAAGGAAATTTCAATAAAGCTACTGACCTCGCCATCGTGATTGGTGGGAATGAAGTTGCTTGTGAGCAAAAGGTCGTAGATGAAAAGCAGCTCATCATGAAACCCACCCCCGATAATAGGGCGACGCATATGGACTTTGCCTGCTGGTGTAATGTGATTCGCTAATTGCGCAGGAACGCCAGCCTCTTCCCAAAGTTCTCGGACAGCACAAACCCAAGGGGTTTCATCCGCAGAAATTCCTCCAGCAGCCAGATTGTCTAAAAGGCCGGGATCCGTTCTTTTGCTTTCGCTACGGCGACCAAGCCACAAATTGCCTTCTTTGGTATAGCCATTGATATGACTCGCGGTACTTCGCAGACCCAGGGCTCGAAAAGCGGCTCTTTCTAGGCGAAAGTAGGCATGACCATTCTGATCAATCCAGGAAAACTCCTCATTACGCCAACCAGGAATGAAGCCGCCTTGGCGCAGTCGATTCGCTAACTCGGTGAGGCTGGCAGAGATCAGAAAAGGGTTTGCATTCTCGATGAATAAGCCATGGTGATCCATGTGAATATAGGCAATCTTTTGTTCTCGAAGAGAATCTTGTATGTAAGGAATAAATTCAGGATTGATATGACCAATGATTTGCTTTTCAGCATGCGCACCGACAAAATAAATCGATAAGAAATCGAGCGGGGCAGATCGTGTTGAATTTTGCAGCATCTCCTCTAGGGCGGCTAAGGTGCTGTCATTTATTTTTTGCATAAGCAGAGTGTAAGAGAAATTGCAAGTAGATTAAATAGAAAGTCAAGCAAGATAATTTGCTCAAATATTGTGCAAGTCAGATCGCTCTATACAAATCGGTAACTTAGCAAAACATTTTGGTATTTATCCACAGAGGCTGTGGATAACTTTGATAGAGAATTTGGTCCCTCCGCCAGGAGTCGAACCTGGATCTACCGCTTAGGAGGCGGTTGCACTATCCATTGTGCTACAGCGGGTCACTAGGGCTTAACTACACAAAGCCCATAACTGGTTGGTAATGTTCGCCATCAGTTCTGGGCGATAGTAGCTGATAAATATGAGAGCAAGCAATACTAACGTGATGCCTCTAGCTAGCCAGATTGAGATACGGGGATTCATGTTGTAACTTCACCATGAAGGCTACGCGTAAGTGCTTGTTCTTTCACTGGTAGATTAATAAGGCATGCCATGATGCCAAGGCCGATCGCAATATCCCAAACCCCGTTATAAGAGCCGGTCAAATCATACAAATATCCACCTAAAAAGGCGCCAGAGAAACTGCCTAACTGATGGGCAAAGAAAATCAAGCCTGACAGCATGCTGAGGTATTTAACCCCAAAGATCTGCGCAACAATCCCGTTCGTCAGAGGAATAGTAGAAAGCCACAGGAAACCCATCACTGCAGAAAAAATGTAGACAGTGATAGGTGAGAGAGGGGCCCATAAAAAAGCCATGATGGCAATGGATCTGCCAAGATAAATTCCGGAGAGTAAATAGCGCTTCGGAAAGCGCTGACCAAAAATGCCTGCGCAGTAGGTACCAAACACATTAAATAATCCAATTAAAGCAAGGGCAGTAGTTGCAATTGCGGGCGATCCCACGGCTGGATAAGTTTGAGACATATCTTTAAGATACGGGGCTAAATGAACGGCAATAAAAACCACCTGAAATCCGCACACAAAATATCCTAGCGTGAGATAGCGGTAACTTGGATTGGTACATGCTTCTCGCAAAGCCTGTCGAATGGTTTGGTCACCAGTGTGATGCGCGTAGGCAAAGTTCTTTTCTCGCAATAAAAAGGCAGTTGGAATCATGAAGCTTGCAATGAGCGCCAAGAGTAAGAGTGCGTTCTGTGGGCCAAATTGGCTCAGTAGACCCTGTTCGGCAGGAATCATTAAGAACTGGCCAAAGGACCCAGCAGCAGCTGTAATGCCCATGGCCCAGACGCGTTTATCAGCTGGTACATTGCGCCCCAAAATTCCGTAGACCACGCTGTAGGTCGTCGCGGTTTGTGCCAGACCAATCAAAAGTCCACCTGCAATCGTAAAGTTCAATGCATCGCTAGAGAGGGCCATACCTGCTAAGCCAAGGGCATAGAGTAGACCACCTAGCAGCATGATTCTGAAAGCCCCAAAGCGATCTGCGAGTGCGCCGGTAAGCGGTTGGAATGCGCCCCAAATTAAATTTTGTAAGGCAATCGTCAGGGCAAAGGTGCCACGCCCCCAACCATTCTCTAAAGTGATGGGTAAATTAAATAGCCCAAAGCCATGACGAATGCCCATGGAGAGGGTGACCATCAAGCCACCATAGATCAGCACTTCTTTGATACTGAGAGAACGGGCCACTTTTTCAGTGGTGTTCACAATACGCCTTTTTCATAGAGCGACTTTATGGTTTGAGCATCGAGTTGCAAACGTTCCTGTAACACTGCTTGAGTGTGCTCCCCCAATAAGGGTGGCGGCATTTTGTACTCCACCGGCGTCTTTGATAAATGCATTGGGCTGGCAACTAATTTCATCTGACCAACAGTTGGATGGGGCACGGTGAGTTCAATACCTCTTGACTGAACCTGAGGATCCTCAAAGACTTCTTTAAAGTTATTAATGGGACCGCATGGCACTTTCTCTGCTTCAAGCAAACGAATCCATTCGGCCTTAGTTTTGAGACGTGTCATTGCCTCTAAAAGCGGTATCAGCTGATCACGATGCTTCACTCGTTCGGGGTTATCGTGGAAACGGGGATCAGTCGCTAATTGGGCTTGACCACCTGCAGTAACAAAGTGTTTGAACTGACTGTTGTTGCCAGCAGCCACAATAATCCAGCTATCGGATGTTGGGAAGGTTTGATAGGGGACGATCGCAGCCGATGCATTTCCCAAGCGTTGCGGAATTGCTCCAGAGCACAAATAAGCGCTCGCTACATTGGCCATGACTGCAATTTGCGTATCGAGCAATGCCATATCGATGCATTGTCCTTCACCAGTGCGATCGCGATGAATCAGGGCTGCCATGATCGCATTCGTTGCATACATCCCTGTCAAAATATCCGCAATGGGAACGCCCGCTTTTTGCGGCGAAGCCCCTGAAACATTCTCCGCTTCTCCAGTGACGCTCATGAAACCGCCCATGCCCTCCACAATCATGTCGTAGCCTGGACGATTGGCATAAGGACCTGTTTGACCAAACCCTGTTATCGAGCAGTAAATTAAATCCGGCTTCACTTTTTTTAAGGCGGCATAGTCAAGTCCGTATTTCACTAGCTGACTGACTTTATAGTTTTCGATCACAACATCAGACTCTGCAACCAACTTGCGAATAATGTCTTGGCCCTCGGGTGTGCTGATATTGACCGTGATTGAGCGTTTATTGCGATTAATGGCGATGAAGTAAGCCGACTCACTACTGTCTTTGCCTTGCTCATCCTTGGCAAACGGGGGTCCCCAATGGCGAGTGTCATCTCCTACCCCAGGTTTCTCTACCTTGATCACATCAGCACCCAGGTCAGCTAAATTCTGGGTGCACCAAGGTCCAGCGAGAACCCGGCTCAGGTCTAAAACACGAATATGACTTAAGGCACCCATAAGTCAATTTTGGCATGAATACAGGGTTAATCAGTGAAATTTGCGGGGGTCAGCCAGACATGGCTACAATTTGCGCGAATGGCTACACGTAAAACCTCCGAATACAGCGAATCATCGATTCAGGTCCTCAAAGGGCTTGAACCTGTCCGGCAGCGGCCCGGAATGTATACCCGCACTGATAATCCACTTCACATCATCCAAGAGGTTTTGGATAACGCATCGGACGAAGCGCTAGGCGGATTTGGCAAGCACATTATTGTCACTATGCATACCGACGGCAGCGTAAGCGTAGAAGATGATGGTCGAGGCATTCCCGTCGGAATGCATCCTACTGAAAAACTTCCTGTAGTAGAAATCGTGTTTACCCAATTGCATGCGGGTGGCAAGTTTGAAAAAGGTAGTGGTGGGGCATACGCTTTCTCGGGCGGGTTGCATGGCGTTGGTGTCTCCGTGACGAACGCACTCTCGAAGCGATTGGAAGTCACTGTATGGCGTGATGGACAAGTATCTACTTTGACCTTTGCTGATGGCAAGGTAATCGAGAAACTCAAATCCAAAGCCTCAAGTAAAGACGATAAGTCACACGGCACGCGAGTACGAGCTTGGCCTGATGCAAAGTATTTTGATAGTGCAGCCATTCCGATGTCGGAATTAATCCGCTTATTGAGATCAAAGGCAGTTCTGCTGCCGGGTGTCAAAGTCACCTTGATTCAAGAAAAATCCGGTGATACCCAAACCTGGCAATACGCTCAAGGCTTACGAGGTTATCTCAATGAAGCAATCGCCCAAGCAGGTCATGGTGCTGAGGTTATTCCCCCATTTGAAGGTGAGCAATATGCCACTGGCAATAGTGATGAAGATGGTTTCGCTGAGGGTGAGGGTGCTGCTTGGGTAGTGGCTTGGACCGAAGATGGTGCGCCCGTTCGTGAGAGCTACGTCAATCTGATACCAACACCAGCCGGCGGAACTCATGAGAGTGGTTTGCGGGAAGGCTTATTTAATGCAGTCAAAGGTTTTATTGAGATGCATGCCTTACAACCCAAAGGCGTCAAGCTCATGCCTGAAGATGTTTTTGCAAGAGCCTCCTTTATTTTGTCGGCAAAAGTTCTAGATCCGCAATTTCAGGGGCAAATCAAAGAACGCCTGAACTCCCGTGATGCTGTGCGTTTGGTTTCGGCGTATTCCAAATCGGCTCTCGAACTTTGGCTCAACCAACATGTTGATTACGCCCGCAAACTTGCAGACCTTGTGATTAAACAGGCGCAAGCCAGAACGCGAGCGGGTCAAAAAGTCGAGAAGAAAAAATCTTCTGGTGTAGCAGTGTTGCCTGGGAAGTTAACGGATTGTGAGAGCCAAGATACTGCGATGAATGAAATCTTCCTTGTTGAGGGAGATTCAGCAGGTGGCTCAGCAAAGATGGGTCGTAATAAGGAGTATCAAGCTATTCTGCCGCTCAGAGGAAAAGTGCTCAACACCTGGGAAGCTGAGCGCGATCGCCTTTTTGCCAACAATGAAGTGCACGATATCGCAGTCGCGATTGGCGTGGATCCTCATGGTCCCAATGACGAGATTGACTTAAGTAATTTACGTTACGGCAAGGTTTGCATTCTGTCCGACGCCGACGTTGATGGAGCACATATCCAAGTTCTATTGCTGACTTTGTTCTACAAGCACTTCCCAAAATTAATCGATCTGGGCCATGTCTATATCTCCAGACCACCTTTATTTAGGGTCGACGCCCCAGCCCGCGGCAAGAAGCCTGCTCAAAAGATTTATGCGCTAGACGCAAATGAGCTGCAAGCAATTGAAGATAAGTTACGTAAAGATGGTGTTCGTGAAGCAGCTTGGCAAATTTCCCGCTTTAAAGGTCTAGGTGAAATGAGTGCTGAGCAATTATGGGATACCACCTTAAACCCAGATACTCGCCGTCTTTTGCCCGTCACCTTGGGTGATTGGACTCAGGATGAAACGATTAAGACCATGGATATGTTGATGGGTAAATCTGAATCAGGCGCACGGCGTGATTGGTTAGAGGAACGCGGTAATGAAGTTGAGGCAGATATCTAATGGCCATTAAGAAACCCGTCAAGAAAACGATTCCAGCAAAATCAGCGAAGCCAATAGCGCAAGCTGATCTTTTCTCGGATATCGATGAGATTGAGATAGCCGAGATCGACCAAGCCTTACCTAAGTCAGCAAAGTCTGGTGGTAATCCGCCACCGCATGACCCCAATAAGGTCGAACTCAATGAAGATGATAAAGATAGCTTAACGCTCGCAGTGTATGCAGAGCGCGCGTATTTAGATTACGCCATTAGCGTTGTGAAGGGCCGCGCTTTACCTGATGTTGCTGATGGACAAAAGCCAGTTCAACGCCGGATCTTATTCTCCATGAGCGAGATGGGTCTCCGTGCTGATGCGAAACCCGTTAAGAGTGCGCGGGTGGTGGGTGATGTGTTGGGTAAGTTTCATCCACACGGTGATCAATCTGCATATGACGCGCTGGTCCGTTTGGCACAAAGCTTTTCATTGCGTTACCCCTTGATTGATGGTCAGGGCAACTTTGGTTCACGTGACGGTGATGGTGCAGCAGCAATGCGCTATACCGAAGCCCGTTTAACCAAGATTGCTGGCTTACTTCTGAGTGAGATTGACGAAGGTACAGTGGATTTCGCACCAAACTACGATGGATCATTCCAAGAGCCTAAGTTATTGCCAGCAAGACTGCCTTTTGTGTTGCTCAATGGCGCTTCTGGAATTGCAGTCGGTATGGCCACAGAAATTCCTTCCCATAATTTGCGGGAAGTGGCCAGTGCAGCAATTGCTTTGATGAAATCACCCAAGATGTCGACTGCTGATTTGCTAGCAATCATGCCAGGCCCTGACTTTCCAGGGGGCGGTCAAATTATTTCTCCTGCCAATGAGATTGCCCAGATCTATGAAGGTGGTCGTGGCAGCCTGAAAGTCAGAGCTCGATGGTCTGTTGAGGAATTGGCTCGTGGACAGTGGCAAGTGGTTGTAAATGAACTACCGCCGTCCACTTCCTCCCAAAAGGTTTTGCAAGAGATCGAAGAGATTACCAATCCTAAAGTCAAAATTGGCAAGAAAACCTTAACCACCGATCAAAACAACTTGAAGTCCACTATCTTGGCCGTATTGGATGGTGTACGTGATGAGTCAAGTAAAGATGCAGCAGTACGTCTTGTATTTGAACCTAAGAGTAAGAATGTGGAAGTCAATGAGTTCGTGAATCTCTTGCTTGCCCACACCTCATTGGAGTCCAATGCACCAATCAACTTAGTGATGATTGGGACGGATGGCCGTCCTCGTCAAAAGGGGCTCAAAGAGATCATCTCGGAGTGGATTGGTTTTCGTATCCAAACCGTTACACGTCGTACCGAACACCGTTTAGGCAAAGTTAAAGACCGTATGCATATTTTGGAAGGCCGCTTAACGGTGCTTCTGAATATTGATAAGGTCATCAAAATTATTCGCAATAGCGATGAGCCTAAGGCAGATTTGATTGCTGCCTTCAAGCTTACTGAACGTCAAGCTGAAGATATTTTAGATATTCGTTTGCGTCAATTAGCGCGCTTAGAGGGAATTAAGATTGAACAAGAGCTCAAGGAGCTTAAAACTGAGCGCGATGATCTTGAGGGACTCTTGCAAAACGACAGCAATTTGCGTAAGCGCATTATTAAAGAGATTGAGTCCGATATGAAGGACTTTGGTGACGATCGTCGCACCATTATTCAAGAAGATAAGCGTGCTGTCGCTGAGACCAAAGTAGTTGATGAGCCTGTGACTGTGATTGTTTCCCAAAAGGGTTGGGTTCGAGTCCGTCAAGGTCATGAGCACGACCCTAGCCAGTTCTCATTTAAAGCGGGTGATGGTTTATATGGCACCTTCGAATGCCGGACTGTGGACTTAATGCAAGGCTTTGGTAGTGATGGTCGTGTATATACCGTCCCGGTAAGTGAACTCCCTGGAGCTAGGGGTGATGGATCACCCCTGACAAGCTTCGTCAATTTAGCAGCCGGATCACAAATGGTGGCTTATTACGCAGGCCATGCCGATGATTTGGTGTTGATTTCAACTCGAGCAGGTAATGGTTTCTTGGCCAATGTGAGCGATATGATGACGCGCAATAAAGCTGGTAAAGCTTTTGTCGGTGTCGATACCAAGTTCCCCGGTGGAGATGCTCCGCTTGGCGCCGCCAAAGTATCTGTTGGCATGAAGCAGGTTGCGTGTTTGTCTGAGAGTGCCAAGCTCTTAGTTTTCCCACTCGATGAACTCAAGCGTTTACCTGCTGGAGGCAAGGGCGTGATCTTGATGGGCTTAGATGCGAAAGAGACTTTGGCTTCTGCAATTGCAGTCGGACCTGAAGGCGCAACTTATAGCGGTGCGGGTCGAGCAGGCAAGCCTACTGAGCTCAATCTCGATGCCAAGACTCTCAAGACATTTGTGGGTAATCGTGCACGCAAAGGCCACTTTGTTGAACCTCGCCTCAAAGACGGAAAGCTCAAGGCCAACTAGGACAGTGCTTTAAATCTCAGCGATAAGTTCAATTTCGACGCAGGCACCCAAAGGAATTTGAGCAACCCCAAAAGCGCTTCGAGCATGTTTACCCGCATCACCAAAGACCTCGAATAGGAGTTCTGAGCAGCCATTAATGACTAAGTGCTGTTCGGTGTATTCGGCTGTGGAGTTCACTAAGCCCATCACTTTGGTAATGCGCTTTACTCGATCGATTGAGCCTAAGTGATTTTGAAGAGTAGCCAGTAAATCGATGGCAATCGAGCGCGCGGCATGCTTGCCTGTTTCGGTATCCATATCTTGGCCGAGTTTTCCGACCCAAACTTTGCCAGCTTGTTTTGCAATATGCCCAGAGAGATAGACGGTATTTCCTGAGGTAGTAGCCATCACATAAGCTGCTGCAGGAGGGCCGGCTGGGGGCAATTCAATGCCTAAAGTTTTGAGGCGATCTGAGGCGAGGGCGGTCATGGTGTTCTCGATAATGGGAATAGCGGAAAGTATAGGGAAAAATATTGCCCGGATACGCCAATTCGCCAAAAATACGCATTCTAGGCCAGTTACTAGCCGTCTCCGCTATACTCTCTCAAACTTTTGATCAATTTGCTTCTTGATGATTTCTATGAAAAAACACTTGATTTCCCAATTGGCCTTATGCGCTGGTTTAGCCTTTACGGCATTGGCGGCACAAGCTGACGATGTGAAGGGTTCTGCTCAAGCAGGAGCTGGAAAAGTCTGGCTTTGTACTGGTTGCCATTCGATTCCTGACTACCGTGCTGACTATCCACTGGTCTACCGCGTTCCCATGTTGGGTGGTCAAAATGCTGGCTACATCGCTGTTGCTTTGTCTGAGTACAAAAAGGGGGAGCGTAAGCACCCAACGATGAGAGCGATTGCTGGAAGCTTGTCAGATCAGGATATGGCTGATATTGGCGAATACTATGCTGCGCAAACCTCCAGCTCACCGATCAACCCATTGAAGTAATCGAGATATGTCTATGAAATCTGCATTCATCACAACTCTTGTGTTTTGCTGCGTTGGCTTGGCTAATGCTGCCGATATTCAAAAAGGTCAGGCTTTGGTGGAGAAGGGCGCTTGTACTTCTTGCCATGGTGTCGGCCTTAATGCCCCGATTATGCCGGTCTATCCGCGCTTGGCCGGTCAGCCTGCTGATTACTTGTATTACGCCTTGCACGCCTACCAAGTGGGTGGCAGCAATGCAAAGTATGGCCGTAACAACGCCATCATGGCGGGTCAGGTTCAACCTTACTCAGATCAAGATCTGAAAGATATCGCGGCCTACGTATCTTCCTTGCCTGGCACCTTGGTAATTAAAAAGTAATACTGCCTCAGTAGAAGAAGTAATGGCTTAGGATATTTTCCTAAGCCATTGTTTTTAATAGGTATTACTTTTTCAGAATCTACTTAGCAGCCTCTAAACCCTGAGCCAGGTGCTTGCGCATTGCGATCTCAGCAGCGTTCGCATCCCCTTTCAGGATGGCCTCTAGGATTTGCCGATGCTCTAAGAGTGAATTTTGTAATCGGCCAGTACGGTTCAAAGAGTCTTTTCTTTGGAGTTTGAGCACCTTCCTCAGGTCACCAATTACCCCATTTAGCCACTTATTTCCGGCTATATCGAGTATTAGCTCATGAAAACGCACGTTTATTTCAAAAAATTGCTCAATATCCCGATCTGCTGCTGCCTTTTCTAGGCGATGGTGAAGGTCATCCAACTGATTTAATTGGGATTCATTGGCTTTCATGGCTGCTTCTTTGGCTGCTTCACCCTCCAACAGGGAGAGAACAGTAAATATTTGTTCTAAATCAGCACGTTCCACTTCCGTGACATAAGCGCCTCTGCGCAGTTTGATCGTCACTAGACCCTCAGCAGCCAGCAATTTAATCGCTTCTCGCATGGGTGTTCTGCTGATACCAAACTGTATGGCGAGGCTTTGTTCGTCTAACCAGCTTCCGGGCGCCAATTCGTGAGCAAAAATCTGCCCTCTAAGGCGGTCGGCGACATCCTCATATAGGGGTCGATTGATCAATTTTGTATTCATAATTATGTATACAATATCTAGACAAACTCCGATTTGTCAAGCAAAATAGCCATAAATATTTTGTGAGATTGATTCAGCCTTATGGGAGCGCTTGATGGCTAGTACTAAGAAGAACAACACAACAGCTTGGCCAGAGGTCGCAAAGACCAATTTGGACGCATGGAATAAATCAGCCCAAAAATCTGCTCCCGATGGTGACGTGAATCAATTGGGTTGGCAAACACCCGATGGCATTCATTTAAAAGCCTTATATACCTCGGCAGATCTCGAGGGTCTTCATTACGCAGATACTTTGCCTGGGTTTGAGCCATTTGTGCGTGGCCCACAGGCAACGATGTATTCAGTTCGCCCTTGGACGATTCGTCAGTACGCCGGATTTTCAACGGCGGAAGAATCCAATGCGTTTTATCGCAAAGCGCTCGATGCGGGTGGACAAGGCGTCTCGGTAGCATTTGATTTGGCAACCCATCGGGGTTATGACTCTGACCATCCACGCGTCACTGGTGATGTGGGTAAAGCAGGCGTGGCGATTGATTCAGTCGAAGATATGAAAATATTATTTGACGGTATCCCGCTAGATAAAGTTTCGGTATCAATGACCATGAATGGAGCGGTATTACCAGTTCTGGCAGGCTATATCGTTGCCGGTGAAGAGCAAGGCGTAAAACAAGATCAACTCTCTGGAACGATTCAGAATGACATTCTGAAAGAGTTCATGGTGCGTAATACCTATATTTACCCGCCTGAGCCTTCGATGCGCATCATTGGCGACATCATTGAGTACACCGCAAAGTACATGCCGAAGTTCAACTCGATATCTATTTCGGGATATCACATGCAAGAAGCGGGTGCGAATCAGGTTTTGGAATTGGCTTTCACTTTAGCCGATGGTCAGGAGTATGTAAAAACAGCGCTTGCTAAGGGCTTAGATATTGACGGATTTGCTGGACGTCTTTCTTTCTTCTTTGCAATAGGCATGAACTTCTACTTGGAAGTGGCCAAGTTACGTGCTGCACGCCTTTTATGGTGGCGCATCATGAAATCCTTTGAGCCAAAAAATCCTAAATCTCTGATGCTCCGTACCCATTGCCAGACCTCCGGCTGGTCCTTGACTGAGCAAGATCCCTATAACAACGTCGTTCGCACCACTGTAGAGGCGATGGCCGCAGTATTTGGTGGAACACAGTCGCTGCATACCAATTCCTTTGATGAAGCGATTGCTTTACCTTCTGAGACTTCAAGCCGCATTGCTCGTAATACCCAACTTATTTTGCAAGAAGAGACCCATATCACTAGCGTCATCGATCCTTGGGCCGGCTCTTACATGATGGAGAACCTCACCCAAGAAATGGCTGATAAAGCTTGGGAGATCATTGAAGAAGTTGAAGCCATGGGCGGTATGACCAAAGCAGTAGAAAGTGGTTGGGCAAAACTGAAGATTGAAGCTGCCGCAGCCGAAAAGCAAGCCAAGATTGATTCGGGCTCTGATGTCATTGTGGGTGTCAATAAATACAAGCTGGCTAAAGAAGACCTGGTTGATGTATTGATGATCGATAACGATAAAGTGCGCGAGAGTCAAATCGCTCGCTTAAACAATATCAAGGCCAAGCGGGATCAGAAGAAGGTGGATTTGGCGCTTGATGCTTTAACCAAAGCCGCAGAAGAGAACACTGGTAATTTATTAGGATTAGCTGTGGATGCCATGCATTTGCGTGCCACAGTCGGTGAAGTCTCAGACGCATTAGAGAAAGTTTACGGGCGCCATCGCGCCGATACGCAAAAGGTGACCGGAGTGTATGCAGCTGCCTATGACTCAGCCGAGGGCTGGGAAAAACTCAAAGTAGAAATCGCTGATTTTGCAAAAGACTTCGGTCGTCGTCCGCGAGTGATGATTGCAAAATTAGGTCAGGATGGTCATGATCGAGGCGCCAAGGTGGTGGCTACAGCTTTCGCTGATTTGGGATTCGACGTTGATATTGGCCCCTTGTTTCAGACTCCGGAAGAGTGTGCCCGTCAAGCAATCGAGAACGATGTGCATGCTTTAGGAATTTCTACTCTAGCCGCCGGTCATAAAACCTTGGTGCCTGCCATCATTCAAGAGCTCAACAAGCAAGGCGCAGATGACATCATCGTGTTTGTTGGTGGAGTGATTCCTCGTCAAGACTATGAGTTCCTGTACGAAGCGGGAGTGAAGGGCATCTATGGCCCAGGAACACCGATCCCCGCTTCAGCAAAAGACGTGCTAGAGCAAATTCGGAAGCAGGTTAATCCTAGCTAAGCCTAGGAATCTCAATACATGATGAATGCCGCTGATCAATCCTTGATTGAGGATCTCACTGGTAAACCATCGCCAGCGCAACGCCGTGCTCTGGCGAAGATCATTACGCTTTTAGAATCTACTCGCCTAGATCATCGTAAGAGAGCAGACGAAGTACTGAATGCTTTACTGCCTAAGACTGGAAAGTCCTTTCGCTTAGGTATCTCGGGCGTACCTGGCGTTGGTAAATCGACTTTAATTGAAACCCTGGGTCTATATTTAATCAACAAAGGGCATCGGGTTGCGGTCTTAGCAATCGATCCTTCATCCAGTATTTCGGGTGGATCTATTCTGGGTGATAAAACTCGCATGGAACGACTTTCTGTGCATGAGCATGCCTTTATTCGGCCAAGCCCCTCATCAGGAACCTTGGGTGGCGTGGCTGAAAAAACCCGAGAAGCGCTCTTGGTTGCTGAAGCTGCTGGTCATGATGTCGTGATTGTGGAAACAGTCGGCGTTGGACAAAGTGAAATTGCTGTTGCAGGTATGACGGATTTATTTTTACTACTGCAGTTGCCCAATGCAGGCGATGATCTCCAGGCCATTAAAAAAGGCGTCATGGAACTTGCAGATCTGATCGTCATCAATAAAGCGGATATTGATCCTAATGCTGCCATGAGAGCCCAAGCTTTTATTACAAGCTCTCTTCGATTGCTAGGATTTCAGGGCAATCCAGATCATGCAACACATCAGCAGGACTATTGGCATCCGATAGTGATGAGTTTGAGTGCGCTCAATGGGCAAGGCATTCCTGAACTTTGGGCAAACATCCTACGTTTTCAGCGATTAGAGACTAAGAATGGCAGGTTACAAGAACGTCGCAAGCAACAGGCAGGCTCATGGATGTGGGAGCGAATCGATGCTGGACTGAAACATGCCTTCGGAAACCATCCCGAAGTGCAAGCGCTGTTACCTAAATTTAGTGCTGAGGTGAATGCAGGAACGATGGCTGCCTCAGTGGCAGCCCGTCGTTTATTGGAAGCAATGGGACACGAATTTTTCTAAGGAAACGTTATGAAAGAAATTATTCAACAGCTCGAAGATAAGCGTGAATTAGCGCGGTTGGGCGGCGGACAGAAACGGATTCAGGCTCAGCACACTAAAGGCAAGCTCACTGCACGCGAACGTATTGAATTGTTGCTTGATGCAGGCTCTTTTGAAGAGTGGGATATGTTTGTAGAACATCGCTGCCATGATTTTGGTATGGATGAGCAAACGGTGCCAGGTGACGGTGTAGTGACAGGTTACGGCATGATTAATGGCCGTTTAGTATTTGTCTTCTCGCAAGATTTCACCGTCTTGGGTGGATCGCTATCAGAAGCTCATGCAGAAAAGATCTGCAAGATTATGGATCAAGCACTGAAAGTCGGTGCTCCAGTAATTGGTTTAAATGACTCTGGTGGAGCGCGAATTCAGGAAGGCGTTGCCTCCTTGGGTGGTTATGCAGAAATCTTTCAGCGTAACGTCACAGCCTCAGGCGTCATACCGCAAATTTCTTTAATCATGGGCCCATCTGCTGGTGGTGCAGTGTATTCACCAGCATTGACTGACTTTATCTTCATGGTCAAAGACAGTTCATATATGTTTGTGACGGGACCTGAGGTCGTTAAGACCGTTACGCATGAGGATGTCAGCGCAGAAGAGTTGGGTGGTGCAGTAACACATTCCACAGTATCCGGAGTATGTGATCTTGCTTTTGAAAATGATGTCGAAGCAATTATGATGCTTAGACGCTTCTTTAATTATTTACCACTCTCAAACCGTGAGAAGCCACCCGTTGTCCGTATCCCGAATCGACATGAAGAGCCTGACTATTCACTAGACACTTTGGTGCCATCGAATCCTAATCAACCTTATGACATTAAAGAGCTGGTTCATAAGATAGTTGACGATAGTGAATTCTTTGAGCTCCAACCAGATTTTGCCAAGAACATCATTATTGGCTTTGCCCGTATTGAAGGTTCAACGGTGGGTATTGTTGCTAACCAGCCATTAGTGCTTGCCGGCTGCCTAGATATTAAGGCCTCGATTAAGGCTGCCCGTTTTGTGCGCTTTTGTGATGCCTTCAATATCCCTGTTGTTACTTTGGTGGACGTACCCGGTTTCATGCCCGGGACAGCGCAAGAATATGGTGGCATCATTAAACATGGTGCAAAGTTGCTCTACGCTTATGCTGATTGCACCGTTCCGAAAGTAACCTTAATTACCCGTAAAGCCTACGGTGGCGCCTATGACGTCATGGCATCTAAGCACTTACGAGGCGATGTCAATTTTGCATGGCCATCTGCAGAAATTGCGGTGATGGGTCCAAAGGGTGCGGTTGAAATTATCTTCCGTGAAGAAAAGTCTGACGCCGCCAAGATCGCAGCGCGCGAAGCAGAATACAAAGCCAAGTTTGCCAATCCCTTTGTAGCGGGTCGGCGTGGCTACATCGACGATGTGATTTTGCCCCATGAGACGCGTAAGCGAATTGCGAGATCCTTGGCAATGTTAAAAGATAAAGAATTAAAGAACCCCGCCCGTAAGCACGGCAATATTCCTCTGTAAGGCGGCTAATGATGACAAGCAAAATGTTTAAGAAAATTCTAATTGCAAACCGCGGTGAAATCGCTTGCCGCGTGATTAAAACGTCCCAAAAGATGGGCATCAAAACAGTCGCGGTCTATTCTGAGGCGGATAAGGAAGCACGTCACGTACAGATGGCAGATGAGGCTATTTGTATAGGGCCTGCAGCGTCGCGCGAATCCTATCTCGTAATGGATCGCATCATACAAGCCTGCAAAGATACTGGTGCAGAAGCGGTTCACCCTGGCTACGGCTTCTTGTCTGAAAACGAACAATTTGCGAAGCGTTGCGAAGAAGAGGGCATTGTTTTTATAGGACCTAAGTATCAATCGATCGCCGCGATGGGCGATAAGATCGCGTCCAAAAAGCTGGCCCTCGAAGCTAAAGTGAATACTATTCCCGGGCATAACGAGGCAATCGCAACAACTGATGAGGCGGTAAAGATTGCTCAGGGTATCGGCTACCCCGTCATGATTAAAGCGTCTGCAGGCGGTGGTGGCAAAGGTTTACGTGTTGCATTCAATGACAAAGAGGCGGCCGAGGGATTTGCAGCTTGCAAAACTGAAGCCATGAATAGCTTTGGAGATGATCGTATCTTCATTGAGAAATTTGTTGAAGGCCCACGCCATATTGAGATTCAGGTATTGGGCGATGCGCATGGTAATGTGGTTTATCTTGGTGAACGGGATTGCTCGATTCAAAGACGTCACCAGAAGGTCATTGAAGAAGCACCATCCCCATTTATCGATCCTGCGACCCGCAAAGCCATGGGTGAGCAAGCGGTGGCCTTAGCTAAGGCTGTGAACTACCAATCCGCTGGTACGGTGGAGTTTGTGGTGGGTAAAGATAAGTCTTTCTATTTCTTGGAGATGAATACCCGACTGCAAGTCGAACATCCCGTTACCGAAGGAATCACCGGTCTTGATTTAGTTGAGCAGATGATTCGGGTTGCGGCTGGAGAAAAGTTAGCCTTCAAGCAAGAAGACATCAATCTCAATGGCTGGTCAATGGAGTGCCGCATTAATGCTGACGATCCATTCCGAAACTTCTTGCCTTCAACGGGACGACTTGTGAAGTATCGTCCACCAGCAGAGCAAGACGGAGTGAGGGTGGATACAGGCGTCTATGAGGGCGGCGAAATTCCTATGTATTACGACTCGATGATTGCAAAATTGATCGTGCACGGTAAAGACCGATCTGAAGCAATTGAAAAGATGCGTGATGCCTTAAATCAGTTTGTGATTCGGGGCATTCATTCAAATGTGCCTTTCCAGGCCGCTCTATTACAGCATCCCCGTTTTGTTTCAGGGGATTTCACAACAGGATTTATTGCTGAAGAATATCCTCAAGGATTTAAGAAAGACTCAGTACAGCCAGCGGACCCCTATAGATTGGCGGCTTTGGCTGCATTCATGCGCTACCGCTACCTTGAGCATATCAAGCTGATTGATGGCCAGCTGGCTGGTCATGAGATGGTGATTGCAAAGCAGTTTGTCATTGTGACCAGTAAGCGTGTCGGTGCTAGTGAGGATCCCTACGAGTTGCCAGCCCGTATTGAGTTAAAGCAAGGCATCTACTCTGTTTATATTGAATCAGCCGATGGCTTGAGTCGTTACGATATTGAAAGTACATGGCGTCCAGGTGATATTTGTTTGCACGCCAGAATTAACGGCACAAGCCAGATTACTGCTCAAGTGGAGCGCCGTGGCGTGAAGTACCACCTCGTTCTTGACGGCGCTCAGTATGACTGTATGGTTCTCAGCCCTCTCGGTGCTGAATTACAGCGTCGGATGCCAGTGAAGTTACCACCAGATACTTCTAAATTGGTTTTATCCCCAATGCCTGGCTTATTAACGAAGATCTTTGTCAAAGTGGGTGAAAGCGTGACGGCAGGTCAAAAACTGGCTGCAATTGAAGCGATGAAGATGGAAAATACTCTGAGCGCAGCGCAGGATGGAATCATCTCTGAGATTACCGCAAAAGAGGGTGATAGCCTGGCAGTAGATCAACTCATTATCCGTTTTCAATAAGAGCACACCATGACAAAACCGTTTCGGATTCTTGGTATTCAGCAAATCGCCATTGGCGGTGAGAGTAAAGATCGCCTTCGCAAACTGTGGATTGATTTATTGGGATTTGAATATCTCAGTACTTTCGTTTCAGAGCGAGAGAATGTGGATGAAGATATTTGTGCAATCGGTGCTGGGGCCAATCAAGTCGAAGTGGATTTGATGCAACCCTTTGACATGGATAAAAAACCGGCGGTTCATCAAACACCCTTAAATCATATTGGCTTGTGGGTCGATGATTTGCCTAAAGCAGTGGAATGGCTGTCAGCGCAAGGCATGCGCTTCGCGCCTGGTGGTATTCGTAAAGGCGCTGCCGGTCACGACATTACTTTTATTCATCCTAAAGGCAATGAAGAATTTCCCTTTGGTGGGGAAGGTGTTCTAATTGAGTTAGTACAAGCTCCGACAGACATTATTCGCGGCTTGAGTCATTAGATATTCCCTTATAGGCTTAGTTTGGCGCGTTTACTTGCAATTGATACTTCATCTTCATGGTGTTCAGTAGCCCTAAGCGCTGGGACTGGTAAACCATTTTTTCGTCACGAAAAACTATCAGCTGCAGCCAGTCAAAACCTTTTGCCCTGGATAGAGCTGCTATTACAAGAAGCAAAGCTTGAGCTTACAGATCTTGATGCCATTGCTGTTGGTATCGGTCCTGGAGCCTTTACCGGGGTTCGCTTAGGGGTGGCTGTCACGCAAGGTCTTGCGTTGAGTGCCAATCTACCCGTGATCCCTGTTATCAGCCTAGATGCAATTGCAGCGCAATTTAGCCAAAGCGATCAAGCCACCAGCCCCGGAAAAAATCTTGTTGTGGCAATAGATGCCAGGATGGATGAGGTGTATTGGGCGCAATATCAATTGCAATCAAACGCTTTCCCTCAGCGCATCTCGGATATCAAACTCAGCTCACCGGAAGCCGTGGATCTTCAAGAGGCGGATATTGTGATTGGGAGTGCCATTGGGGAATTTGGTGAGCGATTGATATTTCCTGAGACCATCATTCGGAATGAAGAAATCGGTATTCATGCACTTGGAGTCCTGATGCTCGCCCAGTTGATGTGGGATCAAGGCCTTCAGATATCGGTAGATCATTTAGAGCCTCTATATGTTCGCAATAAAGTGGCGTTCACTACAGAAGAGCGCTTACAAAACACCCTAACTAAATAATGACAGGCGCTGCAGAACTGGCCTTTTTGCCGATGCAAGCCGCTGACCTAGATGCAGTTCTGTCTATAGAGCAGATTTCGCATACGCATCCATGGACCAGAGGGAATTTTAGTGACTCGCTAGCGGCGGGCCATTGGGCTTATTGCATACGACCTGAGACCTTAGATGCCAAGCCCGGTTCTTATTTGGACCCACAAGTCTTATGGGCCTATTGTGTTCTCTACCCAGCGGTTGATGAATTACATCTCCTCAATATTACTGTCGCCCCCCAATTGCGTCGTCTCGGAATTGCAGCCAGAATTATGAGGGCGATTGAGGCTATTGCAGCCAGTCGCCAAATGCCCCGCATCATTCTGGAAGTCAGGCCTTCCAACATTCCTGCTATTACTTTGTATCAGAGCCTGGGATATGAAACGATCGGGGTTCGCAAGGGCTATTACCCAGCCGATCAAATGACCGGCCAGCGGGAAGATGCCCAAGTCATGGCCAAATCCATTAACCTATCGTCATGAATACAGTAAGCCACTCAAACTCAGCCCTGCTCAAAGAGATGGGTATCTCTGAGTGGATTTCCAGGGATGCTATTGAGCCCCCTCCAGCTGAGGTGCCCTCGGAGTCTCCTGCGCAGTCAACAGCAAAGGGGATTTGGTGGTTCTTTGGCAGCAAGCCGAAAGGGGATGCGGAATTGCTTTTTCAGAATATGATCCGCGTTTTGGGTTTGCGTCCTGACGAATGGCTTTGGCTGGAGCCCGTTAATAAAACTCAGCTTAAGAAACCGGATAATGCTTTACCAATAGTCTCAATTGCCTTTGGTGGTCAAGCAGTTCAGGCAATGACTGGAGAGAGAGATCCTCTGGATGAGTTACGAGAAACGATATTGGAGTTGAATATTGAGGGTCTTGAAGAGATTCCTTTAATCCCATCTTTGAGCTTAGAGCATTACATCACTAAACCACAAGACAAGCGATTGCTGTGGCAAGATCTATTGCTAGCCAAATCGGTACTGCAAAGCCTCTAGATTTAGTGCTTGTGTTCACCAATCAGGTGAAGCGAATCATATTGGGCTTGGTTTGCGGCATGTCGACGCATGACTAGATACATAATCAGGCTAACCATCAAGCCAAAGCCAATGATCATGTACTTGACCGGGAAATCAAACCAAATCAGCAGAGCGTAAGCCGCCAGCATAAACAGTACTGAAATATTTTCATTGAAGTTTTGCACTGCAATCGAGTGACCCGCCGACATGAGCACGTGTCCTCGATGTTGTAAGAGGGCATTCATTGGTACGACAAAGTAGCCTGCGAACCAGCCGATCATGATCAATAAGACGTATGCCGGAATGAGATTGAGATGAAGTTTTAGTGAATAAAAGTTGAGCAAAACAATATCAGGCACCATGTCTGAGTTATAGAGGGCTAAGATGCAAGTAATTAAGCCCATCACGATGCCATAAGGTAAGACGCTGAGTGATTGACGCAGTGGCACACGCCACGCAGCCCACATTGCGCCGCCAGCAACCCCCACAGCCGAGATCGCTTGCAAAATAGCGCCTTGGGATAAGTTCATGTGTAAAGAAACTTCAGCCCACTTGATCACGATAAATTGCAAAGTGGCGCCTGCTCCCCAGAAAAGGGTTGTGACTGCCAAAGAAATTTGCCCTAAGCGATCATTCCAAAGGGTCATGAAGCAATGCGCAAAATCTTGAATGAGCGCTATGGGATTTGTCTTTTGTTCAAGATACCGAGCCCCTGTATCAGGAATGCGTAAATTGATGAGCGCTGCGATCATGTAAATAAACATCGTAATCAGGATTGCCGACTCAGCTGGTGTATCAATGCCTGTTTCAAACACTGGCATATCAAAGCTCAATAAGGATCCAGAAACTTGGCTGCTAATTAAAACACCCCCTAAAACGGTTCCTAAAATGATCGAGCTTACTGTGAGACCTTCAATCCAACCGTTAGCTGCAACCAGCTTTTCTGGTGGCAACAGTTCGGTCAAGATTCCATATTTGGCTGGAGAATAGGCTGCCGCACCCAAGCCCACGATAGCGTAAGAAAGGAGCGGGTGGGCACCAAAAAGCATAAAGATGCAGCCGATAAATTTAATGGAGTTGGTAATGAACATCACATTGCCCTTGGGTCTTGAATCGGCAAAGGCCCCCACAAAGGCAGCTAACAAAACATAGGACAATACGAAGAATAATTTGAGTAAAGGGGTCATCCAGGCCGGAGCTTGGAGCTGGACCAGGAGAGCAATTGCTGCAATGAGCAATGCATTATCGGCAAGCGACGAAAAAAATTGCGCCGCCATAATGGTGTAAAAACTACGGTTCATTCGTACAATCTAGTCATTGCTGCAATTAAAACACGAAAGGGGCTTTTTTATATGGGCAGTTCGGCTAATAGCCTTATGACCAGACCGATTTTGGCTGCTATTGATACTGCTGCATTTGAGCATAATTTAGCCAAAATTAGGGACTTAGCTCCAGAATCAAAAATATGGTGCGTTATTAAGGCCAGGGCATACGGCCATGGTTTAGAGGCCGTCCTGAAGGGACTAGGCTCTACTGATGGCTTTGCAGTACTCGATATTGAGGATGCCCGCTGGCTGCGTGTGCATGGTTGGCAGGGCCGAATACTCCTTTTAGAAGGTTTATTTCATGAGAATGAGCTCAGCATTGCCTATGACTTGTGCACCGATGTGGTGATTCATTGCGAAAATCAAGTTCGATGGTTAGAGCAATTTGAAGCCCAGCCTCACTCTAAATTGAATGTTTTTCTGAAGATGAATAGTGGCATGAACCGTCTTGGATTTAAGCCTGATGCTTATCGAACAGCTTTTCATCGTTTGCATGCCGCTGGTTATCACATGCATCATATGACCCACTTTGCGAATGCCGATCAATTGGATCGCTCTCCAACGGTAGATGAACAATTGGAATGTTTTAATGCTGGCATTGCTGGTTTGCCAGGAGCTACGTCGTACGGTAATTCAGCAACGATTCTTTGGCATCGCAATACCTTAGGTGACTGGGTAAGACCAGGCGTGATTTTGTATGGCGTTTCACCCACTGGAAGATACGCCGATATCGAACACAGCGGCTTGCATCCCGCTATGTCTCTGATGAGTGAGATTATTGATATTCAAGAATTGGTCCCCGGTGATCGAGTCGGCTATGGTGGTGTTTATGAAGCCAGCGAGCCCATGCGGATTGGTATTATTGCCTGTGGTTATGCGGATGGTTATCCGCGACACGCTAAAGAGGGCACTCCAGTTTGGGTTGCAGACCCAACCATGAAGAATGGTGGAGTCGCCTGTCCGATTGTGGGTCGGGTATCTATGGACATGATCACAATCGATTTGCGCGGTGCGCCTAATGCAAACCTCGGTACTAGTGTGGAACTGTGGGGCTCACATATTCCGGTCGATGAGGTTGCTCACCAGAGCGGCACAATTGGCTACGAGCTCATTTGTGCTGTAGCCCCAAGAGTGCCGGTCAAGATTATTTAATGAGACCGTCGTTCTCTTTGACCCAGAACTGCCACCATTTCTTCTCTTTTTTGACGCGCTGACCTGTAATCAGCATTTGGCTATCTGGGAAGTTCAATTTAAATACCCGCTCTGCATCCGAACTTAAATCTGGCATGTCGAGTTTGTTGTAAGACTTAATGAGGATGTAAAGCGCTTCTTCAACTGCGGGCGCTCGATCGTAGTCGCGTATTACGAGTTGCGCTCGGTTGGCAGCAGCTAAGTAAGCGCCGCGTTGATAGTAATAGCGAGCCACAATCACATCGGCCTCAGCTAAGGAGTTCACGATGTAACGCATCCGATCGATGGAGTCAGGTGCATATTTGCTGTCAGGAAAACGCGTGACTACCATCTTGAAGGACTCGAAGGCCTCTTTAGCTGCCTTTGGATCTCGCTCACTCAGATCTTGCCCAGTGAATTTGCCTAGCCAACCCAAATCATCATTGAAGGTAATGAGGCCCTTGAGGTAATAAGCGTAATCTAAATTGGGACTACCTTGATAGAGCTTAATAAAGCGATCAATGGCTACCAATGCTTGAGCTTGCTCTTGGGCCTTCCAATAACAATAGGCCGCATTGATTTGTGCTTGTTGTGAGTAAGGACCAAAAGGGAAGCGTGCTTCGAGTTTGTCAAAATATTTACCGCATTTTGCGTAATCGGCATCATTGAGTTTGTCTGTAGCTTCGGAATACAGGCGGGATTCTGACCATATATCGGCATCATCTTTTTGACCGTCACTGCCAGCACAGGCGACCAGCAATAAACTGCCAGTGGAAATTAAGACCAGTGCTAGGGCACGACGCCCTTGCTTGAGTGAAACAATTTTCTCGATAGCAGCGGCAAGCCTTAAACTGGCGTCTGAAATTACGTCGGATACAACTAAAAGGCCTTTTAAGCGTGGCATTGCCGGAAACTCCTGAATCGAATCCCATTGATTATATCGATGAAGAGGATTTCATTGCCCTAGAAATCCCCATGGAGGGAGGTGGCGAACGGCTGGATAAGGCTCTAGCGTCTTTATTGCCTGAATATTCTCGAAATCGACTCAAGTCTTGGGTAGAAGCTGGGGCAGTTACGGTCGATGGGAAGGTGACAAAGGCGCGCTATATCTTGCGTGGTGGAGAAAGTATTAAGGTCTTTCCACAAGAAATGCCCGAGCAATTTGCTTTTAGTCCAGAGGAAATTCCGCTGGATGTGGTTTATGAAGATCAAAGCATCATCGTGATTAATAAGCCGGTTGGGCTGGTCGTTCATCCTGCTGCTGGCAATTGGAGTGGCACTCTATTAAATGCCTTGCTCTTTTACTACCCTGAATTAAAAAACCTTCCGAGGGCAGGCATTGTTCATCGACTAGATAAAGATACCTCTGGTTTGATGGTGGTGGCCCGCACTGCAGAGGCGCAAACTGCATTAGTTCGTCAGCTTCAAGAAAGAACCGTTAGCCGTCGCTATCTAGCCTGGGTATGGGGGAGTACGCCTAGCCAGGGGAAAGTCCTCGCCACCGTTGGTCGCGATCAACGGGATCGACTCAAAATGGCTGCTGGGGTCAGTCAAGGAAAGCCAGCTGCAACTCAGTACCGTCGTTTGGCTCAAGGCCATTTTCAAGAGCAAGCTACTTCATTATTAGAGTGTCGTTTAGAGACCGGGCGCACACATCAAATACGAGTGCACCTTGAATCCTTAGGTTTTCCATTGATCGGTGATCCCGTTTATCGGAAAAAAATGCCAGGCATTGCCAAGACGCTTGGATTAGAGAGGCAAGCACTCCATGCATTTGCATTGGGTTTGGAGCATCCTGTGACTCATCAAATAATGGCATGGTTTCAGTTACCACCAGCCGATTTAATGAGCTTGATGGAACAGCTTCATTTAAGCCCAACGGATTTGCCTGCTTCCGCGGCTACGATTCATTCGATCAGCAACCAGAATTAATGGATTTCATAACAGCCGATTGGCCGGCCCCTAATGGGATACACGCTATGGTCACTTTAAGGACCCATGGGCATAGTGTGGGTGCATATGCTTCCCTGAATTTGGGTGATCATGTTGGTGATGATCCCAATGCGGTTTTACTCAATCGTCAAGCATTACAAGCCGCTTTGCCCAGCGCGCCTATTTGGATGAGACAAGTACATGGGACTTCGGTTAGCAGCCCCAGTTCTAGATTGGACCAATCTTTACTATTGCCAGAGGCAGATGCCGCAATCACTGATCAAACCAATGCAGTATTAGCAGTGCTCACTGCCGATTGCATGCCGGTATTTTTTTGTAGCAAAGATGGTAAGCATATTGGAGTAGCGCATGCAGGTTGGCGGGGGCTTTGCGCGGGTATTTTGGAAAATACTCTGGGCGCCTTAATGTCCGAGTCACAGGGTTTACCACCATCAGCCTTTATGACTTGGCTAGGACCAGCGATAGGTCCAAACCATTTTGAGGTTGGCCAGGATGTCCTAGAGGCTTTTGCTAGTCGAGGCTTTCAACTTGGCCCAGATACCTTTGACCCAATACCCTCCAAACCAAACAAATATTTAGCTAATCTCCCGTTATTGGCACGTCAAGCACTTAAAAAAGCTGGTGTAGAGCAGATTTATGGCGGCGACCTATGTACCTATAGCGATTCAAATCGGTTCTTTTCTTATCGCCGAGATGGGGTTTCAGGTCGTTTTGCCTCCTTGATATGGATTGAGTCCTAACTCGATATGGTCCCTAGGGCTAGGGTTAGTGCGTATAACCCTTCTGCGTTGATAGAAGGAGAATGTTTTCATTAACAAGAGATCAATATGCTTTCTGGAATAAACCAAACCACATCACCGGCCTTGGCACCACACCATATGGCGCTCATTCCGCCTGAGCGCTTAGCGGAGATTCAGAAGCAATATTTTGAAGAGTTGGCGCATCTAGCGACCAATCCTAATGCAATAGAAATTAAAGACCGACGCTTTTCGGGCCAAGCATGGCATTCCGCTTGGAGTAAAACGATTGCAGCTAGCTATTTGTTGAACTCTAAACATTTATTAGCATTAGCGCATGCTGTTGATACTGACGATAAATCGAAGCATCGTATTGTGTTTGCTACCGAACAAATGATTGATGCCATGTCGCCAGCCAATTTCATTGCAACCAATCCTGAAGTGCTCGAGAATATTATCAGCACGCAAGGACAATCCATTCAAAACGGGATTACTAATTTATTAGGCGATCTTAAAAAAGGCAAAGTTTCTCAAACCGATGAAACCGCTTTTGAAATTGGAAAGAACTTAGCAACTACTGAAGGGGCGGTTGTATTTCGGAATGATTTGTTTGAGCTGATCCAGTACACCCCATTGACTGAAACCGTTTATGAGCGACCGCTCTTAATGGTTCCCCCATGTATTAACAAGTACTACATTCTTGATCTGCAACCCGACAACTCTGTTGTGCGTTATTTGGTCGAACAGGGCCATACAATTTTCTTGGTATCTTGGAAAAATCCCGATGACTCTATGAGTCAAGTCACTTGGGATGATTACGTTGGCAAAGGAGTAATTCAGGCTATCGAAGTCACCAAAGATATCGGTGGTACGGAGCAAATTAATGTCTTGGGTTTTTGCGTAGGCGGAACCTTAACTGCTTCAGCCCTAGCCGTTCTTGCGGCTCGTAAAAAGAAACTGATTACCAGCCTGACACTTCTCACAACTTTATTGGACTTCAGCGATACCGGAATTCTGGATATTTTCGTGGATGAGGGTAGCGTTAAATTACGTGAGAACACGATTGGCGGTGAAGCAGGAAACTTTGGCATGATGTCGGGCTTAGAGCTTGGTAATACCTTCTCTTTCTTGAGGCCCAATGATTTGGTTTGGAACTATGTAGTTGAAAACTATTTAAAAGGTAAATCACCACCGCCATTTGATTTGCTCTACTGGAATGGGGACTCGACTAATTTACCTGGGGCAATGTATTGCTGGTATTTACGACACACCTATCTGCAGAACGAACTGATTAAACCCAATAAGCTCACGATCTGTGGGGAGAAAATTGATTTGGGTAAGATTGATTGTCCAGCCTATATTTATGCCTCACATGATGATCACATCGTGCCATGGAAGTCCGCTTATGAATCTACTCAAGTACTGAAAGGTAAGAATCGTTTTGTTTTGGGTGCATCTGGACATATCGCTGGCGTCATTAACCCACCAAGTAAAAATAAGCGTCATTACTTCATTAATGAGAAGTTAGCCAAAACAGCCGATGCCTGGTTTAAGGCTGCAAAAGATGAACGCGGCAGCTGGTGGCCGGATTACACCAATTGGCTCTCGGCTTTTGGTGGCGAGAAGAAGCCGGCCTCGAAGATTCTGGGTAATAAACAGTATCCCAAGCTGATTGCTGCCCCAGGCAAGTACGTCAAAGAAAAGATTTCAGAACAGAAATAAAAAACAAACAGGGAGAACACAATGTCACAAAAAGTTGCCTACGTTACAGGTGGAATGGGTGGTATCGGTACTGCAATTTGCCAGAGAATGGCGAAAGATGGTTTTAAAGTTATTGCAGGTTGTGGTCCAAATTCTCCGCGTAAAGATCGCTGGCTCAGTGAACAAAAAGCTTTGGGCTTTGATTTCATCGCCTCTGAGGGCAATGTATCGGACTGGGATAGCACCGTCGCCGCCTTCGATAAGGTAAAGGCTGAAGTCGGCAGGGTTGATGTCCTCGTCAATAATGCCGGCATTACCCGTGATGGCGTATTTCGTAAGATGACTCCCGATGCATGGAAGGCAGTGATCGATACCAACCTCAATTCTTTATTTAATGTCACCAAGCAAGTGATTGATGGCATGTGCGACAACAATTGGGGCCGCATTATCAATATCTCCTCGGTTAACGGACAAAAAGGTCAGTTTGGCCAATGTAACTACTCAACCGCTAAAGCCGGTTTACATGGTTTCACGATGGCTTTGGCGCAAGAAGTTGCAACCAAAGGTGTCACCGTGAATACAGTTTCTCCTGGCTATGTTGGTACGGATATGGTTAAGGCAATCCGTGAAGACGTCCTCGAAAAAATCGTAGCCGGAATACCGGTAAAACGTTTGGGCACTCCAGATGAAATCGCGTCTATTTGTTGCTGGATTGCTTCTGGCGATAGTGGCTACGCTACGGGCGCTGACTTTTCCCTTAATGGTGGTATTCATACTGGTTAAGCAAATATCGGGGCTATTTACCCTGATCCAAACTAGGGCTACACTACCCACTTATTGCATTGCAGTAAAGACTCTGCAGACTTAGGACTATTTATGGCTACCCGCGCAAAACGAGTTGGTGAAGAGCGACTGATTAAGAAGTATCCGAACCGTCGTCTTTACGATACTCAAACCAGCACTTATGTAACCTTGAGTGATATCAAAGGTTTGGTAATGGCCAATGAAGTCTTCAAGGTACTCGATGCCAAAACAGAGGAAGATCTGACACGCAATATTCTGCTGCAGATCATTCTTGAGGAAGAGGCGGGAGGCGCCCCTGTTTTCTCCAGTCAAATGCTTTCTCAAATCATTCGTTTCTATGGAAACTCAATGCAAGGTTTGATGGGCAACTATCTTGAGAAGACAATGCAATCGTTTGTGGACATCCACAATAAACTCAGTGATCAATCTAAGGGAATGAGCTCTAGTGGCCCTGATGCATGGTCACAGCTCCTGAGTTTACAAAACCCACTGATGCAAAATCTAATGGGAACATACATGGATCAGAGCAAAGATTTATTCGTCAAGATGCAAGAACAGATGCAAGGATCGCAAGGTCTGTTCAATAATTTCTCCTTCACAACGCAAACTAAGTCAGCAGAAAAAGAATAACGTGGCAGGAAAAGTTGGCTTTGTATCCTTAGGTTGTCCTAAGGCATTAGTAGATTCTGAACTCATCCTCACACAACTCAGTGCTGAAGGGTATGAGACTGCGAAAGACTACTCTGGTGCAGATCTGGTTATTGTTAATACCTGTGGCTTTATTGATTCTGCTGTAGAAGAGAGCCTGAATGCCATCGGTGAGGCGCTCGCTGAGAATGGCAAAGTGATTGTGACGGGCTGTCTAGGTGCGCGCAAGAATGCTGATGGTTCGGACTTGATTCACAGTATTCACCCCAAGGTACTCGCAGTCACTGGCCCCCACGCAACGGATGAAGTCATGCAGGCGATTCATCAACATTTGCCCAAGCCGCATGATCCCTTTACCGATCTATTGCCGCCCATTGGCGTCAAGCTGACTCCTAAACACTATGCTTATCTGAAGATTTCAGAGGGCTGTAATCATCGCTGCACTTTCTGCATTATTCCGAGCATGCGGGGAGATTTGGTTTCAAGACCGATTGGTGAGGTATTGCTTGAAGCAGAAAGACTCTTTGAGTCTGGTGTAAAAGAATTGCTTGTTGTTTCTCAAGACACCAGTGCCTATGGTGTCGACATTCAATATCGAACCGGTTTTTGGGATGGCAAGCCAGTCAAAACGCGTCTGTTTGATTTAGTGAATGCTTTAAATACGATTGCACGCAAACACCAGGCATGGGTCAGGCTGCATTACGTTTATCCCTATCCACATGTGGACGAGATCTTGCCACTCATGGCGCAGTTTTCTGAGCATGGCTATGGCGTACTTCCGTACCTTGATATTCCCTTGCAACACGCTCATCCTGATGTGCTCAAACGCATGAAGCGACCCGCCAGTGGTGAGAAAAATCTGGAGCGGATTCAGGCTTGGCGAGCGTCTTGTCCAGATCTGGTGATTCGGAGCACCTTTATTGCCGGCTTTCCAGGCGAAACTGAGGAAGAGTTTCAATATTTATTGGATTTCTTGGATGAGGCCCAAATTGATCGCGCCGGCTGTTTTGCGTACTCTCCGGTGGCGGGTGCTACTGCAAATACATTGGCTAATCCTGTTCCAGAGACCATTCGCCACGAGCGACAGGCTCGATTTATGGAAAAGGCTGAAGCAATCTCGATTCGGCGCCTCGGTAAAAAGGTGGGTAAGCGAACCCAGGTCCTCATTGACCGCGTAGATGAGGCGGGCGGGATTGGTCGAACTGCCGGGGATGCCCCTGAAATTGATGGTTTGGTGCGGGTTTTACCCCCAAATAAGCCTTCTAAGCGGTATCGGGCTGGCGAATTTGTGCGTGCCATGGTTATTGAGGCACAAGGGCATGACCTAATAGCCGAGACTTGACTAAGTCAATCAAAATAGGATTTGCTGATTAATAAAGCCTCAAATGAGGCAAAAAAGAAGGAGATGGATATGAGCCGTGACGTCGTCGTTTTAAGTGCAGTGCGATCTGCTATTGGCAGCTTTGGTGGCTCATTGAGCTCTTTTGAGCCAGCAGAACTTGGTGGAATCGTCATGAAAGAAGCGGTTGCCCGCTCTGGAGTGGATCCAGCCCTGATTAATTACGTCACCGTTGGTAATACCATTCCAACCGATAGTCGTTATGCCTATGTTGCGCGTGTTGCCGCGATTCAGGCTGGACTGCCAATGGAATCGGTTGCGATGGCCCTCAATCGTTTGTGTAGCTCTGGTTTGCAAGCGATTGTGAGTACTTCGCAAGCAATCATGCTCAACGATTGTGACTACGGTATTGGTGGTGGCGTTGAGGTGATGTCGCGCGGTATGTACGGATCTCCTGCAATGCGCAGTGGCGCCCGAATGGGCGACACCAAGATGATTGATCTAATGGTTGCAGTATTAACAGATCCATTTGGTGTTGGTCATATGGGCGTTACTGCTGAAAATTTAGTTGAAAAATGGAAATTGACTCGTGAAGAGCAAGATGCTCTTGCATGCGAATCCCATCGTAGAGCAGCGGTTGCGATCAAAGAAGGTCGCTTCAAATCTCAAATCGTACCGATTACTGTCAAGTCACGCAAAGGCGATATCGTATTTGATACCGACGAGCACTGCAAACCAGACACCACTATGGAAACGCTTGGCAAAATGAAAGCCGTTTTCAAGAAAGAGGGCGGCTCGGTTACAGCGGGTAATGCTTCAGGAATTAATGATGGTGCAGCCTTCTTTGTATTGGCAGCTGCAGACGCTGCAGCCAAAGCTGGTCACAAGCCTATTGCAAGATTGGTCTCTTATGCAGTGGCAGGCGTGCCGAATCACATCATGGGTGAAGGCCCAATTCCGGCATCTAAATTGGCATTGTCTAGAGCTGGTCTGAAGTTAGATCAGATTGATGTGATTGAATCGAATGAAGCATTTGCTGCACAAGCATTGGCTGTTACTAAGGGCCTAGGTCTTGATCCTGCAAAAACCAATGTCAATGGTGGCGCCATTGCCTTAGGTCATCCGATTGGTTGCTCAGGAGCAGCGATCGCCACGAAGGCACTGCATGAGTTGCAGCGTGTCAATGGTAAATACGCTTTGGTGACCATGTGCATTGGCGGTGGCCAAGGTATTGCGACTATTTTCGAGCGAATCTAATCTAGCAGCAACAAAGCAGCATCCAAGCCGACTCGGTCAAAAGCCGCGTCGGCTTTTTCTTTAACGACGGGCTTGGCTTGATATGCGACGCTCAGACCAGCGCCGTGCATCATGAGTAGATCATTTGCGCCATCACCCATCGCAATCGCTTGTACTTTGCTCACACCTAATGATGCACATGCTTGCTCGAGATACGCTGCCTTTGCAGCACCATCGACGATATGACCGAGTACTCGACCAGTCAGCTTGTGATCAACGATTTCTAGGGTATTCGATTGCGTTTGTGTAAAGCCCAGTTCTTCACGCAGCTTATCGGTAAAAAAAGTAAAGCCACCCGAGACTAAGAGAGTATGCAGACCACGTTGATGGGCTGCGGCTAATAATTCAGTTGCGCCAGGGTTGGGCCGTAAGCGTTCTTGATAAACCGATTCCAAAACATCAACTGAGATACCCTCCAAAAGCGCAACGCGTTTACGCAGACTTTCTTTAAAGTCTTTAATTTCCCCGCGCATAGTTGCTTCAGTTATCTTTGCTACATCAGATTTCTTGCCAGCAAAGTCAGCAATCTCATCGATGCACTCGATATTGATCAGAGTGGAGTCCATATCCATGGCAAGCACCCGAATGGCCTCAGGATTAAATGAGGGCGATAGAAAAACCAGATCCGTGTCATGTTCTGCTGCAATATTTCTGAGGGCGGTGCGACTACCCTCGCTCAAATTCTGGATAGACCAGCGCTCTGAAAAATAGGAGCCGTTAGCTTGGTTAGGCTGTTTATTGGTGATCTCTATGCCTTGCTTTGAGGAAAAATCCTTTAAAGCAGTACCTAAAGCCTGCGATACCGGCTCTTTCGAGATGGCAACGAGAGTAGTGCTTTCTAGCTTAGTCATAGTCAAATCATAAAGCGTTAGCGATAGCTGCGCCTTCATTGAGCCGTTTGAGGATCTGTCGTATCTGATCCAAGCGTTGCTCTAGGCGATCAAATCCGCCTTCTTTTTGGGGGAGAACCTTCAGCTTGTCTTGGCCGTTGAGCTGGATGTGTTTTGAGCTCTGGATTAATTGAATAATCCTTAAGGGGTCAATCGGCGGGTTAGGTATGAACTGAATTTGAATGGCGTTTTCAGAGGCATCGATTTTCTTGATCCCAAATCCTGTCATTTCAAGTCGTAAACGATGGGTTTCGTAAAATGATTTTGCTTGGTCAGGCAAATCACCAAAGCGGTCGACTAACTCCTCACGCAAGCCCATGAGCTCGGAGAAATCATTCGTTCCAGAAAAGCGTTTATACAGGGATAGGCGCTCGTGAACATCAGGACAATAGTCTTCGGGAAGTAGGGCGGGTACACCCAAGTTCACATCGGTAATGGATTGTAGTGGTGACAAAAGATCGGGTTCTTTGCCGCTGCGTAAAGATTTCACTGCACGATTGAGCATCTCGGTATACAACTGAAAACCAATTTCATGAATCTCTCCAGATTGTTTATCACCCAGCACTTCACCCGCACCCCGAATTTCCAGATCATGCATCGCCAGGTAAAAACCGGAGCCTAACTCTTCCATCGCTTGAATGGCATTGAGACGTAGTTGCGCTTGCTTGCTCAATACCTCTGGGTCTGGAACCATGAGATAGGCATACGCCTGGTGATGCGATCGTCCGACTCGACCACGTAATTGGTGTAGCTGAGCTAAACCAAATTTGTCTGCCCGATGCATGATGATCGTGTTTGCGGTAGGAACATCAATACCGGTTTCAATGATGGTGGTGCACAATAAAATATTCGTTCGCTGAGTCACAAAATCTCGCATGACTGCTTCGAGATCACGCTCATGCATTTGCCCGTGAGCAACACCAATGCGAGCCTCAGGTATCAGTTCTTGTAATGCATGCTTACGGTTCTGAATGGTTTCTACTTCATTGTGTAAAAAATACACCTGCCCACCCCGTTTGATCTCTCGCAATACAGCCTCTCGAATGACCCCATCACCTTCGCGCCTGACAAATGTCTTAATGGCCAAGCGTTTTTGTGGAGCTGTTGCAATGATCGAAAACTCTCGCAATCCTTCCATTGCCATACCTAGTGTTCTTGGAATAGGGGTGGCAGTTAAAGTCAGGATATCGACTTCGGCTCTTAAAGCCTTGAGGGCATCTTTTTGACGAACACCAAAGCGATGCTCCTCGTCCACGATGACGAGACCTAAGTTGGCGAACTGCGTTTCTTTCGACAGCAGTTTATGGGTGCCGATAATAATGTCTGCCTCACCCTTGGCAATGGCCTCGAGCGCAGCATTAATTTCTTTAGTGCTTTTGAAGCGAGACAGCTCAACAATGCGGACTGGCCAATCAGCAAAACGATCTTTCCAGGTGGCCACATGTTGCTCAGCAAGGAGGGTGGTTGGAGCCAGTATGGCGACTTGTTTGCCGCCCATCACAGCGATGAAGCTAGCGCGTAAGGCAACTTCTGTTTTGCCAAAGCCAACGTCACCGCAAACCAGCCGATCCATCGGTGTACCGCTTGTCATATCGGCAATCACAGCAGTTATCGCATTGGCCTGGTCTGGTGTTTCTTCAAAACCAAAGCTTTCGGCAAACGCAGCGTAATCATGTGGCGAGTATTCAAAGGCATGACCTTTGCGAATCGCTCTGGCAGCATAAAGTCCAAGGAGCTCTGCTGCAGTATCCCGTATTTGTTTGGCTGCTTTGCGTTTGGCTTTGTCCCATTGGCCTGAGCCTAATTGGTGTAAAGGTGCAGTATCAGGATCAGAGCCAGCGTAACGGGTAACAAGCTGTAACTGTTGAACGGGGACATACAGGGTAGCTTCGTTGGCATACACCAGATGCAAGAACTCTTCAAAGATCGGTTCCTGTTTAGGTGGTGCAAGGTTGAGAAGGACCAGGCCTTGATAACGACCGATGCCATGCTCGGCATGAACCACAGGATCCCCAATTTTGAGTTCAGAGAGATCCTTGAACAACATATCAGGATCTGCAGTTTCATTTCCTTTGCTCCTGCGCCTTTGGCGGGCAGTTGCAGTAAAAAGCTCTGCCTCAGTAATGAGAATGATCTGCTCTTGGGGCCAAGCAAAGCCCCCGTATAAAGGGCTGCTGACTAAGCCGAAGCGAGAGTGACTTTGTAAAAACTCCGGGATCGTCTCAACACTATCAGGTCTTAATGGATGAAGAGTGCCGCTGTCACCATTGACGACGAGATTACTTTCCTCAAAAAGTTGTCTGATAGATTCTTTACGTCCTGCACTATCGGTACAAATTAATATCCGCGATTGACCCTGTTCAACGAGTTGACGTAATCGATTGACGGGGTCAGCATCTTTGCGATGGACTGCAACATCAGGCACTGGCAAGAAGACTTGCCCCTCATTGGGATCGCGCTCTAGCACCAGACGGGCATTATCTTTTGCGTTAGTAAAAAATTGATCTACATCGAGAAATAAATCTTTCGGAGGCAGAACGGGTCGATCTAAATCATGTTTGAGAAAGTCATAACGCTGTTGGGTATCTTTCCAGAAACCACGAATACTGGACTCAATATCGCCGATCTGAACGAGCCAGACGGGGTCGCCTGAGCGAGGAAAATAGTCAAAGATTGTTGCAGTCTGATCAAAAAAGATCGGCAAATAGGATTCAATGCCGGCGCTAGGAATACCCAAGTTGATATCTTTGTAGATAGAGCAACGACTGGGATCTCCCTCAAAAACTTCACGCCACCGACCTCGTGCAGCCGTTCTAGAAATATCATCAAAAGGAAATTCATGACCTGGGAGCAGTCGAATTTCTTTTACAGGAAAAAGACTGCGCTGCGTATCCGGATCAAATGAACGTATCTGTTCGATCTCATCACCAAAGAGGTCTAAACGATAGGGTAGGTTTGAGCCCATCGGGAATAAATCAATCAGACCGCCTCGAATACTGTATTCACCCGGACGCATGACAGCGCTCACCGGGTCGTAGCCTGCTTGTTGAAGCTGCAGTTTCAGTGCCGCTTCATTGAGCTTGTCACCTTGCCTAAAGAAAAAGGTATGCCCCGATAAGAAACTTGGTGGACCCATTCTTTGCAATGCTGTAGTGACTGGAACCAGGACAATGTCACAGCTGCCATTGAGAAACTCATACAGGGTCGCTAATCTCTCCGAGACCAAGTCTTGATGTGGCGAGAAATGATCGTAGGGAAGAATTTCCCAATCCGGCAATAAACGGGTTTTGAGTTGAGGTGCAAAAGCAGGGATTTCCTCTAATAATCGCTGGGCTTCTTGTGCCTGAGCACAAAAGATCACCATGACCGAGAAATTACCGCGATTTTGCTGGGCTGCTTGCGCTATGAGTGCGGCATCCGATGAGCCCACTAGCCCTGAAAAGGTAAAGCGCTGCCCAACCCGCGGGGCGGGGATAGGGGGTATTGGTTTTACCGCTTCAGACATCTAGGCTCATTATAGAATCAGGTATGTTTCTTACCAGCCTGATTCCACTGAATGGTCGCCAGTGCCATGCCTTGCTCCCCACGGCTGGGAGTGGCTCTCGTTTAGGTGGTGATTTACCGAAGCAGTTTCAGACCTTAGCTGGTAAGCCAATGTTGGCTTATGCCATTGAAGCTTTTCAAAATACCCCAGAAATTCATTCAATTTGGGTTGGTATAAATCCGCATTTTGCCCACAACCCCATCCTGAATCAGCTTAAGCAAAATACCAAGTCGCTCGCTTTTTTGCCAACTGGGGGTACAACACGACAAGAAACCGTTAAGAACACCTTAGAAGCGATGCTACAAGGCGGCGTTGCTGAAGATGATTGGGTATTGGTTCATGATGCAGCCAGACCTGGTATCACCACAGATTTAATTCAAAAGTTAATTAAAGCAGTTGTTGAAAATAATAGTGGTGGGTTATTGGCACTTCCTGTTGCCGATACGCTCAAGCGGGCCGACTTAAGTTCGGTCGTTGCAAGCCAATATGCAAAAGCCGAAACAACAATCTCTCGTAATCATTTGTGGCAGGCACAAACCCCGCAAATGTTTGCTTTGAAGATGCTGCATGACGCCTTAGAGGAAGCCATACGCAATGAGGCAGATGTGACTGATGAAGCCAGTGCGATGGAACTGCAAGGAGAGAAGCCGCTCTTGATCGAAGGCGCTACGCGAAATTTTAAAGTCACGCATCCTGCAGACTGGGATCTCATGCAATCAGTATTAAGCACAGCATCCAATCCTTAATCTATCTTTGGTGAATAAACGAGAGCAATATGAGCAATGAAATTAATCCACCTCCCTTTCGAATTGGACAAGGCTACGATGTTCATGCTCTAGTGGCAGATCGCAAATTGGTTTTGGGTGGAGTGCACATTCCCTATGAAAAAGGTTTGCTTGGACATTCAGATGCAGATGTTTTGTTGCATGCCATTACGGATGCGCTGCTTGGGGCGGCTGGTTTGAATGATATTGGCCAACTTTTTCCAGACACCGATCCGCAATATCAAGGCATGGACAGCAGAATTTTGCTGAGAGCTGCTCTACAGAAAGTTCAGGCTGCCGGATTTCAGGTGGGTAATGTTGATGCCACCATCATTTGCCAGAAACCCAAATTAGCCCCTTACTTGCCAGAGATGATCGGTCATATTGCTGCCGACCTAGCAGTAACACCCAGCCATATCAACCTTAAAGCCAAAACAAACGAATCCCTGGGCCATCTTGGAAGAGGAGAGGGCATTGCAGTTCATACGGTTGCTTTGCTCTATAAGCCCTCATAATTTGCCTCTCGAGGGCTTCAAACCCTCTATACAGGGCTTAAATAGGCTGAGCATTGTAGAATTGGCGTCTTTAGAGTGAAGTTTAAGCACGGTAGCGCTCAGCGAAGTTCGCGAGGATGGCGAAATTGGTAGACGCACCAGGTTTAGGTCCTGACGCCAGAAATGGTGTGGGGGTTCGAGTCCCCCTCCTCGCACCACAAGGTTGTTACTTGGCTTGGACTTCATATCCTGTAATTCATTGAAGAGACGAGAATGGCTTTGCAAATCGAAAATTTAGGTCAGCTAGACCGAAAAATGACTTTAGAGTTCACCCGCGCTGATTTAGCTAAAGCACGTGACGAGCGTTTAGCCAAGTTAGGCAAGACCATGAAGATGGCTGGTTTTCGTCCAGGAAAAGTTCCTAAAAATATTGTTGAAAAACAATATGGCATGCAAGTAGATTTTGAGATTCAGTTTGACAAAGCATCTGAGCTCTTTTTTGAGTTGAGTAAAAAAGAGGGTATTAAGTTAGCCGGGCAACCACGCTTAGAACCTAAAAGCGAACTCGATGCCGACAAGATTGTGTTTGACGCGTTCTTTGAAGTATTGCCAGAAGTCAAAATCGGCGATTTGAGCAAAGCTGAAGTCAGCAAGTACACCACAACCATTGGCGATGCAGAAATTGACCGCGCCTTAGATGTCTTGCGTAAGCAGCAAGTCCATTACCACCCACGAGGTACCGCTAGCGCCCATGGTGATGGCGGTCCCAATACCGCAGCTCAGGCTGGGGACCAAGTTGTGATCGACTTTGTTGGCAAGATTGATGGCGTTGAATTTACAGGCGGTAAAGCAGAAAACTTTGAGTATGTTTTAGGCGAAGGCAGAATGTTGCCCGAATTTGAAGCTGCAACCTTGGGTCTCAAGGCAGGTGAGAGCAAAACCTTCCCGTTGTCCTTTCCAGCCGATTACCACGGCAAAGATGTTGCCGGTAAAACAGCAGACTTTACGATTACTGTGAAATCTGTGAATTGGCCCCATATGCCTGTTGTAGATGAAGCATTTGCTTTGTCATTGGGTGTTACTGAAGGTGGTGTTGAGAAGATGCGTTCCGAAGTAAAAGAGAACTTGGATCGCGAAGTAAATCGCCGCATTACTGCTTTACTGAAGAATGAAGTGATGGATAAGCTCAACAGCCTCTGTGAGTTAGACGTGCCTAAGTCATTAGTGGCTTCCGAGCAAGAGCGCTTAGTTGAATCGGCCAGAGCTGATCTCATACAACGCGGCATTCCGAATGCCAAAGATGCGCCTATCCCAGTTGAAATGTTTGCTGAGCAAGCCCTCAAGCGTGTTCGTTTGGGCCTCATTTTGAGCGATCTGGTGAAGCAGCAGAACCTTACCGCTACTGCGGATCAAATTAAGGCTGAAATCGAAGAGCAAGCAGCGACTTACGAAGATCCAAAAGAAGTGGTGCGCTGGTTCTATAGCAATCCAAGCCGCCTCAAGGAAATTGAGAACTTGGTTTTAGAGAACAATGTCATCCAGTATTTCACCTCACTTGCAAAAGTTAGTGAAAAGCCAGTCAGCTTCGAAGAACTGAGTAAACTAAACTAATAACGTCTACAGCCTAAGGTCAACACCATGAGTCAATATCAAATGCATTCTGAGCATATCGAACCCCAGGGTTTGGGTTTGGTACCGATGGTGATCGAGACCTCTGGTCGTGGTGAACGTGCCTACGATATTTACTCACGACTATTACGTGAACGGGTTGTGTTCTTGGTTGGCGAAGTGAATGATCAAACGGCTAACTTGGTCATTGCTCAATTGCTCTTCTTGGAGAGCGAGAACCCAGATAAAGAAATCTCGCTTTACATCAATTCTCCTGGCGGCTCTGTTTCAGCTGGCCTTGCAATTTATGACACCATGCAATTTATAAAACCGCATGTCAGCACCTTGTGTATGGGTATGGCAGCCAGCATGGGCGCATTTCTGCTCTGCGCTGGCGAGAAGGGTAAGCGCTATGCTTTGCCAAATTCACGCGTCATGATTCACCAACCTTTAGGTGGTGCACGTGGTCAGGCCTCTGATATTGAAATTCAAGCACGCGAGATTCTGTATCTGCGCGAGCGTTTGAACAAAATCCTTGCGGATCGCACTGGTCAGTCGATTGAAACGATTGCTAAAGATACTGATCGTGATAACTTTATGTCAGCAGAGCAGGCCAAAGATTATGGCTTGATCGATAAAGTCATTGAGAAGCGTCCTTAATACAAGGCTATATTTTGAGCGATAAAAAAACCAGCGGCGACTCAGAAAAACTCCTGTATTGCTCTTTCTGTGGCAAAAGTCAGCATGAGGTTAAGAAACTCATTGCCGGCCCTTCTGTTTTTATTTGTGATGAATGTATTGATCTCTGCACTGACATTATTCAAGAAGAGATAGCTAAGTTACCTAAAGAAGATGGTGAGGCTGCTTTACCAACACCCCACGAGATTCGTGAAAATTTAGATCAATATGTGATTGGCCAAAATCACGCCAAGAAAACCTTAGCTGTAGCGGTATACAACCACTACAAACGTTTGCAATACCTACCTAAACCTAAGACTCCCAAGCTCGATAAGGATGGTAAGCCTGTCGAGCCAGCCGAGAAAAAAGAAACGCCTAAACCCGGCAAAGCTATCGTGGATGGCGTCGAGTTAGCCAAAAGTAATATTTTACTAATTGGTCCAACGGGTTCAGGCAAGACTTTGCTTGCGCAAACTTTGGCTCGGATGTTGGATGTGCCATTCGTGATGGCTGATGCAACGACGTTGACTGAAGCCGGTTATGTTGGTGAGGATGTAGAAAACATCATCCAGAAATTATTGCAGGCCTGCGATTACAACGTAGAAAAAGCGCAACGTGGCATTGTCTACATCGATGAGATTGATAAGATTTCTCGTAAATCAGATAACCCATCAATAACCCGTGACGTATCAGGCGAGGGTGTTCAACAAGCTCTTCTCAAATTGGTAGAGGGCACCATGGCTTCGGTTCCACCTCAAGGTGGTCGTAAGCACCCCAATCAAGATTTCTTGCAAGTGGACACCACGAATATCCTGTTTATTTGTGGCGGTGCTTTTGATGGTCTAGAAAAAGTTATTCAGCAGCGCACTGCCAAGACCGGCATTGGCTTTAATGCCACCGTTCCAGGTAAAGACGATCGGGGCATTACCGATTTATTAGTTGAAGTCGAGCCAGAAGACCTGATTAAATTTGGTCTGATTCCAGAGTTGATTGGTCGTTTGCCGGTTGTGGCGACCCTGTCTCAATTGGACGAAGCGGCATTAATCCAAATTCTTACAGAACCTAAGAATGCCTTAGTAAAACAGTATCAAGCCTTGCTGACCATGGAAGGCTCTGAACTAGAGGTTAGACCTGCGGCACTATCCGCGATTGCTAAGAAGGCCATTGCCCGCAAAACTGGCGCTCGTGGCCTTAGATCGATCCTTGAAGGTTCTTTAATGGACGTGATGTACGACCTACCGTCTTTGAAGAATGTCCAAAAGGTGGTTATCGACGAAAGTAGCATTCAAGAGGGCGGTAAACCCCTTCTGGTCTACAAACAGACTGCTGAACAAGCGGATTTGAGCAAAAAAGCATAATTTTTTCCTCTTTTTGACCCATTTTGGTCATTTTTTGCTCATTTATGGGATTTTCACCCTTGTTTTTTACAAAGTGTGACCCATATAGGTAGTATGCTATTCATAAATATCCACCCTATATAGTGTTTATATATTTTGGGTATTTACTGAGAATTGACTACTTTGGAGGATTTGCCCCATGCCTGGCCACTTATTACTACCCTCTGAACCAATTCAACTCCCATTGCTCCCGTTAAGGGACGTGGTTGTATTCCCCCATATGGTGATTCCTCTATTCGTGGGTCGCCCTAAGTCCATTAAGGCCCTTGAAGCTGCCATGGAAACCGGTAAGAGCGTGCTCTTGGTTGCCCAAAAAGCAGCCGCTAAAGATGAGCCCTCAGTTGAAGATCTTTATGAGGTCGGCTGTATTGCCAATATTCTGCAAATGCTCAAACTGCCTGACGGAACCGTAAAGGTTTTAGTTGAAGGTGTTCAGCGTGCTGAAGTCAGTCAAGTAGAAGACAGTCTGGGTTATTTCAATTGCGAGGCCACACCAACGGCGATCAATGTGCTTGATGCTCATGAGACTGAAGCGTTGCGTCGTGCCATCATGGCCCAGTTTGATCAGTATGTAAAACTGAATAAGAAAGTGCCACAAGAGATTTTGTCTTCACTGGGCGGCATTGATGAGCCTAGCCGCCTAGCAGATACCATTTGTGCGCATCTGCCAGTGAAACTTGAGCAGAAGCAGCGCTTACTCGAAATGAACGATGTTGTTCAACGTTTAGAAAGTCTCTTGGCCGACCTCGAGAGCGAGATTGATATCTTGCAAGTAGAGAAGCGTATCCGCGGACGTGTAAAGCGTCAGATGGAAAAGAGTCAGCGCGAGTATTACCTCAATGAACAAGTCAAAGCCATCCAAAAAGAATTGGGTGAAGGCGAAGAGGGCGCAGATCTTGAGGAATTAGAGAAAAAGATTAAAACTGCTCGTATGCCTAAAGAGGCATTGAAAAAGGCGGAGTCTGAGTTGAAAAAACTCAAGCTGATGTCACCGATGTCGGCTGAAGCCACTGTGATCCGCAACTTTATTGATACCTTGGTGAACTTGCCTTGGAAAAAGAAAAGCAAGATCAATAATGATTTAACCAATGCTGAAAAAGTATTGGACGAAGACCACTATGGTTTAGATAAAGTTAAAGAACGGATCTTGGAGTACCTCGCGGTTCAGCAACGTGTTGATCGGGTTAAAGCCCCGATTCTTTGCTTGGTTGGCCCCCCAGGAGTTGGTAAAACTTCTCTCGGCCAATCGATTGCCCGAGCCACAAACCGCAAGTTTGTACGGATGGCCTTAGGTGGAGTTCGTGATGAGTCGGAGATTCGTGGTCACCGTCGGACTTATATTGGTTCAATGCCCGGTAAGATTTTGACTAGCCTCACTAAAGTTGGTGTTCGCAACCCCTTATTCCTGCTGGATGAAGTCGATAAGATGGGAATGGATTTCCGAGGCGACCCAGCGAGTGCCTTACTTGAAGTTCTTGATCCCGAGCAGAACAACACCTTCCAAGATCACTATGTCGAAGTTGACTTTGATTTGTCTGATGTCATGTTTGTAGCTACTGCTAACTCTTTAAACATTCCAGGGCCTTTGCTTGATCGCCTAGAGATCATTCGTTTAGCAGGCTATACCGAAGATGAAAAAACCAGCATTGCTGTGAATTACTTGATTCCCAAACAAATCAAGAACAATGGTTTGAAGAAAGACGAGTTGAAGATTGAGGATAGTGCGGTACGCAGCATGATCCGTTATTACACTCGGGAAGCAGGCGTTCGATCTTTAGAGCGTGAGATCAGCAAAATCTGCCGCAAGGTAGTCAAGCTGCTGTTGCTCAAGAAAGAATCAGCTCCAATTACCGTCAATGCCGATAATTTAGAAAAGTTCCTCTCAGTGCGTATGTATGACTTTGGCTTGGCCGCTAAAGAAAATCAAATTGGTCAGGTGACTGGCTTGGCCTGGACTGAAGTCGGCGGCGATCTTCTGACGATTGAAGCAGCCGTAATGCCAGGTAAAGGCGTGATTACACGTACTGGATCTTTGGGCGATGTCATGAAAGAGTCTGTTGAAGCTGCCAGAACGGTAGTGCGTTCACGCTCGCGTCGTCTAGGCGTTACTGATGAAGCTTTTGAGAAGAAGGATATTCATATTCACTTTCCTGAAGGTGCCACTCCAAAGGATGGTCCATCAGCCGGTATTGCCATTACTACCGCCTTGGTCTCTGTCCTGACTGGAATTCCGGTTCGTTCTGATGTGGCCATGACTGGCGAGATTACTTTGCGTGGCGAGGTATTACCTATCGGCGGTCTCAAAGAAAAGCTCTTAGCGGCTCACCGGGGTGGTATTAAGTTGGCTTTGATTCCTGAAGAGAACGTGAAGGACTTGATTGATATTCCGGATAACGTCAAGAATGCGATTGAGATTGTTCCTGTTCGCTGGATTGATAACGTGCTTGAGCTTGCCTTAGAGCGTAAACCTGAAGCTTTACCGGAACCGAGCCCCGAAGAGTTGGCTAAAAAAGCCAGTGAAGCAAGCAAAGCGTCTGAAAAGGCTACCGGCGGAGATGTCCTGAAGCACTAATTTTGGGCTTAAGTACCGAAATTAGGGCTCCTGGGTTACAATCTCGTCTGTATTTATTTGGGGCGCTTAGCTCAGATGGTAGAGCGTCTGCCTTACACGCAGAATGTCGGCGGTTCGATCCCGTCAGCGCCCACCAGTCCCCATTCTTAGCCTAGTACATCGGCGATACCTTCATGTTCGATACCGTTCGTAAGCATCAAAAGATTCTTCAAATCGTTCTGATGCTGTTCATAGTTCCCTCATTTGTGATGTTCGGGATCTCTAGTTACTCTGGATTTTTCGATAAAGAAACTGATTTAGTCAAAGTCAACGGTCGAGCAATTACTGCACAAGAAGTTGAAAACGCAGCAAAGCGCCAGGCTCAGCGTGTGGGCGGTAGCCCTCAAATCGCTCAAAGCTTGCCATTTCGTCAAGCCATTCTGAATGAACTTTTGCAGCAACAGTTACTGGGTTTTGCTGTCAATAAGCTGCGACTCCAAGTCAGCAAGGAAGAGTTGATTCGCAGCCTACAAAGTATTCCGCAAATTCGCGCTTTATATCGTCAGGATGGTAGCTTTGATGATGTACGCTTCAAGCAGTTACTCGCTAGCAATGGCATGAATGAAGAGCAGTTCTATGCCAGCCAGAGCTTTGATCTGAAAATTCAACAGTTAGTAGGCTCTGTAGCCCGAACTGAATTGGGTAGTCCGAAGTTATCTGAAACTATTTCTGCTTTGTATGAGTCGGAGCGCGAGGTGCAAGCCTTAGAATTCTCTGCCAAAGACTATCTGAGCAAGGTCACGCCATCAACTCAAGAGTTGAAGGACTTCTATGCAGCCAATACCCAGCTATTTCAGAGTCCTGAATATATCGATGTTGAATATATCGTTCTCAAGCTAGATCCAAAGTCCGATGCAAAAGCATTTGCAGATAAAGCCGACCAATTTGCGAATGTTACCTACGATCAGCCGGACAGCCTCAAGCCTGCCGCTGACAAACTCAAGCTGCCAATTCAAACGCAGCAGCATCTGACACGAGGCGGAGCGCCTGGATTGGTGAGTGGCCATCCCCTGACTAATCCTAAGGTGGTTCAATCGCTATTTAGTGATGATGCATTGAAGAACAAGCGCAATATTGAAGCAGTTCAAGTTTCACCAGGGGTTTATGTCTCTGCCAGGGTGGTTGCCTTTCACCCAGCACAAGTTCTCCCTTTTGATGAAGTTAGCAATGAGATTAAACGTCAAGTCACACAACGTTCCGCAGAAAAAATGGCTACGAATGCAGCTGCTGAGAAACTATCAGCCTTGAAAGCTGATCCACAAAATACCGCGGGATTTGCGAAAGCATTTTGGGTTTCTAGAAATAAACCAGGCAGCCTCGCTGGAGCTGCTATGGATCAAATCATGACCGTAGACGCCAAGCAATTGCCAGTCGTAGTTTCTGTCAATAATCCCGGTGTTGGTGCGACTCTCTATCGTATTGACCAAGTCAGACAGGCTGCTGGTACTGATCCAGCGCTGCATAAAGCCCAGGCCCAACAAATTCAGGCTTTATCTGCACAAGAGGAATTTGCAGGATTTATGAGTTATTGGCGTGATGCGGCTAATGTAAAAATCATTAACCCATTAAAGCCGATGAATACTGGTAATGCTGGAGGGTGATTGCTTAGCTTAACCTTATAATCTAGGCATGTCATTTTTCAGTTTTTTACCCGGGGCCGATGCCCTTTCTGCCTTTCGCCAGCAGCGACTTTTGGGCTCGCTTTCTGCACAGGGTATCAAGCTAGATGCGATTGAAGGGCAATACGTCCATTTTGTTTGGACCGATACAGAGCTCTCAGCACAGGATCGAAATGTATTAAGCCAACTACTTACCTATGGCGATCCCTTTGTCAGTCATCTAAAAACCAAAGGTAGTTGGTTTAATAAGCATTCCAATAAAAAATACCAGACGATTGCAATACCGCGTTTTGGAACGGTATCGCCCTGGGCTAGTAAAGCAACAGAGATTGCCCGTCAATGTGGGCTCAATGTTCTCCGAATAGAGCGGGGCATTGAATATGCTTGGCAAAGCTCCCAGGATTTAGATACTCAACATCGCGAATCCATTGTGGCTGCGCTACATGATCGGATGACAGAAGCTGTTGTAGATGATGTCTCTGCAGTCGATCCGCTTTACCAAACCTTATCTGACCGTCCTTTAAAACGCATTCCCATTCTCAGCGAGGGTAAGAGTGCGCTTGACCAAGCCAATCAAGATCTCGGCTTAGCACTGTCTGAAGATGAAGTTGTTTATTTGCTTGAGAATTTTCAACGCTTACAACGCAATCCGAGTGATGTTGAGTTAATGATGTTTGCGCAGGCTAATAGTGAACACTGTCGCCACAAGATCTTTAACGCCAGCTGGACCATTGATGGGGTTGATCAAGATCGTTCCTTGTTTGCCATGATCCGCAATACCCACCAGCTGAATCCCGAAGGAACAGTGGTGGCCTATTCCGATAATTCCGCCATCATGGCAGGCTGTGAAGCGGAAGTGTGGCAGCCACAAGGTACAGCTCATCAGTATCAAAAAGATACGCGTTTAGTTCATACCTTAATGAAGGTGGAGACCCATAATCATCCGACTGCCATAGCACCTTTCCCAGGTGCCTCAACAGGTGCCGGTGGTGAAATCCGGGATGAGGGTGCCACCGGAATTGGGGGTCGTCCTAAGGCGGGCTTAACCGGCTTCTCCGTATCCAATCTCCAGATCCCTGGAACTGAATTACCTTGGGAAGCGGAAGTGTATGGCAAACCTGATCGGATTGCGACTCCTCTGCAGATCATGATTGATGGGCCCTTAGGTGGAGCAGCCTTTAATAATGAATTCGGTCGACCTATATTAGGTGGATATTTCCGAGTTTTTGAACAAACTTTAGATGGCGCACGTCGCGGTTATCACAAGCCCATCATGATTGCGGGTGGTATTGGAGCAATCGATTCTATCCATACGCATAAAAAAACGATTCAGCCAGGTCATTTGCTCGTGCAGCTGGGTGGCCCAGGAATGCGCATCGGTATGGGCGGAGCAACGGGTAGTTCAGTCACTACAGGCACTAACACTGCCGATCTGGACTTTGACTCTGTTCAACGCGGTAATCCAGAGATGGAGCGTCGTGCTCAAGAAGTTATCAATGCCTGCCGATCTATGGGTGAACACAATCCGATTGTTTCGATTCATGATGTGGGTGCAGGTGGTCTCTCAAATGCATTTCCGGAGCTAGCAGATGGCGCTAATCTTGGTGCTCAGTTTCAGCTAAGAAACATTTTGCTTGAAGAGAGCGGGATGAGTCCAGCTGAGATCTGGTGCAATGAATCACAAGAACGCTATGTTCTGGCGATTGCAGAAAAAGATATCGACTTATTGAAATCGCTTTGTCAACGTGAACGCTGTCCATATGCCATCGTGGGCGTTGCTACTAGCGAGAGGCAGCTTCAGTTAAACGATAGCAAGCAAACAAATAATTCAGATGCTGCTTTACCCATTGATATGCCAATGGAAGTCTTGTTGGGTAAACCCCCTCGTATGCACCGCGATGTTCAAACGATTGAGCAGCACTTTCCAGACCTCAACCTGACTGACGCAAAGTTATCGGACAGTGTTGCCTGGGTTCTGCAACAACCTACGGTAGCGAGCAAATCCTTCTTGATTACGATTGGCGACCGAACTGTTGGCGGTCTCAACGCTCGCGATCCCTTTGTTGGACCATGGCAAGTGCCGGTTGCGGACTGTGCCGTTACTTTAATGGACTACCAAGGCTATCGTGGTGAAGCCATGACGATGGGTGAGAGAACTCCGCTTGCTGTAATGAATGCGCCAGCAGCAGCCCGCATGGCAGTGGGTGAGGCGCTAACCAATTTACTAACTGCCGATATTTCCGGTCTTCAGGGTGTGAAGCTTTCTGCAAACTGGATGGCGGCTTGTGGTTCTCCTGGTGAAGATGCCAAGCTCTTTGAGTCAGTCAAGACAATTGGTATGGAATTGTGTCCAGCGCTTGGGATTTCTATTCCTGTTGGTAAAGATTCCTTATCGATGGCTACCGAGTGGAATGATGGTCAGGAAAATAAAAAGGTTACTGCACCAGTTTCACTCATCATTTCTGCGTTTGCAGCTGTAGCGGATGTGCGCAAGACTTTAACCCCATTACTCAAACTCAATGATCGAGATGGCAAACCCATTGAGAGTGGGTTGATTTTGATTGACTTGGGTAGAGGTCAAAACCGCATGGCTGGCAGTATTCTGGCCCAAGTGCTCAATCAGGCCGGTAATGCAACACCTGACCTAGATCATCCTGAAGATATCAAAGCTCTTGCACAATCTCTGAGCATCCTAAGACAGCAAGGAAAAATTCTGGCCTATCACGACCGTTCTGATGGTGGTCTTTTTGCCTGTATCTCTGAAATGGCTTTCGCAAGCCATTGTGGTATCTCTATTAATGTCGATATGATTACCCTCGATCAAGATCATGAGTCTGATTACGGTGATGCTAAAAACTGGGCGCAACAAATCGAAGGCCGACGTCACGAACAAACTCTGCGGGCTTTATTTAATGAAGAATTGGGTGTCGTCATTCAAGTGCGTCGAGAGCAGCGGGATGAGGTCTTTGCGGTACTCCGTGAACACGGTCTCAGTGCTTACAGTCATGTTGTTGCTAAACCGAACCAAAATGGTCAGATTGAAATCTGGCGTGATGCGAAAAAGGTCTTTTCTGAACCCCGTCAGGTGCTCCAAAAGATGTGGAGCAATACCAGCTACCAAATTGCTAGATTGCGTGACAATCCGGATTGTGCCGATAGTGAGTTTCAGCGTTTAGATGATCTTGCAGATCCTGGAATGTCTCCTAAGCTCAATTTCGATATCAGTGAGAATGTAGCTGCGCCATTTATTCAGAAAAATGACCGACCTAGGGTCGCCATTTTGCGAGAGCAGGGTGTGAACTCCCACGTAGAGATGGCTTATGCCGTTCACTCTGCTGGTTTTGATAGTCATGATGTTCACATGTCTGATCTTCTTTCAGGCAAGGCAAAATTAAACGACTTCCGCGGCTTGATTGCTTGTGGGGGCTTTAGTTATGGCGATGTTTTAGGCGCTGGAGAGGGCTGGGCCAAAACAATCTTATTCAATGCAGCCTTGCGCGATCAATTTTCAGCATTCTTTAATCGTCAAGATAGCTTTGCCCTAGGCGTTTGTAATGGCTGTCAGATGATGAGTAATTTGTCGACCATTATTCCAGGTGCAGAAGCCTGGCCTAAGTTCACACGAAATCAATCTGAGCAATATGAAGCTCGCTTGGTCATGGCAGAAGTGATGCCGTCGCCTTCTATATTCACCCAAGGTATGGCTGGTAGTCAGTTACCAATTGCGATTGCCCATGGCGAAGGGTATGCAAACTTTAGCCAACAGGGCGATTTGGAATCTATTCTAAAAAATAGTTTGGCGACGATGCGCTTTGTGGACCACTATGGTCAAGCCACGGAGACTTACCCGCTGAATCCAAATGGATCGCCCGGTGGTTTAACGGGTGTAACAACTGCAGATGGACGCTTTAGTGTCATGATGCCGCACCCAGAGCGCGTATTTAGGGCGGTGCAAATGAGCTGGTGTCCCCCAGAATGGCTCGACACTCAGGATGGGGCAAGTCCTTGGTTAAGGCTATTTCAAAACGCTCGTCGCTGGGCTAATTAAATTGCTTGGCATGGAGCCAGTTACCTTCTCCGAGAGTGGAGGCATTCGTTACCTTCATTTTGGTAGCGAGCTGATTCAAGGGGCTATGCGTATACGTGACCCCGAAGAAATTTATCTTGAATACAACCAGCAGATGATGGCTTGGTTATTGTTTCTGGAAACCAAACCCAAAATGCAAGTAGCTCAACTAGGGCTTGGGACAGGGGCTTTAACCAAGTTTACCTATCGTCATTGCCCATCCGTTACTAGTACGGTGGTTGAACTTAACCCAGCAGTCATTGTTTCTGCCAGAACCATGTTCCATACGCCTGATGATGACCGACGACTTAAAACGATTCAAGCTGATGCCAAAGCCTTTGTGGCCGATACAAAAAATCATTTCAAGTTTGATGCTATTCAAGTCGATTTATACGACGCCATTTGTGATGGCCCATCTGCCAGCTCTTTGCGCTTTTATCGTGACTGCTTTAAGACTCTCAAATCACTGGGAGTTATGACAGTCAATTTATTTACTAGGCACAAGAGCTTCCAGGTTAATCTAAATAATATTTGCGAAGCCTTTGATAACCGCGTTTTGCTATTTCCTGAATCCCATGACTGTAATGCGGTAGCGGTTGCATTTAAAGGTCCCATGATTGAAGTTGAGTGGCAAGATGTTGCTAAGCGAGCCCAATTACTTGAACAACACACGGGATTACCAACCCGGAGTTGGGTTAAAGGCTTAAGTCAAGCCAAT